>Ga0181532_10004421_pt1 | contig 12267 bp, 14 predicted proteins | sample PEATcosm2014_Bin_33_FD_119768 | JGI IMG/M metagenome (GOLD analysis project Ga0181532, IMG submission 119768) | Peatland microbial communities from MTU Mesocosm Facility, Houghton, MI, USA - PEATcosm2014_Bin11_30_metaG | ecosystem: Environmental > Terrestrial > Soil > Wetlands > Peat | place...
CGCGGGAGTGGCGGATTGGTAGTTCAAGCACGATCTTCTAAATCCCAATCGCCGGATTGCATCGCGGTGCATGAGCTTTTTGACAAAGTAGCCGATGCGGTCGAGGACTATTTTGACACGCTTGCGGACTGCGCGGCCGCGCTCGGCGGTACGACGCAAGGAGCAGTGCAGGTCGCAGCTGAGCGCTCATTCTTAATGCCCTATGCGCTGGGAATCGCCGACGGGAAAGAGCACATCACCACCCTTTCGATATCGCTAACGACCTTCGGCGAATCCGCGCGGAAAGCGATCGGTGAGGCCGCAGGATATGACGATGCCAACACGGTCGATTTGCTCACTGAAATCTCGCGCGGCGTCGATCACCAGCTTTGGTTTGTGGAGTCGCACGTGGCGCCGAAAGGGTTTAGTACCCGATAAACGCGTGAGGTAAACCAACCGAGATGTTCCGACCATGAGCGAAAATACACGCAGAGAATTACTTCGAACAACTGCCGCCGCAGGATCGGTGGCAATAGCTTCCTGGTTCGGCCCACGGGCGGGGGTCGCGGAAGCCGACTCATTGGCTCCGCATCCGGTCGCATCGCGGACCCTCTCTTATTTCGCCCCACCAGAATTCGCCTTTATTGAAGCGGCGGTTAGCCGCCTCATTCCGACCGATGAGCTCGGTCCAGGTGCTAAGGAAGCCGACGTTGCTTTTTTCATCGACCAGCAGATCGCGGGTTCCTTCGGCCGCGCGGAGACCTGGTACATGCAGGGTCCGTGGAAAGAAGGAACGCCGGAGCAAGGCTATCAGCTCAAGCTCACGCCCGCTCAGCTTTATCGCGTCGGTATTCAAGACGTTAATGATTATTGTCGGCGCTCGTTCAATAAAAAGACTTTTGCCGAACTCGGCGCAGATGATCAGGACAAAATTCTTCATGGCCTCGAGACGGGCGAGATCGAACTCGCGGACACCCCTGCCAAGGAGTTCTTCGCCATGCTCTGGCAGAACACCAACGAAGGATTTTTCGCTGATCCGATCTATGGCGGCAACCGCAATTTCGCCGGCTGGAAGCTGATAGGATTTCCAGGCCCGCGCTACAACTACGTCAATGAAATCGAACAATACGGCAAACCCTACACGCAACCCACGGTGGGGCTGATGGGCCGCAACGGATCCACGGTGCGGAAAGGTTGAGCCAATGGCTACGAAACTCAAATCTGTCGATATTGTTCTGGTCGGATTTGGCTGGACAGCGTCCATTCTCGCACAGGAACTCACTGACGCCGGGCTCCAAGTCCTAGCGATTGAACGCGGGAAGTTCCGCGACACGGTACCAGACTTCGCGACCACGCATATCCAGGACGAACTGAAATATGCGGTTCGGAATGGGCTGTTTGAAGAGCCGGCGCGGGAGACGCTTACCTTTCGTAATTCGCTCGACCAGGAAGCATTGCCGATGCGCCACCTCGGCTCGTTCAACCCGGCGTCCGGCGTTGGCGGCGCCGGCATCCATTGGAACGGTCAGAACTGGCGCAAGCCAAGGCTATAGAAAAGGCGCGAAGGCTTGAGCCCGACGCAACGGTGTTGGTCGAGCGCGTTCGGCATACAAGTATCGGAAAGCCGGACAAGTGGCGGAGACCGTAGCTTAGGACTGAACCGCTTCGAGCGGGCGCCGAAGTCCCACTTAGCAATGTTCGGCGCCATTGTCGCCCAGGACTATTTGGATAAGACCTTTTCAAGCTCGTCAACCAGCGCTGCGCGCTCCGCGGGCGCAAGCTTGTTGAGATTGACTTGTCGCCATTTCACGGCCGGCAAGTCGGCAACGTGAGCTATACCGATAATCTTCCAGTCAGGCTGGCCGCGTTCGAACGATAATAGAAACGCGCGGTGCGAGTCAGGCATGTCGCCGACAATGCCGGCAATCAGGGCCTCGCGCGCGGCGGCAAGCTGCTCAATCGTCACGGGCTCTTCGGTCATACCGTCGAACTCGCGCGCGAAGCGTTCGGAAAGGTCCTTGCGTGGCGCCGCGAGGACTTCGAACATCGGCCGGTCGTGACTCACCATATAGACAAGAAATGTCCGGCGGAGTTCATCAGTTATTCCTTCGTTGGCGAGCAGGTCGCGCCAGTCGAAAAAATCACGCGGGTGCTGGCGATCAAGCCCTGCAACCGCCTTGCCGGCGTAAAGGTCAGGGAAGGAGACCAACGGCATTTCGACAAAGCCGAAGGTTTTCTCGACCAGAGGCTTCACGTCGCGCGTTTGGACCTGAAAGACGCAGCCGCGGATAACGGGGTTGACCTCGATTTTGACCTGCACGCGTTCGACGTGTGCGAACAGTTTTGTGACGCGGCCCTCGGTGACGCCCTCGTTGATCTGACCGCCAATGTCTTTCTTGAGGCTGGCGGCAATCCGACGTAGGGCCGCTTCGATCGCGGCGAGCGAGGCGGCACGCTCCTGCACGGGAAGATAAGTGAGGTCGATATCGACCGACAGGCGGGGCATGTTGCGAATAAAAAGATTGATCGCGGTGCCGCCTTTGAGAGCAAACGCCTTCTCCCGCGCAACGTGCGGGAGCACACGGATGAGCAGCGCGGCCTGGCGTCGGTAAACATCACGAAACGGCATTCATCTCCTCGGGTACTGTGATCTGGTAGGTCTTATTGAATTTGCCGCCCTTGACCAGCATGCGTTTGCCGTCGCCCAGCCCTACTACGCGCTTGTTAAGGCGTTTCAGCCATGCATGCGCATGGCGGTCGGCGAAGAAGAAGAACAGGCGCTTCACCTTAACGCTGCTGCAGTCTTCAAGCAGTCTTTGTAGCCGTCGCGGGCTCAGATTGGCGAGCCCTTCCATCAGCACGTCGGCCTGATGGAAGCTTTCGTGTCGCGGCAATTCGTCGAGCAACTCAAGGATTGCGCGCTCTGGCGAGGAAAGCGTCAGCGGCCAATTCGATTGGCCCCACGGCTGCACGACGAGACTGTCTTGAACGGTGTCGTCCTTGTCAGGCTTCCAATCGAGGCCCGGAAGGCTTGGTGGGACGGCTTCCTTGCGAAACAGCTTTCGGTCGTTGTGGTAGAGGAAGCGCGTGCGAAGCCGAAGGTCATTCAGCCATGTGGGCGGCCGTTTCGGGCCGTACAGGTGAACCTCTTTGGTCTCTTGCGTGAGGTAATGCGCATAGCCTTGAAGTTCGAGCGCGGTTCGGCCACCGACAACAAGCGGCTGCCGAAGTTGGGTCTGCAACGAGATTACGACCTGCTGCCAGGTCAGCGAACCGCGCGGCCGGCGAAATACGCGCGGGGCAAGTTGCTCTAGGAGACCCGTCGTAGCGTAATGGTGCCAGAGCTGGCGTGAGTAGTGGTGGCGCTTGAGCCAAGCAGCATCAACGAGCAACCCTTCCGGGAGCTCGCGTTCAAGGTTTAGCCGTTTGGATTTTCGTCCAACCATATTGGACATTATAGCAGAATCGTAAACTAGGCGCTAGTTTGAATATCATCAGAATCGTCAAAGAAAATTTGACTATTCCCGACATCCATAAACCAGGGGCTATTGACTCTTGTTCTCATTTTGTTCTGAATGGCCTCACGCTGTCTATAATGTAGCTGGCCATGATCTATTACGTGGCATTGCCTTTCGCGCGTATCGACGGTGGACTGGCGCCCGGCCAGGCCGTTGAATGCCCGCACGGCGCCGCCGCGATCCGGCGCGCGCGAGCTTTGGCTTCCGACAAAGCTTACGCCGGCGCCGTCGCCTTCTCGCGGAGCGGCGATCCGAGCCTCGGCGAATTCGAGGATGCCGTGATCCTGAAAAGCTTCGGCGAGGTGCCGGAGGATTTCGGGACGCCAGACAGCGCATGATCCGTCGCAAGGGCGAGCTGAGCGCCGCCGGCATCGACCGGGGTTGGCCGCATCAAGTGGCGTTACCTGCGTCAAATCCTAGGTTTCATCGGCATCGTGAATGTGCAGACCGTTCGAGTCGAAGGGATGAACATCCCCGTGTTAGGTGCCAATGCCGCGACAAAGGCGAACAAAGCTGTCGAGGAGCTTGCTATGTAGTGAGGAGATGGCGCGCCCAAAGGGATTCGAATTCTTGCCCCAAATCGCAGCGCCGGTTGTGATCCGGCCAACTGCCGCTAATGACTGCCGCTAATGCCGCTAAGATAGGATTTAACCAATTGATTTTGTTAGCTGGCGCGCCCGAAGGGATTCGAACCCTCGACTCCAACTTTGGCAAGTGGCGTGGCATCCATGCACTCTGTTCGCCAAGCGGCGCGGGTTTGCCGGCCGGTCGTGCTGCTCAATCCGGCGGTTGGCCGATATTCAGCGCTATCGATGCCCCCATCCGCCGCTAGAGTGACGGGCCGGGACGCACCCACTTCCGGGATGCCTATCGCAGGCGGCGCTGTATCGTTCCGGTCGACGGCGAACGAACTTCGTAAATCGAACAACTCAATTCTGAGTTCAAGAAAGGGCAAGGCTTTCCCGTCTTCGCCCGAGCGAGATCATTCAACCCTGCAAATGTCTCCGGCCCAACTCTGCATGTGTGTGTAACGGGGCGCCGCGCGTTGGGACTCGCTGCGTCGCCCGATCGTGCGTACCAAATAAGCCTCGCCAACTGTCGTTGTCACCGAACAAGCAACGAGAAAACAAACACTTAGTTGGTTAAGATCACCGGCGCTGCACGATTTGCCTGCGGTGCATGGTGAATTGAGCTTAAGCCTACTGGCGCGCCATGGCGTGGGCGATCTGGAAAGATGAACTCTTCAGGGTTCAACGTCCAAGTGCGCTAATATGCCACGAGGTGACCTCTGGACATGTCGTATTGCTTGTATTGCTCGTATCGGTCCTTCCACTACCGCACTTCACCGAGGGCCGCAGCCACGGTTGGCGCCGGATTGAGTGATGCATGAATTATCGGCATTCCTACCACGCTGGTAACCACACTGAGGTATTCAAGCACTCCGTGCTGGTGCTTCTTCTCCTGCATTTACTCAAAAAGCCTGGGCCATTCATGGTTCTCGACACACATGCTGGATCCGGTTTGTACGACCTAACCTCCGAAGATGCGAAAAAAACCGGTGAAGCAATTGATGGTATCGGGCGCGTCATCGACCGGAATATACCCGCGGCGACAGCCTACCTCGATCTTATTCGTCGCTTAAACCCGACGGGCCTCCGCAGTTACCCCGGATCGCCAACAATCGTGCAATCTTTCTTGCGAGAAAATGATCTTCTGACTGCTTGCGAACTTCACAAGGACGACGCGGCAACGTTACGCCGCAACTTCAAGGATGACCGTCGGGTGTCGGTACATCACCGAGATGGCTATGAGGCTATCAATGCCTTTTTGCCACCACCGACTCGGCGCGGATTGGTCTTCGTTGATCCGCCGTTCGAGCGACCCGACGAGTTCGAACGGTTGGCTGATAGTCTGAATTCCGGAATCAGAAAATGGCCAACCGGCATCTTCTTGGCCTGGTACCCGATCAAGGATCGTTCGAGAAAAGACCGATTGCGTAATCGCTATTTCCCTGGAAATCCTCCCACCCTCGACTGCGAGCTTCTGCGCGGTCCGGCAGATGGCGCGAGGCTGGAAGGAAGCGGTGTCATCATTTGCAATCCGCCTTGGCAGTTCGAAAGAACGCTATCAGCACTTTGCCGTGAGCTGCTGATCGCATTTGAAGTAAGGGAGGGGCGGTATTCGTTAGACCGATGGGTTACGGAACACTAGTGAGAGCAGTAACCTTGCATGCCACGGCGAAACAATCCACCTCAATGGGTTCCCTGTCCGGGGAGACGTTCTTCTTCCGTCAGAGCATGGATTGCCGTGATCAAAGTCCGCCATCTTCGAGCTGTTTCGTAGTCACCGCGATCAGCAGCCCGTTCGGCTCGCCCGTCTATCACGTCAAGTGCTTTTGCCGAACCAAAGTGATTAATAAACCTAATCCCGCGCGTCCACGCGGAACGCGGAATTCCGTAGTCATGGAGACCAGGATCATTCTCCATCGTCTCCAGGAGGATGTGAAATCTTCCAATTTGCTCGTCCAATAACTTCCTTTTCTTCATAGCGCAGCGATCCGAACTATTGCGGTAGCGCAAGATATAATATCTGTTTTATAAGTAGCAAAGCCAAAGTGCACCCGAATAGCACAACTAAGAGGCCTGGAGCCACTCGAAAGCTTCGAAGGACGTATGCCTCGAGTGTCGTACTGTTTGAGGAGTCTTCAACTACTTTTCGCAACAAATAGCAGCCGAGCGCAATCACACCTACGGCGCTCAGAAGTCCAAAAGCGATCGAGGTGAGCCAGAAGATTTGGTATGTAGCCATCTTTGCCATTCTCGAAAGGGTGAGAACCCATTCTAAGGCTGACTACACGATAACGCAAAGGCCCGGACCATGACCTACAACCCACCTTACGATCTTGCGCCCCTGGACGATGACGACGCGGGTGCCCAGGAAGCCCGGCACCGCGCCGAATTTTTTAAGACATTAGATCCCTTTGATAACATTCCGCCTGCGCTTCTTTCATCTGAACATATTTCCGACTATGCTCGGGTGACTGGGCTACTGCACCCATTTTACCCGGACGACGGTCGACTTAAGCCAGCATCGTACGAGGCGCGGCCGAAGCGATTCATACGTTGGGACAACGAAGGGCGAAAAATTATCAATGAAGTAAGTGGGGAGCAATCGTACGTACTGCCGGAAAACTCAATCACGTTCATGCAAATTGATTCGAAGATTCGATTGCCGGATTATATCGCACTCCGGTTCAATCTTCGTATTAAGCACGTGCATCGTGGCGTTCTACTCGGTACCGGGCCGCTCGTTGATCCAGGTTTCGCTGGAGATCTTCTCATTCCGCTTCATAATCTCACGGCGACACCGTATGAGATTAAAGCCAACGAGGGAATTATTTGGATTGAATTTACGAAGACAACCCACAGCCCGAAATGGCCTTCAGTTCGGGGACATTTTCGTACCATAGAGTCTCACAAGACTGACGTTAAGTTTGAACGATATTTCGAACTCGCGAATAAAAACAATCCAATTCAGAGTTCGATTCCGTCGGCTATCAAGGAGACGAGGGACGAGGCTCGGAAGGCAGCCGTTTCGGCGAGTCGTGCCGTTCGCACTAATAGAGTGTTCGCAAGCATCGGTATTTTGGCGCTTGCAGGGTTGCTGATTGGGGCAATCAGTTTCGGCGTGTCTGTGGTGCGAGAATCCGCTTCAGCTGGATCCGACGCGCGAGCAGCTTTGAGGCAGAGCGAGGCCATGAAATCCGAAATCGATCACTCTAAGGAACAGATTATGGAGTTGCGCGCGCAAATCGAGGCGCTTCGAAATAAATCTACTAGCGCGCAGCCCTCGCCGGGTACCGGAGCGCCGCTCCCGCATAATTGAATCGTCTGACCTTTTTGAGACCATGCAAAACCGATACGTTGGTGATATAGGCGATTTCGCGAAATACGCCTTGCTGCGTCGACTGGCGAGCACATCAGAAGAACCTCTAATACGATTGGGGGTGGTATGGTGCTTATACCCCGACGAACATCACAATAGTGATGGGCGGCATATCTTCTACCTTGGTCGTCCGGGAATTGCGGAGTTAGACCTGGAGCTGGTTTTCGCGTTGCAGAAAATTGTGGCTTCGCGCCTTCGGTCCATCGGAGCTGTCGCTAGTGCGGGAATTCTACCGCGCGGCACAGTTTTTTGTAATACTCCGGTGTGCCTGCCAGACTGTGCCGCTTCCACGCGCTACGATCGCCTATTGCATCGTTCTAGTTGGCTAGAGGATTGCCTCGCCCGTACCCAGGAGAGCGAGCTCGTTTTCTTCGATCCAGATAATGGGATTGAAGCCGCGTCAGTTCCAAAACACCACGCAAAGGCAGGGAAGTATATCTATTTGGACGAACTTGCACGCTTTTGGAAGCGCGGTCATGCGCTCCTCGTCTATCATCATCTCAACCGCACAATGCCTGCGGGTGCTCAAGTTGCGCAAATGACTGAGCGCCTAAGAGGTAATTTCGGTGGCGCGCGGGTAATGCCTCTTGTGTTCCGCCGCGGCTCTTGCCGAGTCTTTTGGCTGGTGTTTCGTCGCTCCGCTCTTGGAAACGAGCTTCAACGTCGAGCAAATAGCTTTTTAAACAATGGTTGGAAGGTGCACTTTAGGGCATTCGACTAGCTTTCATCCGTTACCCTTTTGCGAAAGCATCGTGACAGCTCAAGATTGCCGCCGGTCCGGTTCCAAGCCAATCGATTTGTCGGTCGATTTTTGTTTCGACTTCTTTGACGAATTGACGTGCCTTCCGCGTAAGCGCAGCATTGTTCCGCACACTTGCATCAACATAATCAAGATGATTGAGGACAATCCGATTCGGTTGGTTCACCAGTATTGCGCGACGTACGAGCTCAGGATCGAAGTTGCCAACTCGACGCAGTTTTCGAGTGACCGTCGTGAATTCCTGAACACCCACGGGCGATCCGGATTCTGTTGCGATTCGCTCCCAAGTCGTCTCGCCGGTTAGCGGTCCCGAGTCGCCTGCTACTCTGATGGGGTGGCATCGGATCACCATCGTGACATCGTCGACATCGAGAGGGCTAAGGCCGGCTTCTGCCAAGAAGCCTGCCGCGCTCGTATCGCGGCTTGTCGCTTTCGGCCAGTATCCCCCTTGTAACAGCGAAAGCCCGAAGCCCTGAGTTCCTTCAATTACTACTCTTCGACCTGTGTCGAGTAGGCGCCTCATCAACGAGGTGGTGTCCGTTAAGAAAGGATGGAGTGAAGGCTCTTCCTCCGCTTGAACCGAATGGGGAAAGGATAGGGCGCCCCGCGCCGTCATTGCGATAACTGACGCACCTGTGCCGGACTGGGTGGAACCAATCCCCGGACCAAGCCCGGAAGCCTGTTCCCACCGCTTATGCTCGTCCGTAATAACGCGTGCCATTGGGCTGATTGCGACCGAATCGGGCCCGAGGCTAAGTAGTTTCAGCTCGTGTTGGAGGATTTGAAGATCGATGTAAGACCCAGCAGGAAGGATGACCTGAACCGAGCGATCGATCGAGGCGGCCGGAAGTTGGCGCAGCGCAAACGTTTTTTTATTGGCGCTGACGCCGGTGTGGCCAGAATTCGTGCCGCCTACACGAACGGCAGCGGCGACCGTACTGTCACGCCGAACGATCTCGAGCGCGACCTTGCCCTTTCCCTCAGACCCGAATTGGCCCCCTACTACAACTGAGACAGGCATTTATCACCCAGCTTGTTAGCAAGCTCCTTGGTGCGCTTCAGTACGTTGCTTGCTAGTTCATCAATTGACCCGTCATTTAGCAAGACAGCAGCAGCGAGTTTTTCTAGTTCCTCGATTCTTGCTTCAACGGGCTGGCGCTCAGCAATCTCGAGTGACAAGCCGTCCTTTTCGCTTTCACGATACCGCAAAGCACGAAGTTTGTCCGCCGCCTTAATATGAATGTGGATAAACGCCGAACCAAACCGCTCAATAAAGAACGCATGATCCTCGGGAAACCGTAGACCATCAATCACTATAAGCTTGTGGCCGACAACGCGTTCCAAGACTCTTTCGCACAGCCAGCGTTGCCCCTTGGTGCGATTGAGTTCCATTCCTACTCGTTGGCGCGTAGTGCGATCTAGTGGCTCTCCTCGGGCGGCGATCTCGTCATCGATCACCATGCTGAACCGCGTGTAAGCAAAACCATGTTGTTCGAGAATACGCGCTGCGGTCGTTTTTCCAGCGCAGATTTTACCGCTAATGCCGATCACCAATTCACATTGTCGGCTTGATGTTAGGTCTGGAATGATCAAGGCACCCTCCGAGGGGCCACGTAGGGCCTCGAACTGGCCAGACAGAAAGAATAAACCCACTATAGCCGAGGTTATCGCATCAAGCTCGTCATGGGTCACTTTATTGTTGGCGAAGGGGCCCCGGATCCCGAACTCCACGAGGCCCAGCTTCAGAAATTCGGCTCCAGCCCCTTTGCGGGGGATACCCATTATATCCTGGGCCGCCCCAGGATAGCTTTCGATCACCGGAATTCCCATCGACCGAAAGCGAGCAGCTAGCGATATCCCCCGCCGGGTCAATCCTTGCATGCTCGGCAGGAGACACGGATACACATTGACACCGCGACGCTTCAATTCGCGCTCGCAGCGACGCATGATACCGAACTCCTCTCGACCCGGATCGTTGTCTTCCACACGCGTCCTTCCGAAAGGAATTGAAAGCGGAGAGTCGATGGAAACTACGGTTGGCTTTGCTGCTATCGTGCGAGTGACGAGTTCGTCATCGGAAGCCACCATGTCCGTCACGGCCTCTGAGCCTCGCAAAACTGACCAGCCAGACGGCCTTGCTTCGGATCCGGTCAAATCAATTCCTACCACTGTGGCCCGTTCGGCGGGCGTCCCCGAGAATGTCAGTGGGAAAGCATTAAACCGCCGATGCATCTCAGGAGACTGTGGCGGTTGTACAATTGTACTCGCCCAGTGCTCGGTATCTTCGACGTGCTTAGCGAATTTAGGCGTAGAAATCCACAAATCGGGATGCGCGTTCAGACGGTCAAGTACTACATCCAATATCCCGCACATCCCAAGAATGTCGTATCTATTGTATTCAATCAACTTGCGGATCGATGACGGGTCACCACGAAGATAGCGGTGCCAAAGCAATACGGCTTCTGCACCATCGACGTCTTCAAGGTTTGTGCGTCGTGGAAGCTCGAGAACTTTTTCAATAGCCTTCTGTCCTCCGCTGAGGCCGAGGCGTTTAGCAAAATATCTTAGATCGATATGCAACGGGGGAACGACAAATTCAGCGAAGGCTTTTCGCAGAAAGCGAAGATCGAAGAGAGTTCCGTTGAAGGTTACTAAGGCCGCAGCATGATGAAGTGTCTCAACCAGCCGCGTGGGGCGCTCGCCAGCAATGTGGAAATCATACCGTCCATTATGCATCCAGCCGACAAGTGTGATCTCGTCATAGTACCAGCTTAGTCCCGTGGTCTCGACATCAAGAAAGACCACGCGCGCGGGATCCGCCAGTGCTGCCGCGACGCCAGGTGCAAGAGGCTTCGATTGGCGATGTTTCTGGTGCGATGGGCGATCGACGGTCTCGTTCCGTCTTGAACGGGCGATTGGCATCTCGTTGAAAGGCAACATCGACTGCTCATCCATGTTGCGAATATGGTCAGAGGCCTCGGATGTTGAGAAATCCAGCATCCATTACAAAACGCTTTTGCCCAGGCGAGATATATGGTTAATTATAGAGTCGTTTCGACTCTATTCAAGCCATGCGTCCACAAGTCACAGTTTATTTGTCGGCAGAGACTAAAAGGTGGCTAGTTGCCTACGCGGCAAGGCTTGGCCTTCCGCGGACCGATATGGTTCGGTGTTTGCTTGAGCGCGAACGGCAGGTTCGATGGCTTGAGTGGGCCCTCCAAATTCCTGACCCGGGACAATCGGTAGGCAAGCCACTACCCAGAAGAAGTGACCGTTTGCCTCGAGGCTACCTTGGCGCCCTCACTCCGATGCCTGCACGGCGCCGAAAAAAGCGATAATTAGCGTGTCGTTAGAAAGCTTGCTGGCACCAGTTCACGTCTTCGGAATCGGCCGATTGCATTGAGGTTGCTTCTAACTGCCGGACGGGCTGCTGATTTCGAGTACCCACTTCCGACCACACCGGCGAAAAATCAGTGGCCCTCAACCAGATACGTGCTTAGCCGAGTTCAAGGGCTTGATCCCCCATTGAGGCAGCGGTGACATTCAAGGGCGCATCCGTAGTGCCGGATGCCTCTCGGGCGACCGTTCGAGGAATTAGCGGACATCGGCCGGAACGGTCTGGGCTTGCGCGAATCAGGTAAGCTCCGACGGTGACGGGGCAGCGCCGCACTCGTCGCTGACCGGCGGCTGGTGGGCCGACGGCAAATGTGAGCAGGCGGCCGCCCTGCCGAGGGGGAGACTGAAATGAACCGGTTGACCGTCCACGACCCTCGTGGCTACCCGCCCAATGTCATCGGCAAACGCCTTGCCGCCCGCCCGCAGAGCCTTGTCGGCAAGACGCTCTACCTGGTCGATTGCCTGTTCGACAATTCGGAGGCGTTCATGGACCAGCTCAAGCGCTGGTTCGCTGAGCATCTGCCGAGCGTCGATACCCGTATGATCAAGCCGCGCGAGAGCTGGGTCGACGACCCGGCGATGCGGCAGAAGATCGCCGCCGACGGACACGCCGCAGTTCTCGGTGTCGGGCTTTGAAGCACCTGTAGCCCCACGGTCGTGGGGTTGGCA
>Ga0181532_10004424_pt1 | contig 12264 bp, 8 predicted proteins | sample PEATcosm2014_Bin_33_FD_119768 | JGI IMG/M metagenome (GOLD analysis project Ga0181532, IMG submission 119768) | Peatland microbial communities from MTU Mesocosm Facility, Houghton, MI, USA - PEATcosm2014_Bin11_30_metaG | ecosystem: Environmental > Terrestrial > Soil > Wetlands > Peat | place...
ACATCATGCCCGTCCAAAGCCCGATCAGCAGCGTAAACGACTTCGTCGTTCGCTTCGCCAACGTCAACGGCTCGGGTTCGGCGAGCGCCAACGAACTGTTCGCCCGCTCGATCCTGCGTCACGGCGTGCCGGTTTCGCCACGCAACATCTTCCCTTCCAATATTCAGGGCCTGCCGACCTGGTACGAAGTGCGGGTGACGGAAGACGGCCACCTCGGTGCGCGCGGCGGCGTCGACATGATGGTCGCGATGAACCCGCAGACCTGGGACAAGGATCTCGCTGGAATCGAGCCCGGCGGCTATCTGTTCTACGATTCAACCAAGCCGATGCCGCAGTCGAAATTCCGCAGCGACGTTACCGTCATTGGCGTGCCGCTGACCGCAATCACCAATTCCACCTATACCGATCCCCGCCAGCGTCAGCTTTTCAAGAACATCATTTATCTCGGCGCGCTATGCGCCTTGCTCGACATGGATCCGAAGCTGATCGAGCAACTGATCGGCGAGCAGTACAAGGGCAAGGAAAAGCTGCTGTCCTCGAACGCCCACGCGCTGCATCTGGGCCGCGACTGGGCGCTGCAGAACCTCAAATGCCCGATCGGCCTGCGCGTGAAAAAGGCCGACAAGGTCGGCGACCGTATCTTCATCGAAGGCAACAGCGCGGCTGCGCTGGGCGCGGTCTATGGCGGCGCCACCGTCTGCGCCTGGTACCCGATCACGCCGTCATCTTCGCTCGCGGATGCGTTTGCCAGCCACTGCAAGAGGCTGAGACACGACAGCGACGGCAAGGCCAAGTACGCGATCGTGCAGGGCGAGGATGAACTCGCTTCCATCGGCATTGTGATCGGCGCATCCTGGAATGGCGCCCGCGCTTTCACCGCGACCTCCGGCCCCGGCATTTCGCTGATGACCGAATTCATCGGCCTGTCATATTTTGCCGAAATCCCGGCCGTCATCATGAACGTGCAGCGTGCCGGCCCCTCCACCGGCATGCCGACCCGCACCCAGCAATGCGACATCATCGCCTGCGCCTATGCTTCGCATGGCGACACCAAGCACGTGCTGCTGTTTCCGGAGGATCCGGCCGAGGCCTTCGAATTCGCGGCACAAGCCTTCGATCTCGCCGAACGGCTTCAGACCACGATCTTCCTGATGCTCGATCTCGATATCGGCATGAACCACCGGCTGTCCCGCCCGCTGAAATGGGACGACGCCCGCCAATATGACCGGGGCAAGGTGATGACGGCGGAAATGCTCGATGAGGGCCGCGACTTCGGCCGTTATCTCGACGTCGACGGCGACGGCATTCCTTATCGAACCTATCCAGGCACCCATCCCACCAAAGGCTCCTACTTTACCCGCGGCACCTCGCGCGACCGCTACGCGCGCTACTCGGAAGAAGGTTCGGTTTACGCCGACAACATGCAGCGCCTGGTGCGCAAGTTCGAGACTGCGCAGGACATGGTGCCGCGGCCGCTGCAGGCCAATGCTGCCAAGCCGACCAAATACGGCGTGATCTATTTCGGCTCGACTGCCCCCGCGATGGACGAAGCGATCAAGTTGCTCGAGACGCGCGGACACCAGCTCGACCGCCTGCGTATCCGAGCCTTCCCGTTCCATTCCTCGGTCGCGAGCTTCATCGCCGACCATGATTTCGTTTACGTCGTCGAGCAGAACCGCGACGCCCAGCTTCGCTCGCTGATCGTCAACGAGAACGGCATCGACCCGGTGCGGCTGGTGCCGATCCGGCATTATGACGGCACGCCGATCACCGCCCGCTTCATCGCGAGCGCGATCGGCGAACATCAGGATCAGCTCAAGCTGACTCCGCTGCGCAAGGTGAAGTCATGACCTATATCGCGAAGCCGAAGTTTCACCATCCGGGCCTGACCAAGAATAGCCTCGGCTACACCCACCGCGATTATGAGGGCAAAATCTCGACGCTGTGCGCCGGATGCGGCCACGACTCGATCACGGCATCGATCATCGAGGCCTGCTACGAGCTGTCGATCGAGCCGCATCGCGTCGCCAAGATTTCCGGCATCGGCTGCTCCTCGAAGACGCCGGATTATTTCCTCGGCAATTCCCACGGCTTCAATTCGGTGCATGGCCGCATGCCGTCGGTGCTCACCGGCGCCAACCTCGCCAACCGCGACCTGATCTATCTCGGTGTCTCCGGCGACGGCGATTCCGCTTCCATCGGCTTCGGCCAGTTCGCGCATTCGATCCGGCGCGGCGTCAACATGACCTATATCGTCGAGAATAACGGCGTGTACGGCCTCACCAAGGGCCAGTTCTCGGCGACCGCCGACCGCGGTTCGAAGTCGAAAAAAGGCGTGATGAACACCGACAATGCCGTCGATCTGGTGGCGATCGCGCTTCAGTTAGGCGCAAGCTTCGTGGCCCGCAGCTTTTCCGGCGACAAGAGCCAGCTGGTGCCTTTGATTGCGGCTGCGATTGAGCACAAGGGCGCGGCCTTCATCGATGTGATCAGCCCGTGCATCGCGTTCAACAACCATGCCGGCTCGACCAAGAGCTTCGACTACGTACGCGAGCACAATGACGCGGTGAACCGACTCGACGTGCTCACCGGCCGCGATCCGATCACCGTCGATTACGCGCCGGGCACGGTGCAGGTCGTCGAGCAGCACGACGGCAGCAAGATTGGGCTGCGCAAGATCGACGCCGATTACGATCCGCATGACCGCGTCGGCGCAATGTCGTTCCTGACAAGGCACGCCGCCAAGGGCCAGATCGTCACCGGGCTGCTCTACGTCGACCCGGAATCCGAAGACCTGCACAGCCATCTCAACACGGTAGAGCACCCGCTCAACCGCCTTGAGGCGGATGTTCTCTGCCCAGGATCAGCCGCGCTGGAAAAGATCAACGCCAGCTTGCGGTAGGACTTTTTTCGGGCGAAGCGGATTCACGCATGAAAACGGCCGGGCCGTAACGGCCCGGCCGCAGCTCAAGTTCAGCCAATCAGTTGGGCCAGCACTTCTTGCGCTCCGGTCCAAGGTGGTATCCCGGAGGGCAGGCCCTGCCGTCGTACATCGGATGGCACGCGCCGCCCGGGCCGCGCCAGAAGCCGCGCCCGCAGCCTTCCGCAACCTTGATCACCGAGCTGTTGGAAACGCCAACAGGCGCAGGCGTAACTACCGCACTGGCGGCGGTGGAAAGACCAAATGCCAAGGCGGTGCCGAAAAGGATCGTCCGAATCATACTGTACCTCCCTCTGCTTGGAATAGGCCGTAACGATTTACCGAACGTGCCGGAAAATCGCCCGAAACGGTAACATTCGGCGTGTGAAGGGCAAATGAACAGTCTCCCCCACGAGCAGTTTCGGCGTTTTTTGCCCGTAGCGACGCCCATAGGAATTCGCGCGGGGGCGCCGCAATGCTGCCCCGCCTCACGTCACGCGGCGCACATAGCTCGCATTGAGGTCCTTCACCGAACGTGCACCGCATTGCTGCATGGCGGCCCTTGTTTCGGTGCGCACGAGTTCAAGTACCCGTTCGACGCCCTCCTGGCCGAAAGCGCCCAGTCCCCACAGATAGGGACGGCCGACCCCAACCGCCTGCGCGCCCATCGCCAGCGCCTTCACCGCATCGGTGCCGCGGCGGAATCCGCTGTCGACAATGACGGGAATGCGCCCCTTCACCGCGGCGATGATCTCCGGCAGCGCATCGATGGTGGAGCGGCCATTGTCTTCGCCCCGGCCGCCATGGTTGGAAACCAGGATGCCGTCGAGACCGTTCTGTACGGCAAGCTCGGCATCGTCGGCCGTGACAATGCCCTTGAGGATGATTTTCATCTTGGTCACGTCGCGCATGCGCTTGACCGTGTCCCAGTTCAAATTGGAGGACTCGCCGCTGCCCTTGATGCCGGAAAGATCGATCCCGTCATAATTGTGCCGCCGCAGCGCGCGCGAGGCGAAACTGGAGCGGTCATGACATCCCGAGCATTCACGCGTGTCGGTCTTCATCAAGCGGAACAGCGTCTCCTGATTGCGGCCGGCGATGCGATCGACCGTCACCGCCAGAACCGGACAGCCGGCGCCGTCAGCTCGCTTGATCAACGCCTGCGCGACCTCCCAGCTCGGTGAAGCATAAAGCTGGAACCAGACCGGCGCCCCGCGCGCCTTGGTGACGTCGTCCACGGAGAAATTCGACGACGTCGAAAGCATTTGCAGGTGATTGCCGGCGCGCGCGGCCTTTGCGACCGCCAACTCACCATCGGGATGAAAGAACTGGTTGGCGCCGGTCGGACAGACGAAGACCGGCGAATCGTATTTCGTGTCGAACAGTTCGATGCTGGTGTCGATCTTGGAGACGTCGTTGAGGCGATGCGGCATCAACTGGAATTTCTTGAAATCCTCGCGATTGGCGCGCAGCGTCACCTCGTCGTCGATACCCGCCGCCATATAGCCGAAATGCGCCGGCGGCACGTTCTGGCGGGCGACCGGTTCAAAGTCGAACACGTTGATCGCTTCCTTGGGCGTCTTGATCAATTCGCCGCTGCCCGGAGGTGCCCACATCATCGGATCGGGCAGCTTCGATGGGGCCTCCATCCCGCGGGTGGCAAACGCGCCCGATGCCAACAGCGGAGAAGCTGCACAGTATTGCAAGAACCGGCGGCGGCTGGTGGCGCGAATGGTCGACGGCGTCATTTGGCGTATCCTCCCTGCAACTGTTCTTTTTGTGGGCAGAACGATAGCAGCGGAAACCGCGGCTCGGAAGGCTCCGTGGGCGCGGCAGCCCAGACATGCAGAAATTTGAAAAATCGACCAGATGTGACCAAACGGCAGGCACCCGAGTGGGATCGATATCGCTGTGGCGGCGTTATCCGCAGCGGGATACCCATAATCCCGTCATAGGGGCACCCTAAGGATTGTTGGCGAACAGACGGCTAGCTAAGCTCCGATTTTGCCGACGAACCTACATCGCTCGAACCAAAACAGGGCATCATGAATCCGGTCAAAGCACTCGAAAACCACGGCCAGGCAGTCTGGCTGGATTTTTTGGCACGCGGCTTCGTCGCCAAGGGTGATCTCAAGAAGCTGATCGATACTGACGGCGTCAAGGGCGTGACATCGAATCCGTCGATCTTCGAGAAGGCGATCGGCAGTTCGGACGAATATGACGGCGCGATCGGCAGTTCGGACGAATATGACGGCGCGATCGGCAGCGCTTTGAAAAACGGTGACCGCCCAGTCGCCGATCTGTTCGAACACCTCGCGGTCGAGGACATCCAGCGCGCGGCCGACGTGCTGCGCCCGGTCTATGACGCGTTCAAAGGCAATGACGGCTTCGTCAGCCTCGAAGTGTCGCCGTACCTTGCGATGGATACCAAGGGCACCATCGCAGAAGCGATGCGGCTCTGGAAGGACGTTCACCGTAAGAACTTGATGGTGAAAGTGCCGGCGACACCGGAGGGCTTGCCCGCGATCGAGCATCTGACCGGCAAAGGCCTCAATATCAACATCACGCTGCTGTTCTCGCAAAAGGTCTATGTCGCGGTTGCCAAGGCCTATATCGCGGGCCTCGAAAAGCTCGTTGCAGGCGGCGGCGACCCCTCCCATGTCGCAAGCGTGGCGAGCTTCTTCGTCAGCCGTATCGATAGCGCGGTCGACAAGCAGCTCGACGAGAAAATCGCGCGCGCCAACGACCCGCACGAAAAGGAGCGGCTGGCCGCCCTGAAAGGCAAGATCGCGATCGCCAACGCGAAGTTGGCCTATCAGGAATATAAGCGCCTGTTCTCCGGCGCACGCTGGGAAAAGCTCGCCGCCAAGGGCGCCAAGCCGCAGCGGCTGTTGTGGGCTTCCACCGGCACCAAGAACAAGGACTACAGCGACGTGCTCTATGTCGAAGAGCTGATCGGACCCAACACCGTCAACACGGTGCCGCCGGCGACGCTTGACGCCTTCCGCGATCACGGCAAACCGCGCGACAGTCTCGAGGAGAATATCGACGACGCGAGAGACGCCCTCACCGAGCTCGATAAATCGGGCATCTCGCTCGATGCGATCACCAAAGAACTCGTCAAGGACGGCGTCAAACTCTTTGCGGACGCCGCCGACAAGCTTTATGGCGCAGTCGCCCACAAGCGCGCCACCGTGCTTGGCGCCGCCATCAGCCCGCAAAAGCTGGCGCTCGGCACCAACCTTCAGAAAGCGGTCGAGAAGAGCACCGAGGAATGGCGTGCCGCGGCCAAAATCCGAAGGCTCTGGCAGAAGGACGCCTCGGTATGGACCGGCGAAGACGAGGACAAATGGCTCGGCTGGCTCGACAGCGCGGCCAAGGCCGATATCGCCGATTACGAGGATTATGCGCAGCGCGTGAAAGGCCAGAATTTCACTGACGCAGTCGTGCTCGGCATGGGCGGATCGAGTCTCGGGCCTGAGGTGCTGGCGGAAACCTTCCCAAAAAAATCCGGCTTTCCAAAGCTGCATGTGCTTGACTCCACCGACCCTGCACAGGTGCGGGCGATGGAAAGGGCAGTAGACCTCAAGAGAACCCTGTTCATCGTCTCGAGCAAGTCCGGCGGCACCACCGAGCCCAACGTGATGAAGGACTACTTCTTCGCACGCGTCACTGAAGCGATCGGCCGCGACAAGGCCGGACATCGTTTCATCGCGGTGACCGATCCCGGCTCGTCGCTGGAGAAAACCGCAGGCAAGCAGGGATTTGCGCGCATCTTCCATGGCGACCCCGCAATCGGCGGCCGCTACTCCGTGCTCTCGCCCTTCGGGCTGGTGCCCGCCGCGACCGCCGGTATCGACGTGCGCGCGCTCATTACGCACACGCTTGCGATGATGCGCTCCTGTGGCGCCGATGTGCCGCCGCACGAAAACCCCGGCGTACAACTTGGTCTTGCAATGGGGCATGCCGGCCTTGAAGGCCGCGACAAGGTGACGATTTTTTCGTCAAAGAAGATTGCAGACTTCGGCGCCTGGGCCGAACAACTGATCGCGGAGTCCACCGGCAAGGACGGCAAGGGTTTGATCCCGATCGACGGCGAACCGCTCGGCGAGGCTGGTCTTTACGGCCGGGACCGTTTCTTTATCGACCTGCGCACCGAAAGTGAGAATGACATCGCGCACGATGAAAAGCTCGCCGCGCTGGAACGCGCGGGCCATCCCGTCGTACGCATCGTCGTCAAGACGATCGAGCATATCGGGCAGGAATTTTACCGCTTTGAAATGGCAACCGCGGTCGCGGGCGCCGTGCTCGGCATCAACCCGTTCAACCAGCCCGACGTCGAGGCAGCCAAGATCAAGACCCGGGAATTGACCGCAGCCTTCGAGAAATCGGGCAAGCTGCCGGCGGAAACGCCGGTCGTTTCGACCGCAACGGCCGATCTCTATACGGATGCGGCCAATGCCGACTCCTTGCGCAAGGCAGGAGCCGACGGCACGCTGGAATCGTGGCTGAATGCCCATTTCTCGCGGACCCATGCCGACGATTATGTGGCGCTGATCGCTTATATCGAACGCAACCCAGCCCATATCGATGCCTTGCAAAGCGCCCGCCTCGCCGTCCGCGACAACCGCCACGTCGCGACCTGCGCCGAATTCGGCCCACGCTTCCTGCATTCGACCGGCCAGGCCTACAAAGGCGGCCCGGACAGCGGCGTGTTCCTGCAAATCACCGCCGATGATTCCAAGGATCTGGCGGTGCCGGGTCAGAAGGCGAGCTTTGGCGTGATCAAGGCGGCGCAAGCCCGCGGCGATTTCGACGTATTGACCGAGCGTGGCCGGCGCGCGCTACGGGTGCATTTGAAAGGCGACCTCAAGACCGGCCTAGCGACACTCGATAGCGCGATCCGGCAGGCGTTGAACTGAGGATAGACCAATGCAGCTCGGCATGATCGGCCTGGGGCGGATGGGCGGCAACATCGTCCGCCGCCTGATGCGGCACGGACATTCCGCCGTCGTTTACGACAAGGACGAGAAAGCCGTGGCCGCGATGGCTGCCGAAGGCGCAGTTGGGTCGAACGCGCTGGAGCAGTTCGTCGAGAGGCTGACTAAGCCGCGCCTCGCCTGGGTGATGCTGCCGGCGGGGCCGATCACCGAAGCGGCCATCGATACGCTGTCGAAGCTGATGGACAAAGGCGACGTCATCATCGACGGCGGCAATACGTTCTGGCAGGACGACGTGCGCCGCGGCAAGGCGCTGAAGGAACGCGGCATCCATTACATCGACGTCGGCACGTCAGGAGGGGTCTGGGGCCTTGAGCGCGGATACTGCATGATGATCGGCGGCGACAAGGCGGTGGTCGAGCGGCTCGATCCGATCTTCGCTGCACTCGCGCCGGGGATCAGCGACATCCCGCGCACGCAAGGGCGCGAGGGACGCGATCCTCGCGTCGAACAGGGCTATCTCCACGCTGGCCCGGTCGGCGCCGGGCATTTCGTCAAGATGGTCCATAACGGCATCGAATATGGCCTGATGCAGGCTTATGCCGAAGGCTTCGATATCCTGAAGAACGCCAATATTGAAGCTTTGCCGAAAGAGCATCGCTTCGATCTCGACATTGCCGACATCGCCGAGGTCTGGCGGCGCGGCAGCGTGATCCCGTCCTGGCTGCTCGATCTCACCGCGTCCGCACTCGCGGAAAATCATGCGCTCGACAATTATTCGGGGTTCGTGGAGGATTCCGGCGAAGGCCGCTGGACCGTGAACGCCGCCATCGACGAGGCAGTGCCGGCTGAAGTTCTGACGGCGGCGCTGTTTGCGCGCTTCCGATCGCGCAAGGAGCACACCTTTGCAGAGAAGATCCTCTCTGCGATGCGCGCCGGCTTCGGTGGTCACCGGGAGCCGAAAAAGCCGGGCACGAAGGCTTGAAGCGCAAATGACGGTCACCCAGGCAAAGCAAAAGAAGCCCGATCCCTGCAGCATCGTGATCTTCGGCGTCACCGGCGATCTCGCGCATCGCCTCGTGATCCCGGCGCTCTATAATCTCTCGGCCAACGACCTGTTGCCGGATAATTTCTGCATCGTCGGCGTCGCCCGCAAAGGCATGTCGAACGAGGAATTGACCGAAAGCCTGCTGAAGGGCCTGAAACAATTCGCGACCCGCAAGGTCGACGACGCCCTTGCCCGGCGCCTGCTCGGATGCGTCACCTGCATCGAAGCCGATCCAAAAGATCCGGCATCGTTCGATGCGATGGGTAGACAGCTCGACAAACTGGAAGCCGCACGCAAGACCGGCGGCAACCGGCTGTTCTATCTGGCGACGCCGCCGAATGGCTTCCTGCCCATCAGTAGGGAGCTCGGCCGCACCGGCATGCTGGCCGAGAACGGCGCGTGGCGTCGGCTGGTGGTGGAAAAACCGTTCGGCACCGACCTCGCCTCGGCAAAGGCACTTAACAGCGAACTGCTCAAGCTTGTCGACGAGCACCAGATTTACCGGATCGATCATTATCTCGGCAAGGAAACCGTCCAGAACATCCTGGTGCTGCGCTTCGCCAACGGCATGTTCGAGCCGATCTGGAATCGAAACCACATCGACCATGTGCAGATCACGGTCGATGAAAAGATCGGCGTCGGCCACCGCGGCAGTTTCTATGACGCCACTGGTGCGCTCCGCGACATGGTACCGAACCATCTGTTTCAATTGCTGTCGCTGGTCGCGATGGAGCCGCCAGCGAAATTCGACGCCCGTGCGGTCCGCTCGGAAAAGGCCGAGGTACTGGCGGCGGTCCAGCTCCAAAGCGAGGGAGAGGCGCTGCGCAACTCGGTGCGCGGGCAATACCGGGCGGGCAAGGTCGGTGATACCGAGATCGAGGATTATCGCCGCACCGGAGACGTCAACCCCGGCAGCACCACCGAGACCTACGCTGCGCTCAAGCTGACGATCGACAATTGGCGCTGGGCCGGCGTGCCCTTTTATCTGCGCACCGGCAAGGCGCTCGGCATCAAGCGTACAGAGGTCGCGATCAAGTTCAAGCAGGCGCCGTTCGCGATGTTCCGCGACACGCCGGTGGACCAGTTGTCGCAAAACTATCTCGTCATCGCGGTCGAGCCGACCGAAGGCATCACCTTGCAGTTCAACACCAAGGTCCCGGGACCTGCGATTTCGATCGACGGCGTCGAAATGAAATTCCGCTACAAGGATTACTTCAATGCCGAGCCCTCAACCGGCTATGAGACCCTGATCTACGACTGCATGATCGGCGACAACATCTTGTTTCAGCGTGCCGATAGCGTCGAGGCCGGATGGCAGGCGGTGCAACCCTTTCTCGACGGCTGGAAGAAGGCGGGCGCCAAGGGCCTCAAGATCTACGATCCCGGCAGCGAAGGCCCCGAAGAAGCCAATGATCTCCTGGAACGCGACGGCCGAAGCTGGCGGAAGCTGACCTGACGATGGCAGGCGGCGGTCATCGCGAATTCATTGCGGTCGCCGACGCCACGGCGCTCGCCGAAGCCGCAGCCAAGCGCGTGCTGGCGCGGATATCGGCGAACGGCAGTCGCGTGGCGATCTGCCTGACCGGCGGGTCGAGCCCGAAGCAGCTCTATCGGTTGCTGGCAACCGACCCCTACGGCGGCCGAATTCCCTGGGATCGCGTGCATTGGTTCATCGGCGACGACCGCTTTGTTCCGGCTGGCGACCCTCTGAACAATATGGGCATGGCGCGCGAGATTTTCCTCGACCGCTTCGCGCCATCGGCAAACATCCATCCGATCCCGACGGATGCTGCCGACCCCGAGGCAGCGGCGCGACTTTACGAACACGAACTGCAATCGTTCTACGGCGCGCCTGATCTCGATCCTATCAGGCCATTGTTCGATCTGGTGCTGATGGGCGTCGGGCCGGACGGCCATACTGCCTCGCTATTTCCGGATTATCCGGAACTGGAGGAGAGGCGCCGCTGGGTGATCGGCGTGCCCAAGGCCCATGTCGAGCCGTTCGTTCCCAGGGTGACGCTGACGTTACCCGCGCTTTCTTCCTGCCGCGAAATGCTGTTCGAGGTGGCGGGGGAGGAGAAGCGCGCAATCCTGAACCGCCTCGCCACAGACGAGACGCTGCCGGCGAACCGCGCGCGCTCCCTGGGCGAGACCGTCTGGCTTGTCGACAAGGCCGCGCTCGGCGGAGAGCCTTTGTGAGCGTCGAGGCCTCAAAGCCACCATGCGCCTTGATCGTGATGGGCGTATCGGGCTCCGGCAAAAGTACGATCGCGGCCAAGCTCGCCGAGCGGCTTGGCTGGGCGTTCGAGGACGGTGACCGGTTTCACCCTGCAAGCAATGTCGCCAAGATGAGCGCGGGCCAACCGCTCACCGACGACGATCGCTGGCCATGGCTGCAGGCGATTGCGGACGAAATTGACACGGTCGCTCGCAACAGTGGCCATGTCGTGATCGCCTGCTCCGCGCTGAAACGCGCCTACCGAGATTCGCTGGTTCACGGGCGCGACGACGTTCGCATCGTCTTTCTCGACGGAAGCCAGGCCCTGATCGCCGACCGCCTTGCCCGGCGAAAGGGCCATTTCATGCCACCGGGATTACTGGACAGCCAGTTCAAGACGCTGGAACCTCCGCAAGTCGACGAACATTCGATCACCGTCTTGATCGATGCGCCGGTCGAGGTGGTCGTCCAAAACATTGTCGCTCAACTCCGAAAGGCACCCTGAATGACCCGCATCGCGCTGGTCGTGTCCGACGTCGACGGCACGCTGCTGACCAGGGACAAGACGCTGACCGAAAGCGCCATGCGCGCGGTGCAAAAGCTTCACGAAGCCGGCATCGGCTTCACCATCACATCGAGCCGCCCGACCATCGGCATGCGGTTTCTCATCGAACCGCTGCACATCCGGCTTCCGATCGGCGCCTTCAACGGCAGCTGCATCGTCGACCCCGAATTAAAACCGATCGGGCAGCACTTGATTCCCGAAAGGGCGGCACGACGCTGCCTCGAATTGCTAGATGAATATGGCACCGAGATCTGGTTATTCACGAGCGAGCTCTGGCTCGCCCGCGACGCCGACGGTCAGTATGTCCCGCACGAAAGGCGCGCCATCCGGACCGATCCAATCATCGTTGCGGATTTCACGCCCTATCTGACATCGGCCTGCAAGATCGTCGGCGCCGGCAACGATCCGGAATTGCTGCAGCGCTGCGAGATCGCGATGCAGGAGGCGCTGGGCACGCAGGCGACGGCCGCGCGATCGCAAAGCTATTATCTCGACATCACCCCGCCCGACGTGAACAAGGGCACCTTCGTGCAGACAATCGCCCGGCGGCTTGGCATTTCGCTCGATGCGATC
>Ga0181532_10004425_pt1 | contig 12263 bp, 9 predicted proteins | sample PEATcosm2014_Bin_33_FD_119768 | JGI IMG/M metagenome (GOLD analysis project Ga0181532, IMG submission 119768) | Peatland microbial communities from MTU Mesocosm Facility, Houghton, MI, USA - PEATcosm2014_Bin11_30_metaG | ecosystem: Environmental > Terrestrial > Soil > Wetlands > Peat | place...
AGTTTGCGGCACACTGCTCCCGTAGAGCGTTCGTCGGCTGGCAAAACTAATAATACAGCCCGCGCGTGCGCGAGTCAGTGAAACATAGAGAAGTCGCGCCGCCTCAAGAACGAGTCCGGGATACGGGGCTCGTCGTGAGCCGGGCAACATGGATTCCTCCAAACCAGGAATAAAAACAACTCTTCCCGAAAGCCCCTTCGCGCCGTGCATAGTCATTATGCGAACTTGCTGGGGCAGAAGGTCGGTTCCTTCGGGGGGTGCCATGCCAAGTCTGTCCAGTGTTGCCGTCAGAACAGTTGCGCGTTGTTCATCTGACTCGGCCCAGAGGTAATCCCTCACTTCGCTAAGAGTTATTCCATCGGGTAAGCCACCAGATTCTGTTGCCCATAATGCGGCAGCGGCGGCATTGAGGCTGGCTGTAAGGACGGCTGCAAAGTCGTTTCTTCGATTGCCAAGCGTATCATCAGGCGTCCACGTTTGAAAAGATGCAAAGACTGCCCGCGCTCGGTTCAAAGCGGTAAGGGGACGCCCCGTGAATACTCCGTTTGGAAGAGGGTCATAGAAAATGTTCCGATAATTGAGCGCATTCTGGATAACAAGCTCGCAGAGTTGATTGCAAGTGCCCACGCCGACGCCAGACAAGAGACCCAAAATCGCACGATGTGCGATATAGTCGTTCGGATTGCAGACGATTCGTAGCAAATACAGAACAAAACGACCCGTTTCCGAATCAATAAATTCCTCTCCTGATGCCGATGTGTATGGAACTTGAAGTGCGTCCATTTGCGTTGTGATCTCGCCTTCCAATGCTCGGCGATTGCTCACAAGGATTAGAATGTCACTTGGTCTGATGCCCGCCTGAATCAAATCGTTGCACGACTGAGCAATTGCGACTGCCTCTTGGCGACCTGTATTAAAACGCCAGCGATGAACAACCCCCGGAGCTGGCGGATTGCTGCTTCTGTATAATGAAACCGAATTCTTCGGAATCCGCCCAGGCGAAGGAAAATGACCAATTAGGCGATTTGCTGCCGCAAGAATTTCCGGCATACAACGGAAACATTCATTCAGTTGGTGATGGCCGTGATTGGGGTAAAGATTCGGGATTTGCTGAATTCCAGCGGGGGACGCGAATCGGAAAGAATAGATGCTTTGGTCATCGTCGCCAGCAGCGAAGAGGACAACACCTTGCGAGGTGATTGCGTGAACGAAATTCAAGTCCATAGGGTTTAGGTCTTGGAATTCATCCACGATAAGATGACTGATATTCAGTAGGGCAACCGGGTCAATTGTGCCTTGTTGCATTTCCTCAACACATTGCCGGACAATTTCACCGGGGAGGACGCACGCGTAGCTCTGGGAGCGTGGGCCATGGAATTGAATGAATTGGTCGTTCTCTTGCTGAGTGATGGCGGGATCGGGGGGAATGTAGTTTGGTGGCAGATAAACGCCCGTGCTCCAAAAAGCCTCGTTATAGCGGCGGATTTCTTCGCGTCTGTCTTTGGATCGGATTCCGCTTACCTGCCCAAATTCTGAATCATAAATATTCTCAAGCTCCCACTGATCTAAAACTAGCGGGTCAACAGGGTATCGGGCTAAGAGACCAGCCGCGCGCAAAACTCGCAAAGCAAGAGAATGAAGTGTGCTGACACGAATCTGCCCTCCCGCAACTTGTCCAGTTCGATTGCAATGACTGACGATTCGCTCTTGCAAGTCGCGGGCGGAAGCACGCGTAAATGAAACGGCGTAGATTTCTGTTGCGGGAACCTGGTTTTCGAGCAGCCAACTGACACGTTGCTCAATTGTGGAGGATTTGCCTGTCCCTGGGCCAGCCACCAGGCGGACGACTGGTTCGGCAGCCACTGCCGCAGTTTGTTGCACTTGAGCGGCAGCTTGAGCATCGTTCGCAGGAATTGGCATAAATTGGCAAATGTTAATCCATTAAATTACACAAGCGCGAACAATGCCAGATTTGGTCGCATGGGACAAGCCGGTTTGCCACACTTTCCTTTCCGGTGTCGGAAAGGGCGCGAAGCGTTAAAGCCAGCGCAGCGTGCGAACGTGTCCAGAGGCGTGCCTCTGGCGGCGGGGTTTGGGGACGCTGCTAGTCCCCAAAATGGCAAAACCCGGCTAAACCGTTTCCAGTCTAGCCGGGCGCGTGGTGTGTGCGGGCGGTCAATCCTCGTCCGGCATCATTACCGTGATGGCGGGTTCCGGCGCGTCCATGTCGAGGGGGCCGCACATGGCAACCAATTTGACTAGGCGCGGGGCGCGGTTGTCGTTGCGCACATACAGCGCAAACGGCAAGCGTGTCTGTCCGGGCTGCGCCTTTAGGATGGCAAACCGGAGCATCCAGACAACATCCCAAAGCCTCCCGGCTTCATCCTGCCCGGTCACGTTCGGCGGCACGGTCACATAAGCGTCAAACGCGGTGCGGGTGATGAAAACCGGAAAGCGGATTCCGGCTTCCTGTGCGGTCTTGGTAACTTCAACCTGCACGCCGTCGGCAATGGCTTGGGCGCGGGTGTAACTGTAAACGATATTTAACGAATGATTATTCATGGTGATTTTGTGTTGTGATGGTGAAAAACGCCGCCTGCGCTGCCTCGGCAAGCTGCCGGGCGTGGTCTGCTTCGCCGCGTTCGCGGGTGATGCGTTCGCCGTCCAGCCCGGTTTCGGCAATCAGGTTGAACGTGCCCGGCGTGAATCCGAATTCATGCTGCGGGACAGGCAAACGGCGTCTTTTAAGTTTCATGGCCGGGGTTAGGCGTAAAAATAACCAAGAGCGCGAAGTGATGAAAAATTGCCGTTGCCGATTACGACATGGTCAATCAATTCCAGTTTCAAAAGCTGACCGGCGCGGATTAAATCGCGGGTCACTTTGATGTCTGCCTCTGACGGGGTGCTTTCGCCGCTGGGGTGGTTGTGCATGACAATCACGGCACTGGCGGCGGCGATGATGGCAAGGCGGAACACTTCGCGGGGATGCACTAAAATGGTGTCCATCGTGCCGATGGAAACAAGCTGGTGGCCTTTGACGCGCTTGCGCGTGTTCAAAAGCAACACGGCCAAACATTCGCAATCCGGGTTAAAATTCGGATGGGTGGCAATGTGCATCCGCCAATAATCGGCGGCTTTGTCGGGTGTCTCGCAATGCTGCATTGCCTCCGGTGTCGGACACTCGCGCAAGGTGGTCACGCGGTATTCATAGGGGCTGGCCGGAAATTTGAACGGCTTCACAAGGGTTTCCATGCTCGGAAAAATGGCGGTGGTATTCATGGCGATTTCTCCGGTTAGGCGGGTTTCTGGTCGGCGGCGAAATAGCTGCCGTATTTCCTGCGGGGGTCAAACCGCACTGACTGGTCACGAAACAAGCCGCAAGGGTGCTGCCAAGACTGGCGTTTGTTGTTCCAATGAAAGCCAAGCTCTGACAAAACAGCGGTGACGGTGACGGGCTGTTTCCCGTCAAACTGAATCCAAACCCATTTGCCAACCACTTCGGCGAGTTCAAAAAACTTCGGCGTTTCCCTGCGGAGCAAAGCCAAAAGTCTTTCCGTGTTCAAAGCGCGGTTCGCTTGCCTGCGGGCGATGTTAATTTTTGCCCGTGTATCGGTTTTAATTGATGATTGCTGATCGGCGTTTGCTGGAGTCGCTGCTTCAAATTTAATTTTGTTTTTCATAAGCTTTTTTTTGATGTTCGCCGCTCGTGTCTCGCCGTATGTCGCTTGCTTCACCCCACGCGGAGACAGCTTTTGAGCTATATGAGTTTTATTTCCGGCGTGCATGGGGCATGACAGCGAAAGTTTCGGCGTTACCTGATAGCCGGGTCGCTGGCGTGTCCCCATGCTCTTCGTCGCCGGAAATAAAACGCCCCGCGATAGCGGGAAATAGAAGTTTGAAAAAGATGGCGTAGCAGCAAGCGGCATACGGTGAGACCTCGGCGGCGTCCCCCTTAAAAAAACGCGCCATGTCAAAAACACTAAACAAAAATCCTCTAGCCTCGCAGAGTCGCCAAAGGCTCAAGTCAGGTCTGCTCGGACTTTTGGCTGGCCGGGAGTAGCCGGGAGCCGTGGCTTGCAGGGTGAAGGGGCAAGATCAAAGGCGCACGGCGGAACACGGACGGCCAAAGGTCGGACTCACATGGGAAAGGACAAGTGGCACAAGTTGCGCGGTGGCCTGCCACGCTGAAAGCGAGCGGCTGCTTGTGCCTCTTGGACGGAGGGGAATAACGAAAAGGCGGCTGAATCATGTAATTCAGCCGCCAGTATTTAGATGCCGGTCAATCCTCGTCCGGCATCATTACCGTGATTGTAGATTAGTAATACTGCCGGATGTAGCCGTAGGCTTTGTCGAACAGGTCCTGATCCGTGTGAAGTTTGTATTTTAGTAGAGTGCGGCGAAGGGCTTGTTGGACTTCACGCTCGCCCTGTGTCGTGTTTTTCCAACCGTCGAAGCGCACTTTTTTCACAATGTCGTCAATATCGGCCACGATTCGTTCGACGATGATGTGTGTGTTCTTGTTCTTGGCTTCCTTGAACAGTTCGGTGAGCGCTTCCTTGGCCAGGTCGCGTTCTTCGACCGGGTCGGTTTGTTTTTCGGCTTTCAACGTGTCCTGGGCCAGTTCGAGAATCTGTTTCAAAAACTCTACGCTTGTCAGGAAGCCTTGCTCGTGGCGTTCCTTGATTTTTTCCAGCCGCTCGCCCAACTCGGTGAACTTGGGGTTGCCAAGATGGTTTCGTAGCCGGGCAATCAATTTAATCTCAATCTCCCTCCCGCGTTTCTCCGGGTCGGCGCTGCTCAGAAAATCCTCAATCACCTGTGCATCCATAACAAGCGTTTCCACGTCATCACGCACGGATTCAACATGAACATTCTCATTGATGAGTTCGATGGTCTTCGCACCAAGCGCGTGCCAGAGCAGTTTGCCGTTGCCACTTGGCGGTTTCACTGATTCATAAACCTGCGTAAGCCAGCGGTAATCTTTCTGGTAAGCGCTGAGGCACGGATCGGGTGATAAAGCCTCCCAGATGTTGGCCAGCACAGTGTATTCTGCCGCAAACTTGTCGCGCACTTCGTTGTTGGGCAGGTGTTGCTGCGCGGTCATCAAGCCCTCGTAACCTCCCACCGTGCGGTCCACGCCGGGGAAGAATGATAAACATTTCTGCATCTTCTCCGGCAATACCTTGCGCAACTCATCAATGTTGGATACCACCAGCCGCACGGATTTCTCGTCAAACGCCAGCGCCTGCGCCACGTCGTCGAAGATGCCGATGTAATCCACGATCAAGCCGTGCGTCTTTTCCTGCCCAAACGTGCGGTTTGTGCGGCAGATGGCTTGCAGCAGATTATGGTCGCGCAACGGCTTGTCCAAATACATCGCCTGCAAAATTGGCGCATCGAATCCGGTCAGCAATTTGGCTGTGACAATAACGAATTTGAGCGGGTCAGCCGGGTCGCGGAAACGGTCGAGTAATTTTTCTTCGGCGTCTTTGTCGCGGCTGTGGATTTTCCATTCCTCCGGGTCGCCGGGTGCGGCGGAAATGACGATGGCACTTGCTTCCGGCCCGATCAACTCATCCATCACCGCCTTGTAAAGCACGCAACACTCCCGGTCGAACGTCACCACCTGCGCCTTAAAGCCATTCGGTTCAACCTTGGACTGGAAGTGCGTGACGATGTGGTTCACCACGGCGCGAACGCGCTCCGGGTTTTTCACCAGCACGGCCATTTTCGCGGCACGCTTGGCAAGGTCGTCGCGGTCTTGCTCGCTCAGGTCTCCGGTAATGGCGCTGTAAGCTTCATCAATCGCCGCCTTGTTGATTTTCAGCTTCACCTCCGGCGCTTCAAAATGTAGCGGCAAGGTCGCCTTGTCGCGGATGGATTCCTGGAACGAGTAGCGGCTCATGTAGCCGTGGCTGTCCTCGTCCGCGCCAAAAGCCCAGAACGTATTCTTGTCTGCGCGGTTGATAGGCGTGCCGGTGAGGCCGAACAGAAACGCATTTGGCAATGCCTCGCGCATCTTGCGACCGAGATCACCTTCCTGGGTGCGATGCGCCTCGTCCACCATCACTATGATGTTCGACCGCTCGTTCAACTTGCCGCCCGCCTCTCCGAACTTGTGAATCGTGGTGATGAGCACCTTGCGCACGTCCTGACCAAGCAACGTCTGCAACTCCTGCCGGGTCGCCACGCCGACCATATTTGGCACATCCGCCGCGTTAAACGTGGCCGTGATTTGCGTGTCGAGGTCAATGCGATCCACCACGATAATGACGGTAGGATTGCCGAGTTTGGGATGCAGTCGCAGCTTTTGCGCGGCAAAGACCATGAGCAACGACTTGCCGCTGCCCTGAAAATGCCAGATGAGACCCTTCTTCGGATACCCCTTAACCACGCGCTCAATGAGCTGATTCGTGGTGAAATACTGCTGGTAACGGCAGATGACCTTGATGCGGCGATGCTTCTTGTCCGTGGCGAACAGCGTGAAGCTTTGCAGGATGTCCAGCACGACTTCGGGCCGGAGCATGGATTCCACCGACCGGCGCACGTCTGCCAGCGAACCTTCCGGTTCGTTTTCCCTTGTGCGCCACGGACTCCACATTTCAATGGGCATCCGAATCGAGCCGAAGCGGAATGCTTTGCCCTCAGTCGCAAAGGAAAAAACATTGGGCACGAACATCGCCGGCACTTGCCGTTCGTAAATCTCGTTCACCTGAAACGCGCCGTCGAACCACGTCACCGCGCTGCGCGTGGGTGTCTTGGCCTCACCGATGACCACCGGCAGACCGTTGACCAGAAACACCACGTCGAACCGCTTTACCACCATGCCTGACTGAAACGTCCACTGGTTGACAACGGTGAGCCGGTTGTTAGCGGGCTGGATGGCGTCCACCAACCGCACGGAAACGTGCTCGCCATTGTGGCCGAAAGGCATGGTCTTCTCACCGCGTAACCATGCCATAAAATTCTCGTTCGCCCTGACCAGCCCGTCGCCTTGCACGGAAAGAATAGTCGCCCGCAATGCGTAAATCACCTCGTCGGCGCGGTCGGGCTGGGCGGCGATTTCCGGGTTGAGCCGTAGCAACGCCTCGCGCAACCACGATTCCACCATCACGTCGCCGGGCTGACGCGGCACTTTCACGCCCGGAACATAATCCCAACGTGCCGGCTTAAATTCATCGCCAAGCGACGCGCCATGCGGTTTATCGTGCATCGGCTCGACGGCAGTGGTGCGGCCGAGATTCTCAACGGCATCGAGAATCATCTGCTCGACGGTATTTGCCTCGTTAAAGGTCATCTACTTTCTCCCGATAGAAGTTCCCAAACACGGCGATAGTCGGCTCCAGATAGCGGGGCGTGGGCAGGCTTCACGGCTTCCCAACCGCCAGCATCCAAAGTCTTCAGAAAACCGCGTGCCGCCTGAACACCTTGGCCCTCCGCAACTGTGCCGACTTTTTTCTCAAAGACTTCTCCCAGTTTTTCCGCAACGCTGCGAGGCACAGAATTCATTCGCATCAACACACCGGCTTCGGTTTTAACACCGTGGTATATCATCGCGGGCAATGCGTTTATTTTTCGGCGTTCGGCGGCAGTCAGCTTCTCAAAATCAATTCCAGAAAATTTGCTCAAGGCGGCAATGCCCCAAGTGCCATTATTTACAAGGGTCTTGTAAATTGCTTTGCAGGTGTCTGTTATTGCGTCGGTGCCGCCGTCCGTTCCTTTGAAAAACTTCTTGGCGATTTCGTGAATGCTTTCACCGCCAACCCATGCTTTGGTGATTGCCGCAATCTGGGTTTTATCAATTCCGGGGCCGGTGATGTCTTCAAGGCCATGCCTGATCTGCGGAATACGGAGCATAACGCCAAAGAGGTCTGCCATGCCGGAACTGCGACCAAACAACCCCTCCGCCGTCCAATCAGCCGGTGTCAGACGACGTTCCAAATTATTCATTCCGGCAAGTGCAAATGCCACGCCTTCACAGGAGAACCCAGTCATGTCTGCCAATGCTGCTTGACCAGGATTTTGAGCCAACTTGGTCGCGTATGCCTTGGTGACGGCCAGCAATTTGTCCGCTTTTTCCCGGCCTCCGGGTGAATTCTTTAGCACATCATAACCGTAGGTGTTACGTAGCAGATTTTCTGTGCTGGCCAGAACCGCATCGAGATTCTTTTTCTCATTGATGAGGTGCGCAACATAACAGCGAAAATCCTCCCACTGTTCACCTGCGACAACGATTTGGAGATTCAACTCAACGGCCGATTCCTTGAGTTCGTCAGCCAAAGCCAACAAGCGTGATACTAATTCACCCGTCGCTTGGCTCACATATTTGACAATCTCTTTTGGCTCGGTGCCTCCAGCGAGACCGACTACACCGACGCTATCCTGATTCATGCGTCCCGCGCGGCCAGCCAAATTCCAAAATTCACGCGGGGCCATTGGCTTGCCATAAGGATAAAGATGGGAGGCAAGGAACACTGACGAAACCGGGAAGTTGATACCCTGCGCGATGGTCGTTGTGGCGCAGAGCACCTTGATTAAACCTTCCTCGGTCAACCACTCCATGAGCGTTCTGGCTTCATCGGACAAACCGGCATGATGAACGCCAACGCCATGATTTAGGAGGTCAATCAATTCAAACTTCGGACTGATTTCAGCCTTGAGATAATTTTGAACGAGCGTGATTTCTGGTGGATTAACGCGCGTAGCGGGCATCGCTTTGGCGGCCTCGCGAGCCATCGTCCACACGTGCGGAATTTGAGTGGCCACCGCAACGCTGCTGCCACGGGCCGAAAAAATCTTGGCCATTGCCGCCGTCTGTATCCCGAAACCGCACTGGACGTTATTGCTGATGACTTTCGACCTGGCAACATCCAACGGCTTGACTCCATCAGCATGATGCACGCCTTTCAAGTGCATTGCTTTCGGCGTGGTGGTCAATGTTTCAAAACGCATCCGCCAGCCGGCGCGTTGGCTGTCATCGGCTTCCGCGTGATAAATTCCGACAATTCTTTCGTTGGGTTTCCAAGCTGTGGTGCCCAAACTGATAGCGCGTCCGGCTTTTGCATCGTCCGCCAACCAACGGGCGAGTTTCTCCGCTTTTTCTACGAATGGCATCAGCAGGAGGAAATTGGCTTTGGCACATTCCTGTTTGATGGTCGCGAGCAAAAGCTCCATTCGCATTCCGCGCGATTCGTTTTCAATATTATGCGCCTCGTCCATTACTACCAGCGCGAGCGGACGCGGCACTTTCTTGTTGCGAATGACCAGTTGAAGTTTTTCCGGCGTGGAAATCAGAACATCAAACGCGCGTTTGTCGCCGGTCTGTTTGAGAAGTTCGTCCTCGAACGCATCAACCTCGACCGCGCCGGTCAATGCCTCCACTTTCACGCCAATCGGGCTGAAGTCCCGGCGCAAGCGACGTGTAATTTGCGCGGCCAGTGCCCGGGTCGGGGCCACATAAGCAACCCAACCGTGCTCCGCATCAAATTGATTAAGCGCCTGAAGAATTCTGAATTGGGCCAGCAGCGTTTTGCCGCCGGATGTTGGCATGTCAATCACCACTGCCGTAGCCGCTTGGTCGAGCAAACCTTGCTCCAGCCATGCCGCGCGCTGCGGCGGTAAAAGTTCAAACAATCCCTGTTGCTTAGTGACTTCATGGACGAACTTTGTCACACGCGAGTTGACCGCTCTGGCCACGCGCCAGATGGAACCGGCAACCATCTGGGTGGATGCCGCGTGCAACCAGCGCATCAACAATTCAAGCTGCGAATCCGTCGCTTCGGTTGCTGACTTGATGGCTGTGTCGAAATGTTTGGTAAGCAGCGCATTGATGCCGGTTGGATCGCCCTGTAACATGAACTTGGCGAGCAATTCAGACGCTTTGGCCCAGTGATACATTGTCACCAACCGGAGCGCCATTGCTCGGTTGCCGGCATCCGTATCCACTTTCAAAACAGCCGCTTCAAAATCTTTTTGGTCTTCCCGCAGGCCGACGATGATTTCGCGAATTCGATCCAAGTCATCCCAGTCCTGCTTGCGGAACAACCGAATCCAACATTCAAACAACCGATACAGCAACCGCTTGTCCCATGGAGCATCCGCTACGGATGGCACGGCGCACAATTCCGGCTCGTCGTGATACCAACGGCGCAAATCTGTCCAACGGTCTCCACAGTAGGCCAGCGACGACAGGTGCAACAGGTGCAAAACCCTCCGTTCCGTGCCTTGGGGCGGAGGCACCATGCGACCAATTTCAAATGCGCGCCAAGCGCCAGCGGCACATTGTTCACTCAACGCCTTGTCACCGGAAGTGCTGTTGAGAAATGCTTCAAGCCCCTCAATCGCGGCCATCTCGTAAGCCAATGCCAGACGCGAAAGCAAATCATCATCGCCGTGACGCGGCGTGGCGACATTCAGGGTCAATTGTTCGCCGATGGCCTTGTTGACGAGACGCACATTGGCCAGGTCCAAACCGCGTTTGCGTTCGTTTTCGCCAACGGCCTGCACCGCCCAGTGCTGATCCACCTTGGCCAGTGATTCGTGGGTGACGTTCATGCGGCACCTCCTCTTTGCGGCCGGGCGGCGAGTTGACCGAGATTCTGAATGCTTTGTTCAGGCAAATAGATCGCCAGCAGTTCGATGCCCATTTGCGCCGGACAATCCTTGGCCAGTGCGGTGACGCGTGCCCGCACGTCGTCTTTGTGCGGCTTTACATCACGAACCATCATGCCGAACACCCGCACGTCGCTCTTGTTGGCAACGTAACGTCCCGCCGCGTCTAAAAATTGATTTTTCCACGCTGGGCCAGTGGCGGCGCGATGCCCCAGATACCGGACCAAATCATCGCGGATGACCGAATTATCCCGCAAATCTTCAAGCTGCTGTTTCAACCCGGTGACGCCATAGCAGGCACCGGGCGGATAGGCCGCGTCGCTGGAAGTTTTGACCTCGCCGAAAGCAAACCGGTTTTTTGCGCCGTCCTTGTGAAATCCCACCAAATCAGCGCCGGGCAGACTGGAACCGCGCTTGCGGATGTCCCGGCCATCCGGCCACGGAAAATGACAGTTCCGGTGATGCGTCAAATAACATTCCGCCACGGCTTCGCCGACGCGCCAATTTTCAACTGGCTCGGTTTGGGCGAACGTTGCTTTGACGTTGGCGGTGGTGAATCCGGTGTCTGACAGTCCGCTCAAAAGCTCGGTCAGCGTCTCGGTTCCAACATCGTCGTGAACCACGGCTGCAACCGGCCCTTTGACCGCTAATTCCGCCTCCTGTGCCGACCACGACACTCCACTCCCGATAACGGGAGGCGTCCCAACGGTGTAAGCGACAGTTCCAACTGGTAGCATGAGATTAAAATCTAGCTGTGAACATGCGATTTGCCCACCTTAAACCAAACGAAGCAAAATTGCACCAACTGGTTGGCCAATTGCACAACGACGAGACGGCAGTCGTGTGGCCCAGATTCTCGACGGCATCGAAAATTATCTGCTCGACGATTTTGGATTCGTTGAATCTCATTGGACTACCTCATTGATAAATGTGGATCGAAGTGTCTCAAGGCTCGATCTTTGTTCCTGGGCTACGACGAGTGCAGCGGCAAACTGTCTAAGCCGTTCAACAATCGCCTGCTGTTTTGACAAACTCGGAATCCAAAAGGGCGCGGCCCTCAGAGTCTCTTGGGTGATGTTCTTCGCTTCTGTGCCATTTGCCGAACGCTCGACAAATCCGCGATAAGGATCGCACCGTAACCCCTGAAATAGGAAATCTCGGTCAACCAATTCATCGTTTGGAACAAGCTGAAGTGTTTTGTCGCACAACATCAAACCGGGTCGCGTCTTTTCGACGAGGCAGGCACGTCCAATTCCTGCGAGAAGTGCATTACACCGAGTCACAAGGATCATTCCCGGTTTCACTTCCAATGACGGAACGAAATCTGACGCATCCAGCAAAGCTTTGTTTTCTTCTTCCCGGAAAACGCCATCGCCGGCGGCACTGACTTTCAAAACTCCGAACTCAACATTTGACGCTGGATTGCTGGATGATTTTGGACTCTTGCCCGCTACGATTCCTGACAACGCATCGCCGAGTCTTTTGAGCGTTTCAGAATTTCGTTCCGTGTTGTTCTGCAATTCGTCATCAAAGAAAGCATTTTTTGCAGTCGATATAGCGGACTCCAATTCAATTGCCGATTGCACATTTTCATCCACCGCGCAGAGGATTTCGGCGATGCGGCGCTGCTGGTCGAGCGGCGGGAGGTCGAA
>Ga0181532_10004426_pt1 | contig 12261 bp, 12 predicted proteins | sample PEATcosm2014_Bin_33_FD_119768 | JGI IMG/M metagenome (GOLD analysis project Ga0181532, IMG submission 119768) | Peatland microbial communities from MTU Mesocosm Facility, Houghton, MI, USA - PEATcosm2014_Bin11_30_metaG | ecosystem: Environmental > Terrestrial > Soil > Wetlands > Peat | place...
TGGCCTCGCGCTCCTGATTCAGATCGCCATCAACGTGATCAACATGGCAGCGACAGTTGCGCTGGTGATCGGAATGGATGCGGGAATCGAGGGCGCTGCCGTCGCCGCAGTGGTGGCAGAGGCGGTCGGGCTTGTGCTGGGCGTCCTGGTCGCCCGGAACATCACGCATCAACCGCTCAACGTGCCGCGCGCGGCCTTGCTCGACCGCGCCAAGCTGTTGCGCATGCTGAGCGTCAATCGCGACATCATGATCCGCACCGCGGCGCTGATTGCCGCGCTGTTGTTTTTCACTGCCCAAGGCGCCCGTTCCGGCGACGTGATCCTTGCCGCCAACGCCGTTCTGAACAATTTCCTCTTGATCAGCGCCTTTTTCCTCGATGGGCTTGCCAACGCCGCGCAGCAGCTTTGCGGGCAGGCCTATGGCGCGCGCGATCGCACCTCATTCTCCGACGCGGTGCGCCTGGTGCTGTCGTGGGGATTTGGCTTTGCCGTCGTAGTCGCCATCATCTTTGCGCTGTTCGGGCCATGGCTGATCCACATCATGACCGCCAACGGCAACGTACAGCAGACCGCGCAGGATTATCTCTGGTTCGTCGTAGTCTCGCCATTACCTGCGGTATTTGCCTTTGGCTATGACGGCGTCTTCATCGGCGCCACCTGGGCGCGCGAGATGCGCAACCTGATGATTGTTTCGCTGCTGGCTTTTCTTGTGACATGGTTCGCGCTGCGCGGGCTGGGCAATACCGGCCTGTGGATCGCCCTGCTGGTGCTCTATGCGGCACGAGGCGGGTTGCAGGCGCTGCGCTATCCCGTCAATCTGCGGGCGTCCTTCGCCTAGCTGGCGGTGGTTGACCTCGGCTGAAGGAGCGAGCGATGCAATTGCGTTTTATCGGCTGCGGCGATGCGTTCGGCTCCGGCGGCAGGGCCAACACCTGCTTCCATATCACCGGCGAACGCGTCAATTTCCTGATCGATTGCGGCGCGTCGTCCCTGCCGGCGCTCAAGCGCGAGCGCGTTGCCCGCGACGATATCGATCTCGTCCTGATCACGCATTTCCACGGCGATCACTTCGGCGGCCTGCCGTTTTTGCTGCTGGACGCGCAATTTACCCGCCGGACCCGGCCGCTTGTGATCGCGGGGCCCGAGGGCATCGAGACGCGGCTTGCACAGGTGAGGGAGGCACTGTTCGAGAATTCCTCAAAGACGACACAGCGTTTCGATCTGCGCGTGGTCGCGCTTACGCCGGGCGTGACGCAAAGCTTTGGCGCGGTAAACGTCACGCCGTTTCCCGTGATGCATGGCGAATCTGGCGGGCCGTTCCTCGCTTACCGGATCGAAACAGAAGGGCGCATCATCGCCTATACGGCCGACACCGAGTGGACGGAGACGCTGATCCTGCTCGGCCGCAACGCCGATCTGTTCATCGCCGAGGCCTACACCTACGACAGGCCGGTCAAGAACCACCTCTGCCTGAAGGCGCTCGAGGCGCATCTTGCCGAGATCAAACCCAAGCGACTGATCCTCACCCATATGAGCGACGACATGCTCGGACGGCTTGATACGCTTGACTACGAGACAGCAAGCGATGGCCTGGTGGTCGAGATCTAGATAATGATCAGGTCATTGGTGCGAACCGGCCATTTCTGAGATTACCCCCTAACTGGACATGGCGCGTACATGCCAAAATCGTCGCGAATGACCCACTTCGGACATTCGATCGCTTGGACCTTCGCCGAAAACTGTTTACGATCCGGTGAGAGGCATCGGGGGCGAGATTGGCAATGACGCGGCGGGAGTTCATTTTCCTGCTTGGCGGCACGGTCGCATGGCCTCTAGTCGCACGTGCGCAGCAGCCGACAAAGCCGGTCGTTGGCTTCCTTCACTACGCATCTCCAGATACATACTCAAAAGTCTTGGAAGCATTCCGCCAAGGCTTGAAGGAGGCTGGCTACGTCGAGGGTCAGAATGTGACAATCGAATATCGCTGGGCCGAGGGCCACTACGACCGCTTGTCGGCGCTAGCTACCGATTTAGTGCGCCGTCAAGTCACTGTAATTGCCGCATGTGGTACCCTCGCAGCAAAAATTGCAAAGCAGGCAACTACGAATATTCCAGTCGTCTTCACTAGCGGGGAAGATCCGGTCCAGGCCGGTCTGGTCGACAGCATCAGCAGACCAAAGGGTAATCTGACCGGTGTGACCTCAATTTCGGCCATGACGGGGGCAAAACGATTAGAATTAACTCGCGAGCTCCTTCCGCGCTCTCGCGCCCTCGCCATGATCGTCAATCCCAACTACCCCGGAGCTGACGCGCAAATGGCGGAGATGGATGTCGCAGGGCGGGCTATCGGGATGCAAATCTGGCGAGTAGCCGCCAGTAGCGAGCATGAGATCGATGCCGCATTCGCAACTGCCCATGAACGGAGCGTTGATGCGGTTGTGGTGGGCGTTGATGGGTTCTTCATCACGCAACGGGATCAGTTCGCAGAACTATCAACACGGTACGCAATGCCCGCCATCTACCCATTTTCGGATTTCGTGAGGGCTGGCGGCCTAGTGAGCTATGGCGCGAGCATTAACGGTGACTATCGCCAAGCCGGTATCTACACGGGACGAATTCTCAGGGGAGCCCATCCATCCGATTTGCCAGTTATGCAACCAAGTGTGTTCGAGCTGGTGATCAACCTCAAGACAGCCAAGGCGCTCGGCCTAACCGTGCCGCCGGTGCTACTAGCCCGCGCTGACGAGGTGATTGAATAGGCGAGCCGATGTCGCCTCTTGGCACTTTTCGGAAGTGCCGTAATGTCCGGCTTGGGTCCGGAATGCGCACCAAAGCGGGCGTCCGTCGACCGCTCTGAATTTATGGATTCGTACCTAGCTGACAGGCCAGTCCTCGGCCGTAATTGTCGCGGCATCCGCGCCGACAATTTCGGAGAGTGAATCGCGCCCGGTGCGCAGCAGCGTCGAAGCAAGGTCGCTCTTGATCTCCTCGACGAGGCCAAGCCCCTTGTAGACCAGCGCCGAATAAAGCTGAATCAGACTGGCGCCCGCGCGGATCTTGGTCAACGCGCCACCGCCGGAATCGATGCCGCCGGCGCCTACAAGCGGGAATGCTCCCTCTGCCCTCACATAGGTCTCCGCCACCATCCGCGTCGACAGCCGAAACAGCGGCCGGCCGGACAATCCGCCCCCCTCCTTGGCGCGGCCCTGATCGCGCAAGGTCGAAGGCCGCCCGAGCGTCGTGTTACCCACGATCATGCCGTCGACGCGACGCGAGCGCGCGATGTGAACCACATCGTCGAGCTCGGCGAGGCTGAGATCCGGTGCGATCTTCAACAAAATAGGCGAATCGCCGGCATTCTTTCGCACCCGCTCCCGCGCATCGATTACCCGCGCCAGGAGATCGTCGAGCGCGCTCGCCTGCTGCAAATTGCGCAGGCCCGGCGTATTGGGCGAGGACACGTTGACGGTGAAATAGCTCGCGACCGGCGCAAAGGTCTCGATCAGTGTCACGTAGTCGGCGATACGATCGGCGGAATCCTTGTTGGCGCCAACGTTGACGCCAACAGTCCCGCCGAGATGCGCCCGCCCGGCGAGGCGGCGCAATACGGCAGCCGCGCCGTCGTTGTTGAATCCGAGACGATTGATGATCGCCTCGTCGCGCTCCAAGCGGAAAATCCGCGGCCGCGGATTGCCCCCCTGCGGCTTCGGCGTTACGGTGCCGACCTCGACAAATCCGAAACCGAAGCGCAGCACCGCATCTACGACCTCGCCGTTCTTGTCGAAGCCGGCGGCCATGCCGATCGGGTTGGGAAAATTCAGACCAAAAGCCCGCACCGACAGCTTTTCATCGTCGGCCGGCGGCCGCGCAGGCGGCAACAGCTTCAAACCCTGCAAAGCGAGACGATGGGCATCCTCGGGATCGAGCCAGCGCAAGAGCGGCAGCGAAAAGGCATCGAAAGCGCGGATCACGGCTCAAGCTCCGGCATGTCGTGAGATCCGTCGGATCGCGTGCGCATCGAGAGAACGCTCACGACCGCGCCAAGGTCGAGCTCGCCGTAAAGATGGGGAAACAGTTCGTCGTTGCGCGAGCGCTCCCACCGTAACGCCTCTCCCAGTCTGTCGGCGTCGACCGCGATCAAGAACAGACCGGCCTGTCCGAAGAAGTGCTTTCGCGCGGTCTCCTCGACCTGCGCGGCGGTCGAGAAGTGAATGAAGCCGTCGCACAGATCGACGGCGCTACCGCGGAATACGCCCTGCCGCTCCGCTTCGCGCCAGGCTGACGCCGGGCAGATCTTGTAGATCATGCGCAAGAAAGTCTCGATTCCAGCTGGCCGCGCCGTATCGGCACGGCCTTTTCCTTCAAAATGCAAAATCGTGGCCACAACTTCCTGCGTTTGCAGGGATGGCGTCAAATGGCAAGCTTGTTGTCTCCACCTGTGCCCATTTTCCTTATGTCGCGTAGTCCGGCTCCTTGCGGTCGAGGATGCGTTTCAGGGCCGCGAAGTGCCGCTGCGCCGGGGACAACCCGAGGTAAAAGGAATTGCCCCGCATTTCCTGCCTGGTCTTTTCCACCACGGGCTCCGGCAGCTTCTTCAACGGCTGTCCGGTCCACATCGCATAGATCTGAACCTGCGCGGCACGCTCGATGTAATAGAGCTTGTCGTAGGCATCCGCGACCGTTTCGCCCACCGTAGAGATGCCGTGATTGGCCATGAACAGGATGGTCTTGTCGCCGATGACCTTGGCGAGGCGGGCGCCTTCGGCCGGGTCGAACGCGGGACCGGTGTATTCGTCGTCATAGGCGATCTTGCCGGACATGCCGACTTCGGTCTGGCCGATTTCCTTGATGCGCGGATCTTCCAGACGGGTCAGCGCGCTCGCATAGGGCATGTGGGTGTGAAATACGGCCCTCGCCTGCGGCAGCGCCTTGTGAATCGGGGCGTGGATGCAATAGCAGGAGCGTTCGACATCGCCCTCGCCGCGCTTGACCTCGCCATCGTCGATGCCGACTTCCATGAAGCAGGATGCAGTCACCTCCGACCAATGCGTCCCGAACGGAATTTGATAGTAGCGGTCGTTGCGGCCCGGCACCACATAAGTCAGGTGATTGAAGATGCCTTCATTGAAGCCGTGCATGTAGGCAAGCCGATGTGCCGCCGCGAGATCAACCCGCGCCTCCCATTGCTCGGCACTCACATCCCCAAGCGTCTGCGGCGAAACCCTGAATTGCATTGGCGTTCTCCTGATGTTGTCCGCCTCTCATCGGAGGCTTGGCCAATTCCTTATATAATTGTAGCGCAATCCGCAGAGGCCTTGGCTGAAATTGCGGCAAGCCTCCCATTCTGATTTGCCGCTCTTTCTTTCCCTCTCCCCTTGTGGGAGAGGGTGGCTCGAATGAGCACAGCGAATTCGAGACGGGTGAGGGGTTCAGGTCTATCGATAGACCTGAACCCCTCATCCGGCAGCCTTTGCATAGCCGATGCAAGGCATCGGCGTCCTGCTAAAGAACGGCGGCCGGAGGCCCCTGCGCACCTTCTCCCACAAGGGGAGAAGGGAAGTAGCCGCCCCTACGCGCTCCGCGCCAGCGCGCCGTCGATCATCGCCACCGAATTGGCAAGGCCATAGACCGCGACGAACGAGCCGAAGCGCGGGCCTTTTTCCTGACCGAGCAGCACCTGGTAGAGCATGTTGAACCAGTCGAGCGACACGCCCGGCCGACCATCCTTGCCCTTTTTCACGGGGTCGAGGAACGGTTCGCGCCGGCCGATCTCGTAGACGACATTCTGGATATCCTCCGCCGTCGATGCGGCCGGCAGATTGGCCAACGCATCGCGCAAATCCTGCAACGCCGCGCGTTCGGTTGCCGAAGGCTCGCGGAATTGCTTCGTCGGCGCCACGAAGTCGCGATAATAGTTGATGGCATAGCCAACCATCGCGTCGAGTTTGGGGTGGGTTTGGGGGGTGACGCCGGGCCGATAACGCCCGATGAAACCCCACAGGGTCGAGGCATTCTCCGCATTCGACGACGACACCAGCGTCAAAAGCAGCTGGAAGGTGACGGGCATGTCGGCCTTGGGCGGATGCCCGGCATGGATGTGCCAGACCGGATTGGCGAGTTGTTGCCTGCCGTCCTGACGCGGAAATCCTTCCAAGAACTGCTGGTAATCATCGACGTTGCGCGGGATGACATCGAAGTAAAGACGCTTGGCCGCTTTCGGCTCGCGGTACATGAACAGCGACAGCGATTCCGGCGACGCATAGCGCAGCCACTCATCGATCGTCAGGCCATTGCCCTTCGACTTCGAAATCTTCTGGCCTTTCTCGTCGAGGAACAGTTCGTAATTGAAGCCTTCCGGCGGCGTGCCATCCAGCGCCGCGCAAATCTTGCCGGAAAGCTTGACCGAATCGATCAGGTCCTTGCCGGCCATTTCATAGTCGACGCCGAGCGCAAACCAGCGCATCGCCCAATCCGGCTTCCATTGCAGCTTGCAATGCCCGCCGGTCACCGGAAGCGTGACGCGCTCCTTGGTTTCCGGATCGTCATAGGAGATCGTTCCGCTTTTGACGTCATGCGCGGTGATCGGCACCTGCAGCACCACACCGGTGCGCGGGCAGATCGGCAGGAACGGAGAGTAGCTCGCCGCGCGTTCCTCGCGCAAGGACGGCAGCATGATCGCCATCACCTTCTCGATCCGCTCCAGCATCTTCAACAGCGTCGCGTCGAACCGCCCCGACGTGTAGTAATCAGTCGAGCTTGCGAATTCGTAGTCGAAGCCGAACGTGTCAAGGAAGGCGCGCAGCCGCGCATTGTTATGCGCGCCGAAACTGCCATGGGTGCCGAACGGATCCGGCACTTTCGTCAGCGGCTTTCCGAGATAGGCCGTCAGCATATCCTTGTTCGGCACGTTGTCCGGCACCTTGCGCAGGCCGTCCATGTCGTCGGAAAACGCGAGCAGGCGCGTCTTGATCTTGTCCTCGGTCAGCACGCGGAAGGCGTGACGCACCATGGTGGTGCGCGCGACTTCGCCGAAGGTGCCGATATGCGGCAGGCCCGACGGGCCATAGCCGGTCTCGAACAGCACCTCGTCCTTCGGTTTGCCTTTCAGCCGCGCCACAATCGCCTTCGCCTGCTCGAATGGCCAGGCGTTGGATTGTTCGGCAAGCGAGCGCAGATCGCTCGGGTTGGCTAAAGGTTCGGTCACGGACATCAGGGGCCTCCAAGGCCGCGGAAACTAGCGTTTTCGCGCTAAAATGCAAAACGGCCGCTTATCACTGTCAGTCCCTAAAACGGACTGACCGAGAAATAGCGCAGCCACAAATCGGTGTAGCGGCCCTTTTCCCATAGCCGGAACAGCGCCCAGTTCAGGGCCTGCCGCAAAAGGTCGTTGCCCTTGCGCACGGCAATTCCGATGCCTTCGCCGAAATAGCGGCTTTCGACGAAGGGGCCGCCCGAGAATGCACAGCAATCGGCCGAGTCCGTGCCGTTGATCCAGAACGCCAGCGAGATCGCATCGCCGAAAATGAAATCCACCTCGCCGCGACGCACGCCCAGACGTAGCGCCTCATCGTTCGGATAGGGATGCAATTCCGCATCCGTGAACATCGCCTTCAGATAGGCCTCGTGGGAAGTGCCGGCGATGACGCCGACTTTGCGGCCCTCGAGAAACTCCGGCCTGATCTCGCGCAACACCGAATCCTTTCGCGACACGAAACGCGCCGGGATACGGTAATAGGGATCGCTGAAATCCAGGCGGGTGCGCAATTGCGGCGTCACCGCGAGCGAGGCGATGATGGCATCGCCGCGGTTGCTGGAAATCGCATCGAGCAGCGTCTCGAAGCGGCGCATCTGGATGGTGCAGGTCACCTTGATTTCGTCGCAGATCATCCGCGCCAGATCGACATTGAAGCCAGCGGGGTTGCCATCGGGGCCGGTGAAATTGAACGGCGGATAATCGGTCTCGGTCAAAAACCGGATCACCGTGATGCGCGACAAATCCGGCCGGTCCGGCCGCCGCCGCGGATCCCAGAAGCCGGGTACCGCCTGGGGCGCGGCCTCGGCGACCGGTCTGGCCGCACCCTGATTTGGCGCTGCCGCGCCCTGCGCGTGCGCGAAGCCGCAGGTCAAGGTCAGGGCGAAGGCGACCGCCGAAACAAGCCGATATGGTCTCATCGCCCGCATCAAACCAAGCGGTCCTTTCCCGGTGAAATCGGAGGCCTTATAGACCTTTTGAGCCACCCGCAGGAAGGATTCCCTTTACAGATAGCGCTTGAGGTCGGAAGCGGCTTCCTCGGGCTTTCGATTGAGATTGAACGGCGAGACAAATTTGCCGTCGCGGTCCATCAAATAGATCAACGCGGTATGGTCCATGGTGTAATCGCCGTCCTTCAACGGGACTTTCTTGGCATAGACGCGATATTCGGAAAGCACCTTCGCGATCTCTTCGGAATTGCCGGTAAGGCCTTTCAGGCGCGGATCGAAACTCGACAAATAGTCTTTCATCGCGGCCGCCGTATCCCGTTCGGGATCGACCGAGATGTAATAGGCGTTGACGCCGTCGGCGTCCTTGCCCATCACCCGCAACACCTCGGAAATCTCAAACAGCGTCGTCGGACATACGTCCGGGCAGTGGGTGAAGCCGAAGAAGATCAGCGTCGGATGACCCTGCATGGATTTTTCGGTCACGGTCTGACCGGCCTGGTCCGTCAGTTGGAACGGCCCGCCGATCGCGGCCGGCGCGGTGGCATGCTTTAGCCCACCCATCACCCACAGCATCAGGACGAGGCCTATGACAAGGCTTCCAGCGAACGCTCCGATAACGACCAGCGGGCGGGTGGTCCGATCCATTTTCAAAATCCCAAAAATCCCATCAGAAACAGGCGGCGAAGCCGGAGGCGATCATCTCGAAGAAGACCGCTGTTCCGTAGTGCAGCCACAAGACCAGCGCGGCGAGCAGGAGCACGACGCCGAGCCCCGCTCCGCCAACCACCACGGCGCGCGCAAGCCGGCTGGCCGGGGCGGAAGGCCGCGTCAACGGCTGTTGCGTGGAAAGAAGATGCGCCATTTTGTGACCGATTAACTGCCCGAAAGGCTTCGTCCGGCGTGCCGCCGCCGAAACCCTCATCCGTTCAGATAAAGGCTGCCACTGGCCCCGGCAAGCGCCGGAGCCGTAACCGCAATCACGTCATGCTGATCTTGAAGAGGGAGGTTAATGCGCCGTCGAAGCCCGGGCGTCGAGATAGCACGGGTGGTACATGCTCGTCAGTTCCTTGCCGCGCAGATAGATCATGTGCGCGGTCAGCCCGCCGCGCTGGTTGATCCATTTCTTCACCTGCGGGGGGTACATCGAATAGAGCATGTGGGTGGCTTCGGGATTGGTGATGGCGTGTCCGTCATCGTCGAGGTCCCAAGCCGCGTGGAAACCGAGCGCCGCATGCGACGTCACGCAAATCTTGTCATGGGGGATGGCGCCGAGCACGATGGTGCAGGCCGAGGCACAAAGGCCGTCGATGATCACCATCTCGCCGGCGGTACGCACTTCCTGGTATTTGTCTACGTAGGTGCCGATCCGGCCGCCACGGTCCTCGCCGATGCGCACCACGGCATGGCTTGCCCCCATGCTCGCCAGCAAGACAACCGCAGCGAGCAACCCCGTCATGGATTTCATTGACCAGCCCCAGTTCAAACCGGCCGGACCCGAATCCGGCTTGTGCGATGCGTTGGACATTCAGCGTGTTGCCAGTTGGACATTTTGTCCAGATACCGCGCCCAGCTCAAGTTAAATTCAAATCAAGTGTTGCCGCTACGCCGCACCTTCACGACCAGATCCCAAACTGGAACAAGGCCTTCTGGCAATGCGGTCGGCCAACGGCCCATTTTTCGTTGACCCTGCCTCTACCGGCAGGCTTCATTGGCGCCAACAATGGGGGACACGCGATGGCAGGCGAAGCTGACGTCATCGTGGTCGGCGCGGGCTTGGCCGGCCTCGTCGCTGCGACCGAGATCGCGCATGCCGGCAAGCGCGTCGTCGTCGTCGATCAGGAGGGCGAACAGAGCCTGGGCGGCCAGGCTTTCTGGTCGTTTGGCGGGCTGTTTCTGGTCGATTCCCCTGAGCAAAAACGGCTTGGAATCAAGGATAGTTACGAGCTGGCGCGGCAGGACTGGATGGGCTCGGCGGGGTTCGACCGCGACGAGGACCTCTGGCCGCGGCGCTGGGGGGAAGCCTACCTCGCCTTCGCCAGCGGCGAGAAGCGGAGCTGGCTGCGGGCGATGGGCCACCGTATTTTTCCGGTGGTCGGCTGGGCCGAGCGCGGCGGCTACGACGCCATGAGCCACGGCAATTCCGTGCCCCGGTTCCACGTGACCTGGGGCACGGGCCCCGGCATTGTCGAGCCGTTCGAGCGCCGCGCCCGCGAGGCGGAAAAAGCAGGATTACTGACGTTCAAATTCCGCCACCGGGTCGACGCGCTCATCGTCAGCAACGGCACCGTCGAGGGCATCCGGGGCGTGATCCTCGAACCTGATTCCGTGGCGCGGGGACGGAGCAGTTCGCGTAAAGCGGTCGGCGACTTCACGTTGCGCGCGCAGGCCGTCATCGTGGCCTCCGGCGGCATCGGCGGCAATCACGCGCTGGTGCGGCAGAACTGGCCCGCGCGCTTGGGCCCGGCGCCGAACAACATGATTTCCGGCGTGCCCGAACATGTCGACGGCCGAATGATCGGCATTACGGAAGCCGCCGGGGCGCGGCTGATCAACCGCGACCGCATGTGGCATTATGTCGAGGGCATCCGGAACTGGGCGCCGATCTGGCCGCGCCACGGTATCCGCATCCTGCCGGGGCCCTCGTCGATGTGGTTCGACGCCACGGGTAAGCGGCTGCCTTCGCCACTGTTTCCGGGATCCGATACGCTCGGCCAGCTCCAATACATTCTCTCCACGGGCCACGATTATTCGTGGTTCGTGCTGACCCAGAGCATCATCAAGAAAGAGTTCGCGCTCTCCGGCTCGGAGCAGAATCCCGACCTCACCGGCAAGAGCTGGCTGATGACCGCGCGCCGCGCCATCAACAAGGGTGCACCCGCCCCGGTCGAAGCCTTCAAGGCCCATGGCGCGGATTTTATCGTGCGCGACAATCTCGGCGACCTTGTCGAGGCCATGAATGCGTTGGTCGACAGTGATCTCCTGCAGGCCGATGAGCTAAGGGTGCAGATCGAGGCGCGCGACCGGGAGATCGGCAACGCCTATGCCAAGGACACGCAGGTCATCAACATCCACAATGCGCGCCGCTATATCGGCGACCGCTTGATCCGCACCGCCTCGCCGCACCGGATTCTCGACCCCGCACACGGGCCCCTGATTGCGGTCAAGCTCAACATCCTGACCCGCAAGACGCTCGGCGGCTTCGAGACCGACCTCGATTCCCGCGTCTTCGGTCAGGATCGTAAGATCATCCCGGGGCTTTATGCGGTCGGCGAAGCGGCAGGCTTCGGCGGCGGCGGCATGCACGGCTATCGCGCGCTTGAAGGTACATTTCTTGGCGGCTGCCTGTTTTCGGGCCGCAACGCGGGCCGCGCCGCGGCGAAGGCCGTTGCGTAACGCCGTCGCAAGGCTCCGCTGCAAGAAGACAGTAGCGGTTAGCGCGGTAGCAGGCTAAGTGGCAGCGTCACATCAGGAGATCAAAATGACCATTCAACGTTTCGATACCGGACCGCGTATGAGCCAGGTCGTCGTCCACGGCGACACCGTCTACCTCGCCGGTATCGTCGCCAATACAACCGCCGGCGAAAGCGTGACCAAGCAGACGCAAGAAATCCTCTCGATCATCGACGGTCATCTGGCGAAAGCCGGCACCAATAAATCGAAGCTTTTGACCACGACGATTTACATCACCGACATGAAGACGTTTGCTGAGATGAACGCGGTATGGGACGCCTGGGTCTCGCCGGGCAATACGCCGGCACGCGCGACCGTCCAGGTGCAACTCGCCGCGCCGAAATACAACGTCGAGATCATGGTGACGGCGGCGAAGTAAGGCCGATCAGCGAGGGCGGGAGGATCGAAGCCGTCCCGCCCAAAAACAAAGCCGCGCCAACCCGAAGGCTGACGCGGCAATGAAGCTTCTGTTGCCAGGTGCTCCGAACCCCGAACAGGTTACGCCGCGAGGCGCACTTCGTTCAATGCAACGTTATCGTTTGCATTTAGGTTTTTGACCCGATAACGGCGGTATCATGCCGGGCACAATTCAGAGCTTCTTCGCGACCA
>Ga0181532_10004432_pt1 | contig 12248 bp, 9 predicted proteins | sample PEATcosm2014_Bin_33_FD_119768 | JGI IMG/M metagenome (GOLD analysis project Ga0181532, IMG submission 119768) | Peatland microbial communities from MTU Mesocosm Facility, Houghton, MI, USA - PEATcosm2014_Bin11_30_metaG | ecosystem: Environmental > Terrestrial > Soil > Wetlands > Peat | place...
AGCCGCGAGGTCGCGCTCACCACGCCCATGCTGACGGAGTTTTCCAGTCCCAGCGGGCTGCCAAAGGCGAACACCACTTGCCCTTGCCTCAGATCATTGGAGTCCGCCAGTTGCAGCGTTGGCAATCCCTTCACGTCGATCTTAAGCACTGCCAGATCGCTCACCCGGTCGATGCCAACCAGCTTCGCCTCGATAGGTCCATGCGGTGAGGCTTCCACTTGCGCCGCAGTTTGCTTGTCCAGGCCTTGCAGGCGCACGCGGATTCTTTGCGCGCCCTCCACCACGTGCGCGTTGGTCACTATGTATCCATCCGGCGACAGCACCACGCCGGCCCCAATCCCGCGCTGCGCCTCCAGAAACGCCGTGTCAGTCTTTTGTTCGCTCGTGGTCAAGCCGAACCCGGTCGTCAGGACCTGAACCACCGACTGGGTGACGGTGCTTGATAGCTGTTGCACCGACTCGCTGAAAACGTGAAGAGGATCGCTCTTGAGCAGCCTGGCTGACTCCGAAGAGCGTGTCGGCTGCTCGGTTTGCGCTGCACAGAGCACGGGCATCATCGCCAAACTGAGAACGGCACATCCAAGCAAGGGACGGCGTATCGACATTCTTATCCTTCTCCCACGGTGCAACTGGTGCGATGAAGGCTGAATCTCGCACACTCCATCAGATGAACTTCCAGCCGCAAAGAGTCGCGGTTCCATTGATTTCTTTCCGCTATTCCGGCTCTGCCAGAGTACGCCAACCTAATGGAATCGCCAACGCTATGTCCTACCGCAATGGTTAAAGATCACAGCAAGCCTTTGTGCAGCGTCGATATACTGACAACATCCATTACTATGTAAGGAGTCGCCTAATGGCTACTGTTGCAGAACCGACTGCTCTTATGGAAGATATTGTTGTTCACCCGCCGAAGCGCCTGTTGTATGGCCCGGGACCGGGTCAGGTGCATCCTCGCGTCTATCAGGCAATGGCCCAGCCCATCGTTGGCCACCTTGACGCTTACTTCTTTCAAATCTCCACTGAAATTCAACAACTGCTCCGCACTGTCTTTGGCACGAAGAACGAGATGACCTTCGTCATCTCCGCCACCGGCAGCGGCGGCATGGAAACCGCAATCAGTAATTTCGTTGAACAGGGAACCAAGGTCGTGGTCTTCGCCAACGGCTTCTTCTGCGACCGCCAGACCGAGATGGCCCGCCGCCAGGGCGGGGAAGTCGTTCGCTTCGAAAAACCCTGGGGCGAAGTTTTCGGCGACACGGAAGCTGCCAAATTTATCCAGCGCGAGAAGCCGCAGGTCGTCATGTATGTGCAGGCCGAGACCTCAGCCGGAGCCTTCCAGCGTGGCGAAGCGATCTGCAAGGCCGCGCACGAAGTGGGCGCGCTGGTCATCGCCGATTGCGTCACATCGCTGGGCGCCATGCCGGTGGAAGTCGACAAGACCGGAATCGACATCGCCTATAGCTGCTCGCAAAAAGGATTGAGCTGTCCTCCTGGACTATCTCCTATCACCGTGTCGCCGCGCGCCATGGAATGGCTGAAAGCGCGGACCACGCCTAATCGCTCCTGGTATTTCGACATCAAGCTGATTTCCGACTACCTCATCCAGTCGCATCGCTATCACCATACGGCCTCAGCGACGATGTTTTACGCATTGCGCGAAGGCCTTGCGCTGATCGAGGAAGAAGGTCTCGAGAACCGCTGGGAGCGCCATCACCAGGCGCATCTGGAGTTCGTGCGGCAGATCGAGGCGCTTGGACTGGAGATGCTGGTCGTGCCTGACGATCGCATCTGGAACCTGAACACTCCCAAGGTGCCGCAAGGTGTGGACGACGCGAAAGTGCGCACCACGCTGCTGAAGGAAAACGGCATCGAGATCGCAGGAGGCTTCGGACCGCTCGCCGGCAAGGTCTTCCGCGTGGGATTGATGGGTCCGCTGGCCACAACCGAAAGCGTGAACCACTTCATCGAGTGCTTCGGTAAGGCGCTGCGCGGAGCGGGATACAAGGGCTGAGGCAACCGATCAACTGTCTACTCCCACCCTCTCGTCCGAAAGACGGACGAGAAGGGTGGGGCACCCGGCATGATCCGCGTAATCAAAAACGCTCTGTATTTTATATTCGGTTTCGTTATCACGGTCGCGCTCATTCTTGGGATTCCGATTGCGGTGTGGTGGGCTTGGGACGTGCACAACGACCGACGACACACATTGTCAGTGAATTCCTCAACTCCTGTATTCGTTGGCAACGGGAATGGGGATTGCGGCGGAGACAGTCCTAGGCTAAGTACAGTCCCCGATGGAACACACCTCAAGGTGCGCAGAATAATAGTTTGGAAGGATTGTGCCACCATCGATGTGACGCTGCCGGACGGCCAGCAGGGCCATATCGTATATGGCGTAGGAGACGTTTCCTTATATCCGCCGCTGTCTCGGTACTAAATTTCAAACTGACCCTCTACCAACTCACCTCATAGGTTGGGAAGGGGGAAACTTGGCAGTACAATGGCGGTATGACTCTTCCGGAGATCCAACGCGCCATCGAAACTCTTCCTGACGACGAGCAGGCTCGGCTTGCGAGATGGATCGCTGAGCGCGACTTGGCCGCTTGGGACGCCGAGATTGACCGCGACTTCTCCGCGGGCGGCGCTGGCTTGTCCCTGCTAGAAAATGTGCGATCGAAGGTGCGCGCCGGGAAGTCTCGACCCCTCGCGGAAGGTCCGCGGCGCGCGTGAGCTTCCGTTCCTTTGCCCTCCCCGAATTCTGGAAATCCTACGAGAACTGGGCACGTCCGCGAGCTTGCCGACAAGAAGTTTGCGCTCTTTAATAAAGAGCCGTTTCATCCCTCCCTCGGTCTTAAGCAGAAAGGCGAGGTATGGACTGTCGATGTCGGGCGCTCGTACCGCGCGATCGCATTGCGGGAAGGCAATGATTTTCACTGGTTCTGGATCGGCTCGCACGAGGCCTACAACCAGTTACTTCGCAGGCTGAAGTAAGGCTTCTAAGGCGGGGCATTGCTTCCCCGACTAACGAAAATCCCAACCTGCTTGGCGCGGAGATGATTCGTCGTGCGACGTGAGTCTGCTCGCCGGTCATCTCTAAGAGCTTTTGTATCTATAGCTTCGGCCGTAATCTTAAATTAAGTTGACTTCCGGTTGCTACCGGCGCAAAAAGTGAGTTACGCGCAGCCGGATTGACCAGGCTCGCAGCATTCGGGACAGCGCTTCCCGCCTGGCTAGTCTTGCGGGCGTGCCCAAGCGGACAGGAGATCAGGATGTGCATAAGGAGAACTTTCAGCCGGTCGGCTAACGCGTGGCCAACCGCAATCGTAGTTGCACTCTTCGCTCTGACGGTAGTCGTGGGCGCCGCTCCCGTCGCCCAAGCTCAGAGCTTCCAGGTCATACACTCCTTCACTGGGGGCGGCGACGGCGCCACTCCAGCAGCCGGCTTGACCGCGGTGGCCGCTGGAAAGTTGTATGGTACGGCCAGCGGCGCTGGCAATGGCGAACCTGGAGTGGCTTTCAAGCTGACCTCTGGCGGATCGAGTTGGGTGCTGGCCCCGCTGAATAGTGACTTCCCGTCGGGCGGACCGGGAGGGATCACGATCGGCCCCAGCGGCAACCTCTTCCTGACGACCTACGTGGGCGGCATCGGCGATTGCGTAGGTGACGGCAGTTGTGGGCAGGTTTATGAGTTGCAACCGCCGGCGCAGGCCTGCGCGTCCTTTCTCTGCTCCTGGAACGCGATGGTGCTGTATGACTTCAACGACATTCCCGATGCCGGCGTCCCGGGGAGCGGAGTCATCTTTGATAGCGCGGGCAATCTGTATGGCACTACCGAATATGGCGGAAGTGGAATCTGCTACAACAGCATTCACTTAAACTACGGCTGCGGAGCCGTGTACGAGCTGACGCCTTCCAGGGGCGGGTGGACGGAAACCCTCATTTACAGCTTTCAGGGCGGCACCGACGGACAGACGCCGTCGGGAGGACTGATTTTCGATTCTGCCGGCAACCTCTACGGAGCGACCGCACAAGGCGGCAGCTCCGACCACGGGACGATCTTCGAGTTGAGTCGCTCGGGCAGCGGCTGGACGGAAACCATCCTGCACAATTTTCAGGGTAGCGACGGAATTGGCCCAACGGGGACCCTGATTGCGGACCATTCCGGCAATCTCTATGGCGCCGCGGTAGGTGGCGGCGCTAATAACGGCGGAGTCGTCTTCGAGATGTCGCAGCCGGGAAGCTGGACCTACAACCTGCTATACAGTTTCCCCGCCGACTACTACGCCAAAGGCACCCTGGTGTTCGACGGCTCCGGGAACCTGTATGGAACAACTTTCGGCGGCGGTGCCTACGGCGACGGCACGGCGTATAAGCTGACACCATCGAACGGAAGCTGGACGGAAACCGACCTGCACGACTTCCAATCCTCTGATGGGATATATCCGAACGGCGGCCTGGTATTCGACTCTGCCGGTAACCTGTATGGCACGGCGGAAGAGGGCGGAGTAGGTTTCGACGGCCCCTGCTACGCCATCGGGTGCGGCACCGTCTGGGAGATCACGCCGTAAGTCTTGTCCCGTTGCGCAGGAAGGATTTTCTCGGTTCCGCGGCTTAGCGTTCCAAGAGGCGTCAGTGTCGAAGCTGTGCCGACGCTACGCCGTTCAATTGTTTTTCCCACTTCACCCTTGGTTAAAGGCCATGAGTCGACAGAAAGGTAGCCGTTGATGGCTTTCTAGATACTAAATCCGATGGTTTGTTCCACCGCTTGGCGCTGCGACACAGACACAAAGATAGAGGAAGATGCGAACTTGGGGCACCTTTTAGCTAGGTTCAAAAAGCGAACGCGAATTCGCTTTCTTGTTCCACGTGGAACAATTTTGCGGGAAGCATTTTCTCCCCTCCAACGAAAATCCCCGCCCTAGGCCAAAAGATGGCCTAGAACGGGGCACCCAATTTTACGCACTCGAACCAAGTCCGCCACCATCTGGCGAAAAGCGAAAAGCGAAGAGAGGAAAGCGTAAAGCGAAAAGCGAACCGCGGCCCTCCTACGCTGTCCCCAGTCTCTTCAGCACATTCTCGCGGAAGCCGCGGCTCAGCGTCAGCTTCGTCCCATCGCGTAGCAGGATTGCATAGTCCCCATACAGCGACGGCCGCAGCGTCTTGATGCGATCGACGTTCACCAGAGTCGAGCGATGCACCCGCAGGAACTGCCGACGTCCCAGCCGCGTCTCCAGCGACGTGATGGTCTCGCGCAGGATGTGGGTGTTGCCGCCCACGTGCAGGCAAACATAATTGCCCGCCGACTCGGCCCAGTCGATCTCGCCGGGCTTGAGGCAAACAATCTCGCCGTCGGCTTTGATAACGATTCGCTGCGGAGCGTTCTGCCGCGAATCGAGTTCCCCCAGCAGATTGAGGACGCGCCGCTGGAACATCCCCTCCGACGGCTGCTGCAATTGCTTGCGGGCATGCCCCAACGCCTCCGACAGTCGCTCCTTCACTACGGGCTTCAGCAGGTAGTCGAGCGCGTGAACCTCGAAGGCCTTCATCGCATAGCGATCGTACGCTGTCACGAAAATCGTGAGCGGCATCTGCTCAGCCCGTAGCGCCGAGACCACGCCGAAGCCGTCGACCTCCGGCATCTGAATATCGAGGAACACGAGGTCCGGCTTCTCGCGCTTGATCGTTGAGATGGCTGACTTGCCGTCGCCGCACTCGGCCACGATCTCCAGATCAGGCTCCTCTTCCAACAGTCTGCGCAGGCGTTCGCGCGCCAAGGCTTCATCGTCGCTAAGCAACACTCGAATGGGCATCGCTGATTCTTACCTCCTCGGAATAAGTGCGGAACGGGATGTGAATTCTGACGATGCAGCCGCCACCGGGCGCATCTTCCAGCATCAGGCTGTGATCGTGGTTGTAGAGCTGTTGCAACCGGGCGCGCGTGTTGCGCAGTCCGACGCCTTCGGGCGGGATCTCGCCGCCGAAGCGCGTGAGCCCCAGCCCGTTGTCGCCGATTTCCATCCACAGCTCGTCGAAGACCTGACGAGTGGAGATGCGAATCAGCCCGGGCGTGCGGCGCGGCCCAATGCCGTGCCGGATGGCGTTCTCCACCAGAGGCTGCAGGATCATGTTCGGCACCAGGGCCGACAAGGTGTTGCCGGCGATGTCCATCTCCACCTGCAAGCGGTCCTGGAAGCGCGTCTGCTGAATGTCGATGTACTTCTGCAGCACGGTGAGCTCGCGGCTGAGCGGGACTTCATGCACGCCCATCGCATCCAGCGAGAAGCGCAGCAGGTCGGCCAACTGGAGCGTCATGTTCTCTGCTGCGGGACCGTCATTTCGTGCCAACGCGGCAATGGAATTCAGCGTGTTGAACAGGAAGTGCGGCTCCAGCTGGATCTTCAACACCTCGAGCTGAGCATGCGCCAGCTGCGCCTCCAACTGCGACGATTGCAACTCGCGCTCTCGATACTTGGCGTAATAGCCGATCGCCTGCGTGATCAGCAGGATGTACCAGTAACGTTGGAAGTCCATAAACGCGCGCGACAGCATGTGTGCGGAGAATGGCAGATGCGCTTCGGGAGTCCAGGTGACAAACGGCTCCAGCCAGACGATGACCGACGCCCCGACGATAGTGATCGCGATGCTGGCGGCGATGTGCAGGGGCAGCACGATCTTCCAGTTGCTGCGGTCGAAAGTAAATCGCCGCGACAGCGCGTAGACCGGGGGCGTCAGCAATGACCACACAAACGAAATGGTCATGTTCCAGGCCAGCAACTGCGCCCAACTTTCGGGACTGCCGACCGACGTCGTGTAGACGTGCGCTCCAGCGGCGCTCAGGAAGGCCAGCACCGTCCACAGGACAAAGCCGATGGCCCAGACGCGGCCCCAATCTTTGAGTCGATCGAGCGTCAGACCGCGCCGCCGGACGTGATTCCGTCGCTGGCCAAGCTCCGCGGAAAGCTTGGCGTTCACCGGGAGAACCAACTCTTTTGCCATGGTGAGCTACCTGTTCTGCGTTGAACCCCAAAAAAACGAAGACGAGCTGCACCTACGAGGTGATAGACGAAGTTGCCGCAAAGATGTTTCCGGAAAATTACCGGCGTCGCGCGGAAAGCACCAAAGAGCTATGATGACTCTGGTTCGCTGGTCGTAGCCATGTCCAATTGCGGACATTTCCGCCTGGTCGAAGAAGATGATTCACCACGGAAACACGGAGAACACGGAAGATGGAGAAGATTTTTTTCATGACTGGCCTTGCAATGACATGACTTCAAATATTGCAGGCAGTGCAACAAGCACCTAGGGCATAGCTCAAGAAGAGGATTATTCCAAGTTCTTCTCCGTGTCCTCCGTGTTTCCGTGGTGAATGGTTTCTATGCACGAACTTGGCATCGCCTCCTCGATTCTCGAATCCGTCCAGAAGGAAGCCGAGCGCCATCCCGGCGCTCACATCTCGAAGGTCGGGGTTAAGATTGGAGAGCTCGCCGGCGTCGATCGCGACGCGCTGCAATTTGGCTTCGAGGTTCTGGTGAAGGACACGGAACTGGAGCCTCTTGTGTTAGAGCTGGAATCGATTCCACGCGTGCAGCGCTGCTCAAAGTGCGCCTACGAGTTTCGCATGACCGACTTTGACCCGCGATGTCCGTTGTGCGGCGACATGGCAACCGAGTGCATCAGCGGGGAAGAGCTCGACATCGCCTACATGGAAGTGGATGAGTGACATGCCAACCGGGTGGAGTACGCCTTCAGGCGTACATATTGCCGGTTGTGTAAGACTCGGCTTTAGCCGCTGAGGTAACTCCCGGGAATTTACCTCGGCGGCTGAAGCCGATCTCACAGCAAATGTTTGCACGGCACGCCTGAAGGCATGCTCCACCCATTGCAGGCTAGTATTGACGATTGCATAGTACCGACATCGCCTACATGGAAGTGGATGAATGAATCGCATCGCCGTCGAAAAGAAAGTCCTGAACGAAAACCAGATTCTTGCCGAGCAACTACGCGAGCGCTATCGCCAGAACGGAGTGCTGTGCGTGAACTTGATCAGCTCGCCGGGCTCCGGCAAGACCGCCCTGCTGGAGCGAACGCTGGAGCGCATGGACAAGAGCGAACGCGTTGCCGTGCTTACCGGCGATCTGCAAACCGAAAACGACGCGCGGCGCCTGGCCAAGTTCGGTTTTCCCGTGCGGCAGATCACCACCGGCGGCACCTGCCATCTCGACGCCAAGATGATTGGACGGCATCTGGAAGAATGGAGGCTGGAGAATATCGGACTCGAAGATCTCGATCTGCTGATCGTGGAGAACGTCGGCAACCTGGTCTGTCCTTCAAGTTACGATCTCGGCGAAGATGGGAAGATCGTTCTGCTGAGCACCACCGAAGGTGAAGACAAGCCGCTCAAGTATCCTTCCATCTTCTTTAAGTCCGAGCTCATGCTTCTGACCAAGATCGACCTGTTACCTTACGTTCCGTTCAGCGCCGACCTCGCCCGCGAGAACGCCCGCCGCATCCATCCCGGAATGGAGATCATCGACGTCTCCAGCACCACAGGCGAAGGCCTGGATCAGTGGATGGATTGGCTGAAGGCTCGCCAGCAGAAAGCGAAACTGCAGGGCGTGGCTGGCTAGGACCCAGTCCTCCTATCCCCATGAAGGAAGTCTATACACGCGAAGTGGTGTCATATCTGGGAGCGCCACCGGGACATTGGTCTCCACGTAGACGAGCGCCTTCCTGCCGAGGTCGCACGGGCAGACGGCAAAATGCACCTCTGGACCCTGCCCACGGCCCGTGAGTTGTTTAGCTTGGTCTGGCAATCTATCGATCAGACCAGACCAATCGGTCCGGTTGGCCATTCACGCACTCTTCGTGATTGCGCGCTGAGACTCTCTGGATTTGGATGGCAGTTTGAGTCCCTGGTTCAAGCGGGATTCAGCGGGTTTCAGACCTGCGTGGATATCGACGCGGCTTTCGATTACTCAAAGTTCGGATGGATTGTCGTTACGCCCCTGAATTCGCGAGAAACGGATGAAACGCCGGAGGGCAGTTATTACATTTTCGATGGTGTCCACAAGAGTATCGTTTTGGCAAAACGACTTCTACGGCAAGAGGTCGAATATACCTCCGTAGAGGCATTACTGCTGACGCCTCGACGTTCATAGGGGCAGCCGACCACGTTTGACAAGGTCCGCTTTGATCTTTTCCAGCGGTATCCCCTTTTGCTTGCGGCGTGATTCCGACATCAGACCGTCCCAAAAATCCTCTAACACCGCACCGTATCTTTTCAGGTCGATTTGAACGGCCACTTTGCGACCCTTCCCGTCGGTTACGAACTGGATCCCGGTCATGGATAGTGCGCTCCCGGTCATTATTCTCACCCTAATTTCGACGGTCCGCCCTGTCAACCAACATGGGCCGCATGACCTCCCACATTCAGGGGCTAGTTCCGGAGATCGGCAAGCAGGAGGCGCAATTGTCTTGCGAACGTTTTGCTCATGGTGCCACCAATAACCTCCTTCCTTGAGTCCCGCCCCCACATGCCCTAACATGGCCGCAGAAATGTCCGGCTCGGTTTGCGGCTCCGGAGGGCCAATGTTGCGCTCAGCCAAGTTATTCATCGTGGTCTTCGCTTTCTTGCTGGCTACAACTGCTCTCACCGCGCAGCCTGTCCCGCAGGCGAGCCAGGAGAATCCAGGCTATCCCGTCACCGTGGAGGGCCACGAGATCCTTCGAATCTATGAGGGCATCGGCAGTTTTACTGCGCAGGATCGGGCCGAAGCCGCCTCGGAGCGCTTTAACAAACTCATCTACGCTCCCGCCGCCGACCTGGCCAAGATAGCCGCCGGCGATTCTACTTACGGCACAGCGATCACGCTGGGCGACAGTGTGCTGCTCGTGGTTACCGACGATGACGCTAAGCACTACCACGTCCCGCGGCAGGCTCTGGCCAAATTCCTCGCCGATCGGATTCGAAATGCCATTGAGCAAGCTCGTGTGCAGCACAGCAGCCAATTTCTTATCCGGGCGGCGATCTACGCTGTCGTCACCTTGGCGCTTTATCTGCTGATTGTGTGGCTGGCGGTCCGCGCCACTCGTTGGCTGCTGACTGCGTTGCGATCCATGGCGGCTCGATTTAAGGGCATTCGCATCCAGCAATCGCAAATCATGAGAGGCGAGCGACTGGCAGGAGTGTTGATGGCCGGCGTTCGCCTGGTACGCTTTGTGCTGCTCTTCCTGTTCACCTGGATCTTTCTGGCCACCGAGTTCAGCTATTTCCCGTGGACCCGCGAACACGGCGCCAGGCTGTTGAGCTATATCGGCACACCGGTCAAGTTCATAGGCCAGGCGTTTTTGAACTATCTGCCAAACCTGTTCTACATCGTCGTGATCGTAGCGGTGATGTACTACGTGATCAAGTTCGTCCGCGTATTGGCGCGCGAGGTCGAGCGCGGCAACATCCGCATCGCCGGCTTCTATCCTGAATGGGCGCAACCCACCTATAAGATTGTCCGCTTCCTGCTCTTCGCCTTCACCGCGGTCATCATCTATCCCTACTTGCCGGGCGAGAACTCGCCCGCCTTCAAAGGCATCGGCATTTTCATCGGCGTGCTGTTCTCGTTGGGATCCACGTCAGCGGTGGCCAACGTCGTCGCCGGGGTCATCCTTATCTACGCGCGCGGCTTTCGCGTGGGCGACTGGGTGAAAATTGGCGACAACATGGGAGAGGTCACCGTACAGACCATGCTCGCTACACATGTGAAGACCATCAAGAACGAGGAGATCATCATTCCGAATTCTGTCGTTCTGGCCAGCTTTGTCACCAACTACAGTTTGCTGGTTCAAAGTAATGGCCTCATCCTGTACACCTCCGTGACCATTGGCTACGACGCGCCCTGGCGCAAGATTCATGAACTGCTGATCGAGGCAGCCTTGAAGACCAAGTACATTTTGTCGACGCCGGCGCCCTTCGTTCTACAGAATGCTCTCGAGAACTCTTACGTGCAGTACGAAATCAACGCCTATACCGACCAGCCATTGCAGATGGTCTATATCTACTCCGATCTGCACGCCAACATTCAGGACGTCTTCTTCGCCGCCGGCGTCGAGATCATGTCGCCGGTGTTTCACGCTCTGCGCGACGGGAACCGCACGGCCATGCCGGCAGAGTTTCTGCCGAAGGATTACCATCCTCGAGGATTTCGCATTGCGAAGGACGACGCAGATGCAGCGGCATCTGGCGGAAAAGGTTGAGGGCATTCACGCGAGTGGGTGGAGCACGCCCTTCAGGCGTGCATTAGCCGGCTCAGTCGCTAGCTCTGCGCTTTAGCGCCTGAGGTAAGGTTTTCGTTACCTCAGCGGCTGAAGCCGGCCTCACTAGCAGGTCAACTGCACCGCTGAAGCGGTGCTCCACCCTGGAGCGAACCGTATTCACAAGTCGCGTTACATAATCGCCGTCGGTGGCGCCGGTTCATCCGGCCTGCCCGCGTTGGCCAGCGGCACGCGGATCATCACGATAGCCAGGATCACCAGCACGATGAATCCCGAAAACACGCTGGGATGATGGAAGATTACCGGCAATGGCCACTGCTTGTAGCGGAAGATCGCGATCACGATTCCCATCAGCGCCTCGCCCGCAATGAATCCCGATGCGGTCAGCACTCCGGCATTCTCCACGCGGGCCTTCTGCGCGTCGTTGAAGTTCTTGCTGTCGCGAATTCTGTCAGTCATCCAGCGGATCATGCCGCCGATGAAGATGGCGAACGTCGTCTCCAGCGGAAGATACATGCCGACGGCGAACAGCATGGGGCTGCGCACCTCGATCATGATCAGGCCGATGCCCATCAGTACGCCCACCACGATCAGCGGCCATGCCATCTCTCCGCCGACAATTCCCTTGGCCAGCATGGCCATCAGCCCGGCTTGCGGAGCCGGAAGTTGACGGTCCCCGAAACCGGTGCCCCCGCTGTTAATATTGGCCTGATTCAACAGCATCAGCACCGGCAGCAAGGCAAAGCTCGCGACCGTTACTCCCATAAAGTCGCCAATCTGCATCTTGCTGGGTGTGCCGCCGAGGATGTGTCCCACCTTCAGGTCCTGCAACATCTCACCGGCCACGGCGGACGAGATGCAGACCACGGCGGCCACGCCAAGCACGGCGGCCACGCCGCTCATGCCGGAGACGCCGATAAGCACCATCAGCAGCGCGGCGATTACCAGCGCGGCCAGCGTGAGCCCGGAGATGGGATTGTTGG
>Ga0181532_10004433_pt1 | contig 12247 bp, 9 predicted proteins | sample PEATcosm2014_Bin_33_FD_119768 | JGI IMG/M metagenome (GOLD analysis project Ga0181532, IMG submission 119768) | Peatland microbial communities from MTU Mesocosm Facility, Houghton, MI, USA - PEATcosm2014_Bin11_30_metaG | ecosystem: Environmental > Terrestrial > Soil > Wetlands > Peat | place...
GCAGACGGTCTAAAGGTTAACGAGCCTACGATAGCGGGGTGGGCGGCGAGAGGGCATACATAGCCTGAACGTCGTCATTCCTTCAATCGCTTTCCCGACCATGGTATTTGCTGCTCTCGGCGGCGGCGAATCTTCAATTAATTGCGGAGTGTGGAAATGCGAAATGCGGCTTCTTTGGTTGCAGCACTGCTTATATTGACGGGCTGTTCAAACTCTGATCAGAGCGCCACGGGAAATACCAACGGCAGTGCCGCGCCGAGTAGCGCCTCACCGAGTAGCGCCTCGCGGAGCAGTGCCTCGCCGACGATCTCAGGTCAACCTATCACCGCATTGAATGCCGGTACCGCCTATATGTTCTTGCCGACTGCGTCCGACACGAATGGAGCGACGCTGACATTTGCGATTCAAAACAAGCCGTCTTGGGCCGTCTTTAACGCGTCGACGGGTGAGCTCGCGGGTACTCCGGAAGCCTCCGACGTCGGCAGCTACAATGGAATCGAGATCAGTGTCAACAACGGTGCCTCGACGAGCGCGCTGCCGGCCTTTAGCATCAGCGTAACGCAATCTTCAAACGGGTCGGCGACGCTTGCTTGGATTCCGCCGACCACGAATACCAACGGAACACCGCTTACCAATCTCTCCGGTTACAGAATTTACTACGGGACCAGTTCATCTTCCCTGACGCAGTCGGTGCAGATCGCCAACTCCGGCATTACAAACTACGTCATAGACAATCTCTCGCCCGCGACGTGGTATTTCACCGTAGTGTCCTATAACAACGCAAATGTCGAAAGTCCATTGTCAGAGGTGGTGAGCAAGACAATTACGTCTTGATCTTCCGCAGATTTCCGGACGCCTTGGATAGGTTCCAAGCCTGCAGTCGCTTGCGTGACGAGCTGTGACGCGCATCGCGCTCGCGTAATAGGCAAGTGCGCCGTTATCTGTTAGCCTTTCATGATCTGACCGACTATGTTCACTCTGAGGATAGGCTAGAATCCTTACGTTAATAGTGTCGTCCTGCCGCCCGCTTCGGGACGGTACTAATGCCGACCGCCACAACAATTGCTGCAATGTTACTCGCCTCGATGATTAGCCCTTGGCATCAGTGCGATCCGTTCTGCGCGTAAACTACCCGCCGCCCCGAATCTGCGCGCTATCTCACCCGCACGATCGTCTGCAGCCATGAACGGGCGCCTAGAAGGATTGTTAAAAGCATGAAGACACAGAATCTCTCCGCGCTGGAGAGGCCGGGCGGCTTCGATGTGTGCATTGTCGGCTCGGGGCCTGCCGGTACGTTGCTCGGCACCACGCTGTCCAGCCGTGGCGTGCAAACCGTGATCCTGGAGTCAGGGACTGGACTTGCAAGTTGGCTCACGAATCAACGTCTCAAATCCCTAGCCGAGTATGAGTATACGGGCGATACCAACTATCCGCTAAGGCGCACCACATCGAGAATTCTGGGCGGCAACTCGAATTTTTGGACTGGCCGCTGCGAAAGGCTGCATCCGTCGGACTTTCAATCCCATCCTTACACACCCTCTGACAATCCCTGGCCGATCAATTACGCCGACCTTGATCCGTATTACGACACGGCCGAGAAATTACTGCGGGTCCGGGGTGGACCGCGTACGCAATTTTCCCCGCCGCGGCGCAACCCGCTGCCGTTACCCGGGTCACCGGATATCAGCTTTCTGAAAAATCTATGCGCCCGATTCGGCGTCGAAGTCGAGGACTCGGCTACTGCGACGCCCACCAAGACGATTCGCATATTCAACGTGCAAAAGGAAATTCTGCCCGCGTTTCTGCGCAGTGGCTTTGGCACCGTAATTACCGGCGCAACCGTCATGCGCCTCACTGCCGATCCAGATCGCCGCATTTCAGCAGCGCAGGTCGCAACGCTAGATGGCCAGAAAGGCACCGTGCGAGCGCGCTTGTTCGTCATTTGTTGCGGCGGCTTTGAGTCGCCGCGCCTGCTGCTGCTGTCGGCTTCCGAAGCTTTTCCGAACGGTATCGGTAACGCGTATGACATGGTGGGACGCGGCTTTAACGAGCACCCCAATGTCGGTTTCTACGCCCGCATTCCGCACAGTTGGCAGACGCTGATGCCGACCAACAAAATCGCGCGCACGCATCAATTCTACCAAACCTATAGGAGTGAAGGCCTCGGTGCCTTAATACCGGCGTTTCGCCAAGCATGGTTGTTGCCGAACCACATTTTACCGTTTCGGCTCGCCAATGTTCCGCGCAACATCGTGTCGGCTTTGGGGCGTGTTTCGTACGCGGCGCTGTACATTGGTGCTGGAGCTGAAATGAAAATTTCCCTTGCCAATCGAATTACCCTTTCCAAGTCTCAAAAAGATCTATTTGGCCGGCCGATCGCGCACCTGATTTTCAATTTTGCGGACCAAGATCGGGCGCTCCTCGATCGGGCGCGACAACTAATTCGCGGTTGGTTCGCACAAATCCGCGCCGCCGGGGTAAGGGAAGCGGAAGTCGCCTGGTCGCGCCACCACCAAGGCGCCTGCCGCATGGGTACGAACCCCCGCAGCAGCGTAGTGGATCGCGACCTGCGTGTACACGAATCCCCGAACCTTTATGTATGTGGCTCGGAGGTGTTCTCAACCGGTGGCGCCATGCAACCGTCCCTTAGCATCGCGGCGTTGTCATTGCGTTTAGCCGATCATCTGACCGAGCGACTAAAAGCAGGCGTGTGACACGCTCAAGTTACCAACGTTAGTCGGGACCCGGAGTCAGATCTCGGCACCTTTCGCCTTCGAGCACTTCTCCGTAGCGCCACGAAACACGAGTTTGCGCGAAAGAATGTAGTTGACCCCGAGGCCGCTGAGCGATCCCAAAGCCACGCCAACAGCCGGCGTCCCCGCGGATGCGGAGCCGTAGTGCAGGTAAATGGTGTAGGTTGTGTAATTCACCACACCCCCCACGCCATTCAGCAATACGAATTTCAGCCATTCCCCGGCGAACTTGTCGCTCCGCAGGTCGCCGAAGGTGATCAGTCGGTTCATGTACCAGGTCGACGACGACGCGCAGAGATAGGAAAAAGCGCGGCCCCAGTAAAACCCCGCCCCCAATCCATAGATCGCGACGTACAGCGCCGCCACATCGACGCCGTATCCGGCGCACCCGACGATCGCGAAACGAAAGAATCGCGGTAGTGAATTGAGCCTCAACGTTCGGTGCCTTATGGATCGATGGACTTGACCGACCTGAAACGCACCGGGACGGAGAGATAGGCAAGCCGCTTAGATTCCGCCGCCGTAACGAACGCCATTAGTTAATAATAATAAGCGGCGTCGTCGCGCTCAGTCGAACGGTTGAGCACCACCCCGATCACATTCATCTCCGCCAGAATCTCTTTTGATTTCTTGAGCGCACTGCGGCTCGTAAAACCCTCGCTGACCACGAGCAGCAATCCATCGATCTGCGGCGCAAACGTCAGCACGTCATCAGACAGGAGCAATGGCGGCATGTCATAAATTACGATGCGCGGCGGGCTCTCCGCGTTGATATAGCTCTGCAACTCGAGCATGCGCGGGCCGCTAAGGTGTTCGGATGAATGCTCAAACGACCTGGAATTGGGAATGACCGCAAGGCGTTCGATCCCGGGGTCGTAGATGATTTGGTCCAGCTCGGTCTCTCCGGCCAAATACTCCCCGAGTCCGTGTTTGAACGTCATGCCCATGTAAGTCCCGATCATCGGGCGTTGCAGATCCAAGTCGACGAGAAGTACCGACGTATTCGGGTCTTGAGCCAGCGCGATGGCAAGATTGATCGCCGTCAAGGTCTTGCCTTGACCCGTATCTGTCCCCGTTACCGCCAACGTTTGCCATTTATTTTGCGCTAAACGCTGCAATAAACGCGTGCGCATGATTTTGTATGCGCGCAACGCGGCGCGATCCGAGATTTGCGGCAGGATGCGATTTTTTTCCATCTGGACGGCGTCGGTTGCACAAAGAGGATACTGCCGCGCCGATTTCGACGAATCAATACTATCTACTCGTCGCTCCGCGGCCATTCTCTTCCGCTGAATGGAATCCTGAGCGGCTTGAGTCGTCCGCGCCGCGGATCCATCCGCCACCTTACGAGCCTTCGCAATCGCTGATTCGATCAAACTCATTTAAAATACCCGCGCCGCATTGCGATCATTGAACCAAAGTACGGACAATAAGATACATGATCGGCACTGACACCAGGAGACACACCGCCATGGTCGTGACCTGCCGAAACCGGAGTCTGCGGCTAACGGAATTTTGGATCTCAGGAATGACTGCAAGCGGAGAAACTTGCAGAAGATCGGCCAAATCACGCCGCCCTCGGACATTCGGATCAATTGCCTCCGCGAAAAGAACGGCACCCAGCGAAAGCATAGCCGCAATGATCGCGCCGATCACCAGAATTCCAGGGCGCGAGGGCTTCGACGGGGAAGAAGGCAAGACCGGAGCTTGAATAAGGTGAAATTCGTCGCCTCGCCCCGCTAGGCTGGCCGCGGCGCCAAACTCAGCATCCATTTTTCGTTTCAGCAGTTCGTCATACTTTTCGCGCGCCAGGGTCACATCGCGTGTGAGCGCCTCGTAATCCTTCTCCACCTGAGGGCTCGCGACGAGGAGACCTTGAAGACGGGCCAACTTATCGCGCAGTTCGGCCTTGCGCGCTTCCAGCGACGCGAGCTGGTTGGCGTTACCGCTCATTTGTGTTCGCAATTGCACGACAATGGGATTGGTGGGGACCATCGGTTGATCCGCCTTTTCTCCGGCGGCAATTCGGGCCTCCAATGTACTGATGGTGCGTTCAACCCGGCGAACATCCGGATGATCCTCGCTATAGCGTTGACGCGTTTCCACCAGAATCTGGCGCTGGGTTTCGAGCTGCGACTGCAGCGAACTGCCCTGCTCCACCCCCACTCCACCGCGTTTCAGCACCTCGATCTGCCGACGTAATGCCACCATATCCGGATGGTTCTCGTCGTAAGAGACTTTTTTTCGTGCGTACTCGTCTTCCAACGATCGTAGGGCTTCGGTGTCCGGGTTGGCTTGAATCTGCTGCAATTGACCCTGAAGGAACGTCTGATTCTGCTGCAGCGTGCGGATTTGCTCACCGATGTTGCTCATTTCCTCCTCGGTCCGATCCTTCGAAGACATATTGGTCTGCGCCGACTCAGGCAGGTCACTGATGTGTTGTTGCTTGAAACTGGCCAGCTTGGATTCCAGCTCGGCTATTTGAGCGCGGTATTGCTCCGCTTCGGTCTCGATGAAGGCGGCGGTCGCCGTTTCTCGATCGTGACGAAGCTTGCGACTGACAAGGACAAATTGATCAGCCAGCACCTGCGAGACCTTTTGTGCGTTCGCGGGCGTCTTGCTGTCGTAGGAGAGTTGGAACCCCGAATTGATATCCTTCTCGTGACCCGTCTGCGGATCGAGGATTTTTTCCTTGATCATGTCCAGGTGAAGAGCCTTGCCGAATTTGGCCACCGCGGCTTCCGGCTTGTCCATCAGCTCCGGGTAAAGGCCGAGCTGCTTGCTAATCGCCCTCAGATTCGTTTCGCTGAAGACCGAATCTTTGAGCTTGGAGACATACTGGTCGATGTAATAATCGTTATCCCCCTGATTCCCAGGTCCCTGTAAATCAGCAATGGCGGCCTTCTCGAATCGAAACACCGCTGCCGAACTGTAGGTTTGGGGTAGGATAAGCACCAATAAAACAGCGCCCATGAAAATCGGCACGCCGACGGCGAGCAGCAGCATCCGTCGCCGTCTCAACGCGGCGAGAACCCCATATACACCAAGTTCGCGGTTTTCTTCCATAGGCGATCAGACTGCCGATTCCACAGAATGTAACTCTAGCATGAGTCACAACGCGGACAGTAGCATGAGTCATAATCCCGGTCGCACCGCTGTATAACCCGCTTCAGCCACAGCGCGAAGTAAAATCCGCCGGCAACGGCGCCCATCGGTGAACGCCGTGCGCCGTTACCGGTTAGGCACCCCGGCGGGCACGTATCGGTGGTCCATCAACCCTATCGGGATCGAAAGTGAACGGATTTTGTTGCTGCGGCGCGGGCGCGATCCGGTTCATTCATTGAGTCATTGGTTGAGCAACTTCGCTGGCGAACGCATTGGAGGCGTCATGCGGCGACGAATCCTTCTGGCCTGGCCGGTGACATAGACCTTGTTTCCTTTAACGATCCGCTGCAGTTCAGCAATGCTCGGCGGAGAACGCTGGTAGGATTGCGCTCAGCACCCCAAAACCATTGCAAATGCACCTCCACCCTGGCGTTCGGATACCAGCAAAAATGTCGCAAATTCCTGTTTCTTGATATAGATCGTCATTTGCACCCGGCAGGTGAAGTATGATCTTAACAATATGCCTGGGAGCGTTCGGCCAGTGTTGGAAAATCCTCGGTTATCCATAATCGTCCCGTTCTACAACGAAGAAGAGAGCATTCGCCCGCTATACGCAGCGATCGTCGCGGCTATTTCGCCGCTTCAAGTCACTTTTGAGATGATTTTTGTCGATGATGGAAGCGCAGACGGAACGGTTACAATCGCCACTGAACTCGCCCGCAGCGATTCGCGCGTGCGTGTGGTCAAATTTCGCCGAAATTATGGACAGACTCCGGCGATGGCAGCGGGCATCGAGCATGCGCGCGGAGAGATCCTGGTGACGATGGACGGTGATTTGCAGAACGACCCGGCCGACATCGGTCTGTTTCTCGAGAAGATGGACGAGGGATTCGATATCGTCGTCGGCTGGCGGCATGACCGCAAAGACAAGCTCATATCGCGCAAGATTCCTTCGCGAATTGCCAACCGTCTGATCGGCAAGGTGACGGGAGTTCCCATCATGGACAATGGCTGCTCGCTAAAGGCGTATCGTGCCGCACTGATCAAGAAAATTCCGCTATATTCGGAGATGCACCGATTCATCCCGGCAATGGCGTCGATCGCCGGTCCAAGGATCGCTGAGATCAAGGTGCGCCACCATGCGCGCCAGTTTGGTCAATCGAAATATGGGCTTTCGCGGATATATAAAGTCCTGCTGGATCTCATGGTCATCAAGACGGTCGCATCCTTTACGGCTCGGCCGTTGCTTTGGTTCAGCCTATTGTCGTTGCCAACTCTCTTTCTTGGGATGGCCACTCTGGTGTACAGCCTCGTATCCGGCGCGCCGATCTCCTTGCCCATCGCCGGATCAGGCGTCATTCTAATGGCCTCCGCGTTCATTTTGTTCAGCGCCGGCGCCTTTGGGGAGCTTGTGTACAAGCTCGGCGACATGCGAGAACACCACTTTTCCTGCCTGACGCAACGAATATCCGGCCGCCATTCGGCGTCTCAAACGCGGAATTCCTAGGATGTCGCAGCACGATCTGACACCGCAACTTTCCGTCATCGTTCCGGTCGGCGAACGTTATGCGGATTTGGGAGAAATCTACCACGAATACAAAGCCGGGCTGACGGCCGCCGGCATGACATGGGAAATGATCTTCGTACTCGATGGACCGCATGCCGAGTGCGAAGCCGCGCTCAATCGGCTAGCGGCGTGCGGGGAGCCGATTACCGTTGTCGGGCTCACGCGCGCCTTCGGCGAATCTACGGCGCTGATGGCCGGCTTCGAACAATCGAGCGCTGAATTCATCGCCACGTTGCCCGCGTATTACCAGATCGATGGAAACGAGATTGACAAGCTCGTTGCCGGACTGAGTTCGGCCGATTTATGCATCGGACGCCGTTGGCCGCGACAAGAAACCTGGTCCTCCAGCATGCGGCGCGCCGCTTTTCACCGGCTGGCGGCATGGGTGACGGGTATGCCGCTGCGAGATCTCGGCTGCGGCGCGCGAGTGATGCGTCGGCGGGTGCTCGAAGAGATCGCCCTGTATGGGGACCAACATCGGTTTCTTGCGCTGCTGGCCGATCGCCAGGGCTTTCGAGTTCGTGAGATCGACCTTCGTCAATCACCCAAGGACCACTTCACGGGCGGCTATCGTGCGCGCGAATACGCACACCGTGTTCTCGACATCTTCACCGTGTTTTTTCTGGTGCGCTTCACCAAGAAACCGTTGCGGTTTTTCGGTATGGTGGGCGTATCGACGTTTGTCATCGGCTTGATCCTGGTACTGATTATCACGGGTCAGCGGCTGTTTTTTGACCAGCCGCTGGCGAACCGGCCGGCGTTGCTGCTTTCCTCCTTGCTGATCGTGCTCGGCTTGCAGGTATTCGCCTTGGGGCTACTCGGCGAACTCATCATATTCACCCATGCCAAGGACCTGAAGGACTATCAGGTCGAGCGCATCATTGAGTTCGAGACGCTTCCGACCCCTGCCGGCCAGGTCAAAGTCCTTTGCTCCTTGCCGGGTCAAAATCTCCCACCGTCGCGACAGGGCGACGGATGACTGCGCGTCCGCGTGAAGCCTGTCAAGTCGCGCAGCGGATTTTTCAAGTCATCGATATGATACTGCTATTTAGCACCGCAAGCGGAATCCCTGCGACAAGTCGCCAGAGAATCTGAACAATGATGCGGTTCCTGCTCTTTTCTATTATTTGCGTTCTCGTGTTCATTGATATCTACGGGACCGGCCTGAGTCTCGGTGCCGGCCTGAGTGCAAAAAATCTGCTGGTCTACATGGGAGCCGGCTGGCTCTTGCTGCAATATGCCCTGGGACGGCCGTTCAAAGGCGAACTGCAATCGATACAGATTTGCTTCATGGTCTTGATCGTTTACGCCGCCATCACCATGTTCATCGCCAGCGAAATAATTCATTATCCGGGTTACGAACTCTCTGTCAGCGCGATCTCCCTCAAAGTTTCGTTGGTCGATTCTTTGGTGTATTTTATGGTGTTTTTTTATGGCACTCGCACAATCGTCGACGCTCGTTCGCTCATCAAGATGCTGTTGTTTGCCGTTGGCATTGCGAATCTCTTCACCATTGCGAAGGCGCGCGGAATCATAGCCTTTGGAGTACCGGTCATGACTTCTGACCGCGTAGACGGAGTATTCGGAGACGCAAACGAAACAGGCACCATGCTCGCCTGTCTGTTGCCTGTGTACGTATTCGTCATATTGTCCGCCAAGGGATTCGGTAGGATATTTTGGCTTGTCTGCATGATGCTTGCGGTGGTCGTGATACTCATGGTCGTGTCACGAGGCGCGCTAGTGGGTCTCTTTTTTGGAGCCCTTTGGGCCGCCTATCTTTGCCGCAGATACCTATCTTTTCGGGTTGCGATCAAATGGGGATCGGCGATTTTCGCGATCACGTTGATAGCCGCGTTAATCGCCGGCCGCACCTACCTGGAGATTTATATGCATCGCTGGACTGGCGTAGACCTGTCGAGCGCCGCGGATGTCTCGTCCGGAAGATCAGATATCTGGATTCGCGCCTTCATGCTAATGATGGACTCTCCCGTGTCGTTGATCACTGGATTCGGTTGGGGCACCTGGTCGGTCATGGGATTTATATTAGTGGCGCACAATTACTACCTCTCGATGTGGTTCGAACTCGGATTGGTCGGCGTAATAGGCTTTCTGCTGATTCTTCGCCAACTTGTCACAACAGCGCTGACAACCGCCGCGGTAGCGGATGCCTCCGATCGCAACCTCATCGTTGCATTTGTCTTTTCCTTTCTGATTCTCGCGGTCGGCATATTCTTTGTACTACTCTTCAAACCTTGGACGTATCTCTGGCTATATTTCGGCTTGGCTATGCGCTATACAGTCAATGTCAGAGCTGCAAGCCGCATCAATCTGGATCTGCAGCCGCAAAAAAACTTGTCTCAAGCCATTGGGCGCCTCACTGCACCCGCCAGGTCCGCGCAGACGAAATAATCATCACCGGCTGGCAGGTGTTGCAATATCGCGCCTAAATAAGGCGCCGAAATCCGCTCCTCGGCCTTAGATCGCTTGAATCTCGCGAATGGCGCCGTTTCAGCCAATCGGCACCAAGCATTAGTATCAGGATCAAGCCCGACACCGCAGATACCTGCCAGCCGAATCGCTCATATGGCGTCCAGCCGAGGCGAAGCGAGATCCGCGAGCGACCGGCCGGAACATCCACAGCTAAGATGCCATATTCAACCGCCAGCCGGTCCACGGCAACTTGCTCGCCGGCGGGCGTGATCACCGCCGACCACCCGGGATAGAATTGCTCCGCAATCGCCAGGGTTCCCGGGCGTTCGGCGACCACGTCGATTTCGATGCGACGCGCGGCCCACTTTGCGACAGTTGCATTCCCCTCGCCACTCACAAAAGCCGTTTGCGCACCCTTCCTGAAAAGCGTCCCAGGCGAAGTCCGACGGGGAGCGACATGTTCCAGAGGGCTGACGTAATTGCGCAGAATATCCGTCGCCTCTTCCCGCTTGACCGGAGCGTAAAGCAGAGAATTTCCAATATTGGCGATGAGCAGGCCGGCGACTCCAATAGCCGCGGCCCAAGCAATAATCCGGCCCCTGCCGTCGCGAGGACGGTTCAAGATCGCGCTCGTTAGACACGCGCCGATCATCGCGCCACAGAGGAGCAGTTCGGCATTGACGCGCCAAGGAAATTGAATGTGTGAAAGTAGCGGCAGGCTTGCCCAGAGAAAATCGCTGGCTCGGAAATTCAGGAAGTAATAGGCGGATGCCACCACAGCGAAAATTACGGCAAGTTTTAGTTGGGCAGAAGCCTTGCGATCATGATCCAAAAGACGGAGTGCGCCGACTGCCAGCCAGCATAGGACAATCTGGACCGTGGTGACGGCTGTTATTAGAATCTTGAAAAAGCCTCTATGATCCCCCCCAAGAGCTCTGCGCACGGCAAACAGAATCGACGGGTCGTGCCCGTCCACCGTGAGGGGCGGGTAGAAAAAGAACCAATTCCCGTAGTACCAGCGGTCAGTGAACATGTGCTGTTGCTGAACGAAACCGCCATGGGTTAGAGCGGGTAACAGATATGCAGCTGCAAGGCCGCCTCCCAGGCACCACGAACCGATCGAGACCAGGACGGGGCCGGCACTTCGAGCCTCCAGCGCCACGTAAATGCTGTACGCCAACGCCATCGGCAGAAACGTCACGGACGTTGGCGGGTGCGAAAGGAGAAGCAGGCTCGTTGTCAGCGCGCCCAGGCACAACGCGCGTAACCGGGACTCCACGGCGGCATCCGCCGAAATGAGCACCCAAGGCAGGCAGGCTAAGGCCCAGAGTTCGGCATAGGCAGTGCGAGTCGCGAAATCGATCATGAGGTGGTAGGGCATCAGCAGATAAAGGGCCGACCCGACCGCGGCTGCCCGTGCGTCGAACCAATTCCTCAACCACAGAAAAGTTCCGATTACTCCGATCCAGATTGATAGGATTGAGCCCGCGAGGACTTGGCGTGAAGGATCAAGCGTCAGGATGCCGAATGCACTCGACGCGAAGAAGGGCAATGGCGGATAGAAGAAAAAAACCGGTGAACCACCCAAATTATTCCCGAGGTGAGCGAGCCATCGCGGGTACAGCTCGCCCGCCGCAATCTGGCGGAGAAACGCATTGGCCCATACGAGGTGGTGGCTCACATCGTGCCCGGAAGGGAGCCCGCGGATGGCGTACGGCGTCACCACCACGGCCGTCAGGATCAAAAGCAAGACGAAAGCCCTGCGTGTGCCGGGGTGTTTGGTTGCGTCGAGGCTTGAATCCGGGAAGGGCGCAGGCGCCGGTGAATCATCCATTAGCGACCTGCTAGTCCAGTCGTGTCGTCACGCACATGCCCTGTCAACGCATCGGCTTTTCGTCGGGCTCGGCTGCGGGCACGGCAAGATACTTCCGACGCGCAACATAGATCGGCCGCCCTTTAGATTCCATGTAAGTCCGACCGAGGTATTCCCCAAGCACCCCGATGCCGATGAGCTGGAGACTTCCGAGGAACACGACAGCTACAAACAGCGACGCATAGCCAGGTACAACAACACCCGAAATGACAGTTCGCAGGAAAAGGTATGTCCCATAGACAAAAGATCCGAACGCCGTAATTCCGCCAACGTAAGTCCACACTCGGAGCGGCGCAGTGGTAAAGCTGGTGACGCCCTCGAGCGCCAAATTCCACAAGCGCCATCCATTAAATTTCGTCGAGCCGGCTGATCGTACCGGCCTTTCATAACCTATGATGGACGACGGAAATCCCACCCAAGCAAACAAGCCCTTCATGAATCGGTGCGACTCCGGAAGAAGTCTCATCGCCTCCACAACTGCCTTGTCCATTAGCCTGAAGTCGCCCACGTTCTCGACCA
>Ga0181532_10004435_pt1 | contig 12245 bp, 6 predicted proteins | sample PEATcosm2014_Bin_33_FD_119768 | JGI IMG/M metagenome (GOLD analysis project Ga0181532, IMG submission 119768) | Peatland microbial communities from MTU Mesocosm Facility, Houghton, MI, USA - PEATcosm2014_Bin11_30_metaG | ecosystem: Environmental > Terrestrial > Soil > Wetlands > Peat | place...
ACGGCAGTGGCGGCTGAGCTTAGGCGCAGGGTTGATTTGCGCTGTGTTGCTGGCGATTCCCATTTGGGCGACAAGAACAAACAAAGAAAAGACCACTGAGCCGGAGCCCCCCCAGTTGATGCTGGAAGGTGGGCGGAAGCTGGTTTGGGAGCGCAGTTTCGATGCGGAAGACCAGGTCAAGAAAAAGCGCAGCTTCTGGACCAAGGTGGTGGATGTTGTTGCTGGTAAGCCGGAATACCACACACTGGTGCGGCCCTATAGCATCGTGACGGACTCGCATGACCGAGTGATAGTGACTGACCCGGGGGCCTCCGGAATCCACATCTTCGACTTCACCGGCCAGAAGTACAAGTTCATTGAGCGGAAAGAGAAGGACAAGGACGCGATGCGGTCACCTCAGTGCGTCGCCGTTGACGCTCAGGACAAGATTTATGTGACGGATTCGGAGTCCGGAAAAATATTCGTATTTGAACCGAATGGGAAATACGAGCGCGCCATTGGCAGCCTGAAATACGGGGAAGGCTTCTTCAAGCGACCGACGGGAATTGCGGTGGATTCCGCAGCCGGCCGGATTTATGTCAGTGATACGCTGCGGCATAAAGTGTATGTCATGGACATGCAGGGGAGCGTTCTGCAAACCATTGGGAAGCCGGGGCAGGGCGATGGAGAGTTTAATTTCCCGACGGAACTGCGGCTGGATGGGGAGAACTTGCTCGTTGTTGACGCGATGAATTTCCGCGTGCAGGTATTTGACCGTTCCGGGGGCTTCAAGTTTGCCATCGGGAAGCTCGGAGACAGCACGGGAGCGATGTTTCGGCCAAAGGCAGTCGGTGTAGATTCAGAAGGAGATATCTACGTAGTGGATGCTTTGTGGGGCGTGGTGCAGGCGTTTAACCGTCAAGGCGAGTTGCTTTATTATTTTGGGGGAAAGGGAACGAGCCCCGGTTTGTTCCAGTTGCCTGCCGGACTGTTCATCGACCATGACGACCGAATCTACGTGGTGGACTCCTTTAACCGCCGTATACAGGTATTCCGCTTTTATGGTCTGAAGGCCGCGACCAAGGATCGAATGTAGTGAAGCTGAGAATACTATTGCTCTGCCTGGCGATGTTACTGGCAAGGAAAACTCTTTTCGCTCAGATCGTAGGCGATGTGGCCGGCATGCACGATCTTGGGCCGGGCACTAAGTCGCCCGTCGTGGGCGCTCGCTCAGATTTTTGCAGCTACTGCCACGCGCCGCACTCGGGCCTGACCCAGGGTCTGTGGAACCAGACACTTACGAGGCAAAGCTACACCGTTTACACAAGCGATACAGAAGCCAATAAGGGCACACAGCCGATGCTGGGCGCTGACACCAACCTCTGCCTGAGCTGCCATGACGGGACGGTTGCCGTAGGAGCAACGGTGGCTTACGGCCAAGTCTCCACTCGAGGAACAATGTACTCGTACGACGTGTTCGGGAACAACCTGCAACCGTCGCATCCCGTCAGCCTGGCGCGACCACTGAAAGACAATATCGACCTGATTGCGTCACTGGTTGCAAAGGGAGTAACGGGGGATCCTACCGGGGCGGTCACCCTCGTTAATGGAAATGTCGAATGCACGTCGTGCCACAACGCTCATGTGCAAGCCAAAGACCTGGTCTCGCAAAACTTTTTGGTGAAGGACAGTTCGAATGGCCAACTGTGCCTGGCCTGCCACGACCCCACGCGAAAAATAAGCAACAAAGTGAATCCACTGGCGGATTGGGCTACCAGCGCCCATGCAATTTCGACGAACAAGATAGCCACAGCCGCAGGGCTGGGAAGCTATGCGACCGTGGCGGCAGATGCCTGCATCGGTTGCCATACGCCGCATAACGCGGTAGGAACGGCGCGGTTGTTGCGGGGACAGAACGAGCAGGATTGTATTGCCTGTCACAACGGCGGTTCGAATCTCACGCCTGTGGCGCCCAACGTTTTTGCGGAATATGCCGCGCCGAAAGTGGGACACCCATTCCCAGGGACAACGAATCCGCACTCTGCCGCCGAGGCCATACTGCTCAACAGTAACCGGCACTCGACATGCGTGGACTGCCACAATGGGCATGGCTCGGAAGCGGTCGGAACATTCCCCATTCCGCCGGTGATACGCCTCTCGCAGAAGGATGTTTCGGGCATCAGTTCCACGGACGGAACCACGGTGATAAACCCGGCCGTAAATCAATTCGAGAATTGCCTGCGTTGTCACGGAGCCAGCACCGGAAAGCAAGTGAAGGCAATTTACGGATATCTTCCTGTGCGTGTCGTAGCGAACGGCGATCCCTTGAATGTGATTCCGCAATTTGCTTTGACGTCCACCTCGAGCCATTCCGTGACGCATTCCGGCGGAAACACCCTTCCGCAACAGAGCCTGCTCACGAGTATGCTGAATCTGGATGGAGTTACACCCGGGCGCGCAATGGGCACACAGATTCTCTGCACGGATTGCCACAACAGTGACGATAACCGGGAATTTGGTGGTACCGGCCCGAACGGTCCGCACGGATCGAAGTGGTTCCATATCCTGGAGAGGCGTTACGAGTTCAGCCAAGCGCCCGCGCCGGGCCAACTGATCAACAACTTGTACCCGACTCCTGACTTGAGCTCGAATGGGCCATACGCAATGTGCGGGAAGTGCCACGATTTAACCAATCAGATCATGAAAAATACTAGCTGGAGTCAGCACTCCACCCATATCAATTCGGGGTTTAGTTGCTCGACTTGTCACACCGCCCACGGCATGGGTGGCACCAATCCCAATATGACCGGAGAACGGCTGGTTAATTTTGATGCGAATGTGGTGGCCCCGAATGGCGCCCGACCCATCTCTTACAACCGCGGGGCCAATAACACCTGCACGCTGGTCTGCCATCAGGTTGTGCACAACCCGAATGGCACAGTCTCCTCTTTCGCTGCCCGCCCGACAACGGGACTACCCATAAAGAAGTAGAGGCCAATGAGAAACCACGGAGTGCTTCATTCTTTGAAGCGGGTGGTCTCGTGGTGCGAGCTCAAACGCGCACCCACGTGATGATGCGAATCGCTAGGGAAACTTCTTAATTATTATTGTTGCTGAGTCTGGTTGCGGACGAAAACGGACGCCAGTTGATCTTCATAAACCAGAACAAAACGGGGATCGGACTTTAGAAGCTTGACCAGAGGCAATTTACTCTCTAGCAGAACCACGCCGGATTCATTCAAATAGGGATCGCTGCTATACCCTTCGCCCCTCTCCGTATTGAAGAAGAGGCGATCCAATTCCTCACCGTAGAGGTCATTGCGACCATCGATGGCGACGGGATAATCGGGCATATACCAGGTGAGGAAGCCGCCCCAGTTCAAGTTATTGTAGAGCGGCCCCCGGGGCGGATTCAGCCGCAGGAAATTCAGGGCCTTTACTGGGTACATGCTGCTGATAGCGCGATCGAGGCCGCCCTGGTTGAAATCCACGAACGGCGCGAAGACCAGAAGAAAAATGGCAACAATGATCGCAAGGACGGTGCGGTCGAACCAATTCTCCGAGGGCTGGTTCGTTCCCTCCGATGCGGCAGGGAAGTCCGCCAGGCAGGCGGCAGCGGGGATACAGATGAACCAGGAATCGCGCATGGTTCGGAATGCGACTACGGCAGCAAACGCAAGCAAAGACAACTTGAAGAGATCCACTTTCTTGCGCCAACCGAGGGCAAAGAATCCTGCGCCGGTCAGCAAAAGCTGCAAATAGTGGCTGTAGTCGCGGAAATTGATAGGCTGTAACTCCCGAATCATGGCGTAAGCCAATTTCGACTGCGAATACTCGTAAACCACCGTATACAAATGATAGGAATAAGGCCCGATACAACTGGCCAGAAAACAAGCGGCACAAATGACACCGAGTTTTCCGGCTGGCAAGGTAGGTTCGAGAAGAAAATCGAACTGGATTCCGATGCGGGCAGTCAACCGCTGTGCGAGGTTTACGGCCAGGAGCAGACCGATGAGGAATAGTCCATAAACAAATTGGATGTGCAGATTTGCCCATAACACAAAAAGAGGCGGCAGCCAGTAAAGCAGTTGGACGCGGCCGGTGCGATGAGCCTCCAGGACGAGTGCCAGCGTGATGCTGAAGAGGGTCATGGAGAAGAAAACAGGTCGCGGCATGAGATTGTAGATGAATGCGGCACAGGTGACGACAGCAATGAGGGAGGAGTACCGGAAGCGGCCGGAAAGGCGACGCGACATCCAGAAGATGCTATAGGCAACAGCCAGAGTTAGCAGCACGCCAAAGACTCCGATACCCACCAAGCCGAACCATCGGTAGGCGAGGGAGAGCAGTACCTCATAGCCCCAGCTGTAGGCCACCCACGGCCGGTTGGCAACGGTGCGGGACAGAATCCCAGTGTGTGGAACGGCAGCGTGCTGGATAATCCAGTCCCCGACCTTCAAGTGCCACCAGATATCCAGGTCCAGAACGCAGAACTTTAGCCACATGGATTGACCGGCGACGAACGCCAGCAGTCCGCCAAGCACCAGCAATTGCATCCCACGGCGCCAGGAAAAAGCCTGCAATTCCGCGGTGAAGCTCATGCTGCAGGTTTCCTCAATCGTTGTTCGATGGCCTTCACTGTACCGTTAACCCAGCAGAGGTAATGGTGATTGGGTTCGGTTGTGCCGCCGTCGCGCCTTGTACCTGGATCGTGTACGTTCCCAGTTCCGGATTCGTCCCAGAGGATGACCCACCACCACTTCCTCCGCCGCAGGCAGTCATGACGAAAGGAAGGACACACAACAATGCCAGCAGCATCCAGCGACCACGCCGTTTCCGAGAGCTTCCGGCAAATAGCAGAATGCCGGCAAGCGGCATGAAGGAGCAGTAGAACTGACGCGCCATCAGGATATCCACTGGCCGCGTCAAAGAAGCGGAAGAGCTAGTTCCGGTCGGCACTTTTACGGTCAGGCTAAAGGGAACCGCCAGGGGACCTGGAGTGATAGTGGGCGGCGTAAAGCTACAGGTTGCGCCCGGTGGCAGAGTGCTCTGCAAACAGGACAGGGTAATGGGCTGCTTGGGGTTGCCTGTGTTCGCGTTCAAAAAGATCGAATAGGTTGCCAATTGACCGGGGGAGATGGTTTGCGATCCCGGCGCAGTTGCCGTTGGAACCGTGGCAATCGTCAACGGGTAGGAACCGGAGACGGATGAGCTGGCCTGCGACGTGGCAGTGATAAGGACGAGCGGGTTCGATGGGGCGCTTGAAGGAGCGGTGTAAACGCCGCTGCTGGTGATCGCTCCGCAGTTGGAGTTTCCTCCACCCACGCAGCTCACTTGCCAGTTCACCGCGCTACTGGAACTGCCGTTCAGGGAAGCGGTAAAGGTTTGCGACGTGCCGGTATAAACCTCGGTGACGCCGGAGGGAGTCGTGCTGACCGTGATGGTAGAAGTTCCACTGCCCGCAAGGAGCACCTTCGCCGAGCCAAACGCCGTGCCATTGGCATTGGAGATAGCGGTCACGGTCACAGTGGTGGAGGTGGGCAAATTCGTCGGGGCTTGATAAAGGCCGGCACTCGAGATGGTTCCCCAGGTCGCATTTCCGCCGGTCACGCCGTTGACTTGCCAGGTCACGGACGTGTTCGGCAGACTGGTGGCCTGCCTCGCGGCCAAGACGGTGTTCTTAGGCTTCACCGGCTTAACAGCCGCCGTTGCTGTGGAAGTCGAAACCGATGCCACAAATTGCTGTGTGCCGCTGCTGCCGACGGGCACGGTAGCAGAACTCGGAACAACCGTGACACTTGTGGTGGAGGTCAGTTCGCGAATGCGGGAGTTATCCGTATCGGCAACGAATAAGGTGCCGGAGAGAGTGCCAGCGGTAACAACAGCCACACCGAGTGGGTTATTCAGTTCGGCACTGCTGGAGGAACCGCCGTCGCCGGAGAACCCGGCGGTGTTCGTGCCGGCTACAGTCACAATGATGTCGCCTACCGCCACCACCTCGCGGATGACCGAGTTCTGGCTGTCCGCAATGAAGAGATTTCCGGAGGAATCCAAGACGACACTTGCAGGAGTATTTAGCTGTGCGCTCGTTGGTGCTCCGTTATCACCCGAATAACCGCGCTGCCCGAGAGTGCCGGCTACGGTCTGGATAATGCCGGTGGTTGCGTTCACTTCCCGGATGGCATTGTTATCAGAATCTGCGACATAGATGTCACCTGTAGAGTCAAGAGCGATGCCACCTGGGAATTTAAGTTCAGCGCTGGTCGCAGCTCCGCCGTCGCCGCATCCTGCGCTGCTATCGGCACAGGCTGTGCCACCAGTCCCGGCGACGGTCTCAATATCGCCTGGTTGAATCGTGACCCCAGCGATGGTGATCGCTGCAGCCCCTGTGTTGACGACACGAATGGCCGAATTCTCCGTGTCCGCGATGTAGATGTTTCCGTTGCCATCCAGGAGCACGCCGTAGGGGTTATAAAGTGACGCGCTGGTCGCCAGGCCGCCGTCTCCAGCAAAGGTGGAAGTATAGTTGCCAGCCACGGTCTGAATGCTACCAGTAGCGGCCAAGACTTCCCGAATGACAGAATTCGCGGTATCGGCGATATAGATATTTCCGGAGCCGTCCACGAAGACCCCGTAAGGAAGGTTGAGGTTCGCAGCAGTGGCAAGCCCGCCATCGCCGCAACCCGGATTGGATGTCGGGCAGGCCGTGCCATTGCCGGCCACGGTTTCTATCGCGCCAGGTTGAATCGTAACTCCGGCGATTGTGACCGCCGCGCTTCCCGTATTGACGACACGAATCACCGAGTTCTCCGTGTCGGCAATGTAAACGTTTCCGGAAGCATCCACGAACACTTGTCCGGGGTAGTTCAAGGCGGCGTCGGTGGCAGGAGCGCTGTCGCCGGAGTAGGCGAGAGTATTATTGCCGACGATGGTCTGGATATTTCCTGAAGATACTTCACGAACTACAAAATTGTCGGTATCCGCGATATATATGTTTCCCGTAGTGTCGACAACCACGCTGCTGGGATTGTTCAATTCTGCGCTTGTCGCTGCTTCACCGTCTCCGGCATAGCCAGCCGTTCCATTTCCGGCTACCGTCTGAATCGTGCTGCCCGCTGAAAGCACTTCCCGGATCACCGAATTCCCGGTGTCTGCGATGAAGAGGTTGCTCGAGCCATCCACAGTGATGTTGCTCGGTAGGCACAGTTGCGCACTTGTCGCGGGGTTGTTGTCCCCGGTGTAATTACAGCTGTCGTTATACGCGTAATAGGTTCCAGCCACTGTCTGAATCTGGCTCGTTGCGATCGCCACTTCGCGGATCACCGAGTTGTAGGTGTCCGCTATGAAAATGTTTCCCGTCGTATCGACGAAAATCCCTTCGGGTTCGTCAAGCTGTGCACTGGTAGCCGGAGTGCCGTCACCGGAGTAGCCAGGTGTGGCGTTGCCAGCAACAGTCTGAATGATTCCAGAGCTCGCGATCACTTCACGAATCACGGAATTATCTGTATCCGCGATGAAAATGTTGCCCGAACCGTCTACGAAGACTCCAAACGGGTCATTGAGCTCGGCGTTCGTTGCGATTGCACCGTCGCCGCCGTATCCCGCATCTCCATTTCCCGCCACCGTTTGGATATTCCCGCTTGAGGCCAGCACTTCACGAATGAGGCAGTTGTCCGTATCCGCGATGAAAATATTCCCCGAACCATCCACGAACACACCCTCGGGCCGGTTGAGGGCCGCGCTGGTTGCAGGTCCTCCGTCACCGGAATAGCCCAGCGTACCGTTTCCCGCCACTACCGTAAGATTTCCACTCGTGTCCATTTTGAAGATATGACTTGAGTAGGAGTCAGCAATATAGATGTTTCCAGCAGCATCTCGAGCCACACTCGCGGCGTATCCGATGCTGGAAAGAAGTGCGGTTATATTATTGGGGCCGCCTCCGGCGATCGAATTGATGGAGTACTGGCTAAGCGAGGGTTGCGCTGTACAGAGCACCATAACCAGAACGAAGAAAACTGCAGCAATGAGTTTGGGGAAGCGCATGGTCAGTTTGCCCTCCCGCCCTGAGCTCGATCCAATCGAATCACCTGCGCCGTTTTGTGCCCATCCGGCATTTGCACTTCGAGGACTATTCGGGGCCGCGTTCCACGATTCCACAATTCGTATTCGGAGCGCGGGATGGTGAACTCCTGGGTCGTGTCCACCGATGTGAGGGCATGGATAATGATGGAGCTTGCCCGCGAACCGCCTTTTGTCGGATGAGAAAAATCCCAAACAGTAAGCCGTTGAATATGGATGTCATGCTGCCCGCGGTTGGTCAGATGGAGTTGTAACCTGACCTGCGTTTGAGATCCCAGATCGGTCTTCTGGACTACCTCGTAGGAACCGGTAAAGAAGTTCGAATCTGTAGCTCGGGCAACGCCGAGCACAAACACAAGGACCCCGACGACGATCATCAGCCTGGTACAGGTGTGAAGAATCTTGCGATTCATAGAAATCAACCGTCCTTCCCTCTCTGCGACAGGAACCAACCGGATGTTCTGCCTTGAAGCTCTAAAGGACAACCTCGGCAGCGAACTTCATTCCCTCAACTCAAAAGTGTAGCCAAATCAATCCCTTACTGAAAGATACGTGTCAAGAAGCATGTGCAACAGCGACCTTTATCACCACAGATTGTGATCCCCGTCACAAATTCAGACTTGCGAAGGAAACTCAAGAGTTTGTTGCCGAAGTCACCACTTTTTTCCATCCAGTATCGGACTGCTCACCCGCTTCCCCTGATTCGTGATATTCGCCATCTTCGTTGACCGCCCAGAGATCAAACTTGGTTTCCCCGGCAAGGATGTTCCGGGCAGCGAGCATGGCGGTCATCATGGCGTGGTCCTGGTTGTTGTACTTGTGCATGCCGTTGCGGCCCACCAGATGCAGGTTGGGGCAGTGGGCATCGAGCGCCTGCCGCACGACCTCGACGTGAGACTTATACTCGTCGTCATAGACGGGATAAGCCTTAGGCTGGCGGATCACGCAACCATCTAGGACATCGCTGGCGGCAGCCAAACCGATCTGTTCTAGTTCCCGCTTTGCGAGTGCAATCAGTTCCTCATCCGGCGTGGTCCATAGACCGTCCCCTTCGAAACAGAAATACTCCAGGCCGTAGCAGCAGAATTTTGGATCAGGCACCATTTCAGGTGACCAGGACTTGTAGTTCTGAACACGGCCGACTTTAACGTTGGGATCGTGGATATAGATCCAGTTGTCGTGGAAGCGGTCACGTTCTTGCAGGATTAGCCCCACGGTGAGAAAGTCGCGGTAGCGCAGGGAGTTCCCGGACCGGAGCACGGCTTCCGGAAGGCGCGGCTCGATTTGCGAGACGAGTTCACGGATGGGCATCGAGGAGATGAGATGTTCACCGATAAGCTGCTCGGTCTGACCGTCCCTTGTGGTCGCTGTCACCATCCAGGATTTTGTGGCGTCATCAAAGCGTGCGCCATCCACGGTACGACCGAGCAGAACCTCGCTGCCCATGGCGCGGATTTTCGCAGCACAAGCCTCCCACATCATGCCTGGCCCCAGTCGCGGATAACGGAAGGTGTCTATCAGGGTCTTCACGATCTGGCCGCGATCTTCTGAATGCCGTTGCGGCAGAAGAGCATTTTTGATGGCAGAACCAAGAGAGAGGCCCTTGATGCGCTGCGCGGCCCAATCCGCGGAAATCTCTCTGCAGCTCATTCCCCAGACCTTTTCCGTGTAGGTTTTGAAGAAGATGCGGAAGAGTCGTTCCCCGAAGTGGTTGACCACCCAGTCTTCAAAGGATTTCGGATTCGGCGTGGGGTTCAGGCGCGCGTGCAGGAAGGACAGTACGCATAGTGTGGATTCTAAGACCCCAAGTTTGGAGAGTGCGTCGAAAGGTTTCAGGGGGTAGGAATAGAACTGGCCGCGATAATAGATTTTCGACGAGCGCGGCCGGTGCAACATGTCCGCGCCAAGAATTTCCGTCCACAAATCTTCCACTTCGCGGGACTTGGAAAAGAAGCGGTGGCCGCCAATGTCAAAGCGGTAGCCGTGGTAGTCGACGGTTCGGGAAATTCCGCCGACATACCGTGGATCGCTTTCCACTACCACCACATGCTGCCCTTCTTTGCTCAATTCATAGCCAGCGGTCAGTCCGGCAGGCCCGGCGCCCACAATGACAGCTTTCTTTCTCTGCGTGTCCATATTGCTTTTCCCTTGGGCCCATGTTGCCTGAGAAGGGTGAATTGTCTAAGAAGGCCGTCGCGCGCTCGATTTGCCGTTCGCTCGCAAAACCCACAGCATGAGACTTCCCATCTTTCCTCATTGGCACTGCCAGCCAACCAAAAGTAGCAGATGCGCCGGTTGGTTCATATAGCATCGTCGGCGCGAACCACTGGCCAAGCAGACCACCGAGATCGCCTCCAGCCGTGCAAAAGCAAAAATATCCAGTAACAGTATCGTCGGCACGTCCTACTGCTTAAGTTCGTAAGAGAACATATATTCGATTCGATCGGGCGCGTTTGCGACCGTTTGTGTAGTTTTCAGGGATTCGGACAATTCATCGGCCGGGGTTCCGGGCAAGCTGTCGTTAGAAAGGATAAAGCCGCCTGGTTTCAACATCAGTGCCATGTTCTTCCGTGCGAGCGCCTGTTCGAATGCGCTGAAGTAAACAAATATATTTGTTCCGACAATCAGGTCGAACCTCTTGTCCGGGGCGAGAGCGAGATGTTGAAAGACGATGTTGGTATTCAGCGGGGTGATACGTTGGACGATTTCAGGGCGAATCTTCACTGCCCGAGTCTGTGTCTCTGTGGCAGCACCTTCAGGGACGTCAATTGGCGGGACGGGTTGGCCGATGCTCGAGCCGATTTTTCCCCAGTACTCCAGGAATGCTTGCCGATACTCTGGCGACAACCGGGCGCTGGTGTTCCACGGAAGTTGCACAACGTAGGCGTGTCCGGCGGCCGCATTTTTTCTGGCTCGTTCAATATGGAAATTGATTTCCGGGCTGATGTCCAGTGTATAGATTTCAATCACCCCAGGTGCAGCGAGACCCAGGCGAATTAGCGAATCGAGAACGGCAAACGGTTGGATCGTCTGCGGTGGGTAAAAATCATTGCCCTTTTCTTTGTTCGCGAAATCCAGGCCGGGGCCCACGATCGCCACGCGACGGACAGAGCCCGGCCGCAATAGCCCCGTCCTTAACATATTCTGCAGGTGCTGATCGATCAGGAAGTCAGGCCACAGGTTGGTATCGAGGGATATCCCGCGATCCTCAAAAAGCTGATCGCGATTGCCTTCCTGAACTCGACTGGTATAGCGAATCAGTTCGTCCCGCATCCTCGCCAGATTGGCGAGTAGGTAAAGTTTGACCTTCTTCCTGTCCGCCGGAGTCCTGAACGAATAGCCTCTTTTTTCAAGGAAGACTCGCATCTGCTCGATGCCCTCGTTGGTGGTTCCTGTAGCCATCGCGTGAATCAAATCGTTGGCGCGGTTTTCGGCAAATGCGTTCACCAGGGAACTTTGGCCAAATTTGAGAAGATAGGCGTCATCGATGCGATATTCCTTTGTGAAGGTGACTCCAAAACGCAATAGATTAGTCAACGTGTCTTCCTGGCCGCGGTCAAGCCGCGCCCGGATGGCAGCGTCTTCATCGTGGACCCAGTTTGTCCAGGTGTCCGCGGATAAAGGCAGGGATGCCGTCAACGCCGGCGGCAGATTGCCTTCCATTGCGTGGACTACCGGCGCGGCTTCCCGAAGAGTCAGGAATTGGGCACCGCCACTCGATTGAGCCGAGACATCGGTCGCAAAGCAAAACATCAGCCCAATAACCAACGCTCTGAGATTGTTGTGGCTCATTCAATTCCCGTGCCAAACCCGCGACTAAGGATTCTTCCCCGCTGACTGTATTGCCTGGGCGATGATCTGCATCACTTTATCTTTTGCTTCGTAGTTCGGATTGGTATCCAGGAGCTTTTGCCAGGTGGCCACGGCCCCGTTAACGTCCTTTTTGCCCTGCCACTCCACCACGCCGAGATTGAAAAGCGTGTCAGGCTTGTTGGGTTCATAGGAGAGAGCTTTATTGAATTGAGCGATTGCCGCGTCCGCATTGCCGCTGTACCAATAAGCAGTGCCCAGATCGGTGCGCACCGAGCTATTATTCGCCTGTGATTTCAAAGATCGCTCGTAATAGTCGATCGCGGTAGGGTATTGCTTCACGTCGTAATAGATGTTGCCTACCTGCGCCAGAAGGG
>Ga0181532_10004436_pt1 | contig 12245 bp, 6 predicted proteins | sample PEATcosm2014_Bin_33_FD_119768 | JGI IMG/M metagenome (GOLD analysis project Ga0181532, IMG submission 119768) | Peatland microbial communities from MTU Mesocosm Facility, Houghton, MI, USA - PEATcosm2014_Bin11_30_metaG | ecosystem: Environmental > Terrestrial > Soil > Wetlands > Peat | place...
AGACGCCGCGCAGATGATGGTCGACATCGTCCGCGAGATTCAGAAGAACTTTCTCTACGATCACATCGGCATCGGCATCATGGACTACGCCACCAAGGATATCGAGATCAAAGCCGAAGCGGGCACGACCTCGCAAACGCTGGGCCGCCGAATCGCAGTGGGCAGTGGAGTTCTGGGGAAGGTTGCGCGCACCGGGGTAAGTGCACTGGTGCAAAACGCCGGTCCGGGACAACTCGCCGGCGTGCTGCCAGAATCGCGGGCGGTGCTCTGCCTGCCCATCAGTTACGGCGAGACGTTGCTGGGTGTGCTCAACGTGGAGAGCCGGGATGAGAATGCATTCGCGCCGCAGGACGTCCTGATCCTGAATACGCTGGCGGATCTTTTGGCCACCGCGTTGCATAACTCCTTCGTCTTCCAGAAGCTGCAGCAACAGTCCATCACCGACGGCTTGACTGGTATCAAAACCAGGCGCTTTTTCTGGGAGGCGCTGAGCTCGGAGTGGAAGCGCGCGTCCCGATCCGGCCGGCCCTTCTCGGTGGTGCTGATCGATTTAGATAAATTCAAAGAGGTTAATGATTCACTCGGGCATCTGGAAGGGGATCTGGTGCTGGCTCGAGTTGGCCGACTGCTCGAACAGAAGTGCCGCCAGTCGAACGTGGTTGCCCGCTACGGCGGAGACGAATTCATTATCCTGATGCCCGAGACCGGAATCGAACAGGCGCAAGTGCTGGCGGAGAGATTGCGGTTGTGGCTGGCCACCGATCCCATGCTCGAAGAGCACCATATCACCGGCAGCTTCGGCGTCGCCAGTTTCCCCGTGCATGGATTTTCCATGGAGGACCTGATCCGCATCGCCGACGCCGGCATGTACATGGCCAAGCACGCGGGTGGTAACCAGGTTTCCACCTCCGATGCGTTCGGTGAAGGCTCCGCAGCACAACGACAGCTTGTCTCCGTTTTTATTGAAGGATTTCTACAACGCGAACACAACGGGCCGGAGCACCTGGAAGAACTGGTCAGCACGCTTCGCAAGCTGTGTGGGCGCGATGACGACGCAGACCATAAGGCCATGAAAGAGGCGGTCGAAGCCCTGTCGCGGGCGGCCGAACTCAGGGAGCACAACGCTGCCGGACATGGCGAGCAATGCGGCCATTATGCCGGGATGATCGCGCGCGGACTCAACCTCTCTGCGCCAGAAGTGGAAGAAGTTACTTTCGCGGCGCGAGTGCATGACTTGGGCAAGCTGTTCATCCCGGAGCGAATCCTGAACAAACCGGGGGCACTTACCGAAGATGAACTCATGGTGATCAAGACCCACCCGCATGTAGGGGCGGAGGTTTTACGGGCGCTTCCTGAAGCCGAGCGCGAAGCCCCGGCTGTTGAATCCCATCACGAAGCCTTCGATGGCAGCGGCTATCCGTTCGGACTGAAGGGCGAGAGTATACCACTCTATGGCCGCATCATCGCGGTCGTGGACGCTTACGTGAACATGACCAGCGATCGCTCTTTCGCCCCTCCTAAAACCGACGAGCAGGCGCTGGCGGAACTGGGGAAACTGAGCGGCACCCGTTTTGATGGCATGATCGTGCGTTTATTTTCCCGCCTGCTCAAAATGCCAACCAAGATTTAATCCGCCAATCCTACTCCGGAGTTAACAGCAGGGCTGCGTCCTTTGGGAGATAGCCCTTGCGGCGAAACCAGTCTTCCATCGCTTCTCGGAGTCGATCGAGTGGGACATGGGTTCCAATTTCCAGGCACCCGTCGGCCACCGGCAGCGTGTCGTCAAAAACAGATGCGTTGGTGAAGTTGCGCATGCTGAAATTGTCGAGCCATTTCAACGGACAGGGTTGAAGCTGCCCTTCGTGCTGGTATTCCACGCGGAGTTTGCGGGCGAACATGCCTTAGATTTAAGCACAGGGACTGGTCCAGCGATGGGCAGGGCAAATTGATTTCCCTGGGGCCTAGGGGATGGCGGCAACCGGCGGTTCGACATCCGCGACGACGCCTTCGAGATTCTTGAGGGTCTCGTCGATGGTAAGCGAATACATTTCGCGACCTACACCCTCACCCGATTCCAACGCCGTTTTCAGAAAATGGCCGGCGATTTCCTTCGCCAAAGAATCGGTGATCAGCCTTCCGGTGCGATTCTTATATTCGACCCACGCCGGGTGCGGGAGGGCCACCCACACCGGGCGCCCGTCGACCAGGAACTTGACATCCACCGCATCGGCGTGACGGGTGGCGATGGCGACTACGAGGGCTTGGTAGAGACAATGAACCTGTTTTTTGGTCCAGCGGTCGGCGGCAGTGAAGTCAGTGAACATAGAAGCCAAACCTGAATTATCCGGTAAAATATGTACCCGGCAAATATATCGTCCTTTGGAGACGGGAGCAAACGTCGGGGGCCGGTTGAAAAACAACTTTAGAAAGGGCGGAAATGCTCTGCTAGCCTATCCCTATGCCACAGTCCGTCAAAGAGCGCGTTGGAAAGTTGCGAGAAGAAATCGCAGAAATCAGTGAAGCAAACCGCCAGTACTTGCAAGGTGGCAAAAAGATGGTTGGAGCTTCCGATCAGGAACGGCGGCTGCAAAGATTGCAGGAAATCATGGACGAACTCATGTCCTTGACTGACTGGAAGAAGCCGTGATCGGCAAGAAGAATTGTGATCCCAGCGAAGCGAGGGATCTGCAGTTTGTCAGTCCGATGCTTGAACTTCCATGGTTTCCGTGATCCAGAGCTGTGCCGGAGCGCCTTTCGTGGTGCGAGTGGCAGTCGCCCTGAAGCTGCCGGATGTAAGTTCGACATCGTAGATATATGGAGGGCGCTCGCCCTTGATGGTGATGTAGTTTCCTGAAATCAGCTCGTCCAGCGAAGCGTACTTCCCCTGCGTTGCCTGATATCCGCGCTCAGCATTCGCGATGCCGACCAGGTCATTCTTCACCCCCGTGATGGTGGCATACTCTGTGGGGTTGCCGTTCCCAGAGCCCGGAGTCAGCGTTTTGATCTGCAGAGAGTAGATGTACATGCCGATTGCCATCGTGATGACCGTGCCCAAGAATCCAAAAACACGCAACATAATTCGCTCCGCAAGATGCTGTCTAGCAATCCTCGCAAGTACTATTGCACTGCGAAACCAGCCCGACGGCAAGTAACCAGAGTGCACATTTCGAGATGAACTTGGGCTCTTGGCGGTAAGTTTGGCAGGAATGGCGAAACCGGCTTGTCGAATGGCGACCCCGGAGGGAGTCGAACCCCCAACCCTCAGCTCCGAAGGCTGATGCTCTATCCAGTTGAGCTACGGGGCCGTCCGCCGGAGGTCACGTCGCAGTGACAGTGAACCGGCGCTCTCGATTCTACACTGCGGCCCGTATCCAAATCATCCCCCGCCCACGAAATCTACTCCACGTTGTAACATCGAATCGCATGGCCTTTGTGCCCAATCCGGTGACTAATACCAGTTCGCGACTGCTCGAGTTCGAGGCCTTGCGCGACCTGCTTGCCGGTTATACCTCCTCGCCTTTGGGCCAACGCCGCGTCGCGGAACTTCTGCCTTCACTGGATCGCGCATGGATTGAAAACCAGCAGCAGCTCACCTCAGAAATCCGCGAATATCGTCGAGTCGGCGGACGTTTCGAATTCGCCGGCCTGCCCGAAGTCAGGAAGCTGATCGAGAAATCCCGTATTGCCGGAGCTGCTCTTGAAACCAGCGAGATCCGCGACGTTGTGCTGGTCGCCGACCGTGGCGCCGAGTGGCGCGAAATCGTACGTCAACCTCCGGCCGCAATGTGCTCCGAGTGGACCGCTGTGGCCGCGCTTTCCGCCGGTATCCAGGATTTCACCAGCTTTCTGCGGTTGTTCCACAACAAAATTCTGCCCGACGGCACCCTCGACGATCGCGCTTCCCCCGAACTGAGCCGTATTCGCCGGGAGATTGAGAAGCAGAAGCGGCAGATTCAGGAATCGCTGCGCGGCTATCTGCGGAAACTCGCCGAAGGCGGCACCGTGCAAGATGAACTGATCACCATCCGCGGCGAGCGTTTCGTAATCCCGGTGAAGGTCGAACAGAAACGCCGTGTGCAAGGTGTGGTGCACGGCGCTAGTTCCAGCGGACAGACCGTGTTTGTCGAGCCGCTCGAAACCATCGAGCAGAATAACGAACTGGTCCGCCTGCTGGATGAAGAGCAAGCCGAGATTCATCGCGTCCTGCTCGAGATGACGCGGCACATCGGAGAAAGCGCCGATGCGATTCTTGCCGCTGCCGATGTCCTCGCCGAACTGGAACTCCAATTTGCCAAGGCCCGCTTCGCCGAAGACTACAACTGCGTGGCGGTGACCCTGTGCGCGACTGCAACAACGAGCGAAGGTCGACTGCTTCTCCATCGCGCAAGACATCCGCTACTTGAGCGTAATCTAAAACTGAAAAGCGCGAAGATAGTTCCTATCACAATCGAGCTCGAAGGCGACCATCGGCAGCTCGTAATCACCGGCCCTAACACTGGCGGTAAAACCGTCTCCCTGAAAACGCTTGGCCTGCTCGCCCTGATGGCGCAGTCGGGCGTTCCCGTTCCCGCGGATCGCGCTGACATGCCGGTTTTCGACGCCATTCTCGCCGACATCGGCGATTATCAGTCGATCGAGCAGAATCTCTCAACGTTTTCCGCGCATGTCACGAATATCGACTTCATCTCGCGCACTGCGACCGCGAATTCCCTGGTATTGCTCGACGAACTCGGTTCCGCTACCGATCCCGAAGAAGGCGCGGCGCTCGCGGTTGCCATCGCTGAACATTTCCGCGAAGTTGGATGCATGAGCGTGATCTCGACGCACCACACTTCGCTCAAGGTTTATGGCGCGAACACCGCGGGAGTGATCAACGCCTCGGTCGGTTTCGACGAAGCTACGCTGCAGCCGACCTACGAACTGAAGATCGGAGTTCCTGGAGCATCCGCTGGAATCAACATCGCGCAACGCCTGGGACTGAATCCCACGATTATCGCTTCCGCGCGTTCGCGCCTGGGCTCACAGACTCAAGACGTCGGGCGTTTTCTGGATCGTCTGCACGCTGATCTCCGCGGCTTGGAAAAGGAGCGTTTCCGCATGAACGCTCGCGAGCAAGAACTTGAACGCGAGAAGTCACAACTTGCCAACGAAGGCCGCAAAGAACAACAAGCCAAAATTCGCGAGATGGAAAGCAAGCTCGAAACTCTTTTCCGCGACTTCGAATATCACGCGCGCGAGGCCGTGAATGCTGTACAGGATCGCGCCGCCGCACAGAAATTGTCAAAAGACGCCGAACGCCGCATCGCCAAAATGCGGCGCGAATTTCGCGAGCAATTCGATGCCACGGTAGTCGCGCACGCGACCGGCGCGGACCGCGGCGATCCCAATGCCCAGCCCAGCCTGGTGAAGCATGTCTCCGAAGGCGACACCGTCAAGCTCAAGTCGATGGGGCGCGCGGCCGTCGTCAAGAAGAAAATTGGCGACAATCACTTTGATGTGGAAATCGGCTCGATGAAGATGCGCATCGCCCGCGACGACATCGCCGAAGTGCTGACAAACGCGCAGGCTCGCGCTTCCGACTCGCCGGTGCAGGCGGCTCGCGCTCGCGGCATCAGCGTCTCGCTGCAAAACGAATCAAGCGGCCTTAACATGCCCTCCGAAATCAACGTCATCGGCCGCACCGTGGACGAAGCTACCAGCGAAGTCGAAAAATTCGTGGATCGCGCCTTTCTAGCCGGCGTGCCGCGGGTGCGCATCGTCCACGGGAGCGGCATGGGCATCCTGCGCAAAGCCCTGCGCCAGTATCTGCAAAAGCATCCGCATGTGGAGTCGGTCACGGAACCGCCTATCAACGAGGGCGGAGGCGGAGCCACGGTGGTTGAGCTGCGGGTCTGACGGCCGGGTGCTCGGGCCATTGTGGTCATCGGGCGATCCGACACCCTTTTTCTTCTCTCTGCTAACAGATAAGAGCTGGTCTTCCACACCTTTCCCACAGTAATCCCGCCGCCGCTCTATTCCCCTTGGGGCTTGCAACCCTCATAATCGTTATCGCTATCATTATCGTTTCGGACTGGTGTGCGCCTTCGATGAGTTCGACTTTGACTTCTTCCGACAATTTTAAAGAGACGCTTAAGCAGCAGGCGGATATCGTCCGGATTGTGGGCGACTACGTGAAGCTGAAGAAGGCTGGGGCGCAGAACTTTTCTGGACTTTGTCCGTTTCATGCCGAGAAGACGGCTTCGTTTTCGGTGCATGCCACGCGGCAGTTCTTTCACTGCTTTGGCTGCGGCGAGTCGGGGGATGTCTTTACGTTCGTGCAGAAGGTCGAGAATATTACGTTTCCTGAGGCCGTCCGCCTGATTGCTCAGAAGCTGGGCGTGCCGATGCCTAAGGTCAGCTTTTCCAGTCCGGCGGAAGCTCACGACGCCCAGGTTCGCATGGCGCTGCTCGACGTGCATGTGCGTGCGGTCGAGTTTTTTCAGGAATGTCTGCGGCGTCCGGAGGGGGCTAACGCACGCGAGTACCTTAAGGGGCGCGGATTGGATGCGCAGACTATCTCGCGCTTTCGCATTGGGTATGCTCCGGATTCGGGGTTCTTGCTGCGGGATGCTTTACGGCGGGAGTTCGATGAAGAGTTGTTGCGGGAGAGCGGGCTGTTTTCGTGGAAGGAGAGCGCTCAGCAGTCAGCAGTCAGCGGTCAGCAAAAACAGGTCCTTCGCTCCCACACCCCAGAACGCGCAAAGGGCGCGCGCTCTGGGGACCCCGGCTCCGCTCAGGATGACAATGTGGTGGAGAAGTCGGACGCGAACGACGAACAGCGAACGGCGAACGGCGCGGGCTTCGAGCCAAGAGCTAAGAGCCAACAGCTCGCGGCTATTTATTCCAAATTCCGCAATCGCGTTATGTTCCCTATCTGTAATGAACAGGGCAAGGCGATTGCTTTTACGGGACGCACGCTTTCTACGGATGAGAAGGCTGGGCCGAAATATCTTAATTCTCCGGAGACGCCGATCTACTCAAAGTCGCGGGTGCTGTTCAATCTGGACAATGCTAAAGAGGCGATTCGGAAGCTTGAATACTCCATCCTGGTCGAAGGGCAGATGGATTGCATTTCTGTGTATGCGGCTGGGTTCCACAATGTGATTGCCAGTTCGGGGACGGCGTTTACCGAGTTACAGGCTAAATTGCTGGGGCGATTCTCCAAGAATGTAGTGGTCAACTTCGACCCCGACACGGCTGGCGCGCGGGCTACGGAGCGAACGCTGGGGTTGCTGGTGGAGGAAGAATTCGCCATTCGTGTGCTCACGCTGGAGACGGGATTCGATCCCGATCTGTTTATCCGGCGCAAGGGTAAGGACGCCTATGGAGCGGCGCTTAAGAACTCGCAGAAATATTTTGATTATCTGATCGATCGGGCGCGAGCGCAGTTTCCGGGGCGAAATTCGGAAAGTAAGGTGAAGGCCGTCAACCATCTTCTTCCGCATATTCAGCGGGTGCCGAACCGGATTGTGCGCGATGAGCTGGCCCTGGAAATTTCGCAGAAGCTGGGAATCGATTCGGCGGTACTGCGGCAGGAGTTAAAACATGCGGCTACCAACCGCTCTGCGACCACGGTCAAGGCTTCGGCTGAGGCGCAAGTCACGGGGGCGGAACGCGTCTTGATCCGGGCGCTGGCCTCGGCTACGGAGATGCAGGCGGGCGGAACAGGTGCTTCGGCTCGCGAAGGAACGGAGAAGGAATTCGATCCGGCGCGGCAGGCGCAATATGCGTTGCAATCGGAGCAGTTGTATGAAGGGCTGGGCTCGCAGTCGTTGATGGAGGCTCTCTTGGAAGCTGGGACTGAGACGGCGGACGTTATGGCGCTGCCGAAGACGGAAGACGACCGGCGGCTGCTGGCGGCGATTCTGATGTCGGAGGAGGAGGAGTTGACTCCGGAGACGGTGGAAGGCGCGGTGCGAGCTTTGCGGCGGATTTATTATCGGCGGCGGCTGGAGGAGGTGCAGCGCGGGTTGCAACGGGCCGGGCTCCGGCTGGAGGAAAGACAGGCGCTTTTACAGGAAAAGGTGCGTTTCAAGCGGGCTTTGATGGATCCGGGACTGGCGGAGACGGGCAGCAAGGCGTCGTGAGCCGGGATGGTGTTGGAACGAGACTCGAACGAAGCGTTTGCGGACGAAACCCTGGAACGAAACCCGGTTGAGTGACATCTAAAGAATCAGCGGGATAACGAGATAGGGCCCGGCGGGCAGACGGCGAACGAGCACAAGCTTACACTGGCACCGGCCAGGACTGGCGGCGTGCTATACTTTTGAAGTCTGTGCCCCTTGCGCACGACTCCGTAACGAATCCCACCGCTGAATAGTTTGGCGTCCGCGAACCCGGGGTCCCCAGCAAGCCCGGTTTTGGCTTGGTGGGGTGGGAACCAGCGGCGTCTTGAGGATAATCTGGCTTGGCAATTGATGACAAGTACGACGACATAAAAAAGCTGATCGACGCAGGCAAAGAGAAGGGATATCTGACCTATGATCAGGTCAACGACCTAATCCCGCACGATGTGCACTCTCCTGAGGACCTGGAAGATCTGCTAACCACGATCGGGACTCAAGGAATCGATGTACTCGAAAGCTCGAAAGGGCCGACGACCGATCTGGAAAAAAAATTCGAAGAAGTGGATGAGGCTTCCGAGGACGTCGAACTCGACCTAACCCCTGGAGCTCTGGAAAAAACCAATGACCCCGTCCGCATGTATTTGCGGGAAATGGGGACTGTTCCCTTGCTTACTCGCGAAGGCGAAGTTGAAATCGCCAAGCGAATCGAGCGGGGGCAAAACCGCGTATTAAAGGCGCTTTCGCGTTCGCCGATTGTGATTCGTGAACTCCTCGCTTTGGGCGAGGATCTTGAGAAGGGCGTCCGCTCGATCAAAGAGCTGGTCACGTTCGATGAAGAGGAAATCACGGAAGAGATTGTCGAGAAGCGCCTGAAGGAATTCCTTGCCAAGATTAACAATCTTGACAAGCTTTACAGGAAGGTGGCGCCGCTCCAGGAAAAACTCGCGGCGGTGAATCTGAAGAAGCGGCCTCGCGACCATCGGCGATACCGTTTTCACCTGGCGCACGCGATTGTACGCACCTCAATCGCAGTGCGGAAGCTCGGCTTCACCAACAACGAACGCAAACGCTTGATCGACCGTGTTAATCGCACGGTGGACGGGATGCGCTCGCTTGACCGGCAGATCCAGAATCTGGAGAAGCGGGCCGAGGCGACGCGCAGTGAAGAACAGCGCAAGGAATATAAGAAGCAGTCGCGCGCGGTCCGCGGAGAGCTGGAAAAGCTCGAAGTGGAAGCGGGCCTGTTGTTCCAGGAGCTCAAGCGCACACAGCGCGAGATCATCCAGGGCGACATGGACGCGGAGCATGCCAAGCGCGAGCTGATTGAAGCCAACTTGCGACTGGTGGTCTCGATTGCCAAGAAGTATACGAATCGTGGCTTGCAGTTCCTCGACCTGATTCAGGAAGGCAACATCGGCCTGATGAAGGCGGTGGACAAGTTCGAATACCGCCGCGGGTATAAGTTTTCGACTTATGCCACTTGGTGGATTCGGCAGGCAATTACTCGGGCCATCGCCGATCAGGCGCGTACGATTCGCATCCCGGTGCACATGATCGAAACCATCAACAAGTTGATCCGCACATCGCGGCAACTGGTGCAGGAACTGGGACGCGAACCTACGTCGGAAGAAATCGCGAAACGGATGGACATTCCGGTGGCGAAAGTCCGCAAAGTCCTGAAGATTGCGCAGGAGCCGATCTCTCTTGAGACGCCGATTGGCGAAGAGGAAGATTCGCATCTGGGCGACTTCATCGAAGACCGCGCGGTGGTTTCTCCGGCCGAAGCGGTGATCAACGTTAACCTCAAAGACCAGACTTCGCAGGTGTTGCGCACGCTGACACCGCGCGAGGAGAAGGTCATCAAGATGCGCTTTGGGCTGGAAGACGGTTCAGAGCACACGCTGGAGGAGGTCGGGCAGTCGTTTGCGGTGACTCGCGAACGTATCCGGCAGATTGAGGCTAAGGCGCTGAGAAAGCTGCGGCATCCATCGCGCTCGCGAAAGCTGCGGGCGTTCATGGACGGAGTTAGAGACTAGGTCAGAGGTTAGGGTCAGATTGCAGAAGCGGGGCGCGAGAGATCGCGCCCGCTTTTATTGTTAGATCTTCTGTAATCTCTGCACGTCGTGAACTCCGGGGATTTGACGGACGCCGTCGATGATTTTCTGGAGATGTTTCAGGTCAGCGATTTCCAGGACTACGTCTACGCAGGCTCGGCCATTCTCGCTGCGGGATTCCATGCTGCGGATGTTGGTTTTGGTGTCGCTGATGACGGCGGTGATTTGTTTGAGCATGCCCCAGCGATCGTCACAGAGAAGCGTGAGTTTTACGGGATAGGAAACGGGCTGGCCGTCTTTGTCTCCGGCCCAGAGGACGTCGATGCGGCGGTCGGGTTCGTAGAGGAGATTGGTGACGTTAGGACAGTTGATGGAGTGGACGGCAACGCCTTTGCCGCGGGTGACGTAGCCGACGATGGCTTCGCCGCGAATGGGGTTGCAACAGCGGGCACGATAGACGAGCAGGTCGCCTTGTCCGCGGACGACGATGGCGTTGCTGTCGCCGCCGAAGACGCGGCGCACCACACTGCTCAAGCCATGGGATGCGGCCTGCTCTTCGCTGTCGGACATGGGCTCAGCACCGGCGGGCGCGAATTTCGCGAGCACCTGGCGGGCCGAGTACTTGCCGTAGCCGATGCCGGCCATCAGATCGTCGGGACGGCCGAGCCCGTACTCGGTGGCCACTTTTTGCATGTCAGCTTCTTTGATTTCCTTCAGCGAGATGCGGTATTTGCGCGCTTCTTTTTCGATCAGCTTTTTTCCGATTTCAATCGCGCGCTCGCGCTGGTGGACATTGAGCCAGTGCTTGATTTTGTTGCGGGCACGGGAGGACTTGACGACCGCCAGCCAGTCACGGCTGGGCTTGTGTCCGGGCTGGGTGATGACCTCGACGATGTCGCCAGAGTGGAGCTTGTGGCGGAGAGGAACCATGCGTCCGTTAACCTTGGCGCCGGTGCAACTGTGGCCGACCTCGGTGTGGATGGAGTAGGCGAAGTCGATGGGCGTGGACTCGCGCGGCAGGACCAGAACTTTGCCCTTGGGCGTGAAGGTGTAAACCTCTTCGGGGTAGAGATCTACTTTCAGGGTGGAGAGGAATTCGTTGGGATCAGAAACGTCGCGCTGCCACTCGACCACCTGGCGAAGCCATGCCAGGCGCTGCTCGTCCTCGGCAGAGACAGTGCCATCCTTGTATTTCCAGTGGGCGGCGATGCCTTCCTCGCACATCTTGTGCATTTCTTCGGTGCGAATCTGGATTTCGAAGGTCTCGCCAGTCTCGGTAATGACGGATGTGTGCAGCGACTGGTAAAGGTTGGGCCGCGGCATGGCGATGAAATCCTTGATGCGGCCGGGCACGGGGCGCCAGAGGTTGTGGATGATGCCGAGAACGGCGTAGCAATCCTGCACGGAGTTGGTGATGACGCGCATGGCGTAGAGGTCATAGACTTGGTCTACGCTGATGCGCTGGCGGATCAATTTTCGGTGGATGCTGTAGAGGCGCTTGACGCGGCTCTCGACACGGCCGGTGATGCCGGCTTCCTTGAGGCCGTCGCGGAGCACGCCTTCAACGCGCGTCATGAAGGCTTCGCCCTCTTTGCGACGGGACTCGACTGCGGCCCGGACCTGCTCGAATCCGATGGGATCGACGTATTTGAAGCCTAGGTCTTCCAGTTCGCCGCGAATCTTGCCCATGCCGAGACGGTGCGCGATAGGAGCGTAAATTTCGAGCGTCTCGCGGGCGATTTTCTGCTGGCGTTCGGGCTCCAGATGTTCGAGCGTACGCATGTTGTGCAGGCGGTCGGCGAGCTTGATGAGGACGACGCGAATGTCGTCGACCATGGCCAGCATCATTTTGCGGAGGTTCTCGGCTTGCGCTTCTTCTCGGGTAGAGAAATCGATCTTGCTGATTTTGGTGACGCCCTCGACGATGTGGGCAACCTGTTCGCCGAACTCCTGGCGGATTTCGACCGCGGTGACCGACGTGTCTTCCACGGAATCGTGGAGGAGGCCGGCGGCGATGGCAACTGAGTCCATTTTCATATCGGCTAGAACGTTGCCGACTTCGAGCGGATGCACGAGGTAGGGTTCG
>Ga0181532_10004437_pt1 | contig 12242 bp, 10 predicted proteins | sample PEATcosm2014_Bin_33_FD_119768 | JGI IMG/M metagenome (GOLD analysis project Ga0181532, IMG submission 119768) | Peatland microbial communities from MTU Mesocosm Facility, Houghton, MI, USA - PEATcosm2014_Bin11_30_metaG | ecosystem: Environmental > Terrestrial > Soil > Wetlands > Peat | place...
GACAACGGTTGCGCTGGTGCTGGGCGATACGGGCGAAAAAGAAGCGGTGCTGGCGGTGGAGAAATTAAAGCGCCTGCTCGGGGAAGTGCGTTTCCCGGGCAAGGACAAGGCAGTCGAGTTCAGTGCTGGCCTCGCGCAGGCAGTGATGCGGCAGCATTTCGATCCGGTGGATATTGTGACCGAAGTGGCCAACCGCGCCGATCACGCGCTGGAGTTGGCGGTGGCGCAGGGTGCGGGAAAGATTGTGAGTCAGGCGCCGCAGTTCGCGGCATCGGCGGCGGTGGCGTAACCCTTTTCACCGCCGAGACGCCGAGTGCGCCGAGAAACCTTCAGACATTGAAACCCTAAAACCTTGAGAGTCTGAAACTTTGAAACCTTGAAACTTTGAAACCTCGCTTCTGATCTTCTTTTCCTGCTGTTAAACTCACAGGTTGGCCTTGGGTCAACGCACACTTCCTTATAAGTTGGTACTCATGTTGAAACCTGGAGACATTGCCATAGTCAGTGGGGCGCGCACGCCCTTTGGACGCTATTGCGGGAAGATTAAGGATTACACTGCGCAAGAACTGGGGGCGGTGGCGGCGAGAGCTGCCATCGAGCGGGCAGGGGTCGACGCCGAACACTTCGATCATGCCGTGTTCGGAAACGCGCAACAGACTTCGGGCGACGCGATCTATGGAGCGCGGCACGCGGCGTTGCGGGCGGGTTTGCCGATTGAGGCTCCGGCGCTGACGGTGAATCGGCTTTGCGGGTCGGGGATGCAAGCAATTGTCAGCGCGGCGCAGATGATCCAGACCGAAGAAGCGAAGGTGGTGCTGGCGGGCGGGATGGAGTCGATGTCGCAGGCGCCGTTTTCGATCCGCGGGCGCGATGGATTCACGCTGGCTCCGGGCGGGAAGCTGGAAGATTCGCTGATGGTGGCATTGCTCGATTCTTATTGCGGGCTGTACATGGCGAATACGGCGGAGTTGTATGGCGAGCAGCAGGGAATCACGCGGCGGGCGCAGGACGAGTTCGCATTGCGCTCGCAACAGAAGGCCGATGAGGCTTACAAAGCGGGGCGCCTGCAGGAAGAGTTGACGCCGGTTCCGCTGCGGAATTCGAAGGGTGAGGCGACGGGAGAGATGCTGACCGAAGACGATCATCGGCGGCCTCAGACGACGATGGACGGTCTGGCCAAGCTGCGGGCGGCGTTTGGCAAGAATGGGACGGTAACGGCGGGCAATGCCAGCGGAATTGTCGACGGCGCCGCGGCGGTGGTGGTGATGTCGCTCGATCAGGCACAGAGAAGGAATCTGAGTCCGCTGGGACGAATCATGAACTGGGGAATTGCGGGCGTCGATCCGAAGCTGATGGGGCGTGGTCCGGTGCCGGCCACGAAGATTGCGCTGCAGCGCGCTGGGCTGACTTTGGATTACATCGATTTGATTGAAGTGAATGAGGCGTTCGCGGCGCAGTATCTGGCGGTGGAGAAAGAATTGGGACTCGATCGCGAAAAAGTGAACGTGAACGGCGGAGCGATCGCGCTGGGACATCCGCTGGGAGCGACCGGGACGCGCCTCGTGATCACGCTGCTCTATGAATTGCGGCGGCGGAAGAAGAAGTACGGGCTGGCTGCGGCGTGCATTGGCGGCGGGCAGGGGATCGCTATGGTGGTGGAGAGCTTTCAGTGATCGGTTCCAAGTTGTGGTCAGCAAGTTATGATCGCGAGCGGAATGCTTCAAAATCTCGTCAGCGGCATAGCATTGGCTGGCTTCTATGCTGTCGTACTCTGGCGGATCGTCAAGCGCAATCCGGGGAACAGAGTGATTGAATTCGGGAGTATTGCCCTCGTGGTTGTGTTCATTATGGCTGCCGCGATCAAAGTCCCCGGCCTTCCCGACTGGGTTGTACCGGGTCTCGGTATCCTGTTTCTGCTGCTCGGTTTTCTCATGATCTTCTTCTTGATGCAGCAGGGTTATAACGCAATTCGGCGCAAGCGTCGGGATTGAATTCAGATAGGGAATGTATATGGAAATCAAAAAAGTCGGCGTTCTCGGTTGTGGGTTGATGGGGTCGGGCATTGCACAGGTGTGTGCTACGGCTGGGTTTGAAACTACTGTGCTTGAAGTTGAGCAGAGGTTTCTTGACAAGGGGTTTGCCGGGATTGAGAAGTCGCTCGCGAAGTTTGCCGAGCGCGGGCCTGAGAAAGGTGGGATCACTCCGCGGCAGAAGGACGAGACTCTTGCTCGGCTTAAGGGGACCACTAACAGAGCGGAGCTGGCCGATTGCGACATTGTTATTGAGGCCATCATTGAGAACGTTGACGAGAAGAAGAAGATGTATGCGTCGCTTGATGGCGTTGCGAAAAAGGACGCCATCTTTGCTTCGAATACTTCTTCTATTTCGGTGACTGAGCTCTTGACGGCGGTGAAGCGGCCGGAGCGCTTTATCGGGCTGCATTTTTTTAATCCTGTCCCTTTGATGAAGCTGGTGGAGGTGGTGAAGACGATTGCCACCTCTCCCGCCGTGTACGACTCGGCCTACGAGTTCGCGCAGAAGCTGGGCAAGGTTCCGGTGCGCACTTCGGACAAGACGGGATTCATCGTCAATCGGCTGCTGGTGCCGTATTTGCTCGATGCGATCCGGGCTTATGAAGAGGGCGTGGGGTCGATCGAGGACATCGATAACGCGATGAAGCTGGGATGCGGGTATCCGATGGGGCCGTTTACTTTGCTGGATTTTGTCGGGCTCGATACTACTTATTACATTACTCATGTGATGTTTGACGAGTTTAAGGAGCGGCGGTTTGCTTCGCCTCCGCTACTGAAGAGGCTGGTGATGGCTGGGTGGTATGGGCGGAAATCGGGGCGCGGGTTTTATGATTACTCGGACCCAAGTAAGCCTGTGGCGGGAAAGTTCTGATGTTCTCACCGGACTTCATCTAAGGTGTCATCCTGAGCGAAGCGAAGGACCTATGCATTCTTTCGCTGCGAGCAAAATGCATAGGTTCTTCGCTTCGCTCAGAATGACGCGAATTTTAGAATGGAGGGTTCATGACCTACTTAAACATTCTGCTCGAAAAGAAAAACGCCATCGCCTACGTCACCGTCAACCGGCCAAAGGTGCTGAACGCGCTCAACATGGCCACCATGGAAGAGTTGCGGGCGGCGTTCACCGACATTCGATCTGACGCCTCGATTCGCGTCGCCATTCTGACGGGAGCGGGCGAGAAGGCGTTCGTTGCGGGCGCGGATATTGGCGAACTGGCGAAGCAGGACGCGGTTTCAGGCAAGGAGTATGGGCGTCGCGGGCAATCCGTGCTCGAGCTGATCGAAAATCTCGGCAAGCCGGTGATTGCGTGCATTAATGGATTTGCGCTCGGCGGCGGATGCGAGCTGGCTCTCGCTTGCACCATGCGTCTGGCGAGCGGCAATGCGAAGCTCGGGCAGCCGGAGGTGAAGCTGGGAATTATTCCGGGATATGGCGGGACACAGCGTCTGCCGCGGTTGGTGGGCAAGGGGCTCGCGATGCAGATGGTGCTGGCCGGGGAAATGATCACGGCACAGGAAGCGCATCGGATCGGGCTGGTGAATGAGGTGACTTCGGCGGCGGAGCTGATTCCTCGGGCGGAGGCGATTGCGGCTAAGATCATCGCGAATGCTCCGCTGGCGGTGCAGTACGCTATGGAGGCGGTCAACAAGGGGATGGAGATGACTTTGGCCGAGGGGTTGTTTCTGGAGACTGCTTTGTTTGGCGTGTGCTGCGCTACTTCGGATAAGGCGGAGGGAACGGCGGCGTTCTTGGAGAAGCGGGCGGCGGCGTTTCGGGGGAAGTGAGGGTCAAGGGCTTTACCACAGGGAACACAGAGGAACACAGGGAAAATCTACGAAAGAAAAAATCAAACTCGAACGTCTTCCCGAGTCTGGGGTTCCGGCTATCGAAGGCGGCCTTGGTGCAGCGGGGAAACGGTTTGCTATCGTCGTTTCGCGTTTCAATGCATTTATCACGGAAAGACTTTTTCTGAGCGCTTACGACGGACTGTTGCGCTCGGGCGCTTACAGGAAAGACGTTGCACTGGTTCGCGTGCCCGGCGCATTTGAGATTCCCATGGCCGCGCGCACGCTCGCGGAGACGAAGAAGTACGATGCGATTCTCTGCATTGGCTGTCTGTTGCGCGGCGATACGGTTCACTACGACGTGATCGTCAACGAGGTTACGCGGGGGATTGGGCAGTCGGCGCAGGAGACTGGGGTTCCGCATGCGTTTGGCGTGCTGACCTGCGAGACGCTGGAGCAGGCCATTGATCGCGCCGGGCTGAAGATGGGTAACAAGGGATTTGAGGCGGCGCTGGCGGCGGTGGAGATGGCGAATCTCAAGAAGGCGGTCGTTGGTCGTCGGTCGTTGGTCGTTGGGAGAAGCAAGAGCAAAGGCAAAAGCGTCGTTGGTCGCTCGTCGTTGGTCGATGGCAAGAGCAAACCTGCGCGGCGCAAACCGAAGCGTTGACTCCACTCATAGAGTGCGATCCGAAGCTGTACACTAAAAAGAGAATTGCGAACGACCAACGACGAACGACCAACGACTCCCCATGGGCATCCGCCGCAAATCCCGCGAACTGGTTCTGCAGATGCTGTTTCAGGCGGACATGGGGAAGCAGACGCCGGAGCTTGTCCGGAAAACCTTCTGGGCGGAGCGAAGTAACGTGGAAGAAGAAGTGCGCGGGTTTGCCGACGATCTGTTTCGTGTGGCCAGCGACCGGCTGGAAGAGATCGACGGGCTGATCGGGAAGCACACGCAACACTGGCGGATGGACAGAATGGCAACAGTGGACCGGAATGTGCTGCGCGGAGCGGTGGCGGAGTTCCTGGGGTATCCGGCGACGCCGCGGGCGGTGGTCATCAATGAGGCGCTCGAGATTGCGCGCAAGTTTTCGACCCCGGAGTCGGTGCAGTTTATTAATGGAGTGCTGGATAGCGTGGGGAAAGACGTCGGTCCGTAGGGGACCACTTTCAGCTGTCCGTTGTCAGCCCTCATTTAAGAGCTAGGCGGTTCGGTTTTCTGGTGCGCCACTTCCTGGTGCGTATAGTCAGTCAAAATCCACTAACAAACGGCTGGAGGCACGAGCCCTCGCGCGGCGGCAGTTGTTGAACAGCGGCGGCGGGGTGAGGCCGAACTGCTCCACCCCGCCAAGCCAACATCGGGCTTGTCGGGGATCCCGGTGCGCTCGGCTTGGACGGGCGAGGGCGCCCGTCCCCATACGAGCAGTCACGAGCGTTCTCGATCAATCCGGGCGGAGAGCTATTAGATTGGGGAGGCACTGTGGCACGGGGTTGCCTCCGTTGTTGCACATGTTGCGGTTGTTGTTGTCGCTGACGTTGACGTAAGGGACTTGCTGGTAGTCGCCTTGACTGACGGTGTTGACGATGTGCACGGAGCCGACGGCGCAGGGCTGAGTCGGATCGTTATTGGGGTACTGATCGCAGGCGGCGACGAAGACCTGGCTTCCGTCAGTGGAGGCGGACGCGGAGAGCGGATAGGCGTTGTTGGCGAGCGGGACGGAGGTGGTGGTCCCGATGCCAACGTTGAAGAGGAGCACGGCGGGAATGTTTTGGGCGACGACGATGAGCTGGGCCCCGTCGTTGACAAGCTGGGAGTAGATCGGAGTGAAATTGCCCTGGCCGAGGTTGTAGGATGCGCCCTTGGTGAAGCCGCCCGACAGGATCAACGGGGGATTGCACGTGAACTGGAGCGGGTTCCCAGCCACAATTGGGTACAGTATCGGATTCTGAGCGAACTCCGCCGTCAAGAACTCAACGTTCGGCGGTTCGAGAGCGAGAATGGTCTGCGTTGTCCACACGAAGCCATCTTGGATGAAAGGCAGCGGAATGACAGGTGACGGGAAAAGCTTGGACGGTGTGGCCGATGTGGCTGCCGTTCCAATGTTTACACTTGCCTCGCCGGGCAGGGAGCAGGTCGAGTAGGCAGACACTGCATTTGCGGGTGCTCCTGCAGTTGCGGGTGCTCCCGCCACGTAGGCAAAGCTGCCGTCGGCCGAGAATTCGACGTCGGTTCCGGGTGCGAAGGTCGAAACCGAACTCAGCGCGTCGACCGTGGAATAGACATACATGTTCCCGAGGTTGGTGAGAATGAAAAGTTTCAACTGATCGGGAGAGAAAGCAGCGGCCGTGGCGGTTTCGTTAGTGTTGGACAGGATGAGGTCAACCGGGGCGGTGGTGGCGCCGCCGGTGTAGATGTAGACCTGGCCCGGGCTGGAAGACGTAGGCGGGTCAGAGACGACTGCCATTTTGCCGTCGTTCGAGATGGTGAGCACGGTGCCGCACAAGGCAATGTTGCAGGTCGAGGAGTTGGACACCAGCGTGGCAGACGGACTGGTGCCGGAAGCATCGATATACATCAGGCCCTGATCGCTGCCAATATAAACGCGCGCCGCCGCCACATGGTTAAACATCATGGAATTGGGAGTACGAGGCAAGTCCAAGATTTTGCCGATGGGGCTGGTTCCCGGCGTCACCGAAAAGATCGCACTGGAGCATCCAATGGCATCGGCGCAGCTGGTAGTCGCGGCCCAGGCGGTGTAGGTGACTGGCTTGGCGGTAGGGGAAGGAATGACATCAACGGAGATCGCGTCGTAACCTTTGGTCAGGTTCGGTGGCTGGCATTTTGTGGGAGGAGGGGCGGCCGCATTGTAGTTGCTGGCGTAGATGGGGAGACTGGGGGCGATAGCTCCGGATGGAGTCAGGCCGGGCAACCCGATATTGCAAGTTGGGGGAGCGCAGGAAGCGGTTATAAGGGCGCCGCCGGAATTATTGCGAGCGGTAGCGTTGTTGCTTGCGGTGCTTGCTGTGCTGCTGGTGAAGGCGATGACCTCGGGGTCGGAGGTGCTCCAAGTGAGGGGCAGGCTGGTCAAGGGGGTGTTATTGGCGGTGCCGCACAAGGTATCCACCGCGACCGCCGTGACGGGTACGGTGTTGCCGTTGTTCACAGTGATCAAGTTTCCTGCCTCGTTCTGGCCTCCGATCTGGAGCCAGATCGCCTGGACCAGGCAGGTCGTGAACGGATAGTAATTGCTGGTGACCCCGGAGACGTTGGCGAAAAGCTCCGTGATTCCGGGGGTCTTGGCCGTGACCTGAACCTGGTTGGGAAGAAGCCCGGACACAGTGGTACTGGTAGTGACCACACCGGTGTTCTTCGAAAACCAATTCATCGGGCCGACGGTGGTGGTGATGTCGACGCTCTGTCCGCCAATTTGGCTGTAGGCGATCGCCTGGTAGTTCCAAATCTGACCCTGGGAGAAGCACTCGTACTGCGGCGGACCTTGGGGGTTGAGAGGGCTGACTTGGAGGCTATCGATGTGCTGGTGGACGTAGATGGTAGTTTGCGGGCTGCTGACGCCATTGACGACAGCGCTTACCAGGGCGATTCCGGAGGAGCCGGGGCTGCACATGGTGGCAGTGGGATCCCAGGTGCCGGCGCAGGCGTTGCCGGTGCTGGCGATGGAGATTGGTGCGGGGGCGTTCGGGTTTCCGCTCACGACGAGATATTGAATGTCGATGCCGAGGACGGCGCGGCCGTTGGCATTCTTGCCGGTCGCGCTGAAGACCTGAGTGCTACCTGCCTCAATCGAGATTGTGCCGCCGGGACTCAGCGTAACGCTGGTTACGCCTCCGTTGCCGGGGTTGTTGGTGCTCTTACCGAGGCAACCGGTGAAGGCGACGACAAAGGTGATGGCCAATGTAAGAAGAAAACCGGAACCGCAACGATACATGAACCCTCCTCGCGTCCGTTTGCCAGGCGCGAGCATAAAATTGTTGGGTGGAAAACTGTCAGTGTAGAAGGTAAAGCGCTTCAAGCGCAAGGTTTCAAAGTTGCAGGGACAAGCCCAGGATCGAATGCCGGCAGGCGACTGGGAACCTGGCAATTCTGAAAATGACGAAATCATGAAACTCTGGAAACCTTGAAACTTTGAAAACCTTGGACTTTGAAACCTCGAACCTTGAAACCTGGCACTTTCCTTTTTCTTCGATGCGTTGGAGAGTGGTTGACGATGTGCAATGTAGTTGTTATTATCAAACAGTTCCGCGAGTAAAGTCTGGCTTGCCGGTATACGGTCGTCCTGTCGGATGTGCAACCTGCGTTGCGCGACAGGCTCCGGGAAGTTCTTGGCTGAGCTTTGAAGAAATACGTTTCCGGGTGGAAAGTGAAGCCGGAGACGCCCTCGCTGAAACATCCTGCGAAAACCTTCGCGCCCTGGGTGCTTGTAGCTTCGAAATTAGAAGCTCGGGGAACACGCGAGGCTATGCAGGAGGAAGCAGACGAAACGGAACGCCTCCGAACCTGGTCAGGGTGAATCTGGTTGGGATAAGGCGTGGCGTCACCGTCGTCGGCGATTTAGTCTGAGCGGGAAATTGAACGAATTCTCACCGGCATTAACTCTGCGCGGGAGAGTATGGCTGGGCGCGACCGGCCTGTGCCAGAGCTGAGACGGGGCGAGCCCCGTTTCTATGGGAATGTGTGCGGCCCGCGAAACGCTGCGGTGGCGCGAAATGTGTGGTAGAGACGCGGCTTGCCGCGTCTGGGAGTGGTGAGAGTGCCTACATTTAATCAGCTGGTGAAATTCGGCCGCGAGCGGACGAAATATAAGACGGCGAGTCCGGCGCTGCAATCGTGTCCGCAGAAGCGCGGAGTGTGCACGCGCGTGTATACGCAGACGCCGAAGAAGCCGAACTCGGCGTTGCGCAAAGTGGCACGCGTTCGCCTGACTAATGGAATCGAAGTGACGACGTACATTCCGGGCGTCGGCCATAACCTGCAGGAGCACTCGATTGTGCTGATCCGCGGCGGCCGGGTGAAGGATCTGCCGGGCGTGCGTTATCACGTGGTGCGTGGAACGCTGGACGCTACCGGCGTCGCGGGCCGCAACCAGGGGCGCTCGAAGTACGGTACGAAGCGCGCGAAGAAAGCGTAAGAGCAGTTCTCAGTTCTCGGTTCTCAGTTCTCAGAACTGTACCGAAGGAAACTGAGAGCTGGGAACTGAGAACTTGAATTTATGCCAAGAAAAGGACATACACCGAAACGGACGGTCGAGGCGGATCCGGTCTATGGATCGGACCTGGTGACGAAGTTCATCAACTCGATGATGTGGCAGGGAAAGAAGTCGACTGCCGAGGGGATTTTCTATAAGTCACTGGCGAAGCTGCAGGAAAAAGGCGGCGACGAAGCCCTGAAACTGTTCACGAAGGCGGTCGAGAACGCGAAGCCTCTGCTCGAAGTGAAGACGCGGCGCGTCGGCGGTGCCAACTATCAGGTGCCGATCGAAGTGGCTCCCGACCGCAGGACGTCGCTGGCCATCCGCTGGATCGTGAGCTATGCGCGCGGCCGCGGCGAAAAAGGAATGATCGAGAAATTGACGAACGAGTTGCTCGACGCTTCGAACGGCAAAGGCGCTGCCATCAAGAAGAAAGAAGATGTGCATCGCATGGCGGAAGCGAACAAAGCGTTCGCACATTACAGATGGTAGAAGCGCTGTCCGTCGTTCGCTGTTGGCTAAGAACGGCGTCGATTTGCGAAGAGCGAAAAGCGAATAGCGAACGACGAAACATTAATTTCGGAGCCCTGGAAAGAGTTATAAGCCGTGCCTAGAACAGTCCCATTAGAACGTTGCAGGAACATCGGCATCATGGCCCACATCGATGCCGGTAAGACCACGACGACCGAGCGCATCCTGTTTTATACGGGAAAGACGCACCGTATCGGCGAGGTGCATGAAGGCACGGCCATCATGGACTGGATGGAGCAGGAGCAGGAGCGCGGCATTACCATTACCTCCGCCGCGACGACCTGCACCTGGCGCGACATTCGCATCAACATCATCGACACGCCCGGCCACGTGGACTTTACCGCCGAGGTGGAGCGATCGCTGCGCGTACTCGACGGCGCGGTTGCCGTGTTTGACGCGGTGCATGGCGTCCAGCCGCAGTCGGAAAAAGTTTGGCGGCAGGCCGATAAGTACGGTGTCCCGCGAATTTGTTTCATCAACAAGATCGACAAGATGGGCGCTGATTTCGAGCACGCCGTCGATACCCTCCGCAAGCGCCTCAACGCCAAGCCCGTCGCGATTCAAATTCCCATCGGACAAGAAGACAAGTTTCGCGGCGTGGTCGATCTGGTGGAGATGAAGTCCATCATCTGGCCGGACGAGACCATAGGCGCGGAGTTTCAGACTGGCGAGATTCCCGCTGAGCTGCAGAAAAAGGCGGAGGCGTTCCATACGCAGTTGGTGGAAACCGTCGCTGAGAATGACGACGACATTCTGCACAAGTTTCTGGAAGGCGAAGCGATTTCGTCGGACGAACTGAAGGCGTCGCTGCGCAAATCCACCATCGCTCTGAAATTGTTTCCGGTTGTGGTGGGAACGGCGTTCAAGAATAAAGGTGTCCAGCCGTTGCTCGATGCGGTGGTCGATTATCTGCCCTCGCCGCTCGACACGAAAGAGACGCATGGCCTCGATCCCGACACCGGTAAGACGATCACGCGTAAAGCCGACGACAAAGATCCTTTTTCGGCGCTGGCTTTCAAGATCATGGCCGACCCGTTTGTCGGTCAGCTGACATTTATTCGCGTGTACTCGGGACAGTTGAAGTCAGGCGAGTCGGTGATGAACTCGCGCACGCAGAAGCATGAACGAATCGGGCGTCTGCTCAAGATGCACGCCAATAAGCGAGAAGACATCCAGGAAATTCTCGCGGGCGACATCTGCGCCGTGGTTGGGTTGAGAAACGTAAGCACGGGCGACACGATTTGCGAAGAGAAGCATCCGATCACGCTGGAGTCGATCGTATTCGCGGTGCCGGTAATTTCGGTTGCGGTCGAGCCGAAGACCAAGGCTGATCAGGAAAAGATGGGCATGGCGCTGGCGCGACTGGCGCAGGAGGACCCCACTTTCAAAGTTCACACCGACCCGGACAGCGGACAGACGATCATCAGCGGCATGGGCGAGTTGCATCTGGAAATCATCGTCGACCGCATGATGCGCGAATACAAAGTCGAAGCGAACGTCGGCAAGCCGCAAGTGGCGTATCGCGAGACCATCCGCAAGCACGCCGAAGCGGAAGGCAAGTACATTCGCCAGACGGGCGGCCGCGGCCAATACGGACACGCGAAGATTTATCTCGATCCGAACGAGCCGGGCAAGGGCTACGAGTTCATCAACGAAATCGTGGGCGGCACGGTGCCGAAGGAATATATCAAGCCAATCGACCAGGGCATGCAGGAGGCCATGGAAGGCGGTGTACTCGCTGGCTATCCGATGGTCGACATCAAGGCGACGCTCTACGACGGCAGCTATCACGACGTCGATTCGAACGAAATGGCGTTCAAGATCGCCGGCTCGATGGCTTTTAAAGAGGCCGCGCGCAAGGCGAGTCCGGTGATTCTGGAGCCGGTGATGGCGGTTGAAGTGGTGACGCCGGAAGATTACGCGGGAACGATTATGGGCGACCTGAGTTCGCGTCGCGGACGGATCGAAGGCATGGAGCATCGTGCCGGTTCGCAGGTGATCAAGGCCATCGTTCCACTGGCGGAAATGTTTGGCTACGCGACGCATATGCGTTCGTCGACCCAGGGGCGCGCCGAGTACTCGATGCATTTTGCGCGCTATGAAGAGGCCCCGCGTCACGTGGCGGACGAGATTATTGCCAAGACGCAGGGGAAAACAGCGTCCAGGTGACTGGACGCCCAGCGGTTCGTCATCGATCGCAGGTTTTGGGTGGCGAATGGCAGGCGGGCAGATTTTGAAATGGTTTTCGGTACCGGTGGAGTTTGGACGAGGTTGTTGCATCAGTCCGGCGGCTACCTGGCGACTAAATTATGGTGCGAGTCTCCGGAAATGCGGCAGTATCGGGTAAGAGATTTCTGGGCCTGGCATCGAAGTTTTGAAAGTTTTCGCGGTCAGTTTCAGGCGGAGTACGAGCGGTTCGGAAACTGGATTCTTTCGGGCGGATTAATTGAGAAAGAGCAGTTTCTGGGAGCGTATGACGAAGAACTTGACGGCGGGGAAAACAATTCGGTTTTGATTTAGCGAGACGCGGGCGAGGGCGCCCGCGCCACACGGAGCTAAGAGCAAATGGCGAAAGAAAAATTTGAACGGAATAAGCCGCACTGCAACGTCGGGACGATTGGTCACATTGACCATGGCAAGACGACGTTGACGGCGGCCATCACCAAGGTGTTGCAGAAGCACAATC
>Ga0181532_10004440_pt1 | contig 12235 bp, 11 predicted proteins | sample PEATcosm2014_Bin_33_FD_119768 | JGI IMG/M metagenome (GOLD analysis project Ga0181532, IMG submission 119768) | Peatland microbial communities from MTU Mesocosm Facility, Houghton, MI, USA - PEATcosm2014_Bin11_30_metaG | ecosystem: Environmental > Terrestrial > Soil > Wetlands > Peat | place...
ACCGGTCGAGGAAATGGCCGGAGAACACGAAATCGGGGCGTGATAACGCACGGAAAAACAACTCACGGAGAAGATGGAACGAGAAAAACATCCCATTTTTCCGCAAGCTGTTCAGCCGTGCCGCCATGGGCCAACAAAAATGCGGGCTTTAGCCCCTGAGCGATGCGCCGTCCGACCCGAAAGGCATTTTTGAAACGCGCTCTAGAAAGATGCGCGGGCAGGTCAGTGGAACAGCGCGGCAAAAAATCCGCCGAGCTTTTTGAAGAAGCCGCGCGCCGGCGCGCGATTCGCCGATGCCGTTTCGGCGCCGGCCGGTTTTGGAGTTTTGTTCGCGGGAGGAAGCGGAGCGGCCAAAGCAGGAGCTGCCCCGGCACGCGAATCGAGAGGCAGCGCCCGCACATCCTCAACCGGCGCCGGCGGAGGGCCGGTCGCGTGGAACACGAACGGCGCCTCTACCTGCACGTGAAGTTCATTCGGCGCGACGGAGGCCTCAAGTGAGGCGGCCGCTGCTGGCACCCCAGTCGAGGGCGCGCTTTCCCCGTGAGCTGTCTCCGCAACCGGCGCGGCGCTTGCGTTCAAGGGCGGCAATGCTCGGCTTTGCGTGGGCAGATTGTTTGCCGCTCGCGCTGGTGCGTCCCGCGGCGGCGGACACCCGCACTCGAGCGGCACCGCCATATCCACACGATCGAGTTGCCCGGAACGAAACACGAGCTGGTCGGTTGCCTTGACCTGGTAAGTACGATCGCCGAGCAGTTCGGTAACAATCGCCGACGCCGTATTGCCGGGCAGCGCGCGCACGCACGTGTTGCCCTGATTGTCCGCGCTGATGGCATAGTGAAATTCCCCCGGCCCTACCAGAAGGATGCGGAAGTCCGGCGTGATCACGGAATCCGAGGAGGCGTCGAGAGCGAAGTGCGCTTCCAGTGCGCCCGTGTTCATGCTGAGCATCACGTTATGCCGGTTCTCGGACGGAGTAACCGCCACGGTCGTTCCCGGACAAACATGCACCTCGCCGCCACTCGACAGGCTGAGAACGGCGGTATCGGGGCCGGCCGTAATCGAAGAACCCGCGCCCCCGCCATCTCCAGCCAGCGCCAGCGGGCCGGCCGTGCGCACCGCAGTCACCGCCGCTTTCGGCGCGGGCGTCAGGCTGGGAACCGTAGGCGGCTCAAACGGCGAACTTCGAGCCGGGTTGGGATTTTTTCCAAGGTGCACGACCAGCCGATTCCCTGCAGCGTCCCAGGTGTAAGCGCGCGGCGCGAGCAGGTCCACCACCACCCGCGCCACCGGCGGGTTCTGTTGAAACTGGTCGGCGCGTATCGTGCTGATTTGATCGGCTTGTACGCTGATCCGTTTCTGCCGCGTTTCCAGCCGTGCGTTTGGCAGATCGATCACCAGCCGCTCGGGGTTGCTGACCGCCTGGATCGAAGGAATCAACGGTTGCGTCGAAAGAATCTCAACTGCCTGGCCATCCTTTTCCTGCACAATCCGGAAGCTCTTGATCACGGCGATCTTGCTCACCGCAGAAGAAGTGGAAGGCTTGGAGCCGGGCTTAACCCCAGCCTCAACCGGGGTCTGGGAACGAAGCCGCGGCGCTCCGAGTACGAGCATGCCCAGTGCAAGAACCGCGCACAAATCCGCCCGCAAACCACGGCGAGACCGCGGTTGCCGGAAGTCAAGATTCGGCGGGACGTCCTTCACAAAAGCACTCGAGTGTTAAGGAAACCATACCACTCGGGGGTTGCACGGAGAAAGACCGCGAAAAACGAGCATGGAAACCGCGGCGCTAGCGCCGCTAGAGCGGTTCTCCAGTTATTGCGGAGGAAGCCGGGAACGGGTAGGGCACGGCCTCAAAGGCTGCGGAAAAACTCGGCCTCGTATCAGGGTATCGCTTTAGCGATACCGTAAGTTCATCGGAATCAGACGCCCCTTTAGGGGCTGGCTCTAGCGAGTCGACTTTTTCCGCAGCCCCCTCAGCCATGCCGTCATGAGTTACAAGGGTTCCGGCTTTAGCCGCGGGGGGCGCGCGCCATACACCATCACGTAAACCACTATAGGTATTACGAGTCGGCGAGAAATTCGTACTCATCAATAACGGCCGCTACCGCCAACTTGTTGGCGGGACCACCGCCTTCGACTCGTACCACGCGGCCCTTGCAGCGCACCCGGATGCTTTCCGTCAGCGTGATCTCGGGTGGCAACGTCAGTGTGAAGTCAAGCGCGGAGCCGGCCTGAATGGCGGAGTCGACGTAGAAGCAGATTCCGCGCGCGCTGACGTCGCGGGTCTGCGCCGCGTGCTCCTCCCCATTTTCGCCATAACGTACGCTCACGGGCAGACGAAGCGCGAAGCGCCGCGTGGCCCGCTTGTCGTTGTCCTGGTCCCGCTGCGTCTCGGCCATTGCACCGCTCCAAAGCAAGGTTTCAGAGTTTCAAGGTTTCAAAGACTTGTCCAGAATCGCCTGTAAGCATGGCAATTAGCGACACGTCTGTCAAGCAGGAGCAAGAGCCAGGTTTCAGAGTTTCAAAGTTTCAAGGTTTCAGAGTTTAAAAGACTAGTCACCGTTCGAATCGAAGGCTTTTGCTTTCTCCTTGAAACCTTGAAACTCTGAAACCTTGCTTCTTAACAGCTACAATAAACCTGTGGTCTTCGTCCTCGATAACTACGATTCGTTCACTTATAACCTCGTCCAGTACCTTGGCGAACTGGGCGCCCAGGTTGAGGTTCGCCGCAACGACGAAGTGACCGTCGGCGAGATCGAGGCAATGCATCCCGAGCGCATCGTCCTTTCCCCCGGACCCTGTACTCCGCAGGAAGCCGGCATCAGCATCGAATTGATCCGCCATTTCGCGGGCAAGAACAAGGACAAGAACAGGAACAACGTGCCGTTGCTCGGAGTCTGCCTCGGACACCAGGCGATTGGCGCGGCCTTCGGCGGCCAGGTGGTTCGCGCCAAGAACCTGATGCACGGCAAAACCAGCCCGGTTGAGCACGATGGCAAGACCATCTTCCGCGGCCTCGCTTCGCCCATGACCGCAACCCGCTATCACTCGCTGATCGTCGCCGAAGACGGCCTGCCGAGCGATCTCGAAGTCAGCGCGTGGACTCATGACAACGACGGCACGCGCGTCATCATGGGCCTGCGACATAAGAACTTCCCAGTCGAAGGTGTGCAGTTTCATCCCGAAAGCGTGCTGACGGGCGAAGGAAAGAAACTGGTAGCGAACTTTCTGCGGAGTTGAACCCACTCGCCGGTCAAAATGAGTGTAATCGGGGATTTCACAACAATTGGTTAAGGTGAATCTCGGGTCATTTTGGCTAATTGGGACGAAAAGTGAGTTTTTCAACAGCCACAGCCGATTACACGCATCGACCAAATACACGCACGATCCAAGATCCGTTCTAACTACCGCCTCTCGCCATTTCCACCGCCCGCAGCACGGCCCGCGCCTTGTTTTCCGTTTCTTCAAACTCGCGCTGCGGATCGGAATCGGCTACGATACCTGCGCCCGCTTGCAAATACGCCTTCTTACCTTTCATTAGCAGAGTGCGAATCGCGATGCACGAATCCAGATTTCCCGCAAAATCGGCGTAGAGTACCGATCCGCCATATACTCCGCGGCGCGTTGGTTCCAGTTCTTCGATGATCTGCATGGCGCGAACTTTCGGCGCGCCGCTTAGTGTTCCCGCGGGAAAGCACGCAGCGAACGCGTCCATGGCATTCAGTTCAGGACGCAGGCGTCCTTCGAGCGCCGACACCAGGTGCATCACGTGCGAGTAGCGCTCCACATACATCAGATCGCGAACTTTTACCGAGCCATACTCGCTGACGCGGCCGAGGTCATTGCGGCCAAGATCCACCAGCATTACGTGTTCGGCGCGCTCTTTCTCGTCGGTGAGCATTTTCTTTTCGAGCGCTGCGTCTTCCGCTTCGTCGCGCCCGCGCGGATGCGTCCCCGCAATCGGACGGTATTCGAGCTTTCGTCCGCCCACACGCACCAGCATTTCCGGAGACGAGCCAAGCACGTGCATGGCGTCGGAATCTTTACCCCTGGAGTTTTTCCCGCCGCCGAATCGCAAGTAATACATATACGGCGACGGATTCACCGTGCGCAGCGCGCGGTACAGATCGAGTGGCGCGACTCCCGGCTCGAAATCCCAGCGCTGCGAAAGCACCACCTGGAAAATGTCCCCGGCGGCGATGTACTCCTTGGCGCGGCGGACGCTTTCCAGAAACTTCGGCTTCGCGGTGCGCGCCCGCGGCTTCAGCTTTAGCTTTGACTGTGCCAGCTTGGACTGCGTGGCCGCTTTGCGCCAATGCGCCGGCTTCCATCCGGCCGCGAGTTTTTTCTCGATGCGCGCGATGTCCTTCACGGCGCGCTCGTAGGCAACTCTGGGCGCTTCGCGGGTCACGTCCGCCGACGCTACAATATGGATCTGGTGCCGCAGGTGATCGAAGGCGAGCACGCGGTCGAAAAACATCAGCACACAGTCGGGAACGTCGAGGTCATCCGCCGCGCGCTCGCCGATGTTCTCGAGGCGACGCACAATGTCATACGCGCAATAACCGACGGCTCCAGCGGTGAACGGCGGCAAGCCTTCCATTGCCGCCGGACGATGCTGCTGTAGCAGCTCCTTGATGACTGCGAAAACATTTCCCGTGCGGCGCTCGATCTTCTTAATGTGGCTGCGTTCGATCTTCATCTCGGAGCCGCGCGACTCCAGACGCAGAAAGGGACGTACGCCAAGAAACGTATAGCGGCCAATTTTTTCTCCACCTTCAACCGACTCCAGCAGAAAGGCATCCGGCTCTTCGTCAGCCACGGCAAGGAAGGCGGAAACCGGCGTCAGCAGGTCGGCAGAGATCGACTTCGCCACCGGAACCAGTGTGGCGTCGCGTGACAATCGCGCGAACTCTTTGTAGTCAGGACGGATCATGGGTGCATTGCAGCAGCGCTTAGGATCGCACGAATCAGTATGCTGAGCGAGAGGAGAAGGAGCAAGCCCGTTTCTAGATTTGGACGCCACCGTAGATTGCTGGCTATCTGGCGTCCTTGCCAACAAACGCCTTCACCGCTTCCGCCACGGTGATCGTTAGCGTCATCGGGTCCATCGGGGAAGCAATGAACCCGCAGTCTTCATAAAACTCGCGTGCCCGCTCTGAAATTGCGTGCACCAGGATCGCGCGGATGCCGGCTATATCCGCGGCCTGCAATGTGCGCAATATGGCATCGCGCAGCAAACCCGGGCCGATCTTTCTCCCCTGAAACTCTTTGTGTACAGCCAGCCGGCCGATGATCATGACCGGCACTGGATCGGGCATGTTGCGCCTAACCCGACCCGGCGCTTCCGCATGCGCTACGGCGCCAACCGCCAGGGCATAATAGCCGACCACATGCTGCCCGGCGCAGACCACATAGGTACGCGAAGCGCCGCTTTCCTCGTTCTGCAGTGCCCGCCGTTGCAGCCAGTCGTCGAGCGCAGGCTCTCCGCATTCGAATTCGGAAAGTTTGTGATCCGGGTGCAGTTTCTCGGGAGCACTTAGCGGTTGGTCGCTCCGGTTCATTCTCATTGCTCCCAGCTTATTGCTCCCAGGGCGCTTTCGTCTTGAGCAGACGCCGCAGTCTCGCGTTGCCTGCCGGAGGCTTGTCGAGCATGGATGTGAAGCGTTTGAATTCCTCGCTCGACAGCGCGAAATACCGGCGGTCGAGCAGGACGGCTTCCGCTTCGCGGCACGCGGTTTCGAGCATGAAGTCCGACCGGTTGCGGCCGAGCGCACCCGCCGCCCGGTCGATCAGCGATTTCTGGCGCTGACTGGCGCGCAGATTGATGGTTTCATCGCGGGTTCTCCTGGTCCTTGTTCCTGTCGCCGGCATCAACGTCCTCCATGTATACACAATGACTATACACTAACGTGCGCACGTTGTAAATACATGAGTTCCCTCGGCACCCCTGCGCTTGCCTAGCCTGCTGGCCGGCAATATACTTTGCGAGACTTGCCCGATAATTTGGGCGGCGATCGCAATCGCATTCATGCGGAGATTTTTATGACGACAATGGACCTCGAGCAGGAAACTAATCCCTGGCAGTCGCAAGCCGCCCGCTTCGACCTGGCCGCGCATAAGCTGAACCTTGATCAAGGACTGTGGCGGGTGCTGCGAAGTCCGAGCCGCGAAATTATTGTTCATATCCCGGTGCAGATGGACGACGGGCGTCTGGAAGTCTTTACCGGATATCGCGTGCAGCACTCCATTGCGCGGGGCCCGGCTAAAGGCGGCCTGCGCTATGGGCCCGACGTGAACCTCGACGAGGTCCGCGCGCTGGCCAGTTGGATGACGTGGAAGTGCGCGGTGGTGAACATTCCATTCGGCGGCGCCAAGGGCGGCATCATTTGCGATCCGCACAAGATGTCGCAGGGCGAATTGGAGCGCATGACTCGCCGCTACACCGCCGAGCTCTTCGATTTCATCGGGCCCGAGAAAGACGTCCCGGCCCCTGACGTGAACACCAACGAACAGACCATGGCCTGGATCATGGACACCTATTCGATGCATGCGCGCCAGACGGTCACGGCGGTCGTCACCGGCAAGCCGATCAACATCGGCGGATCGCGCGGGCGTCGCGAGGCCACCGGGCGCGGAGTTCTCATGGTCTGCGAAAAGGCGATCCAGAAACTGCGCCTCAATCGCGATACCACCCGCGTCATCGTGCAGGGCTTCGGCAACGTCGGTTCAAACGCGGCCCGCCTGATGGCGGAGGCCGGATACAAGGTCATCGGCATCGTCGAAGTTGACGGTGGCCTGTACAAGAAAGACGGCATCGACCTTGCGGCGCTGTGGGAATTCCGCCAGCGCAATGGCACCATTCAAGGCTTCCCGGGCGCCGAGAAGTACGATCCAGCCGAACTGCTGCTGGTCGATTGCGACATTCTGATCCCGGCGGCGACCGAAAACCAGATCACCAGCCAGAATGCCGACCGGGTGAAATGCAAAATCCTGGCCGAAGGCGCGAATGGTCCCACCACCGCGGCAGCCGACGATATCCTCTCCGAGAAAAAAGTCTTCGTGATTCCTGACATCCTGGCCAACGCCGGCGGCGTCACCACTTCTTACTTCGAGTGGGTGCAGGATCGCCAGGGCTACTTCTGGAAGGAATCGGTGGTCAACGAGCATCTGGAAGAGATCATGGATGCGGCGTTTGATGATGTTGTCCGCTACGCTGACACTCACGGCGTGAACAACCGGATCGCCGCCTACATGCTGGCGATCGACCGCGTGGCGTACACCATCCGCCAGCGCGGAATCTATGCCTAGCAGGCCGCGGAGAAAGTTCGGTTTCGTGTCAGGGTATCGCTTTAGCGATACCGTAAGGCCTTCAAAACAAGACGCCCCTTTAGGGGCCGGGCAGCGGAAATCTACTTTTTCCGCAGCTTTCGGAAGTGCGTCCAGAAGTATTGATCCGTAAACAACGGGGCTTGACGCCTCTTAAAATCTCGCGAGGAAATATGAATCGCTCCCAAAGCAAACTTACTCTGTGGATGCTCGCTTTCTGTCTGACGCTTACGTTTGCCATTTCGTCAGCCTTGGCGAAGCCGCAGTCGAGCGCGACCGGCACTAACTCCACCGCAACAAAACCCGCAGCACCGGCTAGTCCCAGCACAACTCCGGCGGCTGGCAAGGCTTCCAGCCAGGAGATTGCCGCCGCTAAGGCCAGCGGCAAAGTCTGGGTCAACACCGAGAGCGGCGTCTATCACAAGAGCGGCCGCTGGTACGGCAAAACGAAGAGCGGAAAGTTCATGACCGAAGCCGAAGCGAAGGCTGCCGGCTACAAAGAAGCGCACAAAGAATAAAAGGAAGCGCGGCGTTTGTTCTTGGCGCACGCCACTTCGGTTGGTCCTTCGCCCCAGTCTAAAACGGTACGGCTTTGGCGCGGCCATCCTAAGTTCTCTCGACCATGGCCTGATGTCCGTTGCCTTGGCCTCTGATGTAGAGGATAATCACATTGTCCGCCACCGCGCGGCCCTGGCTCAGTCATCGCGTGAACCTTCCTAACTACATCACGCTTACCCGCATCGCCGCGATCCCGCTACTCATCTGGATTCTTTGCACCCCGCGCTTCGCGGGCGAGCAGACCGGGGAACGGGAAATCCTGGCTTCGGTTGTTTTCATCCTGGCTTCGATCACCGACGGCATTGACGGCTATCTCGCGCGCCGACGCGGCCAGATCACCACCATGGGCATGCTGCTCGATCCACTGGCCGACAAGTTGCTCATCGCCGCTGCCTTTATCACGCTGGTGCAGTTCAATCCCGCGCTCGTGCCGGCGTGGATGGCCGTGGTCATCATTGGCCGCGAGTTTCTGGTAAGCGGGCTGCGCGCCATTGCCGCTTCTGAAGGTTTTACGATTCAAGCGAGCGAACTAGGCAAGTTCAAGATGCTGGTGCAGATCATTTCCGTCGTGGCCGTGATTCTGGCTCGCCGCTGGCACCAGTGGCCGGTGTACGGCATTTACATTTTCCCGGTGTACTGGATTGCCTGGATCGCCATCTGGTTCATGGTTCTGCTTTCGCTGGTTTCCGCGCTCGACTACTTCGTTGCCTTCTGGTCGAGGATCGACCGCAAATCGGAAAAGCGGCGACGCCGGGCCTTCGTCCTTGCCCGACGGAGAAAACGCGATGTCCAAGCTGTCTGAAACGCTATCCGAAAAATCGCCTGAGAATGCCGCGCACGGCCCCGCTTCGCTATCCCCGGAATTTTCTTTCGACCAGCGCCGGACGCTACTCCACATCGCGCACGAGGCAATTCTTTCGGTGCTGGAGCCGCAGCGTTCTTCGGAGGCGCCCGCTTTAACCGCCGCACTGTCGGAGCCACGAGGCGTCTTCTCGACTCTTTATCTGTGCAGCAATCGGCGCGGCGATCTCCCCGGCGATCTTCATCGCGAGAGCCCCCGCGAAAGTCCCCGCGAAAATCATCGCGAACTGCGCGGATGCGTCGGATACGCCTTGCCCATCATGCCTCTCTATCGCGCCGTCGCCGAAACGGCCCGCGCCGCCGCCTTCGACGATTCCCGTTTCTTGCCGGTGACGAAAGAGGAAGCTCGGGAGCTGGAGGTTTCTCTGAGTGTGCTCTCCCGCCTCTTTCCGATTCCTCCCGAGGCGGTGGAAGTGGGGCGCCACGGCCTGCTCATTTCGGATGGCGCTCGCCGCGGCCTGCTGCTGCCCCAGGTTCCCACCGAGCATGGTTGGGACCGGGAAACTTTTCTGGAGCAAACCTGCCGCAAAGCTGGTCTGCCGCTGGATGCCTGGCGCAAGGCCGCGACCATCGAGGCTTTTACCGCCGAAGTCTTTTCCGACGGCGATTTCGAAGTTCGCCTCTGATTCCGGTGCGCCCGCCCCCACTTTAGTACCCTTGTTTTCTCGGCAAAAGGACGTAAGCTGAGCCCTGCCGCTTTGATTTTGAAGGCAGCGTCGTGGGGGCAACATGGAACTCGCTGTTGTGATCGTCGTATTGGTCGTCGCGGGCGCGATGATTCCGGGGAATACTCAAATTCGTTTCTTCCGCTGAATGAAGCGAACGCGTAGGGACAGCCGCCCCCGGCTGTCCAGGCAAGCGCAGCTCGCCAGGGTTTAGTTAGTCCATCCTTATACTCAACCCCTATAGTCAACCGCGTGGCGGAGTTTCGCGTCGCCGGACAGATCCTGAGCGCAGTCGAAGCAGGATAGCTGCGCCCACGCGCACTTCACACAAAAGAAAAAGGGGAGATTTTCTCTCCCCCTACTCGTTTCCATCAAATTGGCGCTTTCTTTTACTGCTGGTTGTCCAGTTCTACCGTGTCGCCCGCATATACATCTTCCAGCGCGAAGACGACCATGGCTGACGATGCGGTCGGGGTCACGTTCACAACCACCACTTCACCCACCGCGCGCCGTGGCAGATCACGCACATGAATGTTCGGCCCTTTGGTCTTGGTGAAGCGATTGGCCTCGAAAGTCGGCGGGCGTGCTTGCGTGTCTTCTGACGTATGAGCGTCAAACGAGAGCGAGTCCACCGGATCCTGCAAAGTGGCTTCGTAGGAACGCACCACGCGGAAATAGTCTCCTACTTTTACGCCCTGGTTTGAACCCATGTTCATATAGAGCTTCATGCCGGTGCCGAGGAAACCGTCAAAGTCTTTGCCGAGCACGACCCGTCCGGTCAGTTTTCCATTCGGAGGCGCGAACCGGTCGAAATGTCCGGGCACGTGGAAGGTAACCGGCGGTCTCTCCACGAAAGGCACGACGACATCTCCCGGGTTGATGGGATCACAACTGAATTCCACCTGCGCGATAGCGCTATGACTGCGGACATCGACTACGCGCACTCTGCCAATTTCCCCGTAAGGCTGTCCCGCGGCCGCCAGTATTTTTCTCATCCCCGGATAAATTTCGTACTCGTTGACGTCACGTATTTCGCGGATGACCGAATACAGTTGCCCCGCCTGGTAGCCACTCCCCGCCAGGTAGACAATTTCCCCGATCTCGAACTTCGTTGAGGTCGGTGTCTCCAGACCACCGTTCACGTAGTTCGCGTCCGGAATATGTTCCTTGGTAATAAATCCTGCGCAGTAAATGTCTGCCGCTGTGGGCGTCTGGAAACGCACGAATGGCACGTTGACCGAGGTGTGGACGATACCGTCCGCATCCGGCGTGCTCGCCGTCGTCGACTGCTGGGCCATCGCCCACGTCGCCACGAACAGCAATAACAATCCTGTTTTCTTCATGTTACCTCCGACTCCAAACCGCTCCGGGTATGCTTCAGCTATCTCTCTCGGAAGACAAGGGTTACAGCCGAAAAGTAACAAGTGCTTGGGCAAGGGTCAAGGTTACGAGGGTGTTTAGCCCCCCCGCTCCCAAAGTGTTTCCGCAGCCGTTTGGCAACCTTAATGTTGCATCTGCGCCCACACCCCTGTAATATCGCGCCGTCGTTGAAAACAAATGGCCTTGGCTTCGTCTTCCACTCTCGCGCCCCGTTTTCTGCCTATGCGCCTTCCCAGGGTCTGCCTTGCCCTGAGCGGCGACACTGCCGAAGACATGCTCGGTACCGCCGAGTCCATGGCCCGGGACAACCCCTTGCTCGAGTTTCGTTTGGACTACCTCAAGCAGCCTCTGGCCGCGCTTCCCAAACTCCATCGTTTTCTTGAAACTCACCAGTACGTCACTGCCATCGGCACCTGCCGCCGGGTCGACAATGGCGGCAAGTTCAAAGGATCGCTGGCTTCTCAATTGGATGTGCTCGCCAAGGCCCACGCCGCCGGTTGTCAGATCGTCGACCTGGAACTGCAGAGCGCGCTGAAATCGAAGCCCGAAGCGATTGCGCGCCTCCGCAGCCGCGCCGGACTCATCCTCTCATTCCATGATTTCCGCGCCACCCGCAACCTCGATGAGACGCTCGGAAAAATGCTCAAGATCCCAGCCGACTTCTACAAGGTCGTCACCACCGCCACCACCCTCTCCGACAACGTGGCCATGATGAAGTTTCTGCAGAAGCAGAGTGCCAAGCATGCGCTGATCGGGTTGTGCATGGGAGAGCAGGGCATCATCAGCCGCGTGCTCAGCGTGCGCGCCGGCAGCGTTTTCACCTTTGCCGCGGTCAGCGAGGAACTCAAGACCGCACCGGGCCAAATCAGCGCGCAGGATCTGCGCAACCTCTACCGCATCGATCAGGTCGACGCGGCCACACGCATCTACGGAGTCGCGGGCGATCCCATCGAGCATTCGCTCTCTCCCATCATCATGAACACCGCTCTGCGCCGCGAAAACGTGAACGGCGTCTATCTTCCTCTTCACGCCAAAACGCTTAAGGATCTCCTCTACTGCGTGCGCGGGATTCCCCTCCACGGCCTCAGCATCACCATGCCCTACAAGCAGGCCATCGTTTCGCATCTCGATAACACCGACGCCCACACCGCCAAGATCGGCGCCTGCAATACGGTCGTCCGCGGGCAGGAAGGCAAGCTTTACGGTTTCAATACCGACATTGCCGGTGTCATTCGGCCGCTGGAGCAGCGCATTACCATCCAGAATGCAAAGGTCCTGGTGCTCGGAGCCGGCGGCGCGGCCCGAGCCGCAGTTTTCGGACTGAAAGAGCGCGGCGCTGAAGTGTGGATATTGAATCGCACCTCCGCCAAGGCTCAGAAACTTGCGCGCCAGGCCAAGGCGCGCACCATTAAACGCGCGGATCTGCGCAAGGTGGCCTTCGA
>Ga0181532_10004441_pt1 | contig 12234 bp, 11 predicted proteins | sample PEATcosm2014_Bin_33_FD_119768 | JGI IMG/M metagenome (GOLD analysis project Ga0181532, IMG submission 119768) | Peatland microbial communities from MTU Mesocosm Facility, Houghton, MI, USA - PEATcosm2014_Bin11_30_metaG | ecosystem: Environmental > Terrestrial > Soil > Wetlands > Peat | place...
CGTGCCGGCTGCATACGTAACCCACGACATGCTGCACATGCGCGGTGGCCACCAGGTCGACTGGCTCATCGACGGCGTGCCCATTCCCAACACCAATATCGCCACCAACCTTGGCCCGGTCATAGACCCGAAGGACATCGATTATCTCGAAGTTCAAAGAGGCAGCTATGAATCGGAGTATGGCGATCGCACCTACGGAATCTTTAACATCGTGCCCCGAACGGGTTTCGAGCGAAATAATGAGGCGGAACTGGTCCTCAGCCTGGGGAACTGGTTTCAAACCGATGATCAACTTAATTTCGGCAGCCACACCGAGCGCTTCGCTTATTACGCAAGCCTGAATGGCAATCGAAGCAACTACGGACTCCAGACACCGATTGGCGAAGTCTTCCACGATGCGGAAAACGGCTATGGAGGATTCGCATCGTTCATCTACAATCCCGATCCTCAGAATCAGCTTCGGCTGATCACCTCATTGCGGCAGGACTACTACCAGATTCCCTATGACCCGGATCCCAACTCAGCCGGGAATCAGTTGTACCCGAGCTATGGACTCCGTGACGGCGAGCATGAAACCGATGGGTATGTCGCATTCTCCTGGGTTCATACCTTCCATCCCAATCTTTCGGTCACGGTTTCGCCCTTCTATCACTACACCAGGGCCAACTACCAGGCTTCGCCCAACGACACTCCGGTCGCCACCAACGCCGATCAAACCTCCAATTACGGCGGCCTTCAAGCGAGTGTGAATGCCATCATCTGGAAAAACGATATCGAGGCCGGCTTGTACGGCTTTGCGCAGAATCAGAGCAACTACTTTAACAACGTTTTTCAGCCATGCGTTCCGCCGTGCCAGAACTTCCCCCCTTCCTCGGCCTCCATCACCGGCGGACTCGAGGAACTGTTTTTCAGCGACAAGTTCAAGGTGACCTCATGGTTGACCTTGATCGCCGGCTTACGGCAATCGCATTTTACCGCCGACATCGTGGACAATGCGGTGGATCCGCGCTTCGGCATTGCCGCAAAAATTCCACGCATCAACTGGGTATTTCACGCGTTCTATGGCCACTTCTACCAGCCACCCCCGCTGTTGACGGCCACCGGCCCGCTCCTGGACTTGGCAAACAATCAGAATCTTACTTTTGCTCCCTTGCACGGTGAGAAGGATGAAGAGTATCAGTTCGGTGTGACGATTCCGTTCCGCGGCTGGGCACTTGATGCCGATCATTTTCAAACACGGGCCTCGAATTGGCTCGATCACAACAATATCGGAGAATCGAACCTCTTCTGGCCTATCACCTGGCAAGCCGCTCTGATCCAGACATGGGAGCTCACGCTGCGTTCTCCGCGCCTCTGGCATCGCGGCCAGTTTCACCTCGCCTACGCAAATCAGATCGCCAAAGCCACCGCACCCATTACCGGAGGTCTGATCTGCCCTACTCCCGTGACACCCGCGTGCCCACTCTATATACCACCGGGGTACTCTCCGGTGGACCACGACCAGCGGAACACCCTGAACCTGGGTTTCAATGCGAATCTCCCCTGGCAGTCGTTCGCTTCATTTAACATGTATTACGGTTCGGGATTCACAAACGGCCTCTACGATCCCCCGACCATCCCCAACCAATATCTTCCCGGTCACACCACGTTTGATCTTTCGCTCGGCAAAACTTTCGCAGAGAAATATAGTCTTTCCGTAACCGCTCTAAATGTGGCCAACCGCCGCTACGAGCTGGACAACAGCCTGACGTTCGGAGGATTTCACTACAACGATCCTCGCCAGATATATGTGGAATTCCGTTATCGATTTCATTATTAAGGACAACCGATGAGAAGAATTGTCTTGTTGCTCAGCTTGCTGGTTGTCCATTTTGCGGCAAGTTGCCAATCCGCGCCTGAAAAGCACTACCCGTTGCGCGCGGAAGTCATCTCCGTGGAAGCACCCCGAGGCCTGATCGTGGTGAAACATGGAGAAATTCCTGGCCTCATGCCGGCGATGACCATGCAATACCAGGTGGCCGACCCGAAGCAAATCGAAAACCTGCAACCGGGTGACGAAATCAGCGCAGACCTAGTGGTGAGCGAGAAAAAGGGTCTTTTGGAAAAGATTACTCTTGTCAGCAAAGGGGATGGCAAGCCCTCGACCGGCACGTCGCAGCACATTCCCGAGAAGGGCGAGCTCGTGCCGGACTTTGCCCTCAGCAACCAAGACGGCAAGCCGATTCATCTCCACGACTACCGGGGAAAGACGTTGCTGGTGACTTTCATCTACACGCGTTGCCCAGTGCCCGACTTTTGCCCGCGTATGAATGAGAATTTCCGGGGGATTCAAAACGCCTTGCGCGAAAAGCACGCGCCGGTGGACCAGGTGGCCTTCTTGAGCATCAGCTTCGACCCGGAACATGACACTCCGGCAGTGCTGAAGCACTACGCAGCCATTTATAAGAGGAACGCCAGTGGACAAGAGGGCTGGGACTGGCAATTCGCCGTGCCCGCCGTGAAAGATCTACCGGAAGTCGCTCACTTTTTCGGACTTGTGATCCAGCCGGAACAGGCGCAAATTGTCCACTCGTTGAGCACCACGCTCATCGGGCCAGACGGAAAGATCCAGGCTTGGTATGAGGGGAATGAATGGAAGCCTGGCGATGTGGCACAGGCCATACTACTTGCCTGGTCCCACACCTGAGAAAACTTCCGTTGTTGCGCATCCGCGCATCGGCAGCTAGACTGAAAATGAAATTCAAATGGCGATGGAGTTCGCCAAAACCGCCTCGGCGTAGCTTGCCGCGGCTGATGACTCCTGGCTGCCGCCCGGCTCCAGGAGTTTTTTTGTAAACGGCGCGGGAGCAAAACCGGAGAGAACTTGCGCATTTTATTAATCGCGCTATTCGGAGCCATTGGAACGCTGGCACGCTACGGCCTGCAGGGCCTGGTGCAAATCAAGATGGGCAGCACCTTTCCTTTCGGGACGCTGTTGATCAACCTGACGGGCTGCTTTCTGCTCGGACTGATCGGGCAAGTCACCCTCAATCGCGTGATTGTACCCGCCGAGTGGCGCATGGCCATCGCCGTCGGATTTTTTGGCGGCTACACCACTTTTTCCAGTTTTGGCTGGGAAACGGCCAAGATGCTGGAAGCGGGCGAGTGGCTCTGGGCCACAACCTATGTCGCTGCCAGTGTCGTGCTGGGACTGTTTCTCTCCGTGGCCGGGATTCGCCTGGCCAACCGCTTCTAGGAGCGCGAAATGACACACGAAAAATTCGAAGGCGAACGCACGCTGATGCGCATCCACATCGGCGAGTCCGATAAATGGCACAGCAAGCCCCTCTATGAAGCCATTGTGCAGATGCTCCGCAAGAAAGGGTTTTCCGGCGCCACCGTATTACGCGGCGTTGGCGGTTATGGTGGATCGAGCGTCTATCACACGGATAAACTCCTAAGGCTATCCGAAGACCTACCCATTATTGTTGAAGTCATTGAAACGCAGGAACGAATAGAGCAGATCTTACCGCAGCTGGATGAAATGGTGGATGGCGGGTTGATCACCCTCGAAAAGGTGCGCGTCATCCTCTATCGCGCCGCAAAGAAATAGCCGTTCCAGCAATCGCCGCTGTGCAATTCCTTTGCCTATCGCCAGGCTGTTCACTGCATACGGTCGGCTGTACACTTCCTACCCATGCCTGAACCTGCACAAAGTGGCTCTTGGCTCAATCGGACGGTGCTGGGTGTCGGCATCACCAGCCTGTTCAGCGATTGGAGCCACGAAATCGCGACGGCGGTCTTGCCTGCGTTCCTGGCGGCAATTGGTGCCGGGCCTGCTTGGCTTGGCGCCATCGAGGGGATCGCCGACGGGCTTTCTAGCTTCACAAAGTTGGGGGCGGGATATTGCACCGACCGCCTGAAGCGCCGCAAACCGTTGGCGGTTTTCGGTTACGCGTTCACAGCGCTTTCTACCGCATCATTCGCGTTTGCCACGCAGGCCTATCATGTCCTGTTCGGGCGCGCGGCGGCCTGGCTCGGGCGCGGGGTGCGTTCCCCCGCCAAGAAGGCTTTGCTGGCTGCCGATGTCCCGCCCTCGGCCTACGGGCGGGCCTTCGGGCTGGAGCGGTTGATGGATACGATTGGTGCCATCGCCGGACCTCTGACCGCTCTGTGGCTCCTCGAAGTCACGCATCACAACTATCGCTCGATCTTCCTTTGGACGCTTCTTCCCGGAATGACTGCTGTCGCAAGTTTCTGGCTCCTCGTGCGCGAACGCCCGGTCGAAGCAAGAAAGAAACAGTCTCTCCTGGCAGGGTTGAAATCTCTGCCAGGCACGTTTCGCCGTTTTCTATTGGGCGTGGGCATTTTTGGCGCGGGCGATTTCTCGCACACCTTGCTCATCCTCTATGCCACGCGCATGCTGGCCCCCACTCAGGGCATGGCGCGCGCCGCCAGCGTGGCCGTGGGTCTCTACACTCTGCACAATGTTTTTTATGCCGGCTCCGCGTACCTCAGCGGGTGGATCAGCGATCACGTGCCGCATCGCAAGCTCGTTCTCGCCGCCGGGTACGCACTTGCGGGAGTCACCGCCATTCTTCTGACCATGGCCCCCCATTCCCTGTGGCTGCTGGCCATCATCTTCGTCCTTGCCGGGTTCTATGTGGGTACGGAAGAAGCTCTGGAAGATTCTCTCGCAGCGGAACTGATTCCCAAAGAGCAGCATGGCATGGCCTTTGGCACACTCGCGGCCGTCAACGCTGTCGGGGACCTGCTCTCAAGCCTCGTCGTCGGATTCCTGTGGTCCGCCGTCTCCGTGCGCGCGGCCTTCTCCTTCTCCGCGGTGCTCTTCTTCCTGGGGGCCTTGGTGGTCCTGCGGCTGCGTCGGTAAAGCTCCCTCCTGGATGGCCATCTCGCGCGAAGCGCGTTTCTCGGAAGCGATCATCCGCCGGCGCACTTCCGCCTCCAGATACTTTCTGAGATTTTCGGCAACGATGCCCGGTTCGGCGAGTACGCGCAGATCGGAAACCGTAAGATGCGGCAGGAAGCCCAAAACAACGGAAATGGGTGTAGAGGAATTCCGCACAATCGCTAGCCGCACGTTATAGCTCTGCGACCACTTTCGATGGCTTGCCAGCGCCTGCACCACCGGCACCGGTACTTTTTCACGCGCTAGTGCCTTCAAAACCTGAGCCTCTGTAAGGAATGGATTTTCGAGCGCAATGGGCATGACCCGGGCGTGTCCATCCGCCACCAATGCACCGGCCACACGGCTCGGCCCGCGGCGCGCGAGGGCGATTTTTTGCCCGAGAGGCAGTTGTGGAAGCCGTGCCACGATTTGTTCTTCCGCGTAACGTTTCAGTTCCGCGGAAACTCCGGGAGAGAGAGCAAACTGCACCAAGTCCATCAGGTAAAGGTCCTTCAGTTGGCGCAAGCCGATCAATCGGGGAGTTCGTGGATGAAACAGCAAGGCCCTCTTCACCGCATAGCTCTTCAGGAGCGGCTTGCGCGCGCCAATCTGTTCCAGGACCTCCACGGGAAGGTCTTTGCGAGAAAGCAGCAGGGTCAGTTTGGTTTCGTCGAAGGCAGGATTGTCCAATAAGGCCAGCAGAACCGCCGGAGCAGGATGGTAGATCAGCGAGTTGAGTTCGTCTCCGCTGGCAACCCGAGCCCACTGGATCTCTTTCTCGAGTTCTGCCACCTTAGTTCCCTTCCTCCCCCGCCTCCGGAAGCAGTTTAACCGCCAGGCGCGCGGCGGCTTCCGCGGCCGTTACCACCAGCGAACCGAACTCCGCATGGGGAGCAGCCATGCGTAGCCGTTGATCGAGCAAGTGATCGAAATAGTCGGAGCGTCCCACCATCCCGCCGCTTTTCACAAGCAGAAATTTTTCCGACTTTAACTGCAGCCGTTCGGTCAGATCCGCCACCAGCAGGGCGAGTTCGGCCGCAGCATCCTGTAGAAGCGCGCGGGCAGCGGAGCTGCCCTCATCGGCAGCCGCCGTCACCACAGGAAAAATTCTCGGAAAAACTTCGTCGGGAACACTGTAAACCCTCAAGTGAAAATCCTCCCAATCGGAGACGCGCAGCTCTCGCAAAATCTTGGTTGCCAGCGGAGAGTCTGGCCTACCGCGATCCGCTTCGCGCAAAGCCGCAATCGAAGCGCGACGCCCCACATCGTAGGCGCTGCCTTCATCGCCGAGCAACGGCCCGTGGCCACCGACGCGCACGATTTGCCCGCTTCTGTCTCGTCCAACTGCCGCAGAGCCCGTGCCTGCAATCAGGACGATCGCTAGACCACTACCAGTGGCTTCGAGCGTCAGGTCCAGATCGGTGCACACCTGCACGATTTTTCCGGGGTATTCCTCTGACAAGAGCTTCTTCATTTTTCGCTGGGATTCTGGCTGCGCCGTGCCCGCCAGGCCCGCACACATTGCCGTGATGTCACCCGAGGTAAGCTTGGCGTTTTGCAGCGCGGTTCGCCCTGCTTCACAGACAGCAGCCAGCGCCCCGCCAAATCCCACACGCATGGGATTGGACGGACCACTTCGCCCGCTGGCGAGGACCAGCCCGGCCTCATCCATCAAAACACACTCTGTTTTAGTTCCCCCGCCATCAAACCCAAGCACGAATCGCATACCCAAAGCATACGCGAGGCTGGCCGCTTTCGCGTAGTCTCACGCGCACGGTTGCTGAAAGGGTTCGAGGTTCCCAGAAGGTTCGTCACCGGTACCTTGACGGTCCGTTGTTCCGCTACTATCCTCGTCTCACTTCGCGGTGAAGTCTGCTGGTCGCGAACATGGAGCTTGATGCGCATTCATCCGCTGGATCTGGCCATTGTCATCGCGTACTTGTTGGGCGTTACACTCCTGGGTCTGCGGTTCCGCCAGCAGCAGCACAACGTGAATGATTACTTCCTGGGCGGGCGCAGCACCCCATGGTGGGCTTTGGCACTTTCTATCGTGGCCACGGAAACCTCCACGCTCACGATCATCGGCACACCTGCAATTGCGTACGCCACCAATCTCACGTTTCTACAACTGGTCTTCGGCTACATCGTTGGGCGCTTCCTCATCTCCCTGCTGTTTCTACCCGGCTACTTTCGCGGTGAATTCCTCACGGCTTACGCGCTGATCGAGAAACGATTCGGCGCAAAAATGCGCGCTGTCGCGGCCTTAACCTTTCTGATCACCCGTACCTTGGCTGAAGGCGTGCGCGTTTCTGCGATCGCCCTGGTCATCAGCGTCGCGCTCGGAACTTCAGAGCGCCTGGCCGTCTTTATCGTGATCGCGCTCACGATTCTTTATACCTTCGAAGGCGGCATGAAAGCGGTCATTTGGACCGACGTTGCACAATTCCTGCTCTATCTCACCGGAAGTCTCTTCACGTTCGGCCTGCTCCTTTACAAAATCCCTGGCGGTTGGCCTGAAGTCGCGCAGGTTGCTGCCGTCAACGGCCACAAACTTCAGTTCATCGATTTCAGTTGGAATTTGGCTGCGAACTACACTTTCTGGTCCGGGGTGATCGGTGGAGCTTTTCTCACCTTGGCGACGCATGGCACCGACCAAACCATCGTCCAGCGGTTGCTCGCCGCTCGCAATCAGCGCGACGGCAGCCGGGCTATTATCGCCAGCGGTTTCATCGTCCTTTTCCAGTTCACTGTCTTTCTCCTCATCGGCGTGTTGCTCTTTGTTTTTGCGCAGCACACCCCTCTACTTGCCCCCGGTGAGCGCACCGATCGCATCTTGCCACTGTTCCTGGTTCGCGAGATGCCCATCGGCTTGGCCGGTCTGCTGCTCGCCTCCATCCTTGCTGTGGCCATGTCCAACGCCAGCGGTTCGCTCAACTCTCTTGCCGCCTCCAGCGTGATGGACTTGAACGCGCTGCGTGGCCGTCCCATCGACCCCGCAAGATACCTGAAAATTTCTCGGCGCATGACGCTCGTTTGGGGGGTGGTGCTGATTTTCTTTGGCCTGGTGAAGTGGCAGCACTCGTTGCTCGAAACCGGCCTCGCGATCGCTTCCCTGCCTTTCGGCAGCTTGCTGGGATTATTTCTTCTCGGCACCCTCGATTCCCGCGCAAATTCGAAAGGCTGCCTTGTCGGGATGTTCGTCGGACTCAGTGTGGTTCTAGCGGTGTATTTCGGCACCACCGTGGCCTATACGTGGAATTTTTTGATCGGGTCGTGTGTTACCTTCGCGGTGGGTTCATTGATGAGCCGTGCCTTTCCTGAACAATATGCCCACGCTTGATGCACATACATTCCGCGGTGTTCTACACTCGTTCGCGGCAACTTCCCGCGGAGCCACATGAGCGAAAAACGCCTCGAACTTATTCGCGGTCTCGGGCCGTGGGCCTCCACCGCCATCGTCGTAGGCACTATGGTGGGCACTGGCATTTTCCTGAAACCCGCCGAAATGGCCCGCGAAGGCCATTTTGTTTCGATCGTGTTTGCTGCCTGGATCGCCGGCGGTCTCCTTTCCATTTTTGGCGCATTGGCCTATGCGGAACTGGGTGCCGCGATTCCGGAAGCTGGCGGAGAATACGCTTATCTTCGGCGCGGATTCGGCCCGATGTGGGGTTTCTTGTTCGGCTGGATGCACTCGATCGTAGGTCGGCCTTCTTCTGCGGCTTCGATCGCCGCAGGGATGATGCGTTTTCTCAGTTTCTTCCTGCCCGGAGTGGCCGCCCCTCTCTTCACGGTACATATCGCCATCCCGGGTCTGACCACCTGGATTCCACCCTACGATTTCGTTTTTACCTGGGCTCAGCCACTCGCGGTTTTCTGGTTGCTGGCCATGACCGGCGTCAACTATCTCGGAGTGCGCCTGGGCGGAGAGGTGCAGATCTTTCTCACCACTATCAAGGTGCTGAGCATCGCGCTCATCATCGCCGTAGCGTTTCTCCTGCCCAGCTCCGATGCGCATCCTCCCGATCCAGTGTGGCCCAGTTCCGCCGCTACCGGCTTGGTGACTGCGTTTCTCGCGGCTCTGGCTGCGGCGCTGTGGGCCTACGATGGATGGGAAGATTTGAACCTGGTCGGCTCCGAAGTGAAGGATCCCCAGCGCAATTTCCCGCGCGCGCTTGTAGGAGGAGTCTCCTTTGTCGCGCTGATCTACATCCTGTTTAGCGCCGCGTGCCTGAAAGTGCTGCCCTTTGACAGTGTCGCCCACTCCCAGCACGTCGCTTCCGATGTGGTGGAACGAGTCATCGGCCACGGTGTCGCCTTCTGGATCACGCTGGCCATGGTCATTTCCGCGCTCGGTTCCCTGAATTCTTCCATTTTGAGCGGCGCCCGCGTGCCTTACGCGATGGCTCGCGACGGGATTTTTTTCAAGGTGGCCGATGGCATTCACCCAAAATATCTGACCCCGGGCCGCGCGTTGATTTTCCAGGGCGTCCTGGCCAGCGTTATGGCGCTTACCGGAACTTTCGAAGAACTCACCAACCTGTTCATTTTTGCGGGCTGGATTTTTTACGGATTGGCCGTGGTGTCGCTCTTCCGTTTGCGCAAGCTGGAACCGAACCTCGAACGACCCTACCGCTGCTGGGGCTATCCGTGGGTGCCGGGGTTGTTCGTCCTCGGCGCGTTGGTGCTGACCGTGAATCTCTGGTTGGTCCGGCCGGGCCGCTCCACCATCGGCCTGCTTCTCATTCTCGCCGGCCTTCCCTTCTACCGCTATTGGACGCGACGGAACGCGTTGCAGCCAAGCTCTGCTGCCTGAAGCTACTTTCGATTGAGAAATAAACCAGGAATAGGTCAGTTGCCAGACGCGCCGGCGCCCGCTGTTCGGCTGTGGCGCGAGGCATCGCCCACCGCAAGAAGTACGGACTCAATTTTGCCTCGCACGTGAAGATCCGGATAGATGCCCTTGGCCATGGCCTCAATGCCGGTGACGAGCCGCCCAGCCGGCCGCGAGACCACTCCATTTGCATCGAGCGCGAACACACGACCATCGCGTACCGCAGGGATGCTTCTCCACGCTTCGGGGAAATTCATCGACCGGTATTCATCGCGCGCTTGCTGGGCGTTGTAACCGCAAGGCCCGATGAACAACACTTCGGGCGCGGTAGAGACAATTTCTTCCAGGGTCACGCGAAACGATGGCCTCTTCGCCCGGCCCAGCCCGTCGGTCCCACCGGCGCGCGCAATCATCTCCGGGACCCAATGCCCGCCGACATAAAACGGGTCCAGCCATTCAAGCATAACGACGCGGGGGCGGTGCTCCGTTGTCGGCAGCCCACGCTCGACCTGCGCCAGTCGCTCTCCGATTTTCTCGACAAAGGCCTGGGCGCGCTCACGTCTTCCGGTTCTCTCGCCAATCCACAATATGTCGCGCCAGACGTCGCCCAAGTCCAGCGGATCGAGGCTGAGCACTTCCGGTCGTATGGACATCCCGGCCAACACGGCTGCCAGTTCATCGGGAGTCGCCGCGCAAACGTGACAAAGGTCCTGCGTGATGATCAGGTCGGGTGCGAGCGCTTCGAGCAAATCCCGATCCACGTCGTAAATCGATTCTCCGCGTTCCACATGCTCGCGCACCAGCAGGTCCGTTTCCGCGGGAGTCACATCCTTGGGCAGACGAGAGCGAACCACGCACGCCTTCGTTCTGGCTTGGGGTGGAAAATCGCACTCGTGGCTGACGCCGACGATCTCTTCATCGAAACCCAGCGCGAACAGAGTTTCAGTGGCCGAGGGCAGCAGGGAAACAATGCGCATTCCCGGACTGTAGCACAAACCCGGCCGGGAAGCTGAGTCTAGGTTCTGTAGTAGCCGGTCTCGAGACCGGCCGCGGGGCCATCGTCAGTCTCTCTAGCCGCTTCTGGTGGCCAACGTCTGTCGCGACTTCTCCGTTGCGGACGGTAGTTTCCACATTCCTTCCAGCGCCACCCCAATGCACAACGCTACACCAGGCAGCAAGACCCAACTCAATGCCATTGCCGCCATCCCAGCAAACTCGAAGTCATGAACAACATAAGGGTCCACAATCAAACGGAAAGGCAGCACGATCAGGAATACACAGCCGATCGCCAGTGCCGGAAAAGTGCCGGCCAGATAGACTCGCCACCCGCGCGCCTGCGCCCGACGCGATAAGTATCCGCCAGCCGCCCCAATCAACGGCAGCAGCACGAGCCAGGGAGTATATAAAATCACCGCCGGGGGTTTGTTGACGTGCCAGGTCAGCGGCTGTATTCCCGCCCCGATAAGCAGCGCAAGAATGCCCCAGGAAATGAAGAGTGTGACCAGGCTTGGCAACCAGATTTGTTTCACCCGTTGAGACATCGTTCTTTCCCCCTTTGCCGAAACGACCTCCTGCCGCAACTCCTGCCAGTCACCGGCCATCGCGCAGGTTCGCAAGACTGCTTCCTCTTTGGAGAATCCACCGGCAACCAGCTCTTCAGAAAGCTGTTCCAAATGTCCGGCGAGCTCTTCGGAAATATCTCTGACCTCCTGGCGATCCAACCGCAGGGGACTGAGGTTTTGCCGCACATACGCGCGCCAGTCAGGCATGGGTCACCTTCGCCACGCGCCGCAGCGCCCGGAAAAGGTCGGCCCACTCGGCTCGCATCGGCTTCAGCATCTTGCGCCCACGAGGCAGCAGTCGGTAGCAGCGCCGCCGCTTCCCGCTGTCCCCCGTTTCCCAGTCGCCGCGCAGCCATCCGCGGTGCTCCATGCGGTACAACAGGGGATAGAGCGCCGCAAGCGTGTAATGCAACGTGCCCCCGGACCGCTCCTCAATCCGCCTGCCGATTTCGTAGCCGTGCAACGGCCCTTGTTCAAGAACGCTGAGAACCGCCAGTTCCGCTGTTCCCCGCTTCAATTCCGTCCGGATCATAGCGTAGCCTCTTATGTGTAATGTTCTTACATAACAGAAGCCATGTCAATAGTACCCTGGAGCAGCCTTGGCAAAAATGTATCTTAATTTGTACAGGAAGTACTTCTCGCGCAACTGCTCGAACTCCGCCAGACTCTTTTCCCAACTGGCGACGATCTGCTCGGGCGGCGTTCCCGCTTTCAGTTGCTCGATAGTCGCGTCGTTGCCCAAGAGCAGAACAAGTTTTGTCACGTCGAAGTGGTCCGGATACCTCTTCTGGAGCACGCTGGCAATCTCCAGACCAATGCGCATGGACCGTACCTCGGCACGATCCGTCACGCGGATGCCCACACCGCCGCAGTGTTGCCCCGCGTACAAACCACTCACCGGAATGAATGGCTGGTTGGCAAAGTGCACGCCTGCCAGATTCCGCGCATTCAGC
>Ga0181532_10004442_pt1 | contig 12232 bp, 11 predicted proteins | sample PEATcosm2014_Bin_33_FD_119768 | JGI IMG/M metagenome (GOLD analysis project Ga0181532, IMG submission 119768) | Peatland microbial communities from MTU Mesocosm Facility, Houghton, MI, USA - PEATcosm2014_Bin11_30_metaG | ecosystem: Environmental > Terrestrial > Soil > Wetlands > Peat | place...
ACGGAACGGCTCGACTTGGCCTGATCCAACGCGATTACCCTGAAGAACGCCAGAGCATCGAGCAACTTTCCGAAGGCACCCGCGACCAGTTGTTCCTCGCGCTGCGGGTCGCGGCGATTGAGGATCACCTCAGGACCGCCGAACCGTTGCCGTTCATCGGGGACGATATCTTGCAAACGTTCGACGATGACCGTGCGCTGGCGGCATTGCGTGTGCTGGCGGAGCTAAGTCAGCACACCCAGGTCATTGTATTAACGCATCATCGGCATATTCTGGGGCTCGCCGCGCGCCTGCCACCAGCAACAGTGTTCGAATGCCGGCGGGAACAGCTCGCTGCTACAGTTTGAGTTCGCGCAGTCGTTTCATACCCGCCCGACCGGCGCTGAGAATATAGCCGGTATCGGAGCCGCCGGTCAGATAATGCACGCCGATGCTCGGCAGCCAGGTCTGGAACTCCAGACCTTCGCGCACGCCGCCAACGCCCATGGATTTACCATGCTGCTTCGCGGCAACGGCGACGGTTTCGAACGCCGTGCGCATCCGCGGATGTTTGTAGTTGCCGGCCATGCCCATTTCGGTCGACAGATCGGCGGAGCCGATGTGCGTGGTATCGATCCCCTCGATCGCCGCCATGGGCATGACTCGCACGATTGGCGTCGGGGTGGCAAATTCGCCTGAGCAGACGAGAGGGCACCAGCATGACCGGCATCACACACGCGAATTTTGTCTTTCACGACTTCCGCACCACCGGCGGCGAGGTTTTGCCCGAAGTGACGCTGGCCTATGTCGCGCGCGGGACGCTGGCGCCAGACGGGCGTAATGCGATCCTGATCACCCACGGCTACACCAGTGGGCCGCGGATGATCGAACCGGGCGAGGGATCGTCAGAAGGCTCCTGGACCACTTTGGTCGGCCCCGGCGCACCGATCGACACTGACCGCTATTTCGTCATTTGTTCCAACATGCTGGGTTCCAGCTACGGCTCGACCAACGGCGCCTCGATCGATCCTCGGACGGGGAAGCAATATGGGTCAAAATTTCCGCGCATCACGGTGGAGGACATCGTCACTGCGCAGAAGCGAATGCTGGATGGGCTTGGCGTAAAACATCTGCGCGCGGTGGTCGGGCCGTCTTATGGCGGGTTCCAGGCGTTTCAATGGGGCGTGACGTTCCCGAATTTCATGGACGGCATCGTCGCCGTGGTCACCTCGCCGAAGACGGCAGGCACCGACCGGACCGGCGGCTTGCTGAAATGGTTCGAGTCCGATCCGAACTGGAATGGCGGCGATTATTACCAAACCGGTGGCGTGCAAAAGACCTTGGCCGCCTTGCGGGTTGATACGCTAACGCGTTACGGCATGGCTGCGTCGCTCGCTGCCCGAATGCCGAATAAGGCGGCGGCTGATGCGGAGTTGCACCGAATTGCGACCACATGGGCGGCAGGCTTCGATGCCAACTCGCTGTTCATTCTTGGTCGGGCGATTGAGACGTTCGACGTGACCGGGCGGTTCGACCGGATCAAAGTTCCGGTACTGTATGTGTTGTCGCGCACCGACGCGCTGTTTCCGCCGTCGACCGCGCCTGGCGTCATGGCTGGGTTGAAGGCTGCCGGGGTCGACGCGACATATTTCGAGATTGACAGCGACGAGGGCCATCTTGCATCGGGTGCCGATGCGGCAAAATGGGCGCCGGTGTTGCGGGCGTTCATGACGAAACTGGAAAATTAAAGGAGAGACGCGCGTGGATCAGGACCTCGACTCGTTGTTCGGTTTTGCACCCGACCATGACTCTCCCATTCCCTATATGCAACGGACTCGCGAGTATTACAAAGCGATCGGCTACACCACGCCGTATCGTTGGGCGCATTATCTACAAGCGCCGTTTACCGCATTGCGGAAACCATTGAGCGAATGCACCGTCGCCATCGTCACCACCGCCGCCCCGTATCAGCCAGGCAAGGGCGATCAAGGGCCGGGTGCTGCGTATAACGGCAGCGCCAAATTTTACCAGGTGTTTTCCGGCGATACCAGTCAGAATCACGATTTACGCATTTCCCACATCGGCTATGACCGGGTCCATACGACGGCGACCGATTCCAACAGCTGGTTCCCCTTGCCGGCCTTGCGCCGAGCTGCCGCGGTGGGCCGGATCAGCCATGTCGCGGCGCGGTTCCATGGCGCGCCGACCAACCGCAGTCATCGCGTCACCATCGAAACGGACGCGCCGGAAATTCTGGCGCGCCTGCAACAGGACGCGGTGGATGCCGTTATCGTGGTGCCGAATTGTCCGGTTTGCCACCAGACCTCCAGCCTCGTCGCGCGTCACATCGAGGCCAACGGCATTCCCACGGTGCTGATGGGCTGCGCCAAGGATATCGTCGAACATGCCGCGGTGGCGCGGTTTCTGTTCAGCGACTTTCCGCTCGGCAACAGCGCCGGCAAGCCGCACGACGTTGCCTCGCAGGAGCAGACGCTGGAACTCGCGTTGCGCTTATTGGAGTCAGCGGTTGGACCGCAAACCACGATGCAAAATCCGCAGCGGTGGAATGCGGATGGGCGGTGGAAGCTGGACTATTCCAACATTGACCAGCTCAGCGCCGAGGAACTGAAACAACGACGGGCCGAGTTCGATCGGCAAAAGGAACTGGCGCGGCCCAACCGGGCCGAGCGCGCGGCATGAGCAGGCCATTCAGCGGCGTTCGCATTCTCGATTTCACCCAGGTTCTGGCCGGTCCCTACGGATCGTATCAACTGGCGCTGCTTGGCGCGGATGTGGTCAAAGTGGAACGAACCGAGGGCGAGGATATGCGCCGCACGCCGCTGTCGCGCATTTGGGCAGAGCGCGGTATGGCGCCGTCCTGGCTGGCGATCAACGGCAATAAGAAGAGCCTGACATTGGATTTCCGCAAACCGGCAGCCATCGAGATCATCCGCAAGCTGGCGGCGAAAGCCGATGTGGTGATGGAGAATTTCCGCGGCGGCGTGATGGATCGGCTTGGCGTTGGCTACAAGGCGTTGGCGGAAATCAATCCAAAACTGATCTATTGTGCGATTTCCGGCTTTGGCCAGACTGGCCCCTATAGTCACGAGGCCGGCTATGACGGAAAAATCCAGGCCCTGTCCGGCATCATGTCCATCACCGGGCATCCTGAGATGGGACCGACCCGCGCCGGCTTTGCGGTGTGCGATGTGCTGTCGGGGATGACGGCGGCGTTTGCGGTCGCCTCGGCGCTGTTTCAACGCACGCACACCGGCGAGGGCCAGTTCATCGACGTTTCGATGTTGGAGGCCAGCCTCGCGTTTCTGTCGACCCAGGTTGCCGACTTTACCGTCGCGGGCCACCGGCAAGAACAGTTCGGCAATCAGGCGATCAGCCGCAAGGTGACAGCGAATTTGTTCCGAGCCAAGGACAGTTATTTATTATTGGCCGTTAACGATGAAAAACAATTCCGCGCACTGATGACAACACTGGGCCGCACCGATGTGTTCGACGATCTGCGCTTTGGCGACTGGTTTCAACGCAAGGAAAACGAAGCGGCTTTACGGGGAATCATCGAGACCGCTTTGGCGAAACAGGATGCCAAGGCGTGGGAAAAACAACTGAATGCCGCCGGCGCGCCATCCGCCAGCATCTGGACGATCGAGGAAGTCATCGACCATCCGCAGATCGTCGCGCGCGAGGTGATGCAGTCGGTGCAAACGCAGTACGGTATGCTGCGTTTGATGGGCTCGGGGTTTCAGATGGCGCACGGGGGAGGGCGGTTGGATACCGCGCCGCCCGAGCTTGGCGCGGATACTGATACGATACTGGCGGGGCTGGGTTACGACCCGGCAGCGATTGCGGCGCTCCGGGCGGAGGGGGTCGTGTAATATCAGCGCGCTTAACGGTGGACTCTCGCCCCGCACCGTCATGGTCCGGCTCGTCCGGGCCGTCTGAACCAGCACCGTGCCACATCAGTTGGCCCGGACGAGCCGGGCCATGACGAAATGGAGACGGCCTCGAGTGTCACTCGCTGGGCGCGTTGGCATAAAATCAACCACCATTACAATTGACTCTTGCCCAGGTCGTCATGGCCCTCCCCTGGACAAGCCAGGGGACGGTTATGACGTTGCAACAACGCTTACCGCAACGCCCGTTTCGCAACGCTGGCAAGGTACCCTGACGCCGCAGGCAAAATGGCATCGTTGAAATCGTAATTGGAATTGTGCAGCTCCCGCCCGCCATCCGACGGCCCATTACCAACCCAGGCAAACGCGCCAGGCCGGCGTTGCAGATACCAGGCGAAGTCTTCACCGGTCATTGCCGGCGCCAGGTCGCGCCGCAGCGGGATGTTCGCCGCCTGCACCGCCTCGGCCGCGAGGTCGCGTTCGGCGGGGGAATTCATGGTCACCGGCATACCGCGGATTTGCTCGACGTTTATGCTGACGCCAAAGGTCTGCGCGACCCCGGCCGCGATACGGTCGACCGCAATCTCCATCTCATCGCGCACGCTTTCTTTCAGCGTGCGCATGGTGCCGCGCATCACGGCCTCGCCGGATATCTGGTTGGCGGCACTACCACATTGCATCATACCAATGGTGAGCAAGCCGGACTCCAACGGATCGACATTGCGTGACACGATGGTTTGCAGCGCAATCAACAGATGCGCCGCCGCAACCATCGGATCGCGTGTCAGATGCGGCAACGCTGCGTGCCCGGAATGACCTTTGACGGTGAAGTAAACCCGTCCACCCGCGGCCATCACGGGCCCGTCATGCAGCGCGACAGTACCGGCTTCCAGGCCGGGCCAGTTGTGGTAGCCAAAAATCCGCTCCATCGGAAACCGCTCGAACAACCCGTCGGCAATCATCGATTTCGCGCCGCCGCCGCCCTCTTCCGCTGGCTGGAACACCAATTGCACCGTTCCGGTCCAGGACGGATCGTTGACCAGCATCGCCGCAGCACCCAACAGCGAAACCGTGTGGCCGTCGTGACCGCAGGCGTGCATCACGCCATGTTTGTGGGATGCATGCGTAACCCCGGAAGTCTCGATAATCGGCAGCGCATCCATATCGGCACGCAAGCCGACGGAGCGGTTGGAACTCCCCCGTTGCAATGTTGCAACCACGCCATGCCCGCCGACTCCGGCAACGAACGGCACGCCCAGTTCGGCAAGCCGGGCCTGGACGAAGGCGGAGGTCTCCTTTTCGTGCAACGTCAGTTCCGGATTGGCGTGCAAATGCCGTCGCCATCCGGTCAACGTTTCGTGCAAAGAGTGATCCATCAGCCATTCACCTTCCGAATGATCTCGGCCCATTGGTCGAGGATCGGCAAAATTGCCGGCGCCTTGTCGGACTCCAAACTGCAGGACACGCGGTTCACGCCGGCATCCTGATACTGCTTGATCACGTCGACATCCGGCCGCTGCCCGCCAATGGAAATTTCCAGCGCTGCCGGATCGCGGCCGTTCTCAGCGGCCATCTGCCGGAAGCGAGGAATCAGCTCGAGCAGCGGGGTTTTGGCATATTCGGTAACCTGCGGCATCCAGCCGTCTCCGTAACGGACGGCGCGGCGCGCGGAATACGGAAACGCCCCGCCGACGAGAATTGGCGGATGCGGCTTCTGCACCGGCTTCGGCCACGCCATTATTGGATCGAAATTGACGAATTCGCCGTGATATTCGGCCTTGTCCCGGGTCCAGATGGCTTTCATCGCCTCGATGCGTTCGCGCGCCAGTTTGTGGCGGCTGGTGAAGACGGTGCCGTGGTTCTCCATCTCGTCCTGGTTCCAGCCGTTGCCGACGCCGAACACGAACCGCCCGCGGGAGATCTGGTCGATCGAGGCCACCAGTTTGGCGGTTTGAATGGCATCCCGCTGCGCGATAAGACACACGCCGGTGCCGATTTTCAGCGTCTTCGTCGCCAGCGCCGCCGCGGTCAGCGTGACGAACGGATCCATCACGTCATAGTAACGTTTTGGCAAATCGCCACCCATGATGAACGGCGTCTTGCGCGAGACCGGAATGTGCGAGTGCTCCGGCGCCCAGACGATGTCAAAGCCACGTTGCTCCAGAGCAACGGCCAGCTCCGCCGGTGCCATGGAATAGTCGGTGAAGAACATCGATGCGCCGAATTTCATGACAGAACCCTATTTGCAAGGATAGCGTTCGCCGAGGAACTTAAACAGCCCGTCCAGCGCCGGCAGATCGCGATTGGCGGGCGTCGCCCGCACCCAGGTCACAAAGTCGTGCATTGTGGCGGTTCGGGTCGGTGCCGGAACCGGGAAACAAAACGGCTTCCGGTCGCCGGCGCCGTGCAATCTGGTATCAACCGCGCCCTGGGCAAACCCGTGGCAATAATTGATTTTGGCATCGGCACCTGGAGAACCCGGTTCAGCGGCACAAAGCGCAGCCAGTTCGCCGGCCGTATGCGCCTGCAGCAAGATCGGTTCCGCCGCTCCAGCCGAGCCGGACAGTAACCCCAGACCACAAGCCAACACCACTAACCACTTCATCCATCGCTCCCTTGCAACGCATCGCCCCGCCAGCGCCGCCACCCTTCGGCGCGCAATGTACACGCCGGACACGTACCGCAGCCATAGCCCCACTCGTGCAACTGCGACCGATCGCCAAGATAACAACTATGCGTTGCCACGCGGATCATTTCCACTACAGCGTCGCCCCCCAACGTTTGGGCCAATTCCCACGTGGCTGCCTTGTCGCGCCACATCAATGGGGTTTCCAGGATGAAGCGCCGGTTCATCCCCAGATTGAGCGCCAGTTGCATCGCTTTGACGGTATCGTCGCGGCAGTCGGGGTAGCCGGAATAGTCGGTCTCGCACATCCCCGCGACGATGCGGCGCAATCCGCGGCGGAAGCCGATTGCAGCGGCGCAGGTCAGGAACAACAGGTTGCGGCCCGGGACGAAGGTGTTGGGCAAACCTTCCTCGGTCATGGCGATCGTCGCCTCCGAGGTCAGCGCGGTGTCGCCCAGACCGGCGATGACAGCACTCAGGTCGACGATGTGATCCGGGCCAAGGCGCGGCGAGGCCAGCGCGGCTCGGATGGGATCGCGGCACGCCAACTCGATCGCGTGGCGCTGGCCGTACCGAAAACCGACAGTTTCGACATGGGCGTAGCGTTGCAAAGCCCAGATGAGGCAGGTTGCAGAGTCCTGGCCGCCGGAAAATAGCACCAGGGCGTGATCGGGAGGCAGGGGCGCAGCCATCCACCGATCATGGCAGCGTTCGCGCGGCCCGTCACTCGGCGAGGATCAAATCGGATCCGCGCCGACCCTCACCAGCAATTTGCCAAAATTCTGACCCGTCAGAATGGCGGCCAGCGCGTTCGGGGCATTGTCCAGCCCGTCATGCACATCCTCGCGGTAGATCAGGCCGCCATCGGCAACCAAAGGCGTGGCAAGCATGCGCCACTCGGTCAACCGTTCCGGCCGGTCGGATACGATAAAGCCCTGGATCAGCACGCGCTTGCCGACCACGAACCCGAGGTTGGGGCCCGGCGGGAACACATGCTCGTTGTATTGCGAGACCATCCCGCACATCGCTACACGCGCGAACGGATTGAGCTGCTCGAACACCCCCGCCTGCACCTCGCCGCCGACATTTTCGAAATATCCGTCGATGCCGTCCGGGCACTCCGCCCGCAGCTCGGCGCGCAGATCGTGCGAGCGGTGGTCGACACAAGCGTCGAAGCCGAGGCTGTCCTGCACCCATAGGCATTTGTCCGGCCCGCCGGCGATCCCCACCACCCGCGCGCCAGCCCGTTTGGCAAGCTGTCCGGCCACTGAGCCGACCGCACCGGATGCGGCCGAGACAACGATGGTCTCTCCGGCTTTCGGCTTCAGGATCTCGGTGACGCCGGCGTAAGCCGTGGCACCTGGCATGCCCAGTATGCCGAGATAGGCGGAAAGGGGCGCACCCTGGCGTTCGATTTTCACCAGGTGATCGCCCTTTGAGATGTTGTGCGTCTGCCAACCTCTCGCACCGACCGCGATATCGCCTACGGCAAAGCCTGGATGTTGCGAGGCGATGACCTCGCCCACGGTTTCGCCGGTCATCACCTCGCCGATCTGGATGGCGACAGCATAGGTCTGCTCCTCACGCAGCCGGCCACGCATATACGGGTCGATCGAGAGCCAGATCGTTCGTGTCACCACCTCTCCAGGGCCGGGCGTTGGGATTTCGTCTTCCTGGACTTCGAAGTCGGACGCTTCCGGCTCGCCGCGTGGACGGCGCTTCAGGACAACGGAACGCCGGGTGGCGGTGTTACCAAGGGGGGTGGCCGACATCACGCTGCCTCCGCTTTCAGGACCAGGCGGCCGGTAACTTTGCCGTCGCGCAACCGCATGAGCGCGTCGTCGGCCTGGTTTTGCGGTACCGTGGCCACCGGAAGCGCTTCCAGCGACCCCTCCTGGGCCAGCTTGATCAGCTCCCGTAGCTCCTTCGGGTTGCCGACATAGGAGCCCTGCACGGTCAATGCGCGGATCGCCATGATAGGCAGCGGCAGCATCAGCTCGCCACCGAACAGGCCGACCTGGACCAGCTTGCCACCCTTGCGCAACGCGCCAAAGGCAAATCGTGCGGTCTGGGTGCCGTTCACGAGGTCGATCACCGCCAGCACGGGACCGCCTGCTGCGTCGATGATGCGTTTCGCCACGTCCGGGCCGTTGCCGTCGACCACCTTGTGAGCACCCGCCTTTAGCGCGGTCTCGCGCTTCTCCGGGCTGATATCGACCGAAATGATGTTCTGATGCTTCAGTGCCAACAGCACCTTGATGGCGTTCAGCCCGAGGCCTCCGGCGCCAACCAGCACGATCGCCTCATGCGGCGGGACCGGCATGGCCTTCCGGATGGCGGAATAGACCGTGATGCCGGAGCACGCATAGGTCGCCGCCACCGCCGGATCGACCTCGCCTGGATCGATCAGATGCCGCGGGTGCGGGGCAATGACGTGCGTGCCGTAGCCGCCGTTGGCATAGACGCCCAGGCTGCGGGCAGCGCGGACGCACATGTTGTCTTCTTCGGCGAGGCAAGTCTCGCAGGTGCCGCAGCCCAGCCAGGGAAACACGATGCGGATGTCGCCGACGTTCACGCCCTTGGCGGCGGGGCCCAGTTTGGCGACACGGCCGACAATCTCGTGGCCCATGGCGAGCGGCAGGGTCACGCCGCGATCGGCCAACGACATCTTTTGTCCGCCACCGACGTCGTAATATCCCTCCCAGATGTGCAGATCGGAATGACAGACGCCGCAATGGGAGACTTCGACCAACACCTCGGTGCCCTTGGGCTCGGGCGTGGGGAGCTCGAGTTCCTGTAGCGGCTTTCCGTTCTCGACGACGGCCCAGGCGCGCATGGTGGAGGTCTCCTGTCGGTGTTTGGGGGATGGATAGCGCGCGGGTGAGAGCGGTCAAGCGGTGGGGCTGCAGTCGTGCAGACGGGTGTTTCCCCTGGTCTCGCACCCCGGTCTTGCCCCTGGTCTTGCCCCTGGTCTTGCCGTGCTACGGGGGCCTGGTTATAGGACCCGCTTCCACGCCCAACCGGTGTCCATGGGGCCGTAGCTCAGTTGGGAGAGCGCCTGAATGGCATTCAGGAGGTCAGGGGTTCGATTCCCCTCGGCTCCACCAAAAAAACCAGGATCATATGAGCCAAGGCTGTGGGTCAGTCTTGACCCACTACCTGGACTGACCATCCCATCCCCCGATCAGTCGCGGCGTTACTGTGACTTCATACCGTTGTCGTGCCGATGGGGTAAATTCAAACCGATGCGATGGACTGCCGCTGCAACGGCATCTGTGCGCCACACTCGTAGCTATTGAGTGCACGGAGCGGGCCGGACCTCGCATTTGGCCGTCGGTGGAGGCATACAGGCCAGCCAGCCCCACCCGGACCGGACAACATTCGGAGTCATTCGCCATGCAAATCACCGAGGTCATTGCCCATCCGCTGGCAATCGCTTTTGCGCAGGGCAGCTGGACCGCGCACGAGTATATGGACCGCGCCCAACTGATCCTGGTCGAGGTGCGCACCGATGCGGGAGTGACCGGCTTCGGTGAGATCTCCGGTGGCCCGCAAAACATCATATGTGGGCTGATCAAGTCTTTTGCCGACGTCGTGCGGGGCATGGATCCTCTTGGGCACACCGAGATCTGGAGCCGGCTATTTTCGCTGACGTCGCCGCGGCCAGGCGGTCTCGGCGGCTGGGATGGCCTGCCGCCTCCACTGCCGCGCAATCAGCGCCCGCAGATCATGGCCGCAATCGGCGGCATCGATATCGCGCTGTGGGATATCAAGGGGAAGACGGTCGGCTTGCCGGTCTTTCGGTTGCTGGGCGGCACCCGGACCGAGGTGTTCACCTATTCCACCGGTGGATACTACGTCGAAGGCGAGTCTCTCGGTTCTGCTGCCAATGAACTCGCCGGGTTCGTTGCCGGTGGCTACCGGGCGGTAAAGTTGAAGACCGGCGCGCTGTCTTTGCAGGATGAAGTAACCCGCATCCGCCTGGTGCGCGAGGCGATCGGTCCCGAGGTGCTGTTCATGCTGGATATGAACGCACCGTATGACGTTGTGGACTGCATCGCGTTTGCCAAAGCCGTTGCGCCGTACGACATCTTTTGGTTGGAGGAACCGCTGCACTGGTATCTGCAACCGGCCGATTTCGTCCGGCTGGCCGCGGAGTCGCCCATTCCGCTGGCGCACGGCGAGCGGGAGTGGCACCGATTCACGGTCCGCGATTTCATTGATTCAGGTGCGATCCGTTTCGTCCAGTTCGACTCCACGCGGCACGCCGGGTTTACCGAATCGTTGCGTATCGCGCATTATGCGGAACTGAAACGAGTCACCATTGCGCCGCATTCAGTGGCACATTTGCACGGCCATCTGGTATCAGCGTTCGGTGACGCGGCATTCGCTGCGGAATCACACGGCAACCCGGCCCGCCATCCGTTGCACCACGCAATATTTGAGGGTGGCGCCCATGCAAAAAATGGGATGGTTCAATTGTCCGAAGCGCCGGGCTTCGGATTGGAGATCAATTGGAAGGCCGTTGCCAGATTCCGCGCCTGACATTTTGTTATTGATTTGCGGCCGAGGGCAGTCCGTCGGTCACCACGCGGCCGGCGGTCCACTGCTTCCCGAAATAGCCAGGCATCACCGATCTCCTGCCGGCACGGCGAGCAACGAGTGGCCGCGACCCTGCATTCCAGGTGTGCGGTCCGAGATGGCGGGTTCTGAATGCAACGTCTGGATTGCGGCATCATGATCTGTAATATCCAGTCGGCCAATGTCCAGTACCGCAAGAGACCCCGATCCGCCGGTTGACGAAGGACCCGCACTGCTCCGCGGCCCAGGCGAAGTTCGAGCGCTGATGCGCGCCTGCGCGTGGAGCGAGACGCCCCTCGGCGCGCCGGACAGCTGGCCTGCCAGCCTGCGCGCGATCGTGCGCGTTATGCTGACGTCACGTTTCGCCATGTGGATGGCCTGGGGGCCTGACCTCACCTTTCTCTGTAACGATGCTTACCTACCGACGGTTGGCCTGAAGCGCGACTGGGTGATCGGCAGTCGGTCAGACAAGGTATGGGCGGAGATCTGGCCCGATATCGGGCCGCGTATCCAGCATGTGCTCGCCACCGGCGAGGCAACCTGGGACGAAGCATTGCAGTTGTATCTGGAACGCAGCGGGTTTGCCGAGGAAACCTATCACACCTTCTCGTACTCGCCGCTTGCCGACGACGCCGGCGCCAGGACCGGCATGCTTTGCGTTGTGGCCGAAGTTACCGAGCGGGTCATTGGTGAACGTCAGTTAAGTGTACTGCGTGACGTCGGTACTACGCTCGCAGCAGCATCCACGCGGGCCGAGGTTATGCAAGGGCTCGAAACCTGCCTGTCCACCGGCGTGCGCGATGTGCCGTTTGCGTTGGTCTGCCTCGCCGATCGAGACGGAACGCTACGCTGCATGGCAATGCACGATCCTGAGCAGCATCTTTCGTCGGCCAGGCAGCATGTCGACCGTCGAGAGCCCGAGGCATGGCCAGTCGCACAGGCAGCTCATGGCACGCCGGCTCTGGTCGAGCTGGCGCGCATCGAAACCGACTGGTTGCAGCAGCATGCTGCGCCGGACGATCTGCCGGCCGCACCACGTCAGGCGCTAATTGCACCCATCGCCGGCGCGGAAGGCGGTGAGGCTGTCGGCTATCTCGTCGCCGGCCTCAATCCCCACCGCCTGTTCGATTCCGCTTAT
>Ga0181532_10004445_pt1 | contig 12230 bp, 11 predicted proteins | sample PEATcosm2014_Bin_33_FD_119768 | JGI IMG/M metagenome (GOLD analysis project Ga0181532, IMG submission 119768) | Peatland microbial communities from MTU Mesocosm Facility, Houghton, MI, USA - PEATcosm2014_Bin11_30_metaG | ecosystem: Environmental > Terrestrial > Soil > Wetlands > Peat | place...
CGTGCCGGCTGCATACGTAACCCACGACATGCTGCACATGCGCGGTGGCCACCAGGTCGACTGGCTCATCGACGGCGTGCCCATTCCCAACACCAATATCGCCACCAACCTTGGCCCGGTCATTGACCCGAAGGACATCGATTATCTCGAAGTTCAAAGAGGCAGCTATGAATCGGAGTATGGCGATCGCACCTACGGAATCTTCAACATCGTGCCCCGAACGGGTTTCGAGCGAAATAATGAGGCGGAACTGGTCCTCAGTCTGGGGAACTGGTTTCAAACCAATGATCAACTTAATTTCGGGAGCCACACCGAGCGCTTCGCTTATTACGCAAGCCTGAATGGCAATCGAAGCAACTACGGACTCCAGACACCGATTGGAGAAGTCTTCCACGATGCGGAAAACGGCTACGGAGGATTCGCATCCTTCATCTACAATCCCGATCCTCAGAATCAACTTCGGCTGATCACCTCTTTGCGGCAGGATTACTACCAGATTCCCTACGACCCGGATCCCAACTCAGCCGGGAATCAGTTATACCCGAGCTATGGACTCCGTGACGGCGAGCATGAAACCGATGGGTATGCCGCTTTCTCCTGGGTTCATACCTTCAATCCCAATCTTTCGGTCACGGTTTCGCCTTTCTATCACTACGCCAGGGCCAACTACCAGGCTTCGCCCAATGACACTCCCGTCGCCACCAACGCCGATCAAACCTCCAGTTACGGCGGCCTTCAGGCGAGTGTGAATACAATCATCTGGAAAAACGATATTGAGGCGGGCTTGTACGGCTTTGCGCAGAATCAGAGCAACTACTTTAACAACGTTTTTCAGCCATGCGTTCCGCCATGCCAGAACTTCCCTCCTTCGTCGGCCTCCATCACCGGCGGACTCGAGGAACTGTTTTTCAGCGACAAATTCAAGGTGACCTCATGGTTGACCTTGATCGCCGGCTTACGGCAATCGCACTTTACCGCCGATATCGTGGACAATGCGGTGGATCCGCGCTTCGGCATTGCCGCAAAGATTCCACGCATCAACTGGGTATTTCACGCGTTCTATGGTCACTTCTACCAGCCACCCCCGCTGCTGACGGCCACCGGCCCGCTCCTAGACTTGGCAAACAATCAGAATCTTACTTTTGCTCCCTTGCACGGTGAGAAGGATGAAGAGTATCAGTTCGGTGTGACGATTCCGTTCCGCGGCTGGGCACTGGATGCCGATCATTTTCAAACACGGGCGTCGAATTGGCTGGATCACAACAATATCGGAGAATCGAACCTCTTCTGGCCGATCACCTGGCAAGCCGCTCTGATCCAGACATGGGAACTCACGCTGCGTTCTCCGCGCCTCTGGCATCGCGGCCAGTTTCACCTGGCCTATGCAAATCAGATCGCCAAGGCCACCGCACCCATTACCGGAGGTCTGATCTGCCCTACTCCTGTGACGCCCTCGTGCCCACTCTATATACCACCGGGGTACTCTCCGGTGGATCACGACCAGCGAGACACATTGAACCTGGGATTCAACGCAACTCTTCCCTGGCAATCCTACGCCTCATTCAACCTGTATTACGGCTCGGGGTTCACCAACGGATTTCCCGACTCGCAGTATCCGGGAGCCTATCTGCCCGCGAACACCAACCTGGACATTTCCCTGGGGAAGACCTTCACAGAGAAATACAGCCTGTCGTTTACGGTGTTGAATTTGACCAACGACCGCGTGGAATTGGACAACAGCCTGACTTTTGGGGGATTCCACTGGAATGCACCGCGTCAAATATATGCGGAATTCCGTTATCGATTTCATTATTGAGGACAACCGATGAGAAGAATGATTTTGCTCTGCAGTCTGGTGGCTCTCGGTCTGGTGGTTGGTTGCCAATCCGCGCCGGAAAGGCGCTACTCCTTGCAGGCGGAGGTGATCAACGTGGACGCGCCTAGAGGTCTGATCGTGGTGAAGCACGGAGACATTCCCGGGCTCATGCCGGCGATGACCATGCAATATCAGGTGGCAGACCCAAAGCAAATCGAAAGCCTGCAGCCGGGAGACAAAATCAGCGCTGAACTGGTGGTGAGCGAGAGAAAGGGTCTTTTGGAAAAGATTACTCTGGTCAGCAAAGGGGATGGCAAGCCTTCGACCGGCGCATCGCAGCACATTCCTGAGAAGGGCGAACTCGTGCCGGACTTCGCCCTTACCAACCAAGACGGCAAGCCGATCCATTTCCACGACTACCAGGGACAGACGCTGCTGGTGACTTTCATCTACACGCGTTGCCCGTTGCCCGACTTTTGCCCGCGTATGAATGAGAATTTCCGGGAGGTTCAAAATGCCTTGCGCGAAAAACAGCCGCCGATGGACCATGTGGCCTTCTTGAGTATCAGCTTCGACCCGGAACATGACACTCCGGCAGTGCTGAAGCACTACGCAGCCATATATAAGAAGAATGCCAATGGACAAAAGGGCTGGGACTGGCAATTCGCCGTGCCCGCCGTGAAAGATCTACCGGAAGTCGCTCACTTTTTCGGACTTGTGATCCAGCCGGAACCGGCGCAAATTGTCCACTCGCTGAGCACCACGCTCGTCGGGCCAGACGGAAAGATCCAGGCTTGGTATGAGGGGAATGAATGGAAGCCTGCCGATGTGGCACAGGCCATACTACTTGCCTGGTCCCACACTTGAGAAAACATCCGTTGTTGCGCATCCGCGCATCGGCAGCTAGACTGAAAATGAAATTCGAATGGCGATGGAGTTCGCCAAAACCGCCTCGGCAGAACTTGCCGCGGCTGATGACTCCTGGCTGCCGCCCGGCACCAGGAGTTTTTTTGTAAGCGGCGCGGGAGCAAAACCGGAGAGACCTTGCGCATTTTATTAATCGCGATATTCGGAGCCATTGGTACGCTGGCACGCTACGGCCTGCAGGGCCTGGTGCAAATCAAGATGGGCAGCACCTTTCCCTTCGGGACACTGCTGATCAACCTCACGGGCTGCTTTCTGCTCGGACTGATCGGGCAAGTCACGCTCAATCGCGTGATTGTACCCGCCGAGTGGCGCACGGCCATCGCCGTCGGATTTTTTGGTGGCTACACCACTTTTTCCAGTTTTGGCTGGGAAACGGCCAAGATGCTGGAAGCGGGCGAGTGGCTTTGGGCCACAACCTATGTCGCTGCCAGTGTCGTACTGGGCCTGTTTCTGTCCGTGGCCGGGATTCGCCTGGCCAACCGCTTCTAGGAGCGCGAAATGACACACGAAAAATTCGAAGGCGAACGCATGCTGATGCGCATCCACATCGGCGAGTCCGATAAATGGCACAGCAAGCCCCTGTATGAAGCTATTGTGCAGATGTTCCGCAAGAAAGGGTTTTCCGGCGCGACCGTATTACGCGGCGTTGCCGGGTATGGTGGATCGAGCGTCTATCACACGGATAAACTGTTAAGGCTATCCGAAGACCTACCCATTGTTGTTGAAGTCATCGAAACGCAGGAACGAATAGAGCAGATCTTACCGCAGCTGGATGAAATGGTGGATGGCGGGTTGATCACCCTCGAAAAGGTGCGGGTCATCCTCTATCGCGCCGCAAAGAAGTAGCCGCTACGGCAATCGCTGCTGTGCATTTCCTTTGCCTATCGCCAGGCTGTTCGCTGCATACGGTCGGCTGTACACTTCCTACCCATGCCTAAACCTGAACAAAGTGGCTCTTGGCTCAATCGGACTGTCGTGGGTGTCGGCATCACCAGCCTGTTCAGCGATTGGAGCCATGAAATTGCGACCGCGGTCCTGCCCGCGTTCCTGGCGGCAATCGGTGCCGGGCCTGCTTGGCTTGGCGCCATTGAGGGAATCGCCGACGGGCTTTCTAGCTTCACAAAGCTGGGCGCGGGATATTACACCGACCGCCTGAAGCGCCGCAAACCGTTGGCGGTTTTCGGTTACGCGTTCACAGCGCTCTCTACCGCCTCATTCGCGTTTGCCACGCATGCCTATCACGTCCTGTTCGGGCGCGCGGCGGCCTGGCTCGGGCGCGGGGTGCGTTCCCCCGCCAAGAAGGCTTTGCTGGCTGCAGATGTCCCGCCCTCGGCCTATGGGCGGGCCTTCGGGCTGGAGCGGTTGATGGATACGATTGGAGCCATTGCCGGCCCTCTGACCGCTCTCTGGCTCCTGGAAGTCACGCATCACAACTATCGCTCGGTCTTCCTTTGGACGCTTCTTCCCGGAATGACTGCCGTCGCAAGTTTCTGGCTCCTCGTGCGCGAACGTCCCGTCGAAGCAAGAAAGAAACAGTCTCTCCTGACAGGGTTGAAATCTCTACCAAGCACGTTTCGCCGTTTTCTATTGGGCGTGGGCATTTTTGGCGCGGGCGATTTTTCGCACACCTTGCTCATCCTCTATGCCACGCGCATGCTGGCCCCCACTCAGGGCATGGGGCGCGCCGCCAGCGTGGCCGTGGGTCTCTACACTCTGCACAATGTTTTTTATGCCGGCTCCGCGTACCTAAGCGGGTGGATCAGCGATCACGTGCCGCATCGCAAACTCGTTCTCGCCGCCGGGTACGCACTTGCGGGAGTCACCGCCATTCTTCTGACCACGGCCCCGCATTCCCTGTGGCTGCTGGCCATCATCTTCGTTCTTGCCGGGTTTTATGTGGGTACGGAAGAAGCTCTGGAAGATTCTCTTGCGGCGGAACTGATTCCCAAAGAGCAGCATGGCATGGCGTTTGGCACGCTCGCGGCCGTCAACGCTGTCGGGGACTTGCTCTCAAGCCTCGTCGTCGGATTCTTGTGGTCCGCCGTCTCCGTGCGCGCGGCCTTCTCCTTCTCCGCGGTGCTCTTCTTCCTGGGGGCCGCTGTGGTCCTCCGGCTGCGTCGGTAAAGCTTCTCCCTGAATGGCCATTTCGCGCGAAGCGTGTTTCTGAGAGGCGATCATCCGCCGGCGCACTTCCGCCTCCAGATACTTTCGTAGATTTTCGGCAACGATGCCCGGTTCGGCGAGTACGCGCAGATCGGAAACCGTTAGCTGCGGCAGGAAGCCCAAAACAATGGAAATGGGCGTAGAGGAATTCCGCACAATCGCCAATCGCACGTTATAGCTCTGCGACCACTTTCGATGGCTTGCCAGCGCCTGCACCACCGGCACGGGCACTTTTTCACGCGCCAGTGCCTTCAAAACCTGAGCCTCTGTAAGGAATGGATTTTCGAGCGCAATGGGCATGACCTGGGCGTGTCCATCCGCCACCAATGCGCCGGCCACTCGGCTCGGTCCGCGGCGCGCGAGGGCGATTTTTTGTCCAAGAGGCAGTTGTGGAAGTCGCGCGACGATTTGTTCTTCCGCGTAACGTTTCAGTTCCGCGGAAACCCCGGGAGAGAGAGCAAACTGCACCAAGTCCATCAGGTAAAGGTCTTTCAGTTGGCGCAAACCGATCAACCGGGGAGTTCGTGGATGAAACAGCAAGGCCTTCTTCACCGCATAACTTTTCAGAAGCGGTTTGCGCGCGCCAATCTCTTCCAGGACCTCCACGGGAAGGTCTTTGCGAGTGAGCAGCAGGGTCAGTTTGGTTTCGTCGAAGGCAGGATTGTCCAATAAGGCCAGCAGAACCGCCGGAGCAGGATCGTAGATCAGCGAGTTGAGTTGGTCTCCGCTGGCAACCCGAGCCCACTGGATCTCTTTCTCGAGTTCTGCCACCTTAGTTCCCCTCTTCCCCCGCCTCCGGAAGCAGTTTAACCGCCAGGCGCGCGGCGGCTTCCGCGGCCGTTACCACCAGCGAACCGAACTCCGCATGCGGAGCAGCCAGGCGTAGCCGTTGATCGAGCAATTGATCGAAATAGTCGGAGCGTCCCACCATGCCGCCGCTTTTCACAAGTAGAAATTTTTCCGACTTTAACTGCAGCCGTTCGGTCAGATCCGCCACCAACAAGGCAAGCTCGGCCGCCGCGTCCTGTAGAAGCGCGCGGGCAGCGGAGCTGCCCTCATCGGCAGCCACTGTCACCACCGGAAAAATTCTCGGAAAAACTTCGTCGGGAACACTGTAAACCCTCAAGTGAAAATCCTCCCAGTCGGAGACGCGCAGCTCTCGCAAAATCTTAGCTGCCAGCGGAGAGTCCGGCATACCGCGATCAGCTTCGCGCAAAGCGGCAATCGAAGCGCGACGCCCCACATCGTAGGCGCTGCCTTCATCGCCGAGCAATGGCCCGTGGCCACCGACGCGCACGATCTGTCCGCTTCTGTCTCGTCCAACCGCCGCGGAGCCCGTGCCGGCAATCAGAACGATCGCCAGACCACTCCCAGTGGCTTCGAGTGTCAGGTCCAGATCGGTGCACACCTGCACGATTTTTCCAGGGTATTCCTCTGACAAGAGCTTCTTCATTTTTCGCTGGGATTCTGGCTGCGCCGTGCCCGCCAGTCCCGCACACATTGCGGTGATGTCACCCGAAGTAAGCTTGGCGTTTTGCAGCGCGGTTCGTCCTGCTTCACAGACGGCAGCCAGCGCCCCGCCAAATCCCACACGCATGGGATTGGACGGACCACTTCGCCCGCTGGCGCGGACCAGCCGAGCCTCATCCATCAAAACACATTCTGTTTTTGTTCCTCCGCCATCAAACCCAAGCACGAATCGCATACCCAAAGCATACGCGAGGCTGGCCGCTTTCGCGTAGTCCCACGTGGACGGTTGCTGAAATTGTTCGAAGCTCCTGCAAGGTTCGCCACCGGTACCTTGACGGTCCGTTGTTCCGCTACTATCCTCGTCTCACTTCGCGGTAAAGTTTGCTGGTCGCGAACACGGAGCTTGATGCGCATTCATCCGCTGGATCTGGCCATTGTCATCGCATACTTGTTGGGCGTTACACTCCTGGGCCTGCGGTTCCGCCAGCAGCAGCACAACGTGAACGATTACTTCCTGGGCGGGCGCAGCACCCCATGGTGGGCTTTGGCACTTTCTATCGTGGCTACGGAAACCTCCACGCTCACGATCATCGGCACACCTGCAATTGCGTACGCCACCAATCTTACGTTTCTGCAACTGGTCTTCGGCTACATCGTTGGGCGCTTCCTCATCTCCCTCCTATTTCTACCCGGCTACTTTCGTGGTGAATTCCTCACCGCTTACGCGTTGATCGAGAAACGATTCGGCGCAAAAATGCGCGCTGTCGCGGCCTTAACGTTTCTGATCACCCGTACCTTGGCTGAAGGCGTCCGCGTTTCTGCGATCGCCCTGGTCATCAGCGTCGCGCTCGGGACTTCAGAGCGCCTGGCCGTCTTTATCGTGATCGCACTCACGATTCTTTACACCTTCGAAGGTGGCATGAAAGCGGTCATTTGGACCGACGTTGCACAATTCCTGCTCTATCTCACCGGAAGTCTCTTTACCTTTGGCCTGCTCCTTTACAAAATCCCTGGCGGCTGGCCTGAAGTCGCGCAGGTTGCTTCCGTCAACGGCCACAAACTTCAGTTCATCGATTTCAGCTGGAATTTGGCCGCGAACTACACGTTCTGGTCCGGGGTGATCGGTGGAGCTTTTCTCACCTTGGCGACGCATGGCACAGACCAAACTATCGTCCAGCGTTTGCTCGCCGCTCGCAATCAGCGCGACGGCAGCCGAGCGATTATCGCCAGCGGCTTCATCGTCCTTTTCCAGTTCACGGTCTTTCTCCTCATCGGCGTGTTGCTCTTTGTATTTGCGCAGCACACTCCTCTACTTGCCCCCGGTGAGCGCACCGATCGCATCTTGCCACTGTTCCTGGTTCGCGAGATGCCCGTCGGCTTGGCCGGTCTGCTGCTCGCCTCTATCCTCGCTGTGGCCATGTCCAACGCCAGCGGTTCGCTCAACTCTCTTGCCGCCTCCAGCGTGATGGACTTGAACGCATTGCGTGGCCGTCCCATCGATCCTTCAAGATACCTGAAAATTTCTCGGCGCATGACGCTCGTATGGGGCGTGGTGCTGATTTTCTTTGGCCTGGTGAAGTGGCAGCACTCGTTGCTCGAAACCGGCCTAGCGATCGCATCCCTGCCTTTCGGCAGCTTACTGGGGTTATTTCTTCTCGGCACGCTCGATTCCCGCGCAAATTCGAAAGGCTGCCTGGTCGGGATGTTCGCCGGACTCACTGTGGTTCTAGCGGTGTATTTCGGTACCACCGTGGCCTATACGTGGAATTTTTTGATCGGGTCGTGTGTTACCTTCGCGGTAGGTTCATTGATCAGCCGCGCCTTTCCTGAACAATATGCCCACGCTTGATGCATATACACTGCGCGATGTTCTACACTCGTTCGCGGCGACTTCCCGCGGAGCCACATGAGCGAAAAACGCCTCGAACTTGTTCGCGGCCTCGGGCCCTGGGCCTCCACCGCCATCGTCGTAGGCACCATGGTGGGAACCGGCATTTTCTTGAAGCCCGCCGAAATGGCCCGCGAAGGCCATTTTGTTTCGATCGTGTTTGCTGCCTGGGTCGCCGGCGGTCTCCTTTCCATTTTTGGCGCGTTGGCCTATGCGGAACTGGGCGCCGCGATTCCGGAAGCAGGCGGAGAATACGCTTATCTTCGGCGCGGATTCGGCCCTGTGTGGGGCTTCTTGTTCGGCTGGATGCACTCGATCGTAGGTCGACCTTCTTCTGCGGCTTCGATCGCCGCAGGGATGATGCGTTTTCTCAGTTTTTTCCTGCCCGCAGTCGCCGCCCCTCTCTTCACGGTACATATCGCCATCCCGGGACTGACCAACTGGATCCCACCGTACGACTTCGTTTTTACCTGGGCTCAGCCACTCGCGGTTTTCTGGTTGCTGGCCATGACCGGCGTCAATTATCTCGGAGTGCGCCTGGGCGGTGAGGTGCAGATCTTTCTTACCGCCATCAAGGTGCTGAGCATCGCGCTCATCATCGCCGTAGCGTTTCTCCTGCCAAGTTCCGGTGCGCATTCTCCCGATCCAGTGTGGCCCAGTTCCGCCGCTACCGGCTTGATGACTGCGTTTCTCGCGGCTCTGGCTGCGGCGCTGTGGGCCTATGATGGATGGGAAGATTTGAACCTGGTCGGCTCCGAAGTGAAGGATCCTCAGCGCAATTTCCCGCGCGCGCTTGTTGGAGGAGTCTCCTTTGTCGCGCTGATCTACATCCTGTTTAGCGCCGCGTGCCTGAAAGTGCTGCCCTTTGACAGTGTCGCCCACTCCCAGCACGTTGCTTCCGATGTGGTGGAACGAGTCATCGGTCACGGTGTCGCCTTCTGGATAACGCTGGCCATGGTCATTTCGGCGCTCGGTTCCCTGAATTCTTCCATCTTGAGCGGTGCGCGCGTGCCTTATGCGATGGCTCGCGACGGGATTTTCTTCAAGGTAGCCGGTGGCATTCACCCGAAATATCTGACCCCGGGCCGCGCGTTGATTTTCCAGGGCGTCCTGGCCAGCGTTATGGCGCTCACCGGAACTTTCGAAGAACTCACCAACCTGTTCATTTTTGCGGGCTGGATTTTTTACGGATTGGCCGTGGTGTCGCTCTTCCGTTTGCGCAAATTGGAACCGAACCTCGAACGACCATACCGCTGCTGGGGCTATCCGTGGGTGCCAGGGCTGTTCGTCCTCGGCGCGTTGGTGCTGACCGTGAATCTCTGGCTGGTCCGGCCGGGCCGCTCAACCATCGGCCTGCTTCTCATTCTCGCCGGTCTTCCCTTCTACCACTATTGGACGCGACGGAACGCGTTGCAGCCAAGCTCTGCTGCCTGAAGCTACTCTCGATTGAGAAATAAACCAGGAATAGGTCAGTTGCCAGACGCGCCGGCGCCTGCTGTCCGGCTGTGGCGCGAGGGATCGCCCATAGCAAGAAGTACGGACTCAATTTTGCCTCGGACGTGAAGATCCGGATAGATGCCCTTGGCCATGGCCTCGATGCCGGTGACGAGCCGCCCGGCCGGCCGCGAGACCACGCCATTTGCATCGAGCGCAAACACGCGCCCATCGCGTACCGCAGGGATGCTTCTCCACGCTTCCGGGAAATTCATCGACCGGTATTCATTGCGCGCTTGCTGGGCGTTGTAACCGCAAGGCCCGATGAACAACACTTCGGGCGCGGTAGCGACAATTTCTTCCAGGGTCACGCGAAACGATGGCCTCTTCGCCCGGCCCAACCCATCGGTCCCGCCGGCGCGCGCAATCATCTCTGGGACCCAATGCCCGCCGACATAAAACGGGTCCAGCCATTCAAGCATAACGACGCGGGGGCGGTGCTCCGTTTTCGGCAACTCGTTCTCGACCTGCGCAAGTCGCTCTCCGATTTTCTCGACAAAGGCCTGGGCACGCTCACGTCTTCCAGTTCTCTCGCCAATCCACAATATGTCGCGCCAGACGTCGCCCAATTCCAGCGGATCGAGGCTGAGCACTTCCGGTCGTGTGGACATCCCGGCCAACACGGCTGCCAATTCATCGGGAGTCGCCGCGCAAACGTGACAAAGGTCCTGCGTGATAATCAGGTCGGGTGCGAGCGCTTCGAGCAGATCCCGATCTACTGCGTAAATCGATTCTCCGCGCTCCACATGCTCGCGCACCAGCAGGTCCGTTTCCGCGGGAGTCACATCCTTGGGCAGACGCGAGCAAACCACACACGTCTTGGTTCTGGCTTGGGGAGGAAAATCACACTCGTGGCTGACGCCAACGATCTCTTCATCGAAACCCAGTGCGAACAGAGTTTCAGTGGCCGAGGGCAGCAGGGAAACAATGCGCATCCCCGGACTGTAGCACAAACCGGGCCGAGAAGCGGAGTCCAGGTTCTGTAGTGGCCGGTCTCGAGACCGGCCGCGGGGCCATCGTCAGTCCCTCTAGCCGCTTCTTTCGGCCAACGCCTGTCGCTAATTCTTCGTTGCGGTCGGTAGTTTCCTCATTCCTTCTAGCGCGACCCCAATGCACAACGCTACACCGGGCAGCAAGACCCAACTCAACGTCATCGCCATCATCCCAACAAACTCGAAGTCATGAACGACATAAGGGTCCACAAACACACGGAAAGGCAGGACGATCAGGAATACACAGCCGATCGCCAGTGCTGGAAAAGTGCCCGCCAGGTAGACTCGCCACCCGCGCGCCTGCGCCCGGCGCGACAGGTATCCGCCAGCCGCCCCAATCGACGGCAGAAGCACGAGCCAGGGTATATATAAAATCACCGCCGGGGGTTTGTTGACGTGCCACGTCAGCGGCTGTATTCTCGCCCCTATCAGTAGCGCAAGAATGCCCCAGGAAATGAAGAGTGTCACCAGACTTGGCAACCAGATTTGTTTCACCCGCTGAGACATCGTTCTTTCCCTCTTTGCTGAAACTACCTCCTGCCGCAACACCTGCCAGTCACCGGCCATGGCGCGGGTTCGCAAAGCTGCTTCCGCTTCGGAGAATCCACCAGCAACCAGCTCTTCAGAAAGCTGTTCCAAATGCCCGGCGAGCTCTTCGGAAATATCACTGACCTCCTGGCGATCCAACCGCAGGGGACCGAGGTTTTGCCGCACATACGCGCGCCAGTCAGGCATGGGTCACCTTCGCCACGCGCCGCAACGCCCGGAAAAGGTCGGCCCACTCGGCTCGCATCGGCTTCAGCATCTTGCGTCCACGAGGCAGCAGTCGGTAGCAGCGCCGGCGCTTCCCGCTGTCCCCCGTTTCCCAGTCGCCGCGCAGCCATCCGCGGTGCTCCATGCGGTACAACAGGGGATAGAGCGCCGCAAGCGTGTAATGCAACGTGCCCCCGGAGCGCTCCTCAATCCGCCTGCCGATTTCGTAGCCGTGCAACGGCCCTTGTTCAAGAACGCTGAGAACCGCCAGTTCCGCCGTTCCCCGTTTCAATTCCGTCCGAATCATAGCGTAGCCTCTTATGTGTAACGTTCTTATATAACAGAAGCCATGTCAATAGTACCCTGGAGCAGCCTCAGCAAAAATGTACCTTATTTGTACAGGAAGTACTTGCCGCGCAACTGCTCGAACTCCGCCAGACTCTTTGCCCAACTGGCGACAATCTGCTCGGGCGGTGTTCCCGCTTTCAGTTGCTCGATAGTGGCGTCGTTCCCCAAGAGCAAAACAAGTTTTGTCACATCGAAGTGCTCCGGATACTTCTTCTGGAGCACGTTGGCAATCTCCAGACCAATGCGCATGGACCGCACCTCGGCACGATCCGTCACGCGGATGCCCACACCGCCGCAGTGTTGCCCCGCGTACAAACCACTCACCGGAATGAATGGCTGGTTGGCAAAGTGCACGCCTGCCAGATTCCGCGCATTCAGC
>Ga0181532_10004448_pt1 | contig 12226 bp, 9 predicted proteins | sample PEATcosm2014_Bin_33_FD_119768 | JGI IMG/M metagenome (GOLD analysis project Ga0181532, IMG submission 119768) | Peatland microbial communities from MTU Mesocosm Facility, Houghton, MI, USA - PEATcosm2014_Bin11_30_metaG | ecosystem: Environmental > Terrestrial > Soil > Wetlands > Peat | place...
CGCATGAAATGCCGGCTGGTGAGCGCCACGCCCGACGCGGCGAATCTCGAAAACGGCGAGCGGATCCCCACGAAAACGCTGATCTCGACGGTGCCGTCCTCCCCCAATCCAATCGTGGACAGTCTTCCGCTACGCAAGCAGGGGGGCAAAATCGAAGTCGATCCTCATTTCCGCTCGGTCGACAGCGAGCACATCTGGGCCGTCGGGGACTGCGTCTCCTATCAGTACCCCGACGGGAGTGGCTTTTGTCCGCCGACGGCCCAACACGCCATCCGCCAGGCCAAGGTCGTCGCCGAGAACATCGCCGCCAGCTTCAATGGAGGCAAGATGCGAACGCTGACCTTCACGGGTCTCGGCAAGATGGGCTCGCTCGGCCATCGATGCGCCGTCGCGGAGCTTTTCGGGCGGATTCGAATTTCGGGCTTTTTCGCCTGGATCATGTGGCGGACGATTTACTGGTGGAAGCTGCCCGGATTCGACCGCAAGCTGCGGGTCGGCCTGTCTTGGCTGCTCGACCTGCTCGTTCCGCTGGAGACGGTCCAGCTCAAGCTCGTGCAGTCGCAAGGCGTGTGTGAGGTTCATTTTGAGCCGGACGAGACGATTATCAGGCAAGGAGAGCTGGGCGACACGATGTACATCATCTTGAGGGGAGAAGTGGAAGTGATCGTGGAGCGGGACGGCACCGAACCAATTCACCGCCGCCTGAAGTCCCCCGCCTACTTCGGCGAGATGGCCTTGTTAAACAACCGTGTCCGCACGGGGACCGTCCGGGCCGTCACCGCGACCGACCTCATCGCGCTCCAGCGCCGCGAGTTCAACCTCCTGATCGCCAATCTGCCCGTCCTGCGGGAGAACATTGAGACGGAATCGAAGAAGCGGCGCGAAGACGCCGTTGTGAGGTGATCGGCTCCGCTGAAGCATTTCAGGGAGGTTGCCGTACCAGACCGGAATGATTCGCCGACCGACATGTTTGTCGATATCGCCATTCATGGTCATGGGGAATCCGTGGCGCGGTTACGAAGTCACGCGAGGCAGGTGCCGTCGCGTCCGCCCGATCATCAGCTGCCGGTTCGCCACGGACACAATGTCCAACGGCCGAAGCGCGATTTGCGACTGTTTGCTACGGTTTGCAAATCGACCGCTGACGAAACTGATTCACGACGGCGGCGGAGCCCAGCCCGCTGACGAACGTGGCCGCCAAGGCACCTGCCGGCTCACAGGACGCGAGCTCGGGATCAGGACGGTCGAAGGGTGGCCCGGCTCGTCCCAGTTCGAATGCTGCGGCCAGAAGGGTGATGATGAGTGTGATTCCTGCCCGAATCGCCGTTCCGTCAGCGACAGTGGCGTTTGAGGTTCGCGCCGTTGCCTTCGCAGGCCCGACTCTGGCTCACGGATTTGCATTCGCGTCAAAGACGTTTCACAATCGGTGAACTAGCGACTCGGCGGCGTCGCCGAGCAGGCATCCGGCACAGTGCAAATGGGAAATCCCGGTGAAAGTCTCCGAAATGTCGCTGATGCCCGACAACGTGCTGGAGCCGCTGGGCGACCAGGAGATCCGCGACCTGTTCGCCTGGCTCCGCGCGAAATAAAAAATGCGAAAGCTGGTGAATTTGGACTACTAGCTCAAAATGACGAAGGACGAAGCACGAATGATGAAGGAAGCACGGAACTCGAAGCTCGAAACGAGGCGTCGGACGCAACGTCTTTCATTCGGGCTTTGGTCATTAGGTCATTCCTTGGTCATTCGGATTTCGTGCTTCGTCATTTCAAATCGGTCGGTCTCGCAAAGCCTCGACCGGCCCGACGGTCCTGCGTTCACGCTGTGGATTCGGGGTGCCCTGGCCTCGGCCTGGCGTGGCCCTGCCATCCGCCGCGGTCTCGCGCTGGCGGTCGCGTGTGCCGCTTATTCAATCGCCGCGCCGTGCCGCGCCGCCCAGGACGATCACCCCCCCTCGAAGGCGGTTGCCGGGCTTGATGTCGCGCCGGGTCTCGAAGCGACTCTGTTCGCGTCGGAGCCGATGATGCTGAGCCCGTCGGACATCGACGTCGACGAACGCGGCCGCGTTTGGGTCTGCGAGGTGGTCAACTACCGGAGCCGCAATGGCACTCGGCCGGAAGGGGACCGCATTCTGATTCTCGAGGACACCGACGGCGACGGCCGGGCCGATAAGTCGACCGTGTTTTATCAGGGCCGAGACATCGACTCGGCCCTGGGGATTTGCGTCTTGGGAAACCGCGCGATCGTCTCGGTGTCGCCGAACATCTTCGTCTTCACCGATACCGACGGGGACGGCAAGGCCGACAAGAAGGAGCTCCTGTTCACGAAAACCGGTATCCCGCAGCACGACCATTCGGCCCATGCGTTCGTCTTCGGGCCGGATGGGCGGCTGTATTGGAACTTCGGCAATCAAGGGTCCTCCGTCCATGATCGCGACGGCAAACCGGTCATTGACTTGTTCGGACGCCCGGTGGTCGCCGACGGAAAACCCTATCACGGCGGCATGTCGTTTCGCTGCGATCTCGATGGACGCAACTTCGAGGTCCTGGCGCACAACTTCCGCAACAATTACGAACTGGCGGTCGATTCCTTTGGCGGCCTCTGGCAATCCGACAACGACGATGACGGAAATCGCAGCGTCCGCATTAATTTTCTGCTCGAATACGGCAACTACGGTTTTTGCGACGAGATGACCGGGGCCGGCTGGGAGATGCCCCGCACCAATCGCGAGGCGGAAATCCCAGCCCGCCACTGGCATCAGAACGACCCGGGCGTCGTTCCCAACCTGCTGATCACGGGGGCCGGCGCGCCGACGGGAATCAGCGTTTATGACGGGGATTTGCTGCCGGAAATGTATCGCGGCCAGGTCATTCACTGCGATGCCGGACCGGGAGTCGTCCGTGCGTATCTCGTTTCCCCGTCCGGGGCCGGCTACAAAGCGACGATGCCCGATGTCGATATCCTGAAGGGAACACGGGATAGTTGGTTCCGGCCGTCGGACGTCTGCGTGGCGCCGGACGGGTCGCTCTTCGTGGCCGATTGGTACGACCCGGGCGTCGGCGGACACCGCATGGGGGACATCACGCGCGGCCGCATCTTCCGCGTTGCCCCGCCGAAGCGGCCCTATCGCACGCCCTCCTACGATTTTTCCTCGGCCGCAGGCGCCCTGCAGGCCCTCGAGAGCCCGAACCTGGCGGCACGGTATCGGGCGTGGACGACGCTCGAAACGCGCTTCGCGGAAGCCGAGCCGGCGCTGGCCCGCCTGTTCGAGCATTCGCCGAACCCGCGGCTACGGGCGCGGGCCCTGTGGCTGTTGGCAAGCAGCCCAAGCCGCGGCAGCCATTACATCGCCGCGGCCGCGGTCGATGGCGATCCGAATCTGCGAATGACCGCCTTGCGGGCGGCGAGGAAAGCCCGACGCGAAGTTCGCGAAACGGTCGAGCGGCTTGTCCGCGATCCCTCGGCCCAAGTCCGTCGCGAGTGCGCGATCGCCCTGCGAAATGTGGACGGGCCGCAAAAAGCCCGGCTTTGGGCGGAATTGGCCGTGCAACACGACGGCCGCGATCGCTGGTATCTGGAAGCGCTCGGCATCGGGGCGGAAGGCGACTGGGACCAGTGTCTTGCGGCCTGGCTCAACAACGTGGGCCCGGCCTGGAACAGCCCGGCCGGCCGCGACATCGTCTGGCGCTCCCGGTCTGCCAAGACCGCGGAGCTGCTCGTGGAAATTCTGGAAAGCCCGCGCACGCCGGTCACGGCGTTGCCGCGCTACCTGCGGGCGTTCGATTTTTTGCACGGCCCCGAGAAGGATCGCGCGCTGCGGCGATTGGCCTTTGCCGGTTCGCGCACCCAGCCGGCTGCCCGGGAAACGATCATGGCCGAATCGATCCGCCGGCTCGATCCCCAGGCGGTTCTCGGGACTCCGGCGCAAGCCGCGGCGCTCAAAAAACTCGTCGACTCGACTCGCGGCACGCCGCTGTTCGTGGACCTGATCGAACGATTTGATCTGCGCGGCTACGCCGCCGAGCTCCTGGCAGTGGCCCAGTCGAATCCGGAGAATGAGCTGGGAGTGCGGGCTCTTGAAATCGTGCTGTCCCAGAAGAGCGAAGCGCCCGTCGCCGCGGCTTTGCGCGGCTCCGACCTGAAAGTCGTCGACAGCATAGTCCGGGCCCTCGGAAGCTCCGAAGACCCGCGCGCCGTCGGGCTGCTGTGGCCCGTCGTCGCGGACGAAAAGCGTCCCATCGATTTGCGGCGTCAGGCCGTGCTGGCCGTCGGCCGAACGCAAGCCGGGGCCACTCGGTTGTTGGCCAGTGCCGAAGCCGGAAAACTCAGCCCCCCTCTGCGCGAGGCGGCCTCGGTGGTCCTGCACGGTTCCCCGTCCGAGCCGATCCGCGTCCGCGCGGACAAGCTGTTTCCCCTCGCGCCGGCCGCCGACGCCCTCCCCCTGCCGCCGATCCCGCACCTCGCCGACCGCACGGGCGACCCGCGCAACGGCCGGATCGTCTTTGCCACGATCGGAACGTGCGCCAAATGCCACGTCGTCGACGGACAGGGCAAGGACGTGGGGCCCAACCTGTCGGAGATCGGAGCCAAGCTCAGCCGCCAGGCGTTGTACGAATCGATCCTGTTCCCCAGCGCCGCAATCAACCACGATTTCGCGGCCTATACGGTCGAGCTGCAAAACGGAAACGTCGCCTCCGGCATCCTCATCAGCCGCACGGCCGACGCGATCGCCATCAAGGGGATCGACGCGATTACGCGGACTCACCGCGCCTCCGATGTCGAGACGATCAAGGAGCAATCGGTCTCGTTGATGCCGGCCGACTTGCAGAAAGCCATGACGGCCGACGACCTCATCAACGTGGTCGAATATCTGACGACCTTGAAGCCGGCGCAGGGCGCGAACGGTTATCGCAACAAGAAGGCTGGCGATAAGAAGGAAGCGGCGCGACTGCCCTGAGGTCGCAAAAGCCGCAACGGGCACGTCATGCGCCCCCGTTTGCCGACGAGCAGCACCTCTGCGGAGCCCTCTTCTCCGCCCAGGTCCGTCTGCGATTGTGCCGTCGGGTTTCTCCTCTTGAATGGCCTGATGCAATGGTAATTTACGATTGATTGCTGTTTTTCCCGCTTCGTGCGTTTGACACCTCGTCGCGCGATTTGGCTGCTCATCGACTCTCCTTTTCGGTCTCCATCTTGTCGCCGCTGCCCATCAGCGACAAGAGGCTTGTAGAGCCCCAACCGCCCTTTCGAGCTCTTCGCGTCGAGCCAGTCCGTCGAGCCAATCCGGGGGAATCCCAGCGACGCCCCAATGGGCCCCGGCCAACTGCCCGCAGACGGCCCCTGTCGTGTCCGCGTCATGTCCAAGATTGACGGCTCTCAGAACGGCCTCGCGGAAATTGTCCGCGTTGTGACCGAGACGAGCCGTAAAATTGGGGTCCAGAGGCGCCTCGGAGTCGTTGCGGAAGATGCAAATCGTTGTTTCAACGATCCGATCGGTGTACTTTGATTGTTGACCACGTGTACCAGCGTCGAGTCCGAATCCATCTGGAAAATGTCGGTTGAATCCGAAAAACCGCGATGTATGAACGGTTCACCGATCGGGCACGAAACGTGATGGGGCTTGCCAACCAGGAGGCACACCGATTGAAACATCAAGGCATCGGTGCGGAGCACATTCTGCTCGGCCTTGTCGCGGACGCATTGGATGAAGTCCCTTCGGTTGCGACCAAGGCAAAATCTTCGGTCGATGCCGCTCTGGAGCGCGTCTTTGCACCGCTGGCGCGCGCTGCGGATTGGTTGTTCGACCGGCTCCAGCATCCGGCTTTGCGCGGGCCGCTTTCGCCGGACTTTTTTCGGGCCTGCGACATCTTGAAGAACCTCAACGTCGATCCGCAGGCCGTGCGGCAGGAGGTCGAACAAGTAATCCAATCGGAATCGACGATCGTTGGAATGGCAAATCTCCCGCAGACCCCGCGTGCGAAAAAGACCATCGAATACGCGATGGGGGAGTGCCGCGAACTCGGCCACAACGCCGTCACCACCGGGCATTTGCTGTTGGGATTGCTGCGCGTCGAGTTTGGCATGTCGCCTGCCGAAGAAGGGCTTGCCGCCCGCGCGCTGAAGAACCTGGGGATCAAGCCGGAGGACGTGCGAAACGAAGCAATGCGGCTTGCCGGCGACCGGCTTCGGTGAAGTGACGCCGAAATGTCCCGGCGGCCTCTCTCCGGAACTTGAACCGGAATGCTCGACTCTTTGGTTTGGGAGCGGCTCCCACCAAGCGATCGCTTTCGCCACGGCCAACGATTCCGATCGAAGAGACGATCCGTATCTGTTCGGGTACCGGAGCTGTGGACCCAAGCTCGAATTCGATCGCGTCCTGCTCAGCGAAAGATTCTTCCTCTCGTTTGCCGAAAAGCTGCTGATCGAGGCCGATCATCCGAGCAATCCGGTTAAGCTCGTCCTCGTTTTTCTTCCACTTCGTTCCGAGCTTTGCACGATCGTCCATCGTTGGCCTCAGCCGTGTGGCAGCCAGTTGCTAACCGTCTGACATTTCAATCGGCCAATGGATTGAGCCTCGTGTCGCAGATTCCCGCGTCAATCAGCAGCTCAAACGGATCGATGTGGTATTTGATCCTGTTCTCATCGTAGGCCCGCTGCACCGCGTCAACGATGCTTGCGTGCGTCAGCTGTGGCCCCTCAAGTGGAGCGAGCACAGCTGCAGCCACTCCCGGTCGTTCTGCATGAGCAGATAACCCTTGGGAAGCCGCTTGAGAACGTATTCGGCGAGTTCCAAATCCACGAACCGATTCTCACACGCGATTCAGCGACAGGCAACCGTATTCCTTGTGCAGCCCAAGGGCGTAGAAACGGACTCTACAACAGCGGCAGACTGGAACGCGATGAGGTGACTCGCTCTGCGGCTCGGAGCACCTCGCCATAATCCTTGTTGCGATTCGGAAAACCCAGCCGACGGTCCATTCGACCTTCACGGTTGGGGAAAGCGGACGTGGTCTCGAAGATTCTAGCCTCGTTCGATGTTGAATTGCCGAATGCGATCGAGACGGTAGTGCTTTTCGATCCGATCAACGTGGCAGAACGCGACGAGGTAAACGCGACCCTTGGCTTCCAGAAAGCCGCGGGGCGTGACCTTACGTCGGGCCGTGCCGCGCGTCCCACCCTCGTAAAGCATAGTGATCGACAGCTCCTGGGCCACGGCGCTGCCAATTGCTTCGAAGCCTTTGGGAGGCCCGATCAGGCTCACGTTTGCTTCGTTGAAACTCAGCGGAGGCGCCGCCTCGAACAGCTCATCCGTGGTTCTCAGATGCGGCCGCAAACCAACCAGCATTCGAAACACGTCTTTAAGCAGAGTCGAATCTGCCAGAGCTCGGTGTTCTTCGGTATCGGCGACTCCCAAGCAAACACCCAGCGTCTGGAGCTGATGGTTCGCCAATAGCGGCAGGCGACGTCGGGCCAGTTCGAGTGTGTCGACGATCGCGTGGTGCGGAGAGAGTTCTCCGCACTGCACCAAAGCAACGGCAAGAAACCCGAGGTCGAACTTGGCGTTGTGGGCCAAAAGAAATGTCTCCGACGGGCCGAGAAATTTCAGAAATCTCGGGAGAACGTCGGAGATGGTCGGCTTGCCACGGATTAGCTCGTTGGTGATCCCGTGGACCTGCACGACAGAATCTGGAATTCCGCATCCAGGATCGACGAGCTGTTCGAAGCGGTCGAGCACTTTCCCGTTGAGCTTAAACCGCACGGCTCCGAATTCGACGATCCGACAGGAGACCGGCCACAAGCCGGTTGTTTCGAGGTCGAAAGCGACAATTTCGAGGTCGCTAAGCCGCATTCCACATTCTCGTGAGCATGCAGGTTGGCACTCAACGTACCCGGTTTGCGGTTTGTCGACAATGCGACGACGCAGGTCGTTGCGTTGTTGCGGGCACCCTACCAATCGTTTCACACGCAGTCGCGTTCCTTGGAGGGTAGTTTGCAAAAGTCATTTTCCATCCAGCATCAGACCTATCTCACTCAGGTCCACGTCCAAGAACTCTTCAAAAGCGAAAGTCCCTGCGCCGTGTGTAATTCCCGCGAAGGTCCCCGGCATCCCATTGGGGTGATGCGTTTCCAGGGCTTCCGCTACGGTTGGAGTCGCAAAGTTCTCGTTGAGCACCAACGTTGATCCAGACGCATCCAGTCGGAATAAACCAATCTTGGCGGACTCGGCGAACTGGACGCAGCCTTTCTGAAAACCATGACGTGATGCAATGGTGCCCTTGTGTGCGTTTATCTGCTGCATCTTCGAGTGGAATTCTTCAACGTCGTCAACAGGCACCGGCCCCCCCAGATCCTTACATTCAATGATCCAAAGAAACCAATAATCTGCAGCCTTCAGTCGCCACAGCTCAACAGACACATCCGTAATGATGTCATCGCGACGCATCGACGGATATGGCTTCTTTTGGTGGAGCCTAACGAATTTGGGATCAATGCCGTGTCTCCCCTTCTTGATCTCGTCTTCGATCTTTTTTCTGACCTCATTCTCAAACGGCGTTCCGCTTTTGGCCATTGTCCCGCTCCTCTCGATCTTCTGATTCTACCACCGTCCGTGCCGGTTACGTTCGCCTACGGGAGCAACTCGGGATCTACGACGGACGTGATCGTCCAGTGTTCGTCTTGAATCTCCAGGCGGACCGGTTCCGCCGCCTCGAACTGAACTTCCGGTTGATTCGCATTGCCCACGACAAGCTGGCTGACCAGTCGGCCCAGAAAGGGGAGATGCCCGACGATCATCACGGTGCGCTCAGCCGCGGCCAATGAATCGGCGAGTGGACGTACGTCATCATCCGGGCCGAGTGCACGCCGGACGGACGTGCCCTTCGCCGGCATGAGGTAGTCGACGAGGATCTCCGCGGTCTGCTCGGCCCTCAGTTTGCCGCTGTGCACGATTTCATCCGGTCGGATGTCGGCCGCGGCTGCCCACGCGGCGATTCGCTCGGCAGGCAGCCGGCCCGCCTAGAAGCGCGGGAATGGTGGCGCACGGTTACAATAGCGACCATTCCGAGCCTGGATCGGTCCCAGGCTCGGCTCATAGGGGAAAGGTCAGTTAATCGAATCCGCCTGACCTGATCGGCGTTTTCGCACTCTGCTCGGCGCGACGGAGTTTGCCACATGGATCTCCCCATCCTGAACAACCCCGCTCCGCGGCCAATGGCAGGCGCCACGAAATCGTTCCACGCGTGTGCCTCGCGTCCGCTGCCGATGAGTGTCGAGGAGATGCGCGAACGGGGCTGGGACGAGGCCGACGTCGTGTTCGTCACCGGCGACGCGTACATCGATCATCCCAGCTTTGCGATGGCGATTCTGGGGCGCGTGCTCGAGGCCGCTGGGTATCGCGTCGCGATCGTCAGCCAGCCCGACTGGCGGAGTTGCGACGCCTGGCGTTTATTCGGCAAGCCGCGACTGTTCTTCGCGATCAGTGCCGGCAACATGGATTCGATGATCAACCATTACACGGCCAATCGCAAAGTCCGTAACAGCGATGCCTACTCGCCCGGTGGTCGCATTGGTTTGCGGCCCGACCGCGCCACGCTGGCATACTGTCAGCGCGCCCGCGAAGCGTACAAGGGCGTTCCGGTGATCGCCGGCGGCGTCGAGGCGTCGCTCCGCAGGCTCGCGCATTACGACTATTGGAGCGACAAGGTCTGGCGTTCCATCTTGCTCGATTGCAAGGCGGACTTGCTGGGCTTCGGCATGGGGGAAGACGCGATTGTCGAAATCGCCCGTCGCTTGGAAGCCGGTGAGAGCGTGCGCGACATGCGGGGCGTTGCCTACGCAATGGGGGCGTCGGAATTGCCACCCGACGACGCGCTGGTGTTACCGAGCTTCGAGCAGGTCCGCGACGACAAGTGGTCTTTCGCCGAGGCCACGAAGATGATTCACAACGAAACGAATCCGTACAACGCCCGCAGGCTGGTGCAATGGCACGATCGGCAGGCGGTCGTCGCCAACCCGCCGGCATTACCGGTCTCGCAGTCCGTCATGGACAGAATCTACGGGCTGCCGTACACGCGGCGGCCGCACCCCATCTATTCGGAGCCGATTCCCGCGTACACGATGATCAAGGATTCGGTGACGATCATGCGGGGCTGTTTCGGCGGCTGCACGTTCTGCTCGATCACGGCCCACCAGGGGCGAATCATCCAGTCGCGCAGCAAAGAGTCGGTGCTGAGCGAAGTGCTTGAAATGACTCGCGACAAGGACTTCTCGGGCGTCGTCAGCGATATCGGCGGACCGACCGCAAACATGTATCAGATGCAGTGCCTGCGTCCGGAAGTCGAGGCGGTCTGCCGGCGGCAATCGTGCGTGCATCCCAAAATCTGCAAACTGCTGGGTACCGATCATGGCCCATTGATTCAGTTGATGAAAGAAGCGCGGGAGACGCCGGGCGTTAAAAAAGTCTTGGTCGCCAGCGGCATCCGCATGGACCTGGCTCGCCGCTCGCCCGAGTACATGCGGGAACTTGTCCGGCACCACGTCGGCGGACGGCTGAAGGTCGCGCCCGAGCACACCGACCCGCACGTGCTCGACAAAATGCGAAAACCGAGCAACGACGACTTCGAGCAGTTCACCGACATCTTCAACGCAGAGTCGGCGAAAGCGGGGAAGAAGCAGTACATTGTGCCGTACTTCATCGCCAGCCATCCCGGCAGCGATCTCGACGCGATGATCGACCTCGCGGTGTTTTTGAAACGAAACGGTTATCGGCCCGACCAGGTGCAGGATTTCATACCGGCTCCGTTCGACGTGGCGACCGCCATGTTCTACACCGGCATCGATCCGTTCACGAAGCAGCCCGTGCATGTGGCGAAAGCATTGCGCGACCGCAAATTGCAGCGGGCGCTGATGCAATTCTTCAAGCCGGCGAATTATTTCGAAGTCCGCGAAGCGCTGCGGCAGGCGGGGCGAACCGACCTGATCGGCAACGATTGCGAGAGCCTCATTCCGCCAACGCCGCCGCGCGAGGCGCTCGAAGCACGCCGCAAAGACGCCAACGCTCGTTTTCGCGGCGATTACGTTCATACCATCGGCGACGGCAAACAGAAGAAGCGGAGCCGCAAAGAATCGCGGCACGAGCCGAGCAACAGTTATCGCCCGAAGCCGACGAGCCCGTCGGCTCCGCGCCGCAAGACAAAACCGCCCGGCCCGTCGGCGGACGGTTGAGAGGCGTGTTTCACTTTCGACCGACACCGTCGGAGAGTTCCCGATTGCCGGGTCGCAGAATGCTTCGCCCTCACCCAGTCCCTCTCCCAAAGGTAGAGGGGACAAAACCCATCGACCAGAGACGAAGTCCAGCGCGTGCTGGCTCATCTGGACGGGACGTATTAAGGTAATCACCCGTTGACGGCCGCCCGGTGATCTTGGTCGTTACACGCGCCACTATTCCGTAGTCTCAATCGCTTCTTCGGACTCCCATCAATCGACCGAATTACGGCACTCCCTGGAGCGTATCGCAAACCGGTCTTCCCAGTAGCCGGCCGCTGCTAGCGGGGATCTCTGGACTTCCCCTTTGGTACATGACTTGCACGTCGGTAGGCCCTCTGGCACGTCCGGCCTACGAAGATAGCCCTGGATGGCGGCCAGACCGGCAGACGAATGAATTGGGCGAGGACTTCGGATCGGCCTTTTGACAATCACTGTGGTTGTCACACGGGCAGTTCACCGCGCCGCGGTTCGGTTTGAGACGGGCAAAGGCGAAGTGTGGCGGCGGTGGCGATCACTCGGACCGTGGTTTTTTGAGAAAGCGAGGGATGAAGATGAAGCGTATGCGTAACCTTCGGGACGGCCTGATGTTTTGCGCGATCACGATGTTCGTGATGGGAGCGGGCAATCGGGCTGTCGCTCAGAATCAGCCGGCGACTGAGAATCCATCCACTGCACGGGCGGCAACCGAGCCGAGGGCCGACGGAGCCGAGCAAGCAAATCGCCAAAAAAGCGAGCGCCATGTCGGACTAGGGTTCCATTTTGAGACGCAGGGCACTTCGGGCCGCGGGCTCGAAATCGCCAACGTCGACCCGAACAGTCCCGCGGCGCAAGCTGGCCTGCAAGCGCACGACCGGTTGATTTCGATTGATGGTCGCCCGTTTAGGCACCATCGCCATGCGAAAGCCTACTTGACCGCGCAGACGGGACGCCCGGTGCCACTGATCATCGAACGAAACGGGCGTCAGC
>Ga0181532_10004449_pt1 | contig 12224 bp, 9 predicted proteins | sample PEATcosm2014_Bin_33_FD_119768 | JGI IMG/M metagenome (GOLD analysis project Ga0181532, IMG submission 119768) | Peatland microbial communities from MTU Mesocosm Facility, Houghton, MI, USA - PEATcosm2014_Bin11_30_metaG | ecosystem: Environmental > Terrestrial > Soil > Wetlands > Peat | place...
CAACTGGAACAGCACCGGTCCCAGACGCTCGCCGAGGGCGCCCGCCGTCGCGATAAAGTAATCGAGATTTTCGCCGACTCCGCGCAAGCGCGCGAAATGCGTGATCCGCTGCGGCGCCTTGAGCGCAAAACGAAAGTCAGGCGGGGTTTTGGCGGCCCATCCCTCGAGCATCGACCGCCTGGGCATCGCGCGGAAGGTGTAATTGATTTCGACCGTGGCGAGCCGTTCGGCGTAAAACGGCAACATTTTCGCGGCGGGCAATTTGGCCGGATAAAATCCGCCCAGCCACTCCTTGTAGCTGAAACCCGACGCCCCAACCCGTATTTGCGCCGCCATCAGCGCAAGCTAGCAGGCTTCCGGCTTGCCGTGAAATCAGGACTAAGTGGGTCTCTTATTCCGGAACGCCGACTAAGAACCAGTTTGTCGTCCCTTGGACCACTTGAAGTCTTTATCAAATTGATTAAAATAACTAAGGTTGGTTGGTCGGGCTGGTCGACTGGACGGACTCAGGGTCAATCTCTAATCGTAGAGTCTCTCTCCGTTTACTGACACCAGGGAAGGACGCGCCGCCGGGGGGTGGCAGCGTCGTAGACCTCGGGGGAGGTCAAGATTGGGGCGAGTGTTTAGCGGCTATGGGAATATGTGATAGTTTAACCAAACGTTGAGAGGATAAGAGGACCTAAAGAGGAATCAGACTATGATGCTAGCAGATGCCAAAGTGCTCACCGTCGGCGAACTTTCGGAATACCTCCGCGTTCATCGGTCAACGATCTATCGGTTGCTCAAGAAGGGCCAACTGCCCGGATTCAAGATCGGCAGTGACTGGCGCTTTAACGTCGAGGCAATCGATCAGTGGCGCCTGCAGCAAGGCGCGGCCCAGCTCGAGGAGTTGCGGGCCGGCAACTAGACGCCATCGCGGCCGCCGCGCGCGGCCTGCGAGCTTTGGTGACGGGTGGAGTAAGGGTTTGAGGGGCGTAGCGGATACGCCCGGCTGGACAGTTCGCTGTTTCGAACGATCTGACTGATCGAGAGGGTTGGCGAGGGCCGCTCAGGTTACTTTAACTGGCGGCCGATGCCCACCGACGTTACTACCAGGATTCTGCGCTTCAGCGTGTCAGTCATGCTTTGGGATGACGGAGTGCGGACTTGTTCGCACGGCGGTGAATTCTAGCGGACCTCGCCGCACCTGCGGGACGAAATAAGCAGCTAAGACCCGCTATCGACAGCGACTACAATTCAGTCCGCTGTGACGGATGGATCGCTCGATTTCGTGCGGGGATTGGCAGCCTCCAGGAATCTTTGGTCGCGGGCTCCCTTTGAATGAGTTGAGCGCCCATTTTCTCAATCAACTCTCAAGTCATGCTGAGAGTTTGTAAATTTTTCGATTCTCGCCGCAGCACCATCATTGTCATCCTGAGCCGGCGAGCAGCGCGAGCCGTGCCTGCCCTGAGCGAAGCCGAAGGGTCGAAGGACCTGCGCGCAGCGCTCTCCCAATGCTCCTCTACGTTTATGTCGGGAAGACAGCTAGGGCTTGTGCAGAAGTTCCCTAGCTCAGAAATCGGCGGCGCACGAGCACTTCGCCGAGCAACAGGAAGATGGCGAGTGGGAAGAGGAGCGAATCGACCGGCCGCCAGGTCGCCACGGGACGGCCGCTCGGGGCAAGAATCTCCTTCAGGCTCGGCTGATACGCGGCGTTCGTGCCGAGCGCGAGTTGCCGTAACAAACTGTCGTTGACGGGCTGGAGCTTGAGCTCCTCCGCGTCGGCACTGGCAATACCGGCAGCGGCGACCTCGCGGCGCAAGAGCACACGCTCGGTATCGCCCGCCTTGATCATCAGGGCCAGATTATACTTACCGCGCGGCAAGGGCGCTGATTCGCCACGATAGAGCGACACTCCGGCCTGGCTCAGCGCGATATCCGCCACCTGATGCGGCCCCGCGATCCGGCAAAAGAGATTCCCGACCGGAACCGCGTCGGCCTTCTCCGCTTCAATCGCCAGCACGCCACCAGCGGCGTTATTGACGCGCAGGCTGAACGTCCCGGTGTCGCCCTCGCGCGCGACCCAGCTCACCAGTTGCGACCAGAACTCCGCGTAACGGTTCCAGCGGAGCCAGGCGAACGAGCCCATCGAGTCCGGGTCCCCGGCGAAGACGGCGCTCCGCCCCAGCTCGTACTGCCAGGTGACCAGCAGCGGGGTATGCGACGCCCCCTGATGCACCGTCAGCGGCACTTCCGCCCCGTCCTTGGCCTGGGTCAAGGCGACAAACTCGATCGGCGGGATCTCGCTCGGATTGATCCCGCTCAGGACGGCGCTGGGGGCCGGGTTGTCGACCTGCGGACGCTCATGCGCCTTGAAGTTGCGGGCTTCGTTCGTCAGGTGAACCAGGAGCTGCGGCAGCTTGGTGATATCCTCGACCCGGTAGAAGATACCGCCGCTGACCTGCGCGAAATCCTGCAGCAGGCGCAGGTTTTCGAGGTCGGGTCCAATGCGGATAGTCGAGAGCGGAATCTCGTGCTTGACGTAGTCGGCCATCAACTGGTCGTGATCGTGGTATTGCCGGTTGGTATCGCCGTCGGTCAGCAGAATAACCTCGCGCACGCCGATCCCGCTCGCCAGAATCTCCCGCTCCGCCAGCTCGAGTCCGTCCTTGAAATCCGTGCCGCCGCCCGGCTCCAGCCGCCGGATACGGTCGAGGAGCGGGGCGCGATCCTGGCCGAGCGGCCGCAGATGGCCCAGCACGTAGGGCTCGGAGTCGAAGGCGATTACGCCCGCATAGTCGGTATCGTCGAGCTGGTTGAGCAGGGCTGCGGCCGCCTGCTTGGCGTAGCGAATCCGCTCCCCGTCGCGCACGGCCGGATAGCGCGAGTTGTAGCTCATCGAGTTCGAGCGATCGATCAGCAGGTAGATCGCGATCGGTTCGCGCGAGGGCGGCGGCGGCTGTGGTACGAACTCAACCGGCAGAGCCTTTTCGAGCGGGCCGCCGTGAAAACGCGCGTCGCGCAGCGTGTCCCCGCCGACGATCACGCCGCCGCCGAAATCCGCGACGTAGCGGTTGAGCGCCTGCTGCGCGTCCTCGTCCAGCGCGGCGGCCGAGGTGTTCATGATAATCACGGCCTGGTAGTTCAGGTAGTCCTCGGCGTGCCGCGGCAGTCCGTGGGGCGCCGCGGTATCCACCTGATAGCCGCGCAGCTTGAGCACCTGGCCGAGACTCTCCGCGGGATTGTCAGCAATCATCAGCACGCGCGGCGCTGCATTGACCGCCAGCGCGGTTTCGGCGCTCGGATTGATTGCGACCAGCGGCGGCGCGTCGGTGATCGTCGCCTTCATCATGTAGCCGCCCGTGCGCCCCACCTGGTAGGGCAGTTGAAAGCGGTTGATCCCCGGACCGAGCGTGATCTGCCGGTAACCGACCTGACGATCGTCGGCGTAGAGCTTGATCATCGCGGGTACCGCGTTGGCGGCCTCGCTGACGACGTCGAAATGGATCGCGAAGCTGGCCCCCGCGCGCACCACGGCCGGCGCCGCGAAGTTGGTGAGCGCGACTCGTGGCTGACTCGCGGGCGGTGGGGCGCTGGTGTAGACCCGCACGCCGTCGTCGACCAGCGGCGCAAGCTCGTCGAGGGCGTTACCCTGGGTCTGGTTGCCGTCGCTCAGGAGCAGCATCCGCTTTTCGCGCTCGCCGCTGAAAAGGCCCGCGGCGGTCACCAACGCTCCCTCGATATCGGTCGCGCCGGCGTCCGGGGCGAGTTCGGTCGCGACCCGGACCAGACGCGGATCGTCCGGTGGCGCCAGCAGGCGGGTATCGCGCCCGAAGCCGACGACCGCCAGCCGATCACGGGAATCCATCGCGCGACGCAGCCGGTTCACCTGCGCGATCATCCAGGCTCGCTGATCAGGGGCGATCGAGCTCGACTCGTCGAGCAGAGCCACGAGACTGAGACCCTGCGCGGCGCCCCGTCCCGGCAGCTCCATCCCGGCCAATCCCAGCACCAGCGCCGCGAAGCAGAGCAGCCGCAGGGCCGCCGCGCTGAACCCGGCGAGTCGATGCCCACCGCGTATCGCAAGCAGCCCGGGGAGGGCGATCAGCGGCGCTCCGGCGAGCAGCCACAAGAGTGCGGGTCGCTCAAACATGGTTTAGTCCCCACGTTCGGGCGCGGCGTAAGAGGATTGCGGATTCCAGCAAGAGGATCAGCAGGACCACGCCGGCGAGCGCGGTCGTCAGCGGCACTACCTTGGTCTCGATAAGCGGCCGGGCCGGGGCGCGGGTCTCCTCGCGAGGCGTTGGCGGAGCTGCCACGCTCGTCGCCAGGTCGGAGCCCAATTCGTCGTAATAGTTGGCGTAGACTTCCGTTACTTGCCGATTCGCCACCAGAATGTAACGCCCCGCGTCCAGTGGCCGAAAACGGACCCGCCCCCAGCGGTCAGGCGTGAGCGGAGTCCTCGTGCTATCGGGCGCGATCAGGGTCGTCGCCGCAAAGGTCGGCATCGTCACCAGGTCGCCGGTGGCTACGACCTTCGCGCCGGGCGGCGTACTCAATACCTTGATTGTGTCGATCGCGAGCAGCAGGGCGTCGAGCCGGTCGGGATCGAGCAGCAGATGGTTGCGGACGTCAAACGCGATCACCCCGACCGCGCCCTGTGACGTGTAGCCCGTTGCGGCCAGGGGCAAAGTCGTCCCGAGAGCGGTGTCGGCGCCCTGGGCCAGCGCGTCCATCCATCCGGGGATCGTGAACAGGCGCGCGGCGCCCAGCAGTACGGGGGTCGCCAAGGGGGCAACTCCCGCACGGGACTGCAATTCGACCGCGCTGGCGGTGCCGGTCACCGGGATCGGCGCGGCGCCGGTGCCGGTTTGCCCCAATGGTGGAAAAATGAACAGGTGGGCGGGCGCCGCGCTTCCGGTATCGTTGGTGTCGTGAAGGATGGCGAGGTCGAAGTTGGGCTCGGCCTGCTTGCCGTCGGCCGCCGGTGAGCTGTCCAGCGCACTGGCCCGGGTCGTAACCTGAAAGCCGGGGTTGACCGCGAGCAGAACCCGGGCGAGATCGTCGCGCACCGCATTATCCGGCGAAACCACCAGCGCCCGCATCACGCGTCCTTTGGGTGCGAGCGCATAGCGATCATTGTCGGCCGCGAGCCCGTCGGCGGGCGTGATATGGGCATGGAGGACGCCGCCTTGCGGGATTGGGCCGAAGCGCACGGCGGCGACCGCGCGCGGTTCGATCATCAGGGGGGAGTCGAAGACCTGCCGGCCGTCCAGATCGATCCTGAGTTCGCAGGTCTGCGGACGGTAGGCGAAATTGCGCACGAGGCAGCGGCCCTCGGCAGTTTTGGGCGTCCCGGGTTCGAGGGCCAGCACCGCGAGGTTGTCGACCGGGCTGCCGACCTGATGGACGACCAGCGCGCCACGCGTGCGGGCCTCCTCAAGCAGCTCCGGGGCGGGTGGATGGTCGGTGAAGAGGTCGATCTTCTCGGCCGTGTTGGCGCTGTTCAGGGCGGCCCGCAACGCGGACGGGCGGGCGGCGACGGCGGTCGCCCGGAGCGCGTCGATCGCGTGCTCGAGGTCGGGCTTGCGACTGACCTGGGCTTGCATGATCCGCGCTTCGAGCGCATAGCCGACCACCTTGAACTGATCGCCCGGCGGGGCGCCGTCGACGATCGCGCGGGCCTGCCGCTGCGCCGCCGCGAGCCGCGTCCCATTAGCGTCGACCGCGTTCATCGACGCGCCCAGGTCGAAGATCAGCGCGCGGCGCAGTGGTCGATTCACCGGCGCGGCCATGCGCACGTAAAAGCCGGCGGCGACCAGGGTCAGCGTCGCGAGCGCCGCCGCCTCGAGCCAGAACAGCAGATCGACGCGCAGTATCCGGCTTCGCGCGACGGGTGCCGGCGCTTCGTCGAAGAGTGCAAGACTCGAGACTTCGATCGTTGGCCGGGCCTGCGCCCGCAGGTAGATCGCGACCAGCGCCGCGAGGCTCAAACCAAGGAGCAGATTGAGTGGATTGAGCAGCCCCACGGTCAGACGATCGCTCCCAGATGTGGAAAGTCGCGCACGATTGTTTCGTCGACCCGCGCCGCGCTGAAGGCCTGCATATGGTTCAGCCCGTGACGGGCACAGAAGCTGCCCACCCGTTCGGCATGCGCGGTCGCGCGCCGATGGCACGCCTGCGCCGCCGCCGGACCGAGCATCACTTCGCGGGTCTCCCCGGTCTCGGCGTCGCGGAGGCGATACGGTCCCGGCGGATAGGCGCCCGCCATCTCGGTTTCGCCCATCACATGCACGACCTTGACTTCGTGACGAGCCGCGACCAGTTGCGTCAGCGCCGCTTCGTAGTCGGACGCGTTGACGAGGAAATCCGAAATCACGATCACGATACCCGGCGGGCGGCGCTCGCCGAGCAACTCAGTGACCGCCGCGGCGAGCCGGGTGTCGCCACCGGCCTTGAGCGTGGCGACGAGCGGGCGAAGCTCGTAATAGGACTCGTGCCGCCGGTAAAAGCGCGACGCGATGAGTCGCGGACCACCCCGATCACCGCGTATCGCGACCACCCGCACCGGGTCGTTTTCGCTCATCGCGACATAGGCGAGCCCCAAGCCCAGGAGCAGGGCGAGTCCGAGCTTGTCGTCGCGCGCCGGCACGCCCATCGAGGCGCTCGCGTCGACCAGCACGGTCGCTTCGACCTGCCGATCGGCGCGAAACGTGCGGATCGTCAGATCGTCCAGGCGGGCGAAGGCGTTCCAGTCGAGATAGCGCAGGTCGTCGCCGGCGGTGTATTCACGGAAGTTTTCCGGCTCGATACCGCCGCCCTGGACGCGGCCCAGGGTGCGGCGTCCGGCACGCACCGTGCGCGCGCGCCGCACGCCCAGCAGCAGGCCGTCGAGCTTGCTCAGAAACTCGGGCTCAAATGCGCGCTGCTCCAGCATCTTTATCCTGAGCGCACCTCATCTTAAATCGACTTCGGCTCGCGCAGCCCTCAGCGGCGGGCCGCCTGGACCGCTTTGACCGCTTCTTCGACGATCCGCGCCGCGTCGACGTTGTCGGTATGGGCGGCGTAGTTGAGCATGATCCGATGCTCGAGGGCGGCGGGCGCGACCCGGTCGATATCCTCGTAGGCGATATTGGCGCGCCCGTCGAGCAGCGCGCGCACCTTGGCGCCCAGGATCAGCGCCTGCGCGCCGCGCGGACTCGAGCCGAAACTGACGTAGCGCGTCACCGCGTCGACCTTGATCGGCGAATGCAGATCGCCCAGCACGCGCGAGTTTTCCGGCTGCGTCGCGCGCACCAGCCGCGCCGCGTAATGCTCGATCCTCGGCGCCACGATAACCTCGCGCACCAGCCGCTTGAGCTGCTCGATCGCGCCGGCCGCTTCGACGGCGGCGAACACCGGCTCGACCGGGCTCTCCGGCGCGCCCGTGGTCGCGCTGATAATCCGCACTAGCTCCTCTTCCCCCGGATAGCCGAGCCGGACCTTGAACAGAAAGCGATCGAGTTGGGCCTCGGGCAGCGGATAGGTGCCCTCCATCTCGATCGGATTGAGCGTGGCCATCACGAAGTAGGGCGGCGCGAGCGGGTAGGTGACGCCGCCCGCGGTCACTTGCCGCTCGGCCATCGCTTCGAGCAGGGCGGATTGCGTCTTCGGCGTCGCGCGATTGATTTCGTCGCCGAGCAGGATATGGCAGAAGATCGGGCCGGGCTGAAAGCTGAACTCGCGCCGGCCGTCCGCCCCCGACAGGATAACCCGGGTGCCGGTGATATCGGCCGGCATCAGATCGACCGTGAACTGCACCCGATTAAACGAGAGATTGAGCGCCTGGCCGAGGCTCTTCACGAGGGTCGTTTTGCCGGTACCCGGCACGCCCTCGATCAGGACATGGCCGCCGGCGAAGAGCGCGCTCAGCAGTTCTTCAATCGCCTGCTCGTGGCCGACGATCGCCTTGTGGATTTCGCTCTGAATACGCCGGAAAATCCGTGCAAAGTCGGCGACCGTGACGGTGGTTTGTGCGGCAAGGCCGTTGCCGAGCTCGGGATCGCTCATCGTTCGAACACTCGCTTGACGGTCGGCCGATCGTCGAAGGGCACGCTCGTGCGCGCCAACGGCTCATCGGGCCATTGCTGGGAGTTGAGGGGCACCCGCACTTTGGGTGGCAGGTACGCGGGGGCGCCGCCGCTCGACGCCTCGTCGATCGGGCGGGCGTCGACGCTGAGCTTGAAGCTGTCGCTGCCCAATGGTTCGGCGGTGGGCGCGCCGAACAGATGCTCCGGGTCGGCGCCCGCGCTGTGATTCGATCCGGCCTCGCTGGCATAGCCGCTGCCGACCTTCGCCCCACCCAAATCCTCGGGCGATCCCGTCGAATTGTCGCCCGGCATCGAAGGCAGGCCATTCTGCGCCAGGCGATCCGGGTCCTCCGGCGGAATCGTGATCGGCGGCCGTTGATCGCCGCCGGCCGCCGGGACGCCGTCACCCGGGTTCTCAGGAGGCATGATCGACGCGCTGTCCGGATGGTTCCCGGCTTGATCACCGGCGCGCGGCGCGGGACCGCTATCGGCTCCGCCGGGCGGCGTCTTTGCGCCTTGCAGCTTGAGCGCCAACGGCGGTATCGCCCCGGGCGTCTGTCCGGTCACCTGATCCTGGAGCGACCCGGCGAGTTGACGCGCCTTGTTCATCCAGCGCGCGATACTGTTGCGGCTGGCGTCTTCCTTCTCCGCCTGCGCCAGCTTCGCCTCCAGTTGCCGCAACGTCGCCGGGTCGGCGTAAACCCGGGCATTCGCCGGATGCGACGGGTCGGCCGGGCTGATCTCCAGATTGCCCAGGTCGGCGGTCACCTCGGTGGGCGGGCCGTCGGCGGTGAAGGCTGGATCGCTGCGATGGTATTTCATCGCGAGCAGCACCGCCGTGATCATCACGAGGACCGCTGCGGGTGCGAAGATCGACCGCGAGACCCAGCGCGGCTCGACCTTCGACGGCTCGAACTTATGCCGCAGGGTGTAGGTGTCCTCGACCAGGTACGGCCACAGCGACGACGCCGGCGGCGCCTCCGCCAGCGCCAGCACCGTAGCCAGCCGGCCCTTGAGGTCGGCGCGATGGTCAGCGACGGCGGCGGCCCGACCCGGATTCGCCGCCTGACGGAGCGCCGCGCGCACGATCCGTACCGTTGCGGCGAGAGCGAAAATGCCCACCAGAATCGCGATCGTCAGAAAGAGCAGCGGATTAAGCGCAATTGCGGCAAGATAAATGAGCCCCGCCGCGCCGATCAGGACCGCTAGAGTGGTAAACAGCCAGAACTGGATCGCGAGCAGGTTGAGGCGCGTCCGGATGGCTTTGATCTGAAAGAGGATCAGCCAGAGCTTTTGTTCTTCGCGCCGATTTTCCGCCACGGAATGCTCTGAAGGTCAGCCTGCGTAAAACATCTAATGACAATAGTTGAGGATTTGGCGCGGGCGCAACGCCAATCTTAGCCCGGCATCGACGTGGCGCGGCCGGTTCTGAACCATCTTTTCCACCGCATTTTGCACATCTTCCCCCGCCAGACGGATGCCCGATGGACGAGATACGCACGCATCGGCGGATTGGATGCACTGATGGCTCTCGGAACTCCCACCCAAGATCTGAAATCACTCCCCATCTCCGTTAGCGGGGATTACGAAGCCCTTAGCCTTTTCTGACCTGCGGGCACCATGGGCAACCATTGGACTCCCAAGGCTTCAGCTGATACTTACCGTGCGTCGACTGCGGGCGACTAATCACGGTGGCGTCGGCCCTCTTGGCTGACTTGGTCGTATACAAGCCGTCTTCGTTTCGTAAGGGGGATAAAGCATGCGATTTTCAAAATCGGCATTTCCGCGCATCGTTTGTGGCCTTCTCGTTCTCGCGATCTTCGCCCTGACCGCTCACAGTCAGGTTTTCGGCGCCAGCGAGAGCGTCCTCTGGAGCTTTGGCAACGGCAGTGACGGCCAAGGCCCCTATGCCGGCCTGATCAGAGACTCAGCCGGCAATCTCTACGGCAAGACCGAAGGCGGCGGGATTTAGCAGGATGGGACGGTGTGCAAATTGACGCGGGTGAATGGCGATTTCTCGATCAATCAGCGTTGGAACAAAACCGATGAGCCTGAATACTGAATCTATTCGATCTCGGCTGATCAGCGTTATCCGAATTGCGATAGCAGCGGCCATGCTGCTTTGTCCTGTTAGGGCATTTGCTCAATCAAATCCTAATCCTCTAGGGTCTTTTTGGGACCAGCTCAAACAGAGCGCCATAAATGCCGCTCAAGGCCGTCAGAGCGGTTCGCCGCAAAATAACCAAGGCGGCACGGTGATCGACACACTTGGCTTGCGTAACGTCCTTCCCGAATACGATCCGGACGAATCCGTGGGAACGCAATTTCCTCACATCGCGATCACGGTTTTGAAATCTCCACAAAACTGGCTATCGCCCCCAAATGCCTTTTCCGGATGTTGGAGTTTGTCTGCTGTCGTTTGGTCGGATGCAAAAACATCTAAAAATGTAGGCCCATTCGACTGGTGCATGCCCCAGGATCAGCAAATCCGACTTGGTCCAACGGCTGCATTCGGGCTACCGACAGCGGGGGCTTCGGATATCTACATGCGAAAAGCGACTACCGGTATTCATCGAACCACAGGACCTCGTCCTCCCAACACAGTGATTCCGGACGATGCTCGCACACATAATTTGGAGCTTCAGCAAGGCCGGTCTCTTCCGACGTCCGGTCTGTATATAATGACGGCGTTCGGTACGATGGTTGGCAATCTCCTTTATCAATTTGGAGCGTATTCAGATCATGACAATCATGACATGAGAGTCTGGATCGTTAGCATCGATAATTAGCGGTCACACCCAGTACGCGATCTTGCGCATATCCGCGCCGGCTGCATCAAGTTCAAGCGGTTGGAATTGACTTAAAGATAATTTTCAGAGATCCGTCAGTCGGCCTTTCGCTGCTCCCGGATTGAACGCAAAAGTCATGTTCGGCGCCCATCTCCCTCACCGCAAACACAATGACGCATATCCCGTAGAATCCGATTCGCTCCGAAGCCGTTTGACCGCTCCGTATACTCCCGTCTCTTTTGCTGGGGTCACGGGGTTCCTAACCTTTTCTGGCCTGCGAGCACCATGGGCAACCATTGGACTCCCAAGGCTTCAGCTGATACTTACCGTGCGTCGACTGCGGGCGACTAATCAAGCTGGCGTCGGCCCTCTTGGCTGACTTGGTCGTATACAAGCCGTCTTCGTTTCGTAAGGGGGGGATAAAGCATGCGATTTTCAAAATCGGCATTTCCGCGCATCGTTTGTGGCCTTCTCGTTCTCGCGATCTTCGCCCTGGCCGCTCACAGTCAAGCTTTCGGCGCCAGTGAGAGCATCCTCTGGAGCTTTGGCACCGCCGCCAACGGTGGCGCGCCTTTGGGCGGCTTGATTAGTGACACGGCCGGAAATCTCTACGGTACGACCTTTAGTGGCGGGACCAACGACCTCTTGCCTGACGGGACTGTGTTCGAGCTGACGCCGCCTTCCACAAGCGGGGGCAATTGGAGTGAGTCAGTTCTCTGGAGCTTCAACGGTACGGACGGCTCCGAACCGGTCGCTGGTCTGATCATGGACAAGGGCGGCAATCTCTACGGCACGACCACCGAAGGAGGGGCGCACGCTAGCGAAGGGACGGTGTTCGAACTAACACCGCCCTCGACCAGCGGGGGCGGTTGGACTGAGTCAATCCTCTGGAGCTTTGGCGTGACCGCCACCGACGGACGATACCCCTTTGGCGGCCTAATCAGCGACTCAGCCGGCAATCTCTATGGCACCACCCAACAAGGCGGGGTTCACAACGTAGGGACGGTGTTCAAGCTGATCCCCCCCTCGACCAGCGGTGGAAATTGGGCTGAGTCAATCCTCTGGAGCTTTGCTGGCATCGGCATTGACGGTGCAGCGCCCGAGGCCGGACTTATCATGGACTCGAGCGGCAATCTCTATGGCACGACGGTGGAGGGGGGGGGCTTATGGTGAAGGGACGGCTTTCGAGCTGACGACTGCCGGGAATGAGTCCGTGCTTTGGAGCTTTGGCAACGGCACCGACGGCTCGGCACCATACGCTGGCCTGACCATGGATGCGAGCGGCAATTTGTACGGCACGACTTGGACGGGCGGGATTTACAGCAATCCTAACGTCGGTTCTGGCGGAACAGTGTTCAAGTTGAAGACAGACGGGAAAGAGACTGTG
>Ga0181532_10004451_pt1 | contig 12223 bp, 6 predicted proteins | sample PEATcosm2014_Bin_33_FD_119768 | JGI IMG/M metagenome (GOLD analysis project Ga0181532, IMG submission 119768) | Peatland microbial communities from MTU Mesocosm Facility, Houghton, MI, USA - PEATcosm2014_Bin11_30_metaG | ecosystem: Environmental > Terrestrial > Soil > Wetlands > Peat | place...
ATAACGCATGCACGGATTTTCCATTCTCACCAACCGCAAACGCGCCATCGTCGCACTGGTGCACTCCGTCGTGTTCCTGCTGATTGCGGTGCGGCAGATGATGGCCGCGAATCCCGCCGCCGGCGTCTGGGTAGCTTCCACGGTGTCGCGTGGCACGTGGATTCTCTGCGGAATTTTCGCCGTCGTCTCGGCGATCCTCTTGTGGCTGCTCGTCATTTCCAGCGGATGGATGGAAAAAATCTATTTTGGATTCTGCACCGTCAGCGCCACCTCGGGACTCATCCGAACTGCCGCCGGTGACCAGGCGTTTCACGCGGGCCTCTACATAAGGGTGGCCATGCTGGTCAGCGCGGTCCTGGTGGGACTGCTGATCGTTCGAATGCACTCCCAAACGCACTCGCACACACAATCTCGCGCGAACTCTGGCACGTCCTCGGAGTGCGCCGAAGAGAGTTCGTAGCCGTCTCTCACCCCGCTTCAATAGATGGACTTACCAAAAATTCTGCTATTATGCTGGCCGACGATCAGGAGGTGGTTTGATGAAACTCTCTTTTCTCGCTCTTGGCCTCACCGTGGCAGTACTCCTTGCAGCGCAATCGACACCCGCGCCGAATGCTTTCACGCCCGATCAAATCAAGTACGGACCTGCCCCTGCTTTTCTGCCGCCCGGCGCGCAGCTAGCCGTGCTGGAGGGCGATCCCATGGCTTCTTCCGGCGATTTCACGATTCGGCTCAAGATGCCAGATGGCTACAAGGTCGCGCCCCACACCCACCCCAACCGGGAGAACGTGACCGTGCTCTCCGGCACATTGAAAGTAGGGATGGGCGATCAATTCGACGCCAGCAAGATGATGAGCTTTGGGGCGGGCAGCTTCGCTTACCTGGACCCGAGCATGCATCACTACGCCATGGCCTCGGGCGCGACGGTGATTCAGATCCACGGCATGTCGCCGGTGAAGTTCAATTACATCAATCCGGCGGACGACCCCAGCGGCAAGAAGTAGAAGATAAATTTCTTCGTCCACGCACGCGATGAGTGGAACCTCACTTTGCCGTTCCGCCGGCGCGATGAACGACCTCGAAGTGGGTTACGGACTCGTCGAAGGCCGTCAGAACCGCACGCGCTTCGGGTTCCACCACGGCCTTCTCGGGCTTCACTCCGGCGAATCTACGGACTGCTTGCATCGACTCCCAAAGCGTGAGCACGACGAACTCAATCGCGTCGTCAACGGAGCGTCGGAGCAGGTATGCTCCGCGATGTCCTTCGATCGCACGGAGCGCGGGGAAGACCTTTTTTGTTACGTGATCAACGTATTCTCCGGATTTCTCGACGGTGGCGCGCCCGCGCCACATGCGTAAGACCATGGGCTTGTCTTGATCTGTATCCTTATCTTTATCGCGAGATGAGGCGCCTGGTTCGGCCGCTGCATTCGAACGGACGGGGGTCGCGGAGTCCTCTCCCGCAACTGTCTTCCATTCCCGCACATGCCATCGCTTCACGGCCCCACTGGTCACGTACGGATCAGCCCGGGCAAACTTCTCAGCGACCTCTGGCGAATCGCCCTTGAACAGCAAGACGGCACCGTCGACCGGATTTGAGAGCGCGCCGCCCAACACCAGTTCGCCGCGCTCGCTTGCCTTCCAGGCCTTTGCGAGATGCGCATCGCGAAACTCCGCGCGCCTGGCGACGTAGTCCTCACCAACCTCGTAGAACAAAAGGTAATGCATACGAGAGTCTCGTTCCTTCTGCGCCGCAGTCCCTCAGCGGCGGAAGCCGTTGGGATCGGGTGCATGAGCCGCAGCGGTAAACCGCTGCGCCACCCAAAGGCGAGTACAACCCGGTAATCCGCTGCGCCACCCAAGATCAGGCGCCACATCCATTTTGTCCGCAGCCTGCTTACACCACAAAATACTTAGCGCCCGGATGATGCACCACGATCGCCGACGTGCTTTGCTCCGGCTCCAGCAGGAAGCCTGAGGTCAGGCGCACGCCTACGTTCTCTTCCGGCTTCAGCAGGGCAAAGAGCTTGGTCTGGTCCTCCAGGTGCGGACAGGCGGGATAGCCGAAGGAATAGCGCGAGCCGCGATATTTCTGATGGAAGAGATCGCGAATGTGCGGCGAGTCCTCGGCGGCTATGCCTAACTCTTCGCGCATCTTCTTATGATGGAATTCGGCCAGCGCCTCGGCTGTCTCCACGCTTAGGCCGTGGAGATAGAGATAGCGCGTGTATTCGCCGCCTTCGAACAGACGCTGCGTTTCCACCGATGCTTTCGGGCCGATTGTCACTAGCGACAGGCCTAGCACATCCATCCTGCCCGACGACGGAGCGGCAAAGAAGTCGGAGATGCAGAGACGCCGGCCCTCCTTCTGGCGTGGGAAGGTGAAGCGGAGGAGTTCTTTTGCTGGTGTGGTGACGGGGCTTTGCCCCGTCTGGGCGGGGTGCAACCCCGCCACCACATGGTTCGTGCCCGGCTCATACACCACTACATCGTTGCCATCGCCCTGGGCGGGGAAATATCCGTAGACTACTTTCGGCTCAAACCAGCCGGCGGCTATCACATCTTCTTCCAGCTGCTTCTTAATCGGACGGTACTTCTCCTCCACCAGGCGCGCGTAATCTTCCTGCGACGCGGTCTTCAGCTGCCATTGATTCTTGAAGAGCGCGGTGTCGTTGATGTAATTGAAAATCTCGCGCAGGTCGTAATCCTTCACCACGCGCACGCCCCAGAATGGAGGCTCGGGAATATTCGGCGCATCGGTCACTACCGCGCTGCGCTCGGAAAACACCGGGCCGATCTCTTCATCTACAGCTGCGGCTTTTGCGTATTCTTTTACGGTTCGGCCGTCTTGCAGGCGCGCTTCGCGCTTGCCGTCTTCCGACGCCAGGTCCTCCATTACGTGCAGGCCGGCGAAGGCATCTTCTCCGTAGAAGACCGCATTCGAATACTCGCGGCGCAGATCGTCTTCCACATATTTGCGGGTCAGGGCCGCTCCTCCGCAGATCACGGGATACTCGAGCTTCTGGCGTTCCAGTTCCTGGATCACGTACTTCATCTCCAGCGTCGACTTCACCAGCAGGCCGCTCAGGCCGATGGCATCGGCGCCGTGCTCCTGCGCTGAGCGGATGATCACGTCGCCGGCCTGCTTGATTCCCAGATTAACCACCTTGTAGCCATTGTTCGATAAGATGATGTCGACCAGATTCTTTCCTATGTCGTGCACATCGCCTTTCACCGTGGCGAGCACGATCGTGCCCTTCTGCTGCGAGCCGGTCTTTTTCTCCATCTTCGGCTCCAGATAGGCGACCGCAGCCTTCATTACGCCCGCGGAGTCGAGCACCGAGGGCAACTGCATCTTGCGGGCTCCGAATAGGTCGCCTACGGTTTTCATTCCGTCGAGCAGAACCGTGTTGATCAGATCTAGCGGTGTGTAGGGGACTAATGCTTCGTCCAACAACTCTTCCAGGCTGCGCTTGGTTTTGCCTTCGCCTACCGATTTCTCGCCGTTGATGATGGCGTACTTGAGCTTGTCTTCGATGGAGAGCGTTTCTACGTGCGCGGTGGTTTGCGCCTGCGCCTTGCCTTTCATGCCGGTGAAATGCTGCATGTAGACCTGCAGCGGATCGCCGTTCGAGCGGTCCTGATAGATCAGCTTGCGCGCGAGTTCTACTTCTTCCGAAGGAATTTTGTAGAGCGGATAAATCTTTGTGTAGTTGACGATGGCTACGTCGAGTCCGTTTTCTACCGCTTCATGCAAAAAGACCGAGTTCAGAACGCGGCGCGGATAGGCATCGAGGCCGAAACTGATGTTACTCACGCCGAGCACTGTCTTCACTTCGGGCAGTTCGTCGTGAATGCGCTTCACCGCCTTTAGTGTCTCCATGCCGGCCGAACGGTATTCTTCCTGGCCCGTTGAAATTGGGAGGGTCAAGGTATCGAACAGCAAGTCCACCGGACGGATGCCGTACTTCTGTGTTGCCAGATCGAAGATGCGATGCGCGATCGCAACTTTTTTGTCGGCGGTCAGCGCCATGCCTTCTTCGTCTATGGTCAGCGCAATGACGCCTGCGCCGTAGCGTTTCGCCATTGGCAGAACTTTTGAGGTGCGCTTCTCGCCGTCTTCGAGGTTGATCGAATTGATGATGGCTTTGCCGGGGATACGCTTCAGCGCCTCTTCGACTACGTCGGCTTCGGTGCTGTCGATCAGGATCGGCGCGGGCACCCGGGTCGCGATTTTTTCCAGAATGGCGGAGATGTAGCCCTTCTCGTCTTCGCCTACGATGGCGCAGCACAGGTCGAGCATGTGCGAGCCTTCGTTGGCCAACTTTTTCGCCAGCGTCAGAATGTCGTCGTACTTTTTGGCTTGCACCAACTTGCGGAAATGATCCACCCGCGTCGTGGTGTTCATCTCTTCCGCCACGATAAGGGGTTTCGGCTCAAGATCGAGCGGGACCGAGGTGTAGGCGCTGGAGGCCGCGCCTACGGGCTTTACATCGCGCTTTGCGGGCTCTACGCCGGAAACCGCGTCGACTACGGCTTTCAAGTGTTCGGGAGTTGTGCCGCAACATCCGCCTACGATTCTTACGCCATAATCCTTGACGAAGTGCTTATGGAAGTCTGCCAAGTCTTTCGGAGCGAGCTTGTACACTGCGTGGCCGCCCACGTTCTGCGGCAGTCCGGCGTTCGGCAGAATTGAAATGTATTTGGTTGAGTTCAAGCCCAGATAGCGGACAGCCTCATTCATCTCCGCCGGACCGGTGGCGCAGTTCAGACCGATGATGTCGATGTCGTAGGGCTCAAGCGCGGTTAGCGCCGCGCCGATCTCGGTGCCGAGCAGCATGGTTCCGGATTCCTGCAGCGTGACTTGCACCTGCACGGGCAGGCGCTTGCCCGCTTTGCGCATGGCCGCGATCACGGCCACCGTGGCGATCTTTGCCTGCAACAGATCCTGACAGGTTTCGATCAGCAGCACATCGACTCCGCCTTCGATCAGGGCCGATGCCTGCTCTTCATAGGACGCTTCCATCGCGTCCCAAGCGATGTGGCCCAGCGAAGGCAGTTTCGTGGTTGGACCCATGGATCCGGCCACGAACCTTGGTTTATCTTTCGTTGAAAATTGTTGTGCTACTTCTCTCGCGAGTTGGGCGGCCTTCAGGTTGATCTCGCGGACTTTTTCGCGCAGTTCGAACTCGCCTAGAACAAGGCCCGTCCCGCCGAAGGTGTTCGTCTCCACGATGTCGCAGCCGACTTGGAAAAAGTCGGCGTGAATTTCGCGGATAATGTCGGGACGGCTCAGCACCAGAACTTCGCTGCAGTTCTCTTTGCCCCAGTAATCGTCCAGTGTTGGGTTGCGCTTCTGGATGTTGGTGCCCATGGCGCCGTCGTAAACGACTACGCGTTGTTTTACGAGTTGGAGAAAATCTGTCATCGGTCGTTCGTCATTCGCTGTTCGCTTATCGCCCGTGCGAAAAGCGAACAGCGAATTGCGGACAGCTCTTATACAACAACGCCGGTCCCGCGGGGACCGGCGTTTGGTGAAGAATCTCGAAGTTCCTTAACTCCCCGTCACGCCTGCGTCCGTTTCCGATTGCGCAAACACCTGATTGGCTCCCATGTGCGCTGGAGCCGGCGCCAGCATCTGTTCTTTCCGGTAAATCAGATTGCTGGCATTGAAACTGGCCAGCTCGAATCCATGGCCGTGGGTGATCGCATCGGTCGGGCACGCCTCCACACAATAGCCACAAAATATACATCGATTGTAGTCGATGTTATAGACACGCGCGTAGCGTTCGGCGCCTGAAACTCGCTTTTCCGCGGTGTTTTCCGCGGCCTCTATGTAAATGCAGTTGGACGGGCAAGCGGCGGCGCAGAGGAAACACGCTACACATTTTTCCAGGCCGTTTTCGTCGCGCTGCAGCACGTGCATGCCGCGAAAGCGCTCCTGGAACTTTGCGCCTTTCAGGGGGCCATCGCCGTCGGGATAGTTCTCGACGATGGTGGGCTGAAACATCTCCTTCAGGGTGATGGTCATTCCCTGGGCGATGGCGCCGATGTTTTTGATCACGGACATGCTTGGTCATTATAGCGGATGTTGAAGGGCAGGTGTCAGGTGTCAGGTTCCAGTCCTGGCTATTGGCTTTAGGCTTTTCAGAGGATTGGCTACCAAGGACGGGGGGACTTTCGAGGACATGGAATTCTTGTCGTAATGGTTGAGACTCTACTTGTGCGCTTGGCCGTCCCGGCGCGCCAGTGGCGTTTCAATTTATGGCCTGCCGTGGTTTGTATTCTCTTCGTTTGAGTTTCATTTTTATCTTTATTCTCGTCTGGTTCTCAGTCGCTTTTTTTTGCAGCAGCTGGCTTTCAGGCCGCGCGTTCGGGCAGGAGCCGGAGCGAAAAACAAAGACGAGGTACTCATCCTCTCAATACGGTGGGGCAAGGCGAGACGGGGCAAGCCCCGTCTCTACGAGTGGCTTTCAGAAATGGAACTGGAACCAGCGGGGGCGGACGGTGCCAGGGGGAGAGTCGGCGGCGTGGCTGCGGCTGCGGGCGTACCGGCAGAAGATGGCCATGCGGGCGCTGCGTGCCGCTGCGGCAAATTCAACAACCCTGCCTTCGTCGTTCTCCCCACACCCACTCAGCGCAAAGGACGCGATGAGTGGTGCACAAGCTGCGCCTTCGGGTTCTACGACGTGGGTGCCGTTGGGACCGGCTCCCTTGGCCTCCGATGCTAGCGGAGATGGAGCGCAGGATTACAACTGGGTTTCCGGGCGGGCTACTTCGGTCGTAATCGATCCGGCGGACGCCAGCGGGAACACGGTGCTTCTGGGCGGGGCTTATGGCGGTCTTTGGAAATCGACGAATGCGGGGAATCAGAATTCAAATCCTGCGTTGGTCACGTGGCAGGCTCTGATCGATGATCAGCCTACGTTGGCGGTGGGGGCGATTGCATTGCAGCCGGGAAACAGCAGCGTCATTGTGGTGGGAACCGGGGAGACGAACAACTCGGCCGATTCTTATTACGGACTGGGAATTCTGCTTTCCGCGAATGCGGGTCTGACGTGGACGCAGATCACGGGGATCGGACAGACTCCTGACCAGTCGTTTTTGGGGATTGGGTTCACCAAGATTGCCTTCAGCACGGCGAATCCGAACATAGTTGTGGCGGCTGCGGCAGGCGATAACGGCTTGTGCCTTGGCTTGGAAGCGGCAGCGGGCGGCAACAGCCCGTGCCTGGGTCCGGAAGAAGATGGAAATTCGACGGTGCGGGGTCTTTATTACTCGCAAAATGCTGGCGCGACTTGGAACCGCGCAACCCTTACGGACGGCTCGGTTCCGGCCTCGGCGACGGCGGTGATTTACAACCCGATGCAGGGAACGAACGGGACTTTCTATGCTTTTATCCGGCGGCACGGGCTGTACTCATCGACCGATGGAATAAACTTCACGCCGCTGGCTGCGCAGCCGAGCGCGGGCCTGGCATCCGCGAATTGCCCGACGACTTCGAACGCCACGACTTGCCTCATCTATCGCGGTGAGCTCGCCGTGGTGCCGGGACGCAACGAGATGTACGTGTGGATTGTCGATGTGCAGCCTGACGCCTATGGAAATCCAACGCCCGCCGACGAGGGAATCTGGCAGACGCTGAATGGCGGAACTGGGATCGGCGGAGCGAGTTGGACTCCAATTCCGGATAACGGCATCACCAACTGCGGCGACAGTGCGTTTGGTCCTAACAGCGGATGCGGAGTGGAGCGGGGTTGGTACAACCTGGAGTTGGCGGCGGTTCCCAACGCGTCTGCGCTGACGGATGTTTATGCGGGTGCGGTCAATCTTTACAAGTGCACCTTAGCGGGGGGCACGGTCTGCACGCAAGGCGACTGGATCAATCTGACACACGCATACGGGTGCAACCCGCTGGCGGCGCCGGCGCACGTGCATCCGAGCCAGCACGGAATCGCGTTCACGGTGGTCGGCAATGCGTCGCCCGGCTACTTTGCGCACGATGGCGGAATCAGCCGGACACTCGACGGCTATTCCGGGCTGACGACTGGGAGTTGCGCGGGAACGAATCAGTTTGACAGCCTGAGCGAGACGCTGGGCTCGATGACGGAATTCGTCTCGGTCTCGGTCGACCCAGCGAGCGACGACGTTCTTCTAGGGGGAACGCAGGATAACGGCTCACCGAAAACCAGCACCGCGACCGAGAACAGCACCTGGCAGAACGCGCTGGGCGGGGACGGCGGATTCACCGCGATCAATCCCGCTGACACCAACGAGTGGTTCGCGGCGAATCCATACGTCATGATTCTGAAGTGTGAGTTGGGAACGAACTGCAACGACGATGGATTTTCTCAGGTCGTCGGCCCGGACAGTCTGGGGGGAGACCAGGGAGCCTTCGATACTCCTTATATTCTGGATCCGCAGAATAGCACTGAAATGCTGGTGGGAACGTGTCGGGTCTGGTCGATCGCTACCAGCGGAACGGGTCCTATGCAGCTTAGTAATGATTTCGAGACGCTGGGGACGGGCGTGTGTACAGGCGACGAGATCAACCTGGTGAATGCGCTGGCGGCGGGTGGTCCGGCGGTGAACAGCAATTCTTCGGTGGTATATGCGGTGACGAACGGATATGGGCCGCTGAGCGGGAGTCCGGGCGGCGAAGTCTGGGTTACGACCAGCGCCGGCGTCACTTTGATGACGAATGTTACGCAGAACGCAACCCAGAATGTGAATCCCAATGGGTATGCGATTTCGTCGGTCGCAATGGATGCGTCGGATGCGACTGGCAACACGGCTTATGTCGGGATCATGGGATTCAGCACGGCTTCGTACCCGACGTCGCATGTTTGGCGGACGACGAATGCGGGCGCGAGTTGGGCGGACTGGACCGGGACGGGAGAGGCAGAGCTGCCGGACGCTCCAGTGAACGCGTTACTGGTCGATTCCTCTGCCGCGCCTTCGCTGATCTATGCGGGTACCGACGTTGGCGTCTTCGTGAGTTCGACGAGTGCTCCCAGTTGGACGGAACTTGGTCCAACGCCGGGGGCGGGTCTATCGGGATTTCTGCCGAATGCTCCGGTTACGGCGCTGCAAATTTTTAATTCACCTGGCACGGGCGTTAAAACGCTGGTGGCATCGACGTACGGGCGGGGTATCTGGAACTACGCACTCGCGCCCGACTACACGAATGCGATTTCGAATTCGCCGCAGACGGTGTTTCCGACGCAAAACGCGGTGTTCAACGGCACGCTGATGGCACAAGCCGGATACGCGAGCTCTGTGAATTTGAGCTGCACGGACGAGGAGCCGGCGTTAACCACTTGCACACCCAGCCCGACTCCGATTACGCCGACGGCAACCTACACCGTGACGGCCAGCGGAAGTGTGGGCGATTACAGTTTCAACGCGCACGCGGTGGGGACGGATCCACACACGATTACGCACGACGTCGCGGTAACGCTGCATGTGGTGGACTTCAATTTGACGGCGCCTAGTCCGAATTCGTTGAGTGTGGAGCAGGGCGAGACATCGGGAGCGAGCACGTTCCAGGTGACGGCGGCGGGAAGCTTTGCGGGGACAGTGTCGCTGAGCTGTCCGACGGGACTGCCTACGGGAGCGGCTTGCGTGTTCTTGCCATCGAGTTCGGTGAGTCCGACGTCATCGGTGCCAGCGACGGTTACGCTGAGCGTGACTGCGGGGGCGGGGACACCGTTGGGCGGTCCGACGACGGTGACGGTCGCGGCGATGGCAGCGGGCGCACCGGCGGCCAAGACGCAAACCTTCGAGCTGACGGTGACGGCGCTGGTGCCCGACTTCACGATTGCGGTGACGGCGACTCCGAGTACGACCACAGTGAATCAGAACGTGACGTGGAGCGGGACGCTGACAGCAGTGAACGGATACAGCCGGAGTGTGACGCTGACTTGTACGGCGGGCGCTCCGGGGACGTGCATTACGCCGGCGCCGGTGACGCCGACAGCGGGGGGCGCTCCGTTTACGGTGACGCTGGGCAGTGCAACGGCTGCGACATTTAATTTTGCGATTCAGGGAACGGACGGGACGCTGATGCATAGCACGCCGACGGAGACATTGACGGTAACCGGGGTAGCGACGGACTTTACCTGGACGAACTCGGGCAACGCGACGGCTACGTTGCTAGCGGGACAGAGCGCCGGCTATACGTTTTCGGCGGCTCCGGTGGGAGGCGCGTCGTTTGGTTCGGCGGTGAGCTTTACATGCTCGGGCTTGCCGGCGTTGACTGACGGGCAACCCGGGGCTCAATGCGTGTTCAGTCCGGCGACGATTGCGGCGGGAGCGCCGACGACTGCGGTTACGTTGACAATTTGGACCTGTGGGCCGAACCTGCCGACGCTGTGCCCATATGGGACGGGAGGCGACGCCCGTCGCCCCACAGGCATCACGCAGATGGTTGTGGGCGGCCATCACTCCGCGAGCGATCGTCCCCATATTTTGCCATTGTTCACACTCGCCTGGGTGCTGCTCGCGGGGATTGTAGCGGTCGGGCGAAAGAGCTGCGACAAGTCGAGTGTCTATGGGTCGAGTGTTTGTGAATCGAGTGCCTATCGAGCGATCGCGGGCCTATGCCTGGCGCTTGGATTGATGGCGCTGATTTCTTGTGGTGGGCTCGCCGGCAGCAGTACTACTCCGCCAACGGTGACGGTGACTCCGGGACTGGCGACTTTGTTTGCGAATGAAACGGGTAACTCGTGGCCGGCGGGAGTTACTCAGCAACAATTTACGGCTAACCAGAGCGTAACCTGGGCGGTCACGGGCGGGAGTGTGAATGGCACGGTGGACGGCACAGGGATGTATGCCGCTCCGGCAGTAGTAACGAGCCAACCTGCGGCGGTGACGGCCACAGGAGCAGCCTCGGCAGGCGCCGCTTTTGTGACTGTTGCGGCGCCGACAACGTTGGGAACATCGCAGATTACGACGACGGCTACGGCTGTGAGTGGGGCGGCGCACGGGGATGTGGTTACGATAACTGTGCAGTAGCTTAGCGCTGGCGATCGATCGCCGAGACGCCGAGAACAACTTTTGGGGGGCGCGGACATATATCTTGTCTGCGCCTTTTTTTTCTTGCGTCACCGGTCGTCGCGTCACATCTTCTTGTTTTTGCATCACGGCTTGGAAACGCGGTTGTGAGGTAGGATCATTCTTCGGTGAGGGGCCGTGCTTTGCACGGAGTTTACAGCCGAGGGCGGCTGTCCCTACGCGAGCTTATGACGTATGACATTGCGGTGATTGGCGGGGGGATTGTTGGGCTTTCGTTTGCCATGCAGGCGACGGAGAAATTCCCCCGGTTGCGGGTGGTGGTTCTGGAGAAAGAGGCGGGCGTGGCTCGTCACCAGACGGGACATAATAGCGGGGTGATCCACAGTGGCGTTTATTACAAAGAGGGATCCCTTAAGGCGCGTTTGTGTGTGGCGGGGGCGCGGGAGATGGTGGAGTTCTGCTCGCGGCATGTGATTCCGCATGAAGTGTGCGGAAAATTGATTGTCGCTACGGACTCGGAGGAAGCAGCGCGGCTCGATGCGCTGCTGGCGCGGGGCGTGGCCAATGGGCTCGAAGGTTTGCGCCTGCTGGATCGCGCGGCGATGCTGGAGATCGAGCCGCATATCGGCGGAGTACGGGCGCTGCATGTGCCGTCGACGGGCATCACCGATTATGCACTGGTGACCGCCAAGTATGCGGAGATCGCGGCGGGAAGCGGCACGGAAATAAAGATCGGCGCGGGGGTGGTCGGCTTCGGACGGGCTTCCTCCGGAAATTCGGGCGCGGCGGGAAATGCGGTGGTGGTACGGACGCGAGCGGGAGATTTTTCGGCGCGGTATGTGGTGAATTGCGCGGGGCTGTATAGCGATCGGGTGGCGCGGATGGCGGGAGATGACCCGGGAATGATGCTGGTTCCGTTTCGCGGGGAATATTACGATCTGGCAGCGGCTCGGCAGTCCTTGGTGCACGGGCTGATTTATCCGGTGCCAGATCCCCGGTACCCATTTCTGGGAGTGCACTTCACGCGGCGGATTCATGGGAATGTGGATGCGGGTCCGAATGCGGTGCTGGCGTTTCGACGCGAGGGATATCGTTGGAGAGATTTCGATTTGGGCGAGACGATGGAAGTGTTGCTGGATGCGGGGTTTCAGGCGATGGCTCGGCAGCACTGGAAAAATGGGCTGGGAGAGTTTCGGCGGTCGCTGCG
>Ga0181532_10004453_pt1 | contig 12220 bp, 9 predicted proteins | sample PEATcosm2014_Bin_33_FD_119768 | JGI IMG/M metagenome (GOLD analysis project Ga0181532, IMG submission 119768) | Peatland microbial communities from MTU Mesocosm Facility, Houghton, MI, USA - PEATcosm2014_Bin11_30_metaG | ecosystem: Environmental > Terrestrial > Soil > Wetlands > Peat | place...
ACGAGCTGTCCGGCGGAGGATTGCGCGACGACACGGCAACCGACCGCACACGTCGTGCAGGTCGTTTCGACCTGTTCAAGGTCCCAAGGCCGTGACTTGAAGCGATACGGCAGTGCCGTCAGGGCACCGACCGGACAGATCTGCACGGTGTTGCCAGAAAAATACGAGCTGAACGGGATGTCCGGGAAGGTCGCGACCTCGATTTCGTCGCCGCGCGCGGCGAAGTCGATCTCCGCTTCGCCGGCGATCTCCGCGGCAAAGCGCGTGCAGCGGGCGCACTGGATGCAGCGCTCCCGGTCGAGCGCGACGAACGCCCCGATTGCGATCGGCTTTTCGAAGTGCCGCTTTTCCTCGATGAAGCGGCTCTCGCCCGGCCCATGCGCGAGTGCTTGGTCCTGCAGCGGGCATTCTCCCCCCTTGTCACATACCGGACAGTCGAGCGGGTGGTTGAGGAGGAGGAACTCGAGGACGCCTTCTTGGGCTTTACGCGCCTTTTGCGAAGAGGTGAGCACCTCTTGGCCGTCTTCGACGCGCGCAAAACACGCCGGTTGCAAACTGAACCCTCGCGGTCCGGAGACTTCGACGAGGCACATCCGACACATCCCGACGGGCTCCATGCGGGGGTGGTAGCAAAAGCGCGGGATGAACACCCCGGCACGCTCGGCTGCCGCGATGATGAGCTCGCCTTTCTGCGCGGCCGTCGAAATCCCGTCGATGCTTACGACACAGCTCTGCTCTTCGACGGCGTCCTTCAGGGCGTCGGTCATCGGTGCTCCTCAAAGGGACACCCGCCGTCTTTTATGTGCACGAGGAATTCGTCTTTGAACATCCGGATGCCAGACGCAATGGATGAGGGGATCGACGGGCCGAGCACGCAAATCGTCGTCTGCTGCGGTGGCCAGGAAAGCCCAGGTGCGATGTTGTCGCACGCGTCCATGAGGAGATCCAAGTCCGATTCGCGACCGTTTCCTTCCTCGATGCGGCGGAGGATCTTCTCGAGCCACCCCGCTCCCTCGCGACACGGCGTGCACTGGCCGCAGGACTCGCGATGGAAAAAACGCGTGATGCGCCACGCACAGCGAACGGCACACGTCGCGTCATCGAAGACGACGACCGAACCCGAGCCGAGCATTGATCCGGCCTTGCCAACGGCATCTTGGTCGAGCCCGAGGTCAAGCTCGCCTTCCCTGAACCACGGCGCGGAGACACCGCCTGGGATGAAGGCCTTCAGCGCTCTCCCACCTCGGATCCCCCCACCGAGGCTCTCCGCGTAGATGAGGTCCCGAAAGGTCGTCTTCGACATCTCGATCTCGTAGTGACCCGGACGCTCGACGCGCCCCGAGAGCGCGAAGACCCGCATGCCTGTCGAGGATCCTTGTCCCAAAGCCGCGAAGGCTTCCCCACCGCGCTCGACGATGAAGGGAAGGTTCGAGACGGTCTCGATGTTGTTCACGGCCGTGGGCTCTCCATAGAGGCCGATCGCGGCGGGGAAATACGGGGGCTTGATGCGGGGAAAGCCGCGTTTTCCCTCGAGGCTTTCGAGAAGCGCGGTCTCCTCGCCACAGATGTACGCGCCCGCACCGGGGTGCACGACGAGATCGAGGGAGAACTTCGATCCGAAGATCGACTCGCCGAGCGCGCCATGTCTATAGGCCTCGTTCACGGCTTGTGTGAGGCGCTCGAGGCCGAGGGCGAACTCACCGCGGCAGTAGATGAAGGCTTGGCGCGCACCGATCGCGTACGCGGCGATGACCGTGCCCTCGATGACTTGGTGCGGGTCGCGCTCGATGAGCAGGTGGTCCTTGAACGTTGCGGGCTCGCTCTCGTCCCCGTTGATGACGAGATAGGTCGTCTCTGCCGGGCGCAACATCGACCACTTGCGTCCGGCGGGGAAGCCCGCACCGCCTCGACCGAGGAGGCTCGCCTTGTTGACCTCGTCGCGAACCGCCTCCGGGCTCATCGAAAGGGCCCTGCGAAGCCCCACATAGCCATCGCTCGCGAGGTAACCCTTGAGGGTGTGCGCGCGCTTGTTCGAAAAGCGCCGCGTAACGATCGCTGGCGCGTCCGTGATCAACTGGACACCTCGACGTCCTCAGTGGTCTTTGCACGTGCCTTTTTCGTCACGAGCCCGACGCGGCGCTCGATACGAGATAACACGCCATGGTGTGGGACGTCTGCGTCATGGGATCCCTCGCGCAAGTCCGCGACGAGCTGATCGAATCCCTCGTTGCCGAGCGGCCCGAAGAAGCGGTGGTTCACCTGAACGCAAGGGGCCATGTCACAACCCGCGAGGCACTCGGCTTCTTCCAAGGTGAACATCCCGTCGGCACTCGTCTCGCCCACATGGACCGCGAGATGGCCTTGCGCGTGCTCGAGCAATTCGTAGGCCCCAGAGAGCATGCAGGCGATGTTCGTGCACACCGCTACGACGTAGCGGCCCACTGGCTCGGTCTTCAACATGTCATAAAAGCTCGCCGTGCCGCGCACTTCGGCAGGCGTCACGCCACATAGCCCCGCGATGTCTTCCATCGCTTCTTCGGTGAGGTATCCGTCTTGGGACTGGGCGAGATGACACAGCGGGATGAGCGCGGACCGACGCTTCGGATAGAGCGCGATGATCGCAGTTGCGCGCGCGATGTTCTCTTCGCTCAGATGCGCCATCAGCGATCAACCTCGCCGAGCACCGGATCAACCGAGGAAAGGATCGCGATCGTGTCTGCGACGAGCCCGCCACGAAGCAGTGCCGGGACGCTTTGCAGATTGACGAAGCTCGGCCCGCGCACATGCATCCGATACGGCTTGTTCGAGCCGTTGGAGACCATGTAGCAGCCGAGCTCGCCGCGTGGGGATTCGACGGCGACGTAGACCTCGCCGGCTGGCGGCTCCAAGCCAAGGGTGAAGAGCTTGAAATGGTGGATGAGCGCTTCCATGGACTCATCGATGCGCGCACGGGGCGGAGGGGTGATCTTCTTGTCCTGCACCCGGTAGTCCCCGCTCGGCATCTTCTCGAGTATTTGGCGCACGATCCTGATGGACTCTCGGATCTCGTTCAACCGCACCGCATAACGATCGAAGGTGTCGCCGACCGTGCCCACAATGACGTCAAAGGCGACCTCGTCGTACGCAAGGTACGGCATCGATCGGCGCAAGTCCCACGGCACCCCTGCGGCGCGGAGCAAAGGGCCCGTCGCTGACATTGCGAGCGCGAGCTCGGGACCGATGATGCCGACTCCTTCGGTGCGCTCGCGGAAGATCGGCTGTCCGGTGAGCAATTCGTCGTACTCATCGACGCGCGACCCGATCGTGTCGATGATCGCCTCGACGTCATCCTCCCAGCCGTCTGGAAGGTCCGCCGCGACACCGCCTGGGCGGATGTAGTTCGTGTTCATCCGCAGTCCCGTCGTCTTCTCAAAGAAAGAAAGGACCATCTCGCGCTCGCGGAAGCCGAAGATCATCATCGTCGTCGAGGCGAGATCCATTCCGTTCGTCGCTGCCCACGTGACGTGAGAGTTGATCCGGTTCAGCTCGGACATGAGCATGCGGATCCACGTCGCGCGCGCTGGCAAGGAGACGTCCAGGAGCTTTTCGACCGCGAGCGCAAAAACGAGCTCGTTCGCTATGGGCGAGAGGTAGTCCATCCGGGTAACGTTCGTCGCGCCTTGGACGTAGGTGAGCTCCTCGCCGGTCTTTTCCATGCCCGTGTGCAGATAGCCGATGATGGGCTTGGAGCGAAGAACGGTCTCGCCTTGGAGCTCGACCATGATGCGCAGCACACCGTGCGTCGAGGGGTGCTGGGGTCCGAGGTTCAAGATCATCGTCTCGCCCTCGCCGAAATGCGCGTCGCCCGCAGAAGGATCGAGGCCGGAGTCCTCAGGGACTCGAAGCACGCCACCTTGTTCGATGACGAGCTCCGCGGGATTTGTCGTCGATGACGGCGCGAGCTCCTGTTCTCCCTCGGAGGTCTCCGCGGAAAGCGGTGTAAGGACGCGCTCCTCATCAAAAAGGACCTCGACGCCTGCGCGATCGATGCCTCCTCCGTTCACCGTCGCGGTCTCCTCGTCGCTCATCGTGGCCCCGGGGCGTCTTTGAACTGCACGGGCACTCTTCCAACGCTGTAGTCCTTGCGCAGCGGGTGTCCTTCCCAATCAGCGGGCATCAAGATCCGCGTCATGTCGGGGTGCCCGACAAAGGAGATCCCGAACATGTCGAAGGCCTCGCGCTCCATGTTCTCTGTCCCGGGATAAAGGAAGAACAGGCTCGGACAGGTCGCGTCTGACTCCGGTACCTGGACGCGAACCCGGATACGGCGCGAACGCTCCAAGGACAACAGGTTCACGACGACCTCGAAGCGCTCTGGTTTCACACCTTTGGGCAAGGCGCGATCAAAAAAGGTGAGGTAATCGACGCCACAGAGGTCGCTGCACGTCACAAAGGACGCGTCCTTGAGCGCACGGACGGCATCGATGTAGCGCTCGCGTGAGGGGAAGATGATCTCGTCTCCGCGATCACTCGTCGTCGCGATTCTTCTCAGGCCCGCGATACCTGGTGAAATCAAATCCCCCGATGCCCCAGTCGGTGCATCGGCGCGCCCATCGACGCTCACCGCGGTGTGCCGATGCGCACGGGGTGCGCGAGGGGCTGGGTCCATCCCGCGACGTCGCTGCTGAGGTCGATGCCCGCGCCCTCTACGCCTTTTTCCGCGCGACGACGCGTGAGCTCACCGGTGCGCACTTTTTCGTGGAGGGTGAGGATCGCGTGGATGAGCGTCTGGGGAGAAGGGGGGCAACCAGGCGCGTACACGTCGACGGGGACGATCTCGTCCACCCCCTGGACGATCGCGTAGTTGTTGAACATGCCGCCGGTCGACGCGCACACGCCCATGGAGATGACCCACTTCGGCTCTGCCATTTGGTCATAGACCTGGCGCAGCACCGGTGCCATCTTCTGCGAGAGACGACCGGCGACGATCATGAGGTCGGCTTGGCGAGGTGACGGGCGGAACACCTCCATTCCGAATCTCGCGAGGTCATAGTCTGCTGCACCCGCGGCCATCATCTCGATCGCGCAACACGCCAACCCAAATGTCGCCGGCCACATGGAGGATTGCCTGGACCACTTCACGAAGTCCTCGAGCTTGCCGGTAAGAAAGTTGTGGCTTAAGGACTCAAGGCCCATCCAAGAACCCACGGTGTCGCCCTACGCGGCTTCTTGTGAGGATGGCCCAACGCGCTTTACCGTCGAGTCTGTTGTTCGCTCTCCTTCATCGGAAACCGGCCGGATACGCGAGATCGGGCCCCAATCGAGCGCCCCGTTTGCGACGAGGTACAAGAAGGACAAGAACACCGCGGCGGCGAACACGAGGATTTCGATGAGCCCGAAGCGCCCGAGCTCGTTGTAGACCACCGCCCAAGGGAACAAGAAGATGACCTCGATATCGAAGATGACGAAGATCATCGCGACGAGGTAAAAGCGCACGGGAAAGCGCGAAGGGAGCTCGTAGGTCGGGACGATCCCGCACTCATACGGTGCGGATTTCGCGTCGGTCGGGCGCTGGGGTGCGAGGAGCTTGGACGCGACCAAGGACAGGGCAGCAAAGATGATGCCCAGCACGAAGAGGATGAAGATCGGCAGATAGCTGTCGAGACTTCCCATGATCCGGCTCCGGTTTTACCACGTCGAGCAAGCGCGAAGCACATCGACGATCTGACCCCGAGCGACCCGTTGACCGCTCGCTTCGCCAATGGCTCTCGTCGTCGAAAGTCCTCCTCAACTCTGTGCTCAGCATCGTCACGTCAATCGAGAACGCCTTCGTCGTGCCTTTCCCGAAGGAACTTCGAAGAGGGCCTCGCCGGGTATTGCCCACTAATCTCGCTCCATGGCATCACCGTCGGCCGAGACCGAACACGTTGCGCCGAAGCCGGCGAAGACGTCCTGTGAGGTGCTCGTCATCGGCGCGGGCCCCTCGGGGGCGTCGGCTGCTTACTGGCTCGCCGAATCCGGACACGACGTCATCCTCATTGAGAAGAAGCACTTCCCGAGGGAAAAGACCTGCGGGGACGGACTGACGCCGAGGGCCGTGCGCCAGCTTCTCGATATGGATTTGGCCGTTGACCTCTCCTCCCACCACCGCTTCGACGGACTGCGCTGTCTCGCGTTCGGTAAAGAGCTCCTGTTGGACTGGCCACGCCACCCTGATTACCCGAGCTACGGGTACGTCATCACGCGGGCCGACCTAGATGCGATCGTCGCAGCGCGTGCGGAGAAGGCCGGCGCGACCCTCTGGCAGGGAGTCGAGGCCATCACCCCTCTTGGCGAGCACGCCTCCTCAGGTGGCGAGATGAAAGGCGCTCTCGTGAAGAACCACGACGACGACCACACCACCGAGGTGCACGCTTCCTATGTCGTCGTCGCCGACGGCGCGAACTCCCGCATCGGCAGGGCGCTCGGCGCGACACGCGAGCGCTCCGTTCCCCTCGGCCTCGCACTGCGTGGCTACTACATCTCGCCACGAAGCGAAGAGCCCTACATCGAATCCCACCTCGACATCCGAGATCGGGACGGCACCGTCGTGCCCGGATATGGGTGGGTCTTTCCACTCGGCGATGGACGAGTGAACGTGGGCATCGGCCTTTTGTGCACCGAAGGCCACTGGAGGAACGTGAACACGACGAAGCTCATGGAGACCTTCGTAGACTACGCTCCCGCGTCTTGGTGTTTGAGCGACGAAAGTGCATGTGGGGCTCCGACGGGAGGAAAGCTCCCGATGGGCCTCTCCGTCGGGCCGCGCGTCGGGCCCGATTACCTCCTCGTCGGAGATGCCGGTGGTTCGATCAACCCCTTTAACGGCGAAGGTATCGCGTATGGCTACGAAACAGGACGCCTCGCCGCGGCCACGATCTCAGAGGCAATTGCCACAGGCGACACGCGCGCGCTTCTGCAATACGAGAACGGCCTACAAGATGCCTATGGCCTCTACTACAAAATTGCGAGCGCGTTCATGCGCCTCATGGGGCGCCCCGATGCCATGCGCAGAGTTGTGGGCACGGGGATGTACTCGCGAACCTTGATGGAATGGATTATGCGCATCATGACGAACATGCTGCGCGAGGACGAAAAAGGCCCCGCCGAGCTTGCCTATCGCGCCGTCGCGAAGGTCGCGCGCGCGTTCCCTTGAGCCCGAGGGAGTAGGAGAAGCAACTCCTCTCCGAGACATCGGCGATCCCTTCAGCACCACGGTGGATGTTCACGAAGCTTTGCGCGCAGTCGCGATGGGCTCTCGCATGCGAGGCCTTGTGTCAGGTAACGGTGACGGGCTTTGGCGTGAGCACGCCTGCCACGTCGAAGTCCAACTGGACCTTGGCAGGGTGAGCCGTCGCGTTCGCGAATCTTGTATTGCCTGCGGCAGTGACGATCAAGGAAATGACTCTTGAGGAGTTCTCCTTCATCGAGAACTTTTGCTCGGCGAGCACGATCGTCTTCGTCTTCGGATGGGTCTTCGTTGCCTTCTTCACCTTGACGGTGATCTTTTCTTCGATTCTCGCGGACCCCGAGCAATGTGCGAACTTGCACGTGATCTTGAAGGAGATGATGTCGTTGTCGTCGACGAGCCTTTGTGACTTCGTTGAAACGGTAGGCGCCGGTGCGACGGCAACGCGCTGTTGTACTTGGGAAGCCGCGGCGTAATCGACACTTCCTTCCTGATTAGCGTCAATGACACAGGTTCCGACCGTCTTGAAGTGGACCACGCCCTTCGCAATCGAACAGATCGCGGAAGAAGACGAATCGACTTTGATCGTTACAGGAAGCTCCGAAGTCGCGGAAGCTTGCGGACTGTAGGTGTCCTCGCCGACCCTCGCGTCAGTCGGAGCACTCGTTGTGAACGAGATGGTCTGTTGGATCAGGCCGAGCGCTCCGGTCATCACGTCGCCACGCGCATCGGTGGCAACACAGAGTTGCGTCGAGGGGCAAGCGACATTGGTGAGCACGACGCCTGTGTCGATCGCGCTCGAGCTCCACGCGGCCGTTCCCCCCGGGGGATCCACGGAGCTCAATGCGTTGCCGTCGCCATCTACAGCAACACAGAACGACGCACTAGAACACGAGATGCCCGCGAGCCCTCCCGAATTGAGACTTGTGTCGATCCCTGTCGTCGTCCACGCTTCGGTGCCGCCGCTCGGATTGTTGGACGTGAAAAGGTCCCCTGAATAATCTACGGCGGCGCAAAAGGCCGACGACGGACAAGAGACGCCTGAAAGCTCGTAGCCCTCGGTATCGATCACTACAGAGGTCCAGCTGTTAGTGGTCGGATCGGTGGAGACCAATGCGTTGCCAACTCCATCGATCGCGACACAAAGTGATGAAGACGCACAAGAGATGTCCATGAGCTCGTTCGTCGAGCTATCAATCGCCGTTCCGGCGCTCCATGTACTTGCACCGCCAGTTGGATCCGTCGAGATGAAGACGAGACCTGCCTCGTCGATTGCAGCACAAAACGTCGAGCTCGGACAGGTAACTGCTTCGAAACCAGAAAGTGAATGATCGACTTGTGCACTCTTTGCCCACGCGGACGCGCCTCCGGTCGGATTCGTCGTGGTGAGGACGTCCCCGGCACTGTCGAGCGCAACGCACAGCGAGGTCGTCGGACACGATACGGCGTCTAGGAACTGACCCTCGTCGATGGTCGCCGAAGTCCACGTCGAGTTGGCGGCTGTCGGGTTCGCAGAGGTGAACACCCGACCCTCGCCGTCCACCGCCACACAAAGCGACGTCGACGGACACGAGAGGCTGTTTGTGTAAAAGGGCGTGTCCCCGGTCGAAGGCACGAGGGCCGGGGTGAAGGTCGCGGGAGCGTCGTTCGCGTTTATCGAGGTGAATACGGCGCCGTCGCTCGAGCCGACGGCACAAAAATTCCCCGAGGCGCAGCTCGCCGAGAGCGTCGGGGTCACGTTTTCGTCGAGTTCATAAGACGACCAGGTCGCCCCGGGGTCCGCCGAGAGGAAGACTTCGCCTGTTTCGTTCGTCGCGGCGCAAAGCGACGCAGAAGAACAGGAGATCCCGGTCAGATCGCCCGTGGCATCGACGTCGACTGTGGTGGACTGCGGGGCGGTCGTGCCGGGAGTTTCGGGCTCGATCGCATAGACATCTCCCATGGAACTGCTGACAAAGCACTGCGCGCTTGAAGGACAGGAAATGGCGTCGAGCACGTCCGACGAAGATTCGAGCCTCTGAGCGCTCGACTCCACGACACCGCCCACGTTGGGATTCATCGCATAGACGTACCCGTCTACGTCGTACGCGACGCAAAGGGTTGCAGACGCACATGCGATCCCCCCGAAACCTCCTCCGGTGAGATCGACATCAGCGGGGCCCGTCCAGCTCGGATAGTTCGATGTACCGAGGTTTTGTGAGTAGTACATGAGGCCCGTCGAATCGACTGCGACGCACATCATCGAAGACGGACAGGCAATCCCCACGAGCGTGCCCTCCGGGTCGACCTCACTTGAGAACCAGGTGGGGTCTGAGCTCGATGGATCGTTCGTCGCAATCACGTAGCTCGTTGCCGAGCTCGTATAGCCATTGACGTCTTCGATTGCAGCACACAGGTTGCCTTGTGGCGTACAGGAGATGTCTCTAACGACGCCGCCGCTGACTAATTCGTCAGTCGCCCAACTGCTCGCCGCGCCACTCGGACCAGGAGACGAAAGGACGATTCCATCACCGGTATTGGGGTCCGAGCCGCCGGCAATGCAAAAAGACGTCGGTCCGTCCGTCGCACACGTCGCTGTTTCGAGGGAATACGCCATCGCCTCGTGGCTGATGTCTACGGTTGGCGTCACCGTCCAATCACTGCTCGTGCCCCCGGACGCGTCGTTCGAAGCGAAGATCCCCGAGCCGCCGATGCCGATGCACAACGGGTTCGACGAGGTGGCGGTGCACGTGAGCTCCGTCATACCCGACGACGTGTTGGCATTTGGCGAGGCACCGTATGGATAAGCCGTGTCCACAGCGATGGGTGCGGACCAATCGACCGTCACGTTGGTCGCGCCGACTCCAGCTGAAAGGACGCCCGTGAGCAGCGAAGCCACGAAGATGACCGTCGTGGCCGCGAAAAGGCTCACTCTTTTCGAGCGCTTTCTGGCACTTCGCGCGAAACGATGAGCAGTCACGTACTGAAAGCCCACCCGGAGGGCCGACGTCGATGCGACCGTCCTGCAGGAGAACAACCCGTGTTCGTCGTGCATCTCGGTCCCCCGGTATTCAGGCACGTGCACGCGAGGTCAAACGGCACAACGCCAGTCAAAGCGTAGTCCGTAAGCAAAAGTGGGCTTTTCGCGCTGCCGAGAACCGATGCGCTGTTCGTCGGGCATTTTCGGACACATTCACGACCGGTGCTCCTTGCACGCCTTCGACGCTTCTCGCGCAGCTTCGATCGTCTCTTCGATCTCAGCTTCCCCATGGGCGAAAGAGCAGAACATCACCTCATAGGGACTTGGGGCAAGGGCTACGTGGCGCTTGGCCATCTCCTGGAAAAATGGCGCATAGATCCCAGATTCTGCCGCGGCGCGCGCACCTTGCAGGTCGACAACCTCTCTTTCGCTGAAGAACACTCCCATCAGGCTTCCAACGACGGGAACCTTCACAGGAAGCCCGGACTCAGCGATCGCGTCGGACAGGCCTCCTGCAAGAAGCTCAACTGTTCGCTCGAGCGACGAATAGGCCGCTTCGTCGCACAGAGAAAGCACCGCTAAGCCGGCAGCGGTCGCGAGCGGATTTCCCGACAAGGTCCCGGCCTGGTACACCGGCCCATCAGGCGCGAGCTCTCCCATGAGGGCTGTCGGTCCAGCGACGGCTGCGAGTGGGAGTCCCCCACCGATCACCTTGCCAAAGCAGAACAGGTCGGGGCGAACCCCGAAGTACCCGCTCGCTCCGGCACGCCCCAGGCGGAATCCCGTTATCACCTCATCGAAGATCAACAGCGCGCCCGCGTCATCGCACGCCCTGCGCAGGTCTTGGAGAAAGCCGTCTTTCGGCGCGACGAGGCCCATGTTCGCGGCGACCGGCTCGACGATGACCGCGGCAACCCTTTCGTCGAGCTCAGGAACGCGGTTGTAGGGAACAACGACGGTGTCAAAGACGGCGCTCTTGGGCACGCCCGCGCTGTTGGGGAGTCCGAGCGTCGCGACGCCACTTCCTGCCGATGCCAGAAGCGCGTCTGCGTGTCCGTGGTAACAGCCGGTGAATTTCACGAGACGGTCGCGGCCCGTGACACCGCGCGCAAGGCGTATGGCGGTCATCGCTGCTTCGGTGCCAGAGGAGACGAATCGGACCATGTCCACGCCTTTGACTGCCTGCGCGATCACCTCGGCGAGGGCGACCTCGCCTTTTGTCGGTGATCCATAGGTCGTGCCCAATTCCGCTGCGTCCTGGATGGCTTTTACGACCAAAGGATGCGCGTGACCGAGGATCGAAGCACCCCAGGACTGCACGTAATCGATGTAGTCGCATCCATCGACATCGGTGATGTACGCGCCGAGCGCGTGATCGACAAAAAAGGGAATGCCTCCGACCGCGCTGTACGCCCGTACCGGCGAGCTCACCCCTCCGGGGAGGAGAAGTTGTGCGCGCGCGAAGAGTTGCTCGCTCTTCTTTCCCGCGGCCACCTTTTCCTCAGTGGCCCTTTGTGTCCAAGAGCTCGGCGACTTCGCCGGCGAGATAGGTCAAGATGCAATCGGCTCCGGCCCGCTTGATGGCTATCAAGGTCTCGAGCGCCGCAGCGTCGCGATCGATCCAACCCCGTTCGGATGCCGCGGCGAGCATCGCGTACTCCCCGCTCACGTGGTAGGCGGCAACGGGTACTTCGGAAAATGCGCGCACGTGCGCGATCACGTCGAGATAGGTGAGGGCCGGTTTCACCATGACGATGTCCGCGCCCTCGGCGATGTCGAGGCAGACTTCAGCTATGGCCTCTCTTTGGTTCGCGGGGTCTTGCTGGTAAGAACGACGATCCCCGCCGCCTGCGATCCTCACGTTCACCGCATCTCGGAACGGACCGTAGAACGCGGACGCAAACTTCGCTGCATAAGAAAGGATGCCCACCATGTCGTACCCGGAGGAATCGAGCGCGTCGCGAATCGCTTTGACCTGCCCGTCCATCATTCCGCTCGGTGCGACGAGATCGGCGCCGGCTGCTCCTTGGGCGAGTGCGATCTCTGCATAGCGC
>Ga0181532_10004455_pt1 | contig 12217 bp, 10 predicted proteins | sample PEATcosm2014_Bin_33_FD_119768 | JGI IMG/M metagenome (GOLD analysis project Ga0181532, IMG submission 119768) | Peatland microbial communities from MTU Mesocosm Facility, Houghton, MI, USA - PEATcosm2014_Bin11_30_metaG | ecosystem: Environmental > Terrestrial > Soil > Wetlands > Peat | place...
GCCAGAACCGGTCCAATTCAGCAGGCTCCTAGGTGGTCTTGCCGCCGCCCAGCTCGACAGCAGCACGCTCTTGCCCGCGCCAGCCGCCCCCACCACCACGGTTAGGCGCTTGCCAGCCCCCGCCGTCAGCAGGTCATGCAGTCCAGATCTTGTAACCAGCGTGGTGGGCAGGGTCGTCGGCCGGAACTTCGTCAGCGCGAACCGCGGGCTCTGTGAAGTGGCACGTTCAGCCATTGCGCCCTTAGCCACGACGTCCCCTCACAGACCCGAGGCAAATACACCACGAGCCAACCGAGGACGGACCCATGCGGAAAGTGGCTAAGGTCATCCGCTGGCGAGGCGACGGTCCTCGGTCACCCTCGGAGGGGTGATGATGCAGGCCCAGCCGCCAGGCACGCTGGCGGCACGCTGAACCAGGAGACTGCAAGGCGCAACCGTGGTGCGATCACAGACACGACCTGTGATGGACCCGCGTGGAGCTGCGGTCTCAGGTGAGGATCAGGTAGAGGCTGTTGGCGATGAGCCAGAAGCCGAGGATCAAGCTCCCGAAGATGATGACCTGGTCGGTGTGGGTTTCTATCCAGGTCCTGAACCTGGCCAGGAACGCTTGGCTCTGGCTGGGCCGGAAACCGGCGTAGGTTTCCATGGCGAGGTAGGACGCCGAGGCCAGGACGCAGAACCCGAACAGCGCGAGGTAGCTTTCCCAGCTGGACAGCTTGGCCTCCATGACCGTGGCAGCCCCCGCGCCGATCAGGGCCCAGGGCTGGAGGGTGGGGGCCAGGGCCACGGCGAACCAGGCCGCGCTTGGACGGCAGCACCACCATGAAGGCGGTCAGCGGCAGCGGGTCAAGGGTGATCGCCAAGCCGATCAGAACAAGGCTCAGCACCATGGCCGTTCCTCCCGTCTCACCCGCAGAGAGGGGAATGAGATCTCTCTCGCGGTCAGCCAGTTAACGGAGACACTCCCGCCGAGCATGACAATGACCCCACCCTGCTGGACGAGCTGCCGTACCTGGGCGACATCCTCACCGACGCACCCGCCGCCCTCACCGAACGGCTGCTGGATGTGCTCGACACCCAAGCGGTCTACAACCGGGACAAAGACCAGGTCACCATCCACGCCACCCTCACCGACGCCACCCCCCAGGCCATCAAAGACCTGCTCGCCGACCCCCGCGCCGACCACAACACCCCGCTACCATCACAACCGGGGCCCGAGTCACAAGATCACGTTAGCCATTTGGCCAGGCACACTGGGGTCGCCTCCCGGGCCAGCACAGCTAGACCCGCTGCCAGGCCTCGGTGAGGACCTCGCGCAGAATCCGCTCTATCTCGTCGAAGTGCTCCTGGCCGCAGATCAGCGGCGGGGCGAGCTGGATGACCGGGTCGCCGCGGTCGTCGGCCCGGCAGACCAGGCCGGCGTCGAACAGCGCCGTGGAAAGGAACCCGCGCAGCAGGCGCTCGGACTCCTCCTCGCTGAAGGTCTCGCGGGTGTCCTTGTCCTTGACCATCTCGATGCCGTAGAAGTAGCCGTCCCCCCGGATGTCCCCGACGATCGGCAGGTTGTACAGCTTCTCCAGGGTGGCGCGGAAGCCGGCCTCGTTCGCGCGGACGTTGCCGAGCAGGTCTTCCTTCTCCAAGATGTCCAGGTTGGCCAGCGCGACCGCGGCCGACACCGGGTGGCCGGCGAACGTGACGCCGTGCAGGAATGTCGCCGTCCCGCGGGCGAACGGCTCCATCAGCGCGTCCCGCACGAGCATGCCGCCGAGCGGGGAGTAGCCGGACGTGACGCCCTTGGCGAAGGTGATGATGTCGGGCTGGTAGCCGTACCGGGCCGAGCCGAAGTAGTGGCCGAGCCGCCCGAACGCGCAGATCACCTCGTCAGACACCAGCAGCACGCCGTACTGATCACAGATCTCGCGCACCCGCGCGAAGTACGCGGGCGGCGGCGGGAAGCACCCGCCGGAGTTCTGCACCGGCTCCAGGAACACGGCCGCGACCGATTCGGGGCCCTCCCGCAGGATGGCGCGCTCGATCTCGTCGGCGGCCCACCGGCCGAAGTCGGTGATGTCGTCGGCCACGAAGTCGGGCGCGCGGTAGAAGTTGGTGTTCGGCACGCGGACCCCGCCGGGCGGCAGCGGCTCGAACGGGTACTTGATGTCGGCGAGCCCGGTGATGGCCAGCGCCCCCATCGAGGTGCCGTGGTAGGCGATGTTGCGGCTGAGCACCTTGTACCGGTCCGGCTGGCCGGTCAGCTTGAAGTACTGCTTGGCCAGCTTCCAGGCCGACTCGACGGCCTCCGAGCCGCTGGTGGTGAAGAACACCCGGTTCAGGTCGCCCGGGGCCAGCTCGGCGAGCCGCTCGGCCAGCTCGATCGCCTGCGGGTGCGCGTAGGACCACAGCGGGAAGTAGGCCAGCTCCGACGCCTGCCGCCGCGCCGCGTCGGCGATCTCCGTGCGGCCGTGCCCAACCTGGCTGACGAACAGCCCGGACAGGCCGTCGAGGTAACGCCGGCCATGGTTGTCGAACACGTACGGCCCGGAGCCCCGCACGATCACCGGGACGTCGGCGTCGGTGTAGGCGGACATCCGGGTGAAGTGCATCCAGAGGTTGCGCCGGGCCGTCTGCTGCAGTTCGGCGTTGCTTTCGGGCGGGTTGGTCATCTCGTTCCCCATGAATAGGTCTGCTTGCGCAACTTCAGGTACACAAACGTCTCGGTGCTCGTCACCGACGGCACCGCACGGACCCGGCTGAGGATCTCCAGCAGGTGGTCGTCGTCCTCGCAGACGACCTCCAGCAGGAGGTCGAAGGAGCCGGCCGTGATCACCACATAGTCGATTTCGTCGATGTCGGCCAGGTGGTCGGCGACCTCCTCCAGGTCCCCGTCGCACTTGACCGCGATCATGGTCTGCCGCCGGAAGCCTAGCGTCAGGGGATCGGTGACCGCCACGATCTGCATGACGCCGCCGTCGACCAGCCGCTGCACCCGCTGGCGGACCGCCGCCTCGGACAGCCCGACCGCCTTGCCGACCGACGCGTACGAGCGCCGGCCATCCTGCTGCAGCTGCTCTATGATCCGCTTGGAGATCTCGTCGAGCACGACGGCGGGCGTCGGCAGCACCCTCGGGCCGTGTGCCATGCGGTCGCCTCCCTGTTGGCATCATGAGCGACATGCGCGGGCGGTGTCAACTAAATCCGTAGTTCACTGCAAACATAACCACTGAATCACTTGTGTAGGCCATGATTCTTTGCCAAGGTCGTGAGTTGAGCCGCACAGCAGGCCCGTTCCGCGCGCAGGAGGCGACGATGACCGAGCTGAAGAACTTCGTCGGCGGCAAGTTCGCCGATACCCGTGATGGCCGCACCAGCGACGTCATCGACCCCAGTGCCGGTGAAGCCTACGCGCAGGCCCCCATCTCCTCAGCGGAGGACGTCGACGCCGCGCTGCGCGCCGCCGCCGACGCCTTCGGGACCTGGCGGGACGCCACCCCGGCCGAGCGGAGCCTGGCCCTGCTGAAGATCGCCGACGCGGTCGAGGCCCGCGCCGCCGAGCTCGCCGCCGCGGAGTGCCGCAACACCGGCAAGCCGGTCGCGCTGACCATGAGCGAGGAGCTCCCGCCGATCGTCGACCAGCTCCGGTTCTTCGCCGGCGCGGCCCGGGTGCTGGAGGGCCGGTCCGCGGGCGAGTACATGCACGACCACACCTCGTTCGTCCGGCGCGAGCCGGTCGGGGTCTGCGCCCAGGTCACGCCCTGGAACTACCCGCTGATGATGGCCATCTGGAAGATCGCCCCGGCCCTCGCGGCCGGCAACTCGATCGTGCTGAAGCCGTCCGACACCACCCCGGTCAGCACCCTCCTGCTGGCCGAGATCGCCGCGGAGTTCCTGCCGCCGGGGGTGTTCAACGTGATCTGCGGTGACCGCGACACCGGGCGGGCCCTGGTGGCCCACGACATCCCGCAGATGGTGTCGATCACCGGGTCGGTCCGCGCGGGCCGGGAGGTGGCCGTCGCGGCCGCCGCCGACCTCAAGCGGGTGCACCTGGAACTGGGGGGCAAGGCCCCCGTCATCGTCTTCGATGACGCCGACATCGGCGCCGCGGCGGAGGGCATCGCTGGCGCCGGCTACTTCAACGCCGGGCAGGACTGCACGGCGGCGACCCGCGTGCTGGCCGGCCCCGGCATCGCGGACGACCTGACCGCCGCGCTGGCCGAGCAGGCACGCGGCACCAAGGTCGGCGGTCCCGACGTGGAGGACGCCTACTACGGCCCGCTGAACAGCGCCAGCCAGCTGGCCCGGGTCGAGGGCTTTGTGCAGCGCACCCCGGCTCACGCCGAGGTCGTGACCGGCGGCCAGCGGATCGGCGGCCGTGGCTACTTCTACGCCCCGACCGTGGTGTCCGGGCTGCAGCAGCAGGACGAGATGATCCAGGACGAGATCTTCGGCCCGGTGATCACCGTGCAGCGGTTCAGCTCCGAGGACGAGGCCGCCGCGTGGGCGAACGGCGTCCAGTACGGGCTGGCCTCCAGCGTGTGGACCAAGGACCACGGCCGCGCGATGCGGATGGCCAAGCGGCTCGACTTCGGCGCTGTCTGGATCAACACGCACATCCCGATCGTGGCCGAGATGCCGCACGGCGGCTTCAAGCACTCCGGCTACGGCAAGGACCTGTCCGTGTACGGCTTGGAGGACTACACCCGCATCAAGCACGTGATGAGCTACATCGGCGAGTGACCCGGCCGCCGCCCCGCCGAAGTACCACAGGGTCGTCGCCACCACAGGCAAGGTGTAAGACGATCCCGTGACGGGGCTGTTGGCGTAGTCCGGGCCGGCACCGGCTTAATCTGCCGCGACGTTCAGCGCGAACGGGCAGCTAGTGTCTGCCCCCGCGTACGCGCCCCGGCCGCAGTTGGTTAGCCCAGCCGGTGCGGGGTTCAGCCCAGCCGGTGCCTCGTCAGCGATGTACAAGGCATCAGAGACAACGCTCAGCGAGCCGTTAGAGCCGGCGGCGTAGGTGTTTGTGTTGCCAGAGCTGTCTATCAGCGTCATCGCGGTGAAGTAGGGACTGCTGCCGCTCGTTGGGGCAGATAGGGCTACCGAGACAGTGACGTATACCGTGGTGCCCTCTGCACAGTTGGGCTGGCAGTTGTTCACGTTGAAGGAGCCAGAGCCTTCAGCGTTGTGCGCCGTCCACGACGACCAGGTAAGCCCGTTCAGGTCACCATTACCATCGGCCGACAGATCGATTGTGGCTGGCTCTACGGCTTGCGCCCCTTCGATCGTGCTGTCTGTTGAGACTGTCGGCAGAGCAGAAGCTTGGATCGGTGCTGGTGCCGCAGCAGGAGTTGTTGCAACCGGCCTCGGAGTAGCGGCCGGTGCGGTCAGCGTGTGGTTAAGGCCGAGAGCGGGAGCCTTGACGGAGTCGCATGCGGCGAACCCGAGGCCGGCGGTGAGTGCGATGGCCGGGATTGCGATGAGCTTGTTGAGTTTCAGCATCTTGCCTTCCCCAGTGCGGAGAAAAGCCATATTTCGCTCTCTGTTACCTTGACCCTACGAAGCGTGCATCCTGGTGCTCAGAGCAGAATGACCGGAAGATCAGGTCCAAAGGGCCGGGAAAGCAGGGTCCAACGTCACCCAACGCGAGAGTCACCGGACGCTCGGCATTCAATCGCGTCTTGAGCTCGGGGCCTGCTGAAGCCGGGCTACGGCGCCCACGGCGGCTCGGGCGGCATCGGGGGAGTGGGCGGCACGTTAAGAGGTGAAGATTTTAACCAATAGCCGTGCGGCCGCGGTCCGCGCGCTCACCGGCGCATGAAACGATCTCGTCGGAGCACTGTCTTTAGCGGGGAACCGTGCCAGCTTTAGCGGGGAACCGTGCCAGCCAAAAACGGTGCCAGCCAAAAACGGTGCCAGCCAGAAACGGTGCCACCCGGAAGAAGCAGTGCTAGCCAGAAGAAACACTGCGGTCCAGAAGAAACAGAAGAAACAGAGCTAGCCAGAAATAGTGCGGGCCGGCCGGACGAAGGAGGAGACATGTCAGCGATGCCGCTGCGCGAACGGAAGGCATGGCAGGCTCTGCAGCGCCACCATGAGGAGATAGTGGGGCGGCACCTGCGTGACCTGTTCGCCGAGGACCCCGGACGCGGGGAACGGCTGACCGCGGAGGCGGCCGGGATCTTCCTCGACTACTCCAAGAACCGGGTCACCGACGAGACCATCCGGCTGCTGGTCGAACTGGCCGAGGAGTCCGGCGTGCCCGAGCGCCGGGACGCGATGTTCCGCGGGGAGCACATCAACGTCTCCGAGGACCGCGCCGTGCTGCACGTCGCCCTGCGCATGCCCGCGGGCGAGTCGCTGATCGTGGACGGCGTCGACGTGGTCGCCCAGGTGCACGAGGTGCTCGGGCGGATGCGCCAGTTCTCCGACCGGATCCGGTCGGGGGAGTGGACCGGCTTCACCGGCAAGCGCATCCGAAACATCGTCAACATCGGCATCGGCGGCTCCGACCTCGGGCCGGTCATGGCCTACGAGGCGCTGCGCCACTACTCCCAGCGCGACCTGACGTTCCGGTTCGTCTCCAACGTCGACTCCACCGACTTCGTCGAGGCCACCCGGGACCTGGCCGCCGACGAGACGCTGTTCATCATCTCCTCCAAGACGTTCGGCACGCTGGAGACCCTCACCAACGCGAACTCCGCGCGGGACTGGGTAGTGGGCGCGCTCGGCGACGAGGCTGCGGTGGCCAAGCACTTCGTCGCGGTCTCCACCAACGCCGAACGGGTCCGCGAGTTCGGCATCGACACCGTGAACATGTTTGAGTTCTGGGACTGGGTCGGCGGCCGGTATTCGATGGACTCCGCGATTGGCCTGTCCATCATGGTGGCGATCGGCCCGGACCGTTTCGACGAGATGCTCGCGGGCTTCCACGAGATGGACGAGCATTTCCGCACCGCGCCGCTGGCGGGGAACCTGCCGGTGCTGCTGGGCCTGCTGGCCGTGTGGTACCGCGACTTCTTCGGCGCCCAGACCTACGGCGTGATGCCGTACGAGCAGTACCTGAAGCGGTTCCCCGCCTACCTGCAGCAGCTCACCATGGAGTCCAACGGCAAGCATGTCACGCTGACCGGCCGGCATGTGGACTACGACACCGGCGCGGTGTTCTGGGGTGAGCCCGGGACCAACGGGCAGCACAGTTTCTATCAGCTGATCCACCAGGGCACCACGCTGATCCCGGTCGACCTGATCGGGTTCGGCAAGTCGCTGAACCCGCTGGGTGACCACCATGACAAGCTGAACTCGAACGTGTTCGCGCAGGCCCAGGCGCTGGCTTTCGGCAAGACCGAGGACGAGGTGCGCGCCGAGGGAACGCCGGAACGGGTGGTGCCGCACCGGGTGATGGAGGGCAACCGCCCGACCAACGTGCTGCTGGCCGAGATCCTCACCCCCCGGCTGCTGGGCGCGCTGGTGGCGCTGTACGAGCACAGCGTGTTCACGCAGGGGACGATCTGGGATATCGACTCGTTCGACCAGTGGGGGGTGGAGCTCGGCAAGGTGCTGGCCCAGCAGATCATCCCGGAACTGGAGAGTGAGCAGGAGCCAGAGCTGCAGCACGACTCCTCCACCAACAACCTGATCCGCCGCTACCGCTCGCTCAAGAAGCGCTGAAGAAACGGGGAGGCTGACTTTCCATGCCAACTGACAAGCCAATGCAGCTCGGAATGGTCGGGCTCGGCCGGATGGGCGCGAACCTGGTCCGGCGGCTGATGCGCGATGGGCACCACTGCGTGGCCTACGACATCAACGCCGACGCGGTGGAGGGGCTGGAGGCCGAGGGAGCCAAGGGGTCCACCGACCTGGCCACCTTCGTCGGCCTGCTGGACAAGCCGCGTGCGATATGGCTCATGGTGCCGGCCGGGATCGTCCAGCCCACGCTGGACAAGCTCGTCCCGCTGCTGGACGCCGGCGACATTGTGATCGACGGCGGCAACTCCTACTACCGCGACGACATCGTCCGCGCCAGGGTGCTCAAGGCCGACGGCATCCACTACATCGACTGCGGGACCAGCGGCGGGGTGTGGGGGCTGGAGCGCGGCTTCTGCCTGATGATCGGCGGGGAGGACGAACCGGTGGCGCGGCTGGATCCGATCTTCAGGACGATCGCGCCGGGTAAGGGGGACGCCCTGCCCACCCCCAGCCGGGAGGAAGACCCCAGTACCGCCGCCGAGGGATACCTGCACTGCGGGCCGAACGGCGCCGGGCACTTTGTCAAGATGGTCCACAACGGCGTCGAGTACGGCATGATGGCCGCGATCGCGGAAGGGCTCAGCATCATCGAGCACGCCGACGCGGGCAAGCACATGGACGAGATCGACGCCGAGACCACCCCGCTGCGCGACCCCTGGGCCTACCAGTACACGATCGACGTCGGGGAGGTCGCCGAACTGTGGCGGCGCGGATCGGTGATCAGCTCCTGGCTGATCGACCTGACCGCGGACGCCTTCGCCAAGTCTCCAGACCTCAGCGACTACACCGGCCGCGTGTCCGACTCCGGCGAGGGCCGCTGGACCGTTCAGGCGTCCATCGATACCGGTGTCCCGTCCGGTGCCATCACCGCCGCGCTGTACGAGCGCTTTGACTCCCGCGGCGACGGCGTGTTCGCCGGCAAGGTGCTGTCCGCCATGCGCTCCGGATTCGGCGGCCACCAGGAAAAGAAGGCGGACTAGCGATGACCACGCAGAGCCAGCCCGCGCCGCAGTCGCGGCGCCCCCGTGCGGACCGGCCCATGCCGCGGCCCGACAACCACGTCTTCGTGATGTTCGGGGCCACCGGCGACCTGGCCAAGCGCAAGCTGCTGCCGGGGGCGTTCCACCTGGCCGCGGCCGGCCTGCTGCCGGAGCGCTACCGGATCATCGGCTCGGCCCCGGCGGCATCCTCGATGAGCACCGAGGCGTTCCGTGAGCATGCGCGCCAGGCGGTGGAGGAGTTCGGCGACGCCAAGCCGGACGGGGACGCGTGGAACGCGTTCGCCGCGTCCCTGTCGTTCGCCAGCGCGGACCCGGACAACACCGCCCCGCTGGCCAGCGCGGTCCAAGAGGCGGAGAAGGAGATCGGCGGGCACCCGCGGCGGCTGTTCCACCTCGCGGTCCCGCCCGCGGCGTTCGAGTCGGTGGTCGCGATGATCGGCGCGATGGGCCTCGCGCCGGGCTCCCGCGTCATCGTCGAGAAGCCGTTCGGGCACGACCTGGCCTCGGCGCGGGACCTGAACGCCAAGCTGCACGCCGTCTTCGACGAGTCGCAGATCTTCCGCATCGACCACTTCCTGGGCAAGGAATCGGTCGACAACATCCTGGCCTTCCGGTTCGCCAACGGGATGCTCGAGCCGGTCTGGAACCGGCAGAACATCCGCTACGTCCAGGTCGACGTGCCCGAGACCCTCTCCATCGAGGGCCGGGCCGACTTCTACGACCAGACCGGGGCCTACCGGGACATGGTGGTCACGCACCTGCTCCAGGTGCTGGGCTTCGTCGCCATGGAGCCGCCGTCCTCGCTGGACGCCAAGGCGCTGCGGGAGGAGAAGGCGAAGGTCTACGACGCGCTGCAGCCGATCGACGTGCGGCACGTGGTCCGCGGCCAGTACGAGGGCTACCGGCAGGAACCGGGCGTGCCACCGGACTCCCAGACCGAGACGATGGTGGCGGTCCGCGTCGAGATCGACAACTGGCGCTGGGCCGGCGTGCCGTTCTTCCTGCGGTCAGGCAAGGCGATGGGAGCCAGCCGGCAGGTGCTGACGCTCGGCTTCCACGAGCCGCCGCTGCGGATGTTCCGCATCGAACGCCACGACGCCCCGGCGGGCTACCGGAACGAACTGGTCATCGACGTCGCCGACCCCGGGTCGATCACCGTCCGGTTCCTGGCCAAGGAGCCCGGCGCGGTGATGAAGCTGGGTGACGCGACGATGGTGTTCCGCTACCAGGACTCCTTCACGCAGGCCAACTCGCTGGAAGGGTACGAGCACCTGATCCTGCTGGCCATGCTCGGCGACCAGTCCCTGTTCACCAGCTCGGACGGCATCGAGCAGCTCTGGGCGATCTCGGAGCCGCTGCTGCAGAACCCGCCGCCGGTCGAGACGTACGCCAAGGGCTCCTGGGGGCCCGAGCCCGCCACCGATCACCTGGTCGCGCCCTTCCACTGGCACCTGCCGCAGGACGGCCACTGACCCGGACGGGCCGACCGCCGGAAGGTGTTGCTCGCCACCAGTGCCGGCAGACTACTGACTTCACGGAGGTGGCAACCGAACAAACGCGGTAGCCGCAGCTCGCCACAGGTCACCGCCGTACGACAGAACAAGCCCGGGGGCTGCGCCGCTCTAGTCGCCGTTACGTTCCTGGTGCCGGAGGGCGCCCTGGCGGTTGCGTTCCGCGCGATCGGCGTCGGCCTGCGTCCTGGTGATCTCCGCGTCCGAGGCGGACCGGCGCACTACCCGGCCGTAGAGGTCGGCGCACTCCTGGCACGCTGGCACGAGGCCGGCCACGGCGCCACCGTCGATGGCCGTCACCGCGGGCACGTTCTGCGACTGATGGCCCGCGTTGTAACGGCAGGTCTCGGTGTCCATGGCTGAAAGGGCTCCTGTCTGTCCCCCCGGGCGCCCCTCATGATGTCATTAGCCGGCCGTCCGCCGCGCGCGGACACGCGTGACGGGAACGCTCGATTTGCCCCGGTTCAGGCTGGCTCGGTGCCATGGCCGACTCTCGTCGTTCCCCGGGCCGCGTTGACCAAAGTGGGGGCCGTCAGGTTAGCGTCGGTCGTATATGAGATCTGATGTGCGATCTGCGCTGGCAGGCTCTGGCTTTCTTTCGAGCGTCGCCGCGTCTGTGCCGTCCCGGACGGCCGTGGTGCTGGACGCGATCAAGCACGCGATCCTGACCGGGGAGCCGCGGCCGCCTGGCAGCGCGCGCCGACCTGGCAGGCGGAAGCCGCCGAGCACAAGGCCATTGTGCGAGCGGCCGAAGCGGGCGCCGCGGACGACGCGTCTAGGCTGCTCGCAGAGCACATCGAGGCGTTCCTGACGCGGAACTTTCCTTCTCTCGGCGACCCAGCGGATCCAGGGCACCCGGGAGACCTCAGAGACTTCGGAGACGGCGGAGACACTTATGCCCCTTGACCCGGCTAAGCCCAGCGAACTGAAAGAGGCGCTGGCCACGGTGGTTGTCATTCCCGTGACGCCGATGCGGCCCGACGGCAGTCCCGAGTGGGGTACCTACGCCGACCTGATCCGGCGGGTGGTGGACGCCGGCCTCACCGTTATCACCCCGAACGGCAACACGGGCGAGTTCTACGCGCTGACCGTGGCCGAGGCCCGGCAGGCCACCGAGACCGCGGTCGCGGCGGCGCACGGCGAGGCCGCGCGGGGGGCCCGGGCCCACGTCCTGGTGGGGGTCGGGCACGACATCGCCACTGCGGCCGGGGCGGCCCGGCACGCGCAGGAAGCCGGCGCCGAAATGATCATGATCCACCAGCCGGTGCACCCCTACCAGGCTCCTGGGGGCTGGGTGGACTACCACCAGGCCATCGCCGATGCGGTCCCGGATCTGGGCGTGGTGCTCTACATCCGGGACGAGCGCGTCACCGGGGCGCAGATCGCCGACCTTGGCGAGCGCTGCCCGAACGTGATCGGCATCAAGTACGGCCTCAAGGACGCCACCCAGTTCGCGGCGGTGGCGCGGGACGCCGGGCTGGACCGTTTCACCTGGCTGGCCGGGCTGGCCGAGCCGTATGCCCCCGGCTACTGGGCCTACGGCGCGCGCGGGTTCACCTCGGGCCTGGCCAACGTCAACCCGGGCCTGTCGCTGTCCCTGCTGGGCGCGCTGCGGGCCGGCGACCTGGACGGCGCGATGGACGTGTGGGAGCAGATCCGGCCGTTCGAGGACCTCCGTGCGGCCGGCGGTTCCGCGGACAACGTGAGCGTCGTGAAGGAAGCCCTGGCCCAGCTCGACCTGTGCGGCCGGGATGTGCGCCCGCCGAGCCGGGTTCTGCCCGCTGCCGAACGGGCGGCGGTGGCAGCGATCTTGCGGTCCTGGGACCCGTTCGCGGCCAATGAGACCGGCAGCACGTTCGGGGCCGGAGCCGGAAGGGGGACGCGCCCGTGACCAGTACCCCCGGACAGAAGCCCCCCGGACAGAAGACCCCGGAAGAGCTCCGCAGCCACGCCTGGTTCGGC
>Ga0181532_10004456_pt1 | contig 12217 bp, 8 predicted proteins | sample PEATcosm2014_Bin_33_FD_119768 | JGI IMG/M metagenome (GOLD analysis project Ga0181532, IMG submission 119768) | Peatland microbial communities from MTU Mesocosm Facility, Houghton, MI, USA - PEATcosm2014_Bin11_30_metaG | ecosystem: Environmental > Terrestrial > Soil > Wetlands > Peat | place...
AGCCGATTGGAAGCCTAAAATGCGAAGACGGTTGACGATATCCAGATGGGTGTGGCTCGAAAGATGCTCGTGGTATTCCATTGCGAGAAGGCCGATCTTGTTGAAAATCTCCGTGGGCGAATCCAATAGGATGGGAAACTCGGCGCCTTCGCAATCGAGTTTTAGGAAATCGCAGTACTCGATATCATAATCGCTGAAAACGCTCGACAACGTTCGCACAGATACCGGGCGCGTCTGCGTCGCGTCACCATATAGGCTGAACGCAGTGGAACTCGACCCAATAGATAGCTGCGCGGTTCCATCAACTGCGCCGACAGCTTCGTTGTGTATGACTATGTTGGACCTGCCCTGGCAGTTCTGCTTGATTAGATCGTAGTTACGAGGCTCCGGCTCGAATGCGTGAACCAATCGTGCGGACCTGGCGGCAAGGAGGCTAAACATCCCCACATTGGCCCCTATATCAATTACCGTTGCACCCTTAGGAACCGCACAATACTGTGTGTAGGCCGCTTTATTCCAGATGTCGTTGTAGTGGTTCCACAACTGCGTATCTTCCCGTCCGTGAATAATTTCGCCAGTCCGCAACTCAAGTCGCGAGATTGGCCGATTACCAATAATGCTCCCATAAACAGCAGGCCAGTTCTTAAAGGAAAACGGGATGGATAGAGCTATTCCGATACGTTCAAAAAGTCTGGTGGGCATGAGCGATCCTGACTTTGCAATTCCTTCGCAGGTATTTCCTAAACCGCGATCTCTTACGGCGACTCGGAAGCCCGTTCGAACTGACCGCGATGAGCCATTCTGTTCTCCGGCTTCGGCCTGGCCTGCGTGGGCCGGTTTATTGTGCACTTAATGGGTCCGCAGGCAATCTGTAGTCAAATTTTCCGCCTTAACCCGCTCGCCGCGTCACAATGTCATTCCTAGAGCGCGTGAGACGCGGACTCCCATTCCAAAGCCCTGATTCGCCATGCCTCTCGCCAACCGCGTCAGATCGTCACGATCCTGGTCGGCGAGAAAGATAAAATATGCAAGTGAAAAATAAGTAACGGCAAACGGGAGACACTCAGCGATCAACCCGCCAAAGTGATGGGTACGAATCGTAACGAACGAATGGACAGCCAGCCCAGCCGCGGAAGCCGCCAGCAGCGGAACGGCGGATCGCAGCGTGCAACGGATCAGCGTGCTCGCAACATCGATGCCGACGTCATGAGCAAGCTTGTACAGTAAGATCGCTACCTGGGGACTTACAGACACAACCATCGCCAAGCCGATGCCGTCCAAACCCATAATGCGGCTCAGATAGATAGCCAGGCCAAAGCTCCCCAATCCCTGCAGGATGGAAGTCGTCGCCAACAGCCGCATCCAGCCGAACACATAAGAATATCTCATGGCAATTCCCTGAATGCCATTGATGAGGCAGTAGATGCTAAGGAAGAACGTCAGCAGGGTGCCGGCGTACTGCTGGGGGCCAACCCACGCGGTGACAAGATCACGATTGAAGATGAGCACACCTATGGCAAGGGGAAAACCAAAAAACAATTGCATTCGTGTGATTCGTGCAAACGCCAGTCGCACTCGATCGATTTCACCGCGGCCAAATAATTCATTCAGGGCAGGCGTGGCGCTTTCGTTCAGGCGCCCCAGCATGTTGTTCATCATGATCGCGGGCATTTGCGTAGTGTAGAAACTACTGGCAGCCACGGCCCCCCTGGTCAGGCCAGCCACAGAATTCCCTGAATTGAAACACAGCATGTTCCCCACGTTGAGGATCGCGGCGTGTGCGCCAAATTTCAGCATCTCTCGCAGCAGCGCTGGATCCGGCATACCCCAGCCAGGCATGAGCCCAGGATTCATCTTGCGAAAACGCATGCGATAGAAGAAAAGTGAAATCGCTTCCGCAGAGGTCCCGGCGAGCATCAGGCCAAAAAGGCCTCCTCCGGCAAGCACATACCCCAAAGAAGCCACTGTTCTCAGCGCGCTGCCGAATGCCATGATCATATTGGCCGCGGCAATGTCCTGCGTGGCAATCATCGCTGTGCCATATGCCATGAGCGGAACGCGAACGATCGACCATGCGGCAATAACCCAGAGTGCGTGCCTGGCCTCCGAAGCAATCGCCGGCGACAAGTGAAAGATAGATCCAACAAACACGCTGAAGATCAGCGTCGCAATAGTAAAACAGCCATTGATGATCCAATAGAGAGAGCGAGCCGTGGTGAACAGGATTCTGAATCGATCGCCTCCGTCATCCAGTCCGGTTGCTTGTGCCAGAAAGCGTTCCAGCGACCATTCTCCAACGATATCGAACAAATACAAGAAGCCAAGCGTCTGCATGATCGCAGCGTATGCGCCGAGGGTTTCCCGGCCCGCGACCCGCAGCACAATTGGTGCCAATAGCACCTGGACCAGCATCTGTGCGCAGAACTGGACGATGGAGGCCGCAAATCCTTTGCCGGCTCTTTCGCTGCGGCTCATTCGCCTCCGGGGCGCAATTAAGAAAATGCTGGGTTAAGATTCGTGTGATGCTGAAGTGTCGTCAGGCGAATGCGCAATACCAGCATGCAGTCCAGAGAGAGAATCCACGGCCAACACCCCGCCTAACTCCTTGTAGAGAGTCGCCAGCTCGTCACCGTAATTGCACTGCCTATATTTCGCCCTCACGCACAGCGCATTGCTCCTGCCAATATCCGCAACTCTACCCCGGTGTTGGTATGCATATTCGATTGCTTCCGCCAACGAGTTACTATCTCCGGGTGGGACAATGGCTCCGTGAACACCGTCCTCGACGATCGAGCCACTGTTGGGTGACGTAATCACGTAACAACCACATGCAAGCGCTTCAAAAACAACTCTCGCCGAACCCTCAGCAAAGGACGGAAAGATGAAGACTTCCGCTCTGGCCATAGCTGATGCGAGATCCTTACGTGACAATAAACCCAGATACTTTACCCGTGGATTAGAAAAGAAGCCCCTGGCTCTATCTGCTACCTCCGGGCTCACGGTTCCCGCGATTTCAAGCCGCCATGGCAAGTTATCGATGCGCTCAAAGGCGTCCATGACGATCTCCGCGCCCTTGCGCTTCTCAAAGTACCCAGCGAACAAAATTTGCAGCTCCTCTGACGCACTTTCTCGCCGCGGTACCTGAGCCAGGAACGAATCGTCGACCCCGAGATAAATCACATGAATTGGGGCACGGTCTTGGCCGACCTGTCTAAAAGTATCCTCGACGAAACGTGAGTTTACCAGGACGGCATCAGCCCGCTCTATATCACGAAGAACATACCCCCAAAAGGGGCCGACCTTCACCGTCTCCACCCGGTCGGGCATTCTCCCCATGTTCTTAACAAGCGCATCAACGGTCGCGGGATGGGCTATCGAATGGTCACATAACAGGAACATGCCCCGCTTTCTTGCGGACTCAACAGACGCGCCTCCGAATCCTGCCCTGTAGTGGTAGATCCGGGCGCCCTCCGACGCCGCCCGCTCAACATCGTGAATCGCTGACCATCCGTACAGCCGCATTGCATCGACAGATACCGTTTGACTTTTAACTACTGCTCCAAGAAAATTTACCGCGTCGGACAAGAACAATGCACGGACGCGCTTGTCAGAAATCTGCTCGCCTCGTGCACCGAGACGCCTCGCCCAGGCGTTCGTCCGCAAGTAAGGAAGTGAAAGCAACTTGCGAACCAGTGGAGTCGGATAAGCTCCGGTCAGAAAGCTCGATAGCAACATCCTCCGGTCCGCTTCTGCGGCGGCAACCGCTAGATGGAACTTGGAAAAGCCGTTGGAGATGATCACCATAATCTAACCGAACTCACCCGCATCTTCTCCAAATCCAAGCCGAGTCAACCTGGCCCTTCCGATCCCTCGAAGCGTTTGTGAATCCAGCTCATTCCGGGCAGCTTCCAATACCATCGCCGAGAATCCAAAGCACCATCGATGATCTCTGTCAACCCGCGCCTAGGCTCACCCTCGGGATCCATTGCTTCCCAAATCATCTCCAAGAGAACCACGATGCAGGCCACAAAAAGCGACAACAGGGCGCCTAACTCCACAATCAACCGCCGCGAAGGCCCGGATTTCCGCCCGGGGATCTCGGCAACATCTAAAACGCGAACCGTAGGAAGCTCCTCGGCCTCCTCCACTTTGGCCGATTCATACTGCTTGGTGAGGGCCTCCCATAGCGTTTCCTCAATACGCACTTCGCGCTCTAAGTCATAATAGGTAAGTCCCAAGGCGGGCAATTCGTCAGCACTAGGATAGGGAGACCTGCTTGCGTCTGTGTCAGAGCCTGATCCTTGAGGCAGCCCGCCCATCTTATTAAGTTGTTGCTGCAACTCCGCGTTATGCGCCTCCAGAGCGCGTACTCTGACGTTATCCTCCGAATAGGTTTGCCGCAGTGCCGCCAGTTGACTGCGGCCATCGATCAACTCGGCTTGCAGCCTGAGCCCTTCATCTATCATCGATTTTGTCTGGGAGGGCACGTCGATTGCGCCGCTCTTAGCGGAAAACTGACTAAGTTCCTTAGAGGATTCATCGAGCTTTTGTTTAATATCTCGTACACGTCCTTCGAGAAAGATCCGCTCACGGCGAGCAGCCGAGGTGGAATTTTCGGACATTACACGATTAAGTTCCTCTACATACCCCTGTGCCAGATTTGCAGAGAGCACGGGATTCCCGGACGTAACACTAATCGTAATGACTCCGCTCTTTTGGTCTACGGCGATCTGGGTGGCGCCCGCCAGTGATCTGCGAGTGTCCTCGATGAGGCGCGTTTTATAGTAATGAGCCAGATCGAAGCGATTGATCAAGCCGTCCTGGACGTTCCGGCTTTCCAGAATGCTGATGGATAAATCGCCGGGGGTATACAGCCCCAGCGCTTCACTGCCAAGTCTGGCTTCGGGACTGCTCGAAAGCGCGCTCATGATGCCGAAATCCGGAGCGGTGCTGTCAGGTGGCATCAAAGATGTTGTCGAAGTGTAGACGGGTGGCTGGCGGATTGCATACAGCAATGAGATGAGAATGCCGGCGGCAAGAGCCCAAAAGATCATCCGTCGCTTTACCCAGCATCTCTGCAGGAAACGAGCGATTTTTGAGCTTAGCGATTCGGCGACTTCTTCGGCATCGGCGGATTCAACTTCATCTGCCTGGGCGGACAGCTCCGAAGCCGGTGTTGCACTTTGAGGATCGTCCATTTGAAACTCACTCTCTAGGAAACGATGTGGAACCGGATTCGCTAACTCCAAATTGAGTCGACGTTTTCAATGAGATGCCGACGAAGGGGTGTCTTGACGCTTTCCTGGCGGCTTCCGGTCTTATAGCTAAATGCCGCGCATTTGTCGGGATTCTTGAAACCACCTGAAGGGATTGCCTGCATTTTGTTAGAAGCTTGCGGCAATTGCGACCGGCAACGCTGCCGCCGCCATGGCCTGCGCCACTGCCGCAACGTTCTGCCAGGCAGTAGAGCCTCCAACAATCCTCTGGGGCACGAAGATCGTGTCGCCGGGCCGCATGCGATCGCTCATAAAATTACTGCTCATCCAGCCATTGTCGCGCGGCATAACTGACCCATCGGCGTGAAGCACATAGATCTGCTTTTTGTCGCCGACAGTTGTCGCGCCGCCCGCCTTGCGCAGATACCAGGCGAGATTTCGTCCCGGGATGTAGCTTATTGCGGCCGGGTTATACACTTGACCGCTAACCATGACAAAGTTTGGCCGTTTCGGTATGAGCAGGGTGTCACCTGCTCGCAGTTCAATGTCCGCTGGTGTATTTTCCCATCTGCTCACGTCAGAAGAGATGTTGATGACCAGCCGGCCACTGGCGGGATGGCTGCGAAGGCTCGCTAGAATCTCCTGCCGTTGTGTCTCGAGTGATTGCCGCACATCTGTCGCTGCTTGCGCGCCGATCACACCCGGTTTGACCTCGGGAGGCGTGTTCTCGATTTGTTGAATCATCTGCTGACGGGCCTGCTCGGCCAGTACACGGACCTGCTCCCGCTCCAGAACCGCCGCGGGCGGATACGCATCCTCTCGAAATCCCCCCGCTCGCTTCACCACGGAGCTAAGACGCTCTCCCGTTTCAATCGCATAGCTGCCGGCATGCTCGACTTCGCCGGTTATCGTCACCGACGCACCGATATCCTGCCAGCCGGCCAGTTGCCGAATGCTAACGGCATCTCCCGGCTTAAGTGCCACATCGGCCGCTTTGTCCCCATCCAGTGCCTTCTCCACTGCAACGGTGCTATGGCTCACCAGTACCTTTTGGCCATTTTGCACCACATAGGTTGAAAGGTCTGCTTCATCTCGATAGGCGGCACGTGTGAATCCTCCGGCCATGCTTACCAGTCCAGCGACGGTCATACCCTCAGACATCGGATAGGGGCCAGGACGAAGGACCTCCCCTTCAATGGAAACAGTGGGCGGGTCGATTTCGTATCTGCCATAGATACGAATCAAATCGAAGGGTTCAAGGAGAAACGAATCATTTCCAATCAGCGCATCGTGAAGATTAAAGCTGGTGGTCTCTGGCCGGAAGTCGGGGGGCAGAAGACGAACGAGTTCCGCATGGTCAGCCGCTTCAGGCAGCACATCCTGGTACGAACTCAACAGGTCATTAATCGTCATCCCGTCCTTGTAGGGATATGCGCCAGGACGATAGACATGACCTTCGAGGTAAACCGCATCATGGTTATAGGGCAAGATCTGCGAAATGACAACGTCGTCGCCACCCTGCACCTGGAAGTCGGCCAGCTTCTGTGCCACCTCCGTCGGGTTATCGGGGAGTTGCAGAGTTAACATGGTGTGGCTTTGGTTGGCCACAATTCGCGCCACATTGATTTGCTTCATGCTCGCTGTTCGCAGGATCCCCCCCGCCAGTTCGAGCACCTGATTCAGTGTTTTTTCGCCGTTCAGTTCGTATATCGCAGGACGATGCACCATCCCTTCCACTGAAACCTCCGGACCGACCGGTGGAATCAGGAGAGTATCGCCAGGCATGAGACGCTCGACGTCTGAGCGGACGCCCTTCAGCAGAAAGTCGTAAAGGTCGACTTCGCGGACCAGCTGATTGCCACGATACTGGCGCAGGATGCGCAGCGATCCGCGGCTGGTTGGGCCGCCGGCGGCGTAAAGGGCGCTCAGCGCCGTTGACAATGAGCTGACATCATAGGCGCCGGGCCGCTGCACGTCTCCCACAACATAGACCCGCACCGTGTGGAGCCGGCCAAGAGAGATTTCGACGTGCTCGTTCTGAAACTCCTTGCCAAGGGCCTGTTGGATGGCACTTTGCGCCTGGTCAATCGTCATCCCGTTAATCATGATTGTGCCCGCTTCAGGGAGCTCAATCTCGCCTTGGCGATCGATGATCCTGTCCAACCTGCTCGACTGGCCGCCCCACATATTGACGATCAGGCTATCCCCCGGCCCAAGTACATAATCGGGACCCGCAGGGAGATCCATCGGCAGCACGTTCGCATTCCCGGTGCCAAGAAAAAAAGCGTCGCTGCCAAACCGATGCAGCTTGCCCCCACTGGACGGGATCTGGGTGTAAAGATCATGCAGAGATTGCATATTTGAATACGGACTGGGCTGCTGTATCTCTTGGGGCCCACTTTGCTGCGTCTCGGCGCTCGTTCCTGCAGGCGTCGCATGCGCCCCTGTTGCTTGTGCACCGTTGTTCTGAGCTGGCGTTTGGGCATTGCCGCTTTGGGGAGATGATGCCGTCGTGCCGCCGTTCTGGGCTGGTGCTTGGCCTCCACTGGTCGGCGCCGATGTCTGAGCGGGGCTCTCGGTGTTACCAGTCTGGGCCGCTCCCTCACCGTTACTCCCAGGGGAAGCTGGTGCTTGCGCGTCACTGCCCTGGTCCGTCCCCTGGCTACCACCACCTGCGGCAGGTGATGCTTGAGCCCCATCGCTCTGGCCACATGCTTCGGCCGTGCCCTCGGCGCTACAGTTCTGGTCCGCTGCCTGAGCGCGACCACTCTCGACGGCGATAATTCCACAAGAGATTACGGCCAATCCAACTGCAAACAGGAACCTGCGGATGCGGGTCCAACGCCGCCTGGATTCAGACATTCTTCGAATGTAAAGCAATACGCTGCGCATTTCTTAGCCTTTTGACGGGTGGGTTTTTCGTTTGGTGTTGATGGCGCAAAAGCTGGCAACCGTATACAAACTCAGTTGCTCACTTCTGGTGGAGCTTTCGCCCAAGGGGAATGCTCAAACCGAGCGCAAATTTTGCGTGAGCCCTTCTCGACTTTTCGTCCAGCGAAGATGTTAACAAGGCGCTAAGTGGGTGTTACTCAATTCGGCTTGAAGAAGTGGAACTACCAATCCAAGCGCCGCTTGAAGGGCGATCTCGTTCACGATCCGCCTTCGGCCTTGAATGTTGTGATTCTTGCCTCTAACTGCTCTACCTTCCTCTCCAAACTCTTCATGTCAGCGCGGAATTCTTCCAGATGACGTCCAAGCGGAACCCCTCGATTGACATCTCCTAGAACAGAGCGCATCGCTTCGCGCGTGAGGTGCGATACGCTGCGTGCTCCGGTCAAGGAGCAGACGCGCCTGAGTGTCAAGTACTCCTCTTCAGAAAGACGGACGCTAATGGTGCGTGACCGCGGCTTCAGAACTGTCATAATTGACCCCCCGAACCCGGTTTGAGATGTGGAACTATCTCGTTTACTCGCAGGAATATCCGGTTGGCGAAGGAAGGAATGAGAATTCTGGAGCCCTTTTCGAATCGTCGAGATTCAACATGAACTTGGGGTAGGCTCTGCCCCCGTGAGCCCCAGATTATCGGTGCAAATCTAACCTAAGCAGATACGCTTATCCGAATGGGGGACGCACTTTGCCGTACCATTTTGCCGTAACCTTGACCAGAGGGCCACAACGCCTCGATCGCGTTGAGCCGAAGTCAGAATATTCTAAAAATAGCACGAGGGGCGGTGAGCCATGCAAGGAAAATTGTGCGACAAATGCTTGACACTCTTGAGTCCGCGGCATTGTATATCATTTTCATTCCACATACGTTAGTCTGCTCTGGCAGTGCCTGTGGCAAATCGGACGTGAGACGCAGTATGGCATTTGTAGAACGCCTTGCGCCTGTTCCCTTTCCGATTTCTGCACCATCGGTAATGGCCGCCGGCATCAGCGTTACAGGACCCCACCAAGGGATACTCGCACCATTTGCCGGCCGGCGTGGCGCGCTCGAACCCCACCCGCTGGCCGATCAAGCGTAAGCGTCCCGAGTTCCCCTCTGACATGGGGTCGGGTGCGAGGCGGACCGAGTCTTCGGAAGTGTCAACTCAAACACTCGTTTCTTCAGGCCGAACAGATTGAAGCCGCAGGATTGGGCCAAAAAACGAAGGGCCACTTCCGGTTATTGAAGTGGCCCAGCGCATCGCGCCAACGTTCGGAACGATTGCACACGAGATAGGAATCGATTACATCGATGCCGCGAATCCAGGAGCCAGCGCTCTGCCATTTAATTGCGCCAGTTCGGCCGTCCGTTTCACCATATCGACATAGTACGCTGTTGCGCGGGAAATAATTGCGCCGGTGCTCTCATTCACCTGGCCGCAAGTGGATTTCGAGAGGGCGACTACTACCAGGACGCGAATCTGAAATGCGTCACGGCGGAGGGCTGCAATCAGTTCGGGATCGGTCTCTGTGCTGTTGGTGGCTGCATAATTTGCCATTTCGAGCATCACACCCGCGTTCTCGAACATTGCCCACAGGCCTTGCGCGCCATTAATGCCCCGCCACTTCTCTTCTGGAGTGACGAAGAGATCTTTATCCCAATTGAGGTAATGACCCAATTCAGCATCGCCGCGATTTGGTTTTAGGCTGGTTACCAGTGTTTCCCACGCACGTTGCCGCCGGCGACGGAAGCCGACTCTCGAACAGATAAGATAGATTGCCCCAGTTACAATAAAGCCAGTTTCAAGCAAGATGATCAACATATTCCTCCTACAGCAGGAGCAAGGCTTTAATATCACCTTGGGCCGAATCCGGCCGTTCAGCTGCTAGCCAATGTTCACGAAGTGGACTACAAAGCACTCGCATAACCCAGGCGTAATTTGTAAGTACTCTAGTTCTCTCTCTGGGCAGCGGCAATAGCACGATTGAGTTATGAGCAATTGTTCCTGGCAGCAAAGCGACTGGGCTGCCCTTGGCTTGCGAATTGTCGAGGCGGTTGTGCTTCGATCATTCATGGAAGATGCGCAATACCCCATGAAACTGAATTGATGCATACAGGGGCAAAGCGCTCACTAAGTTCCGGTTAACTTGCTCCTTGCGGCTTATTACCGATAAACGATAGGTCCCTATCATGACTGCCCAAGTGTCAGGCCCCGGCCGGCGTCGACTGTCTCAGCGAGATAGATCCTCGAAGCGTCCGCATCACGCCTTTGGCCGAATGGATGGCGAGTGTGATGCAGATCACCGCTCAAAGACAACGTCTCAATGTCCACCCGGTACACCTTGAACGAAAGGAAACTTCCGAAATCCTGGTCCACTTCAGGGAGGGTGACCGCCTTGAGGGCCTGGGGATGATCTTCGCCATGGTGGCGAGGCGCCAGCCAGATTCTGGCTGTTGATGGCTGGCCGAGCCCTTTCTGGAGTTCATTTGAAGATTACCGCGTAAACAGTCGCTCCCAGAACCTCTTGGCTCCGGCGCCAGATGCGTCTTGGCCTGACTTCTCTGTATCGGCCTCGCTGGGAGCGGGCTTGGGCGCGGACGCGTAATGCCTGGAGTCAAACTTCAGCGGCTTGTGCTCCCAAAGTCCCAGCGGCTCGGGCTGCGGCGGCAACTGCGTGCCCGCGACCGCAGCCTGGGGGTTAGTGACACACAGGCGGTGCGCAGTCTCTTCGCCGGCCTTGTTGGCAACGTACTCGAAGCCTTTCTTCAGATGCGGCGGACGCCAGACAGGATGATGCGCATCGGTGGCCAGAAAGTGGATCCAGTTCCGTTCCAGAAGCTCGTTTGAGAAGGCCTCGGCCGCCTTGCCAAACCGCCCATACAAGGCGCTCGACGTAATCTGCACCAGGCATCCGGCGCGCATCCATTCCGCCAGTAACTCCGGCTTGCGCTGAACCGCCAGGTTGCGCTCCGGATGGGTGACGACCAGGGTGTAACCCACCGATCGCAGCCGGTACATGGCATTGTCGAACAGCGAATCAATGAACATGTTCGGGAATTCAATCAGCAGATATCCCTTGCCGTCGATCGAGTAGCAGAGCGGCTTGGCGGAGGCTTCGGCGATATTGTCCGCGGTCAGGCGGAAGTCGCAACCCAGGCTCAGTTCGATGACGCCACGCAGCCGCTCGCGCAACTCGGCCAGCCGGGCTTCAATCAGCACGGCCCGATAAGGGTATTCGTCGCTGGCGTGCGGGGTGCAGACGATGCGCGTCACCCCCTCTCCGGCGGCCTCCTGAGCCATCGCCAGCGAGGTGTCCAACTCGGGAGACCCGTCGTCCACTCCGTAAATCAGGTGGTGGTGAATATCGATCAATGTGCCCTGCCAGCGTGTTCAATGCCAGAGCATGAGGTCTCATCCTGCCAATACCGCGCTCGATAATTCAGCCAGATTTCTAGTTGGAATCTGGTTTTTTGGCACCGATTCTCCAAAATTGTACCGCCCGTGGGCACGCTTCTCGGGTTCAGCGATGGGAATCCGCTTGAACGGCTCTCAGTGCGCGAACCCGGATGCGACACCCACGGTGTGAGATACAACTCCGGCGGTCGGCGAGAGCCACCATAACTTGCTTCCGTGCCTCTTGAGCCGATAGCTGACGAATGTCCCCCATCCAACATATGCGAAGTCTACGCTTAACTGTCCCGCAAGGGACGAAGGCATCAGAGGATTCCCCTCCTTGCATTGGTGATCCGCGATGCAGCGCTGGGTCGTCGCCACATCGAAGGCGGCCATGCCCAGGTGCAGTCCATTCAGCAGGAAGAATCCACGGCTCAGGGTGCGGGGAGCCTTGTCCGCGGGAGGCGCGAGCAAAAAGTCCGCCGCAGATGACGACCCGGAAGGAATTCCATTGGAATGGCTGACTGCGGCCTCGTCGCCCGGCGCGGCCAGTTTCGCAGACAATTGCGCATCCCGTTCGATCTGCCTGATCGGAATCGTGGCGTCTTGCGCGGAACACGTCAAAGCTCCCATCGCTACCGCCAGACACAACATGGTACCGTTTACTGCGTTCATGCTTCC
>Ga0181532_10004457_pt1 | contig 12216 bp, 9 predicted proteins | sample PEATcosm2014_Bin_33_FD_119768 | JGI IMG/M metagenome (GOLD analysis project Ga0181532, IMG submission 119768) | Peatland microbial communities from MTU Mesocosm Facility, Houghton, MI, USA - PEATcosm2014_Bin11_30_metaG | ecosystem: Environmental > Terrestrial > Soil > Wetlands > Peat | place...
CCGCGCAGGGTCTGCCGGGGGCGCGGAATGCGCCGAGGGGTGCGTCCACTGCAGCGCGCAACCCCCCAGCGCTACGGGCAAGACGGCGCAAGCCGCAACCGCCAGGCCACGCCTGAGTCGAAAGCGCTTCATATCCCCTCTCCCGCCCTGAACTCGCGCAGACCTCAACAAGCGATGCTAGCAGGGGCTGGAGAGCAAGATAGGTGCACGAATAGAGTGCAACCGTCGTAGATCGGACTTTGCGCGTCTCCGCGGCTCTTCCGGGCGGACGGTCTGAGCAATTGTGGCACCTATCTTTCCCGCCCCTTTAGGGAGGAGGATCACGCCTATTTACTGCGACACCCGAAGACATTCGAAAAGGCAAGAACTCGATGAATGTGCGTTGTTCAACCCGACTTCCGGGCGTATCGGCGGCATTACTGCTTGCTCTAGCAGCAATTCCCGCGTCGGCACACCATTCTGCGGCCCCGTTCGACATGACGAAGTCGGTTTCTTTGGAAGGTACGGTGGAAAAGTGGGTCTGGGCCAATCCGCATTCTTGGCTTTACATTCGGGTCGTAAAGGCCGACGGCTCACAGGAAGTCTGGGGTTGTGAGTCCGGCAGCACGGGCATGCTGGCTCGCGCCGGCTGGAACGCCGCCGATATGAAGCCGGGGGACAAGGTGACCGTTAGTGTGGCGCCCGAGCGCACTGGCAATCACATCGGATTGCTGAATAAGGTGCAGTTGGCAGACGGTCGGGTGCTGAGCGCCGGGGCGGGTTTGCCTCCGCCCGGGGCTGGTGGGCCTCCGCCCGAGGCTGGTGCGCCTCCTCCCGGCACGGCGATTCCCCCGCCTCCCCGCTAATTGCGCTAATTGCCGAGGCCGCTCAATGATCAAACAAACTTCCGTGCTCGCCGTCGCGCTGTGTTCGGCAATGCTCGCCCTGCCGGTCATCGCCGCGAAGCCGCTGGGATCGAGCTGGGCTGACGTCACCAAGCTACCCGATTTCTTCACCGGCAACTGGGAGAGCAGGCAATCGTTTCTGGATGGTCCGTCCAATGTGCCGTTTACTGCCCAAGCACAGGCTTACATCGAACATTACAAGCCCATTCAGGACATACCCTTTGCGGGCCCGGGCTGCAAAACCCCCGGAATGCCGATTGTTCAGCGCCTTGGCTCCCCGCTGAAGTTTTTCTATCAGCCGGGCATGATTGCGATCTACATCGAAAACAGCAGCATGACGCGCTTCATCAAACTCAATGCGAAGCATTCCGCGCGCCCAAACCCGACTTTTCTGGGCGAGTCGGTTGGGCATTTCGAGGGAAATACCCTGGTTGTGGACAGTGTCGGCTTCGATGACATCCTGCTTCAATACGGCGATTTGCCCGGGCAGGGTAGAGGGCCATTCGTCCTGCCTCCGGAGGTGATATTTGGTCCGCATGGTCCTAATCTGCGCATGGTCGAACGCATTCGGTTGGTCGATCCAGACACGCTGGAAAACCAATTGACGATCTATGATGATACGGTCTGGAAGCAACCCTACGTCGCGAACGCGGGGCAGATTTTCAAGCGTAATCGCGGCGAGGCCGGCTGGCCCCACGAATGGGTGTGCAGCTCGGCCGACACGCTCACGTTCGATCCCAGCCAGGACAAGACAATCCAGGAGGACCCCGCCGAGGTCCTCAAGCGGCTGCAGCAGAAGGACACTCACTAGTCCTCAAACTCTGCTTGGGAAGCTAAGACGATTCAGGTTTGCTTGTGAGGGCTCGCGGTGCATGTGTCAGCTGCGCCTTGCTCTGCACCGTGTGGCTGGTGGGCATGTCCTCTTTACGCGGCGCGCACGCCCAGGAGGCCGAGGCGAGCGACGAGCTGCAGGAGGTGACGGTCGCGGCGCGGCGACTCAGTCTGATTGGTACGGCGATCAGCGCCAGCGAAGGCATGGTCGCGAACGACGAATTGACGCTCGCGCCTGCCTATCGTCCCGGACAGGTCCTTGAAACCGTTCCGGGCCTGGATGTCACAGTCCACAGCGGCGAGGGCAAGGCCAATCAGTACCTGCTGAGAGGCTACAACCTCGATCACGGCACGGATCTGGCCCTGTTTGTGGACGGCATGCCAGTGAACGAGCCGACCCATGCGCATGGTCAAGGCTATGCCGATATCAATTTCATGATCCCGGAGCTGGCCACCAATGTCAGCTATACCAAGGGCACGTATTACGCCACGGAAGGCGATTTTGCTTCGGTCGGCGCCGTACACATCAACTATCGGGACGCCATTCCGGCACAGGCGAGTGTGACGACGGGAACACTCGACGTCACTCGCTTATTCGCAGCCGACTCGGCTGGCGTCGCGGGCGGCAGCCTCCTCGGCGCGGTCGAGTTGCAGCACTACGATGGTCCCTGGACGACGCCGGGCGATCAACGCAAGTTCAACAGCGTGCTGCGCTTCGGTTCCGGCGATGACCAGAACGGCTATTCCCTGACCGGCATGTTCTATCACGATCTGTGGAATGCCCAGACCGATCAGCCACAGCGTGCGCTGGCCGAGGGCTTGCTCGCCACGCCATACGGGGAGCTCGATCCCTCCGACGCTGGCCAGGCACAGCGTTCGAGTCTTTCATGGAATTCTCACAACCAGGTGGGTGACGGTCACTTGACCGTCGATGGCTATGTGATCAGCAATCACTTGACCCTCTGGAACGATTTCACGCATTTTTTGGTTGATCCCGTCCACGGCGACCAGGAACAGCAGCACGAGGACCGTCTCACCCTCGGCGGCGATGCCAGCTACGCCCGGAGCAGCGAGCTATTCGGACTCAACGTCGATTGGCGGACGGGCCTGCACGCTCGCTTTGACAGCAACGACGTATCGCGCGTGCCAACACAGGATCGGGTGCCGCTGACCCCCGCTGAGCTCGCCGCGGTCGACTACCCATCGAGCTACAACGAGCACGATCGGGTGAACCTCAGTGACCTGGGGGCGTTCACGCAGGCCGTCGCATACTGGACCTACTGGTTTCGCTCGATCATCGGGCTGCGGGAAGATACCGTGTCCGGCAGCGACACGGGTACGAACTACGGCTCGGCGAGCCGGTCGCTCTTCGAGCCCAAAGTGAGCCTGGCGTTCACTCCGTTTGATACGACCGAGTTCTATGCCAGTGCCGGTCGCGGTTTTCACAGCGATGACCTGAGAGGCGTCAATCAGGCGCGCATTCAAGGTGTCGCCGGCGCACCGCTGATCGCCTCGCAAACCGGAGAGGAGATCGGCGCGCGCCTCCAGTGGCTCAGCGGCAAGCTGGCCGCCACGCTCGCGCTCTACAACCTGGATTCGGCCTCCGAAACCACCTATAACCCCGATGTCGGCCAGGATACGGCTGGCCCGGCGAGTCACAGACGCGGGTTTGAGATCAACGTAACGTACCAGCCGCTGCGCTGGCTAGAGGTCTACGGGACCTACAGTGGCAATCGTGCCCGCTATACTTCACCGCTTGATGATGGTACCGGCCACCTGGGCGAGTATCTGCCCAACGCGCCCTTTGCCACCGGATCCTTCAACGTTTATCTGAGGAATCTCGGACCCTGGAGCGGTGGGCTGGCCCTGCGCTATCTGAGCGCCTTTCCGCTCTCCTCCGGACCCTGTGTGAACTCGGCCGCAAGAGCCGACTTCGCAGGCGCAAGTTCATGCGCCGACGCGCCCACGGCGCAGGGGCAGGTGTTCGGCTCGGGCTACACTGAGTGGAACGCCAGCGTGCACTATGCGCTGGCCGACGGCTGGAGCGCCGGGCTCGGGGTCTACAATCTGCTCAACAAGAAGGCGAACTCCATGGAGTACTGGTATGTCGATCGCCTGCCTGGAGAGCCATCGGAAGGCGTTGCCGACGTGCACTTTCATCCCCTCGAACCGATCTCGGCACGGCTCACAATTTCGAAGCAACTGTAGTGGGAGCGCAAAAAAGGGGAACCTGTCCATGACACGCAAGCCAAAGTGGTTCGCGATCGTATCTGCGGCCATGCTGCTCGGTCAGCACGCGAACGCGCATCACGGAGAGAACCTATTCGATCGATCTCGACCCATGACCTTGACGGGTACGCTCCGACTGTTCCGCTGGAGCAATCCGCATACGTGGCTATATGTCGATGTGCCGAATGCCAATGGGCAACAAGAGGAATGGGTGCTGCAGGCCCCCTCGGTCGCGGTGCTCAGCCGTTACGGCTGGAATAGTCGCGCGCTGCAGCCCGGGGACAAGGTCATCGTTCAGTACGCACCGCGCAGCGACGGCAAGCTGGGCGGGCAGGTCATGACCGTCACTCTCACTGAAAATGGGCGCGTGTTGACTTCCGGCGTGAACGCGTCTGGCTGAGCATCGAACCCATCCATCGTCAGGCACGGGAATTCACCTGCAACGCAGTATCCGTCGGGATTGCCTCCAGTAGCTGGCTCTGACCCGCTGCGATGCGCTCGCGGAAATCCGGATGCGTGCAGATGTAGAAGGCGCCTGCGCTAATTCGGGCCATTACAAAATTCGCGACATCGAGCGGCGGCAGGCCTTGCTGCAGCATTTCATCAATTTTGTCGAACACCTGTGCGGCATGCTCGTCTTTGAAGTCAGTGGGTGCCAGCCGTGCCGAGGTTGCACTGAAGTCCGTGCGCACGGCGGCAGGAATCAGCACCGAGACACCGAGTGACGTTCCCGCCAGTTCCGCGCGCAGCGTCTCGGCCAGTGCCAGCAAAGCAGCCTTGCTGGCGGAGTAGGGTCCCAGTCCCGGCGGTGTCACCAGCGCGGCGATGGACGAGGTGATCAAGATGTGACCGGGGTGCCCTCGGCTCTTCATGCCCGGTAAGCAGCAACGCAGACCATAGACTGTGCCCAGCACATTCACTTCCCAAATCCAGCGCCAAATCGAGCTCGGTCCGGACTCGATCGGCGTACTACCGGTGCCGACTCCGGCGTTGAGAAACACACTGTCGATCGGTCCGAGCTGAGTTTCCAGCCGGGCGACCACCGCGGGCCACGCCCGCTCATCGCTGACGTCCAATTGCGCCGTGGCGAGGGTCGTGCCGTCGCAGCCAAGGCTGACCGCTGCGCGCGCGAGCTTATTCGCGTCGGTACCGATGATCGCGACGCGGGCGCCTTGCTGGATGAGGACGTGCGCGAGCGCCAGGCCGATGCCGCTGCTACCACCCGTGATCAGCACGGTCGAGTCGCGAAAGGTTTTCACATGCACTCCTGCAGGATCACGCGGCTGCCGAGCGGAAGAACCGAGTGAATGGATTTGGTGACCGAGCGGGTCAGGATTGAGGCGCCGACGCGGAGTGCGTCGTGCGAGGTTCCCGGTTCAGCAGTCGCCCGATCGTGTCGCGGTACACCTCGCGCAGCATATGCGGCTCGGCCCGTTTTCCCGTGACGCGGCGGAACACGGTCCGACGACAGACCCTCCGTCGCGGCCGCGATGGCGCCGCTGGCCCAGATCCTGAGGAACGCCGGTTAAGCTCAGAACCTGGCAGTCAGCACGAAGCCGTAGGTACGCGGATCATACGGCGTTGCCCCGACCCCACCGCCTGCGATGGGAATGATCCTGACAGCGGTCTTATAGCCATTGTCTCCAACATTACGCACGTAGCCGCTCACCGAGAATTTTCCGTCACCGAAGAGCCACGATGCATTGAGATCGCCGATTACCTCGCTACCGACGCGCATCCACGGGTAGAGGCCGGCCGCCAGTTGCGACGGCCATATGTTCGTATCATCGTGCGGGGAGAGGTAGCGCACATCACCGTGGGCCACGATCGTGGAACCCTTCGCGAACCTGAAGAAATGGTCATACGAGAGGTTCGCCGTGAACGGCTCGACTCCCGGGACCCTGTTCAGCGCATAGAAGGCGGCGAAGTTCGTCGTCACGCCTGGGCCGAGCGCGACAGGATTGTCTTGCTTGCCGACCCAGTAGGCATTGGTCTCCGCGAGATTCAGGCCGACGCGGTCCGTCGACGTGAGCTGGAAGATCGTCTCCACCTCGGCACCCAGTACCTCCGCCGGAGAGAGCAACGGAACGACTTCCAGCTCGATCGTCCCGCCAGGCCCGAGTGTGGCGAGGGCGTTGTTGAGGACCTGGTAGGCGCCGTATTTGATGTAATACACGGAGCCGTTGATCTGCAGGCGGTCACCCAGAAACCGGTTCTTCGAACCGATTTCGTAGCTGGTCAGCGTCTCGGCTTTGAGATCGACCAGCAGCGGGTTACCCGTGGCGCCCGTCGTGACGCTGGCGTCTCCGGGCGAGAAACCTGTCGACACCGAAGCGTACAGAAGGTTCGACGCCGTTAGATCGTGCTCGAGACGTGCCTTGTACGTCACGTTGTTGAACGTGAGGGTGCCGGCCGGCCCATTGAGTACGAAGGTGCTGATCCCGGGTGGATTGGGCGGGAGGCTGGGCGCCTGGTAGGTCAGGTCATCCTTGACTCGGGTGTAGTCGTGGCGCAGTCCCGCCGTGATGCGCCAGGTCTCCACGGGCGAGAAAGTGAGTTCCCCAAACTCCCCGAGCGCATATGTTTCCTTATCGGAGGTCTGCCGGTTGTAAACGAGCGTGATCGGCGGCGGCATAGCCCCCGGCGGCGTGTAAACGTTGGCGAGGTCCGAATCAGTGAGAGTATTGAGGTAATAGAACGCCCCGACCTGCCAAGTGAGCTTCGAGCCCGAGTTGGAAGCCAGACGCAGCTCCTGCGTCGTGAAATGGTCGCTCGGCGTGGCGACTGACTGATTGAGATTGAGAACCGCCCCGCGCAAGTCATTGAAGGCCTCCGACGTCCAGGTGCGGAAGGCGGGCAGATAGGTCAGCGTCGCGAAGCCGATATTCCAGTCGAGTTGTCCCCAATACTGCCGATAATTATCGTGACCATCACCGGCGATCGGCGGTAAGGCGACGAACGTATTCGGAGAGCTCAAGGTACCGGCTTGAGTGTTTTGCGGGATGTTGTTCTCGAGCGTCGCGCCCAGCAGGATAGACAGATCGCTGTTCGGTTTAAACAGCACTTTGACTCGACCGTCGGTGGTATCGAGCCCACCGCCGAGACCCTCGTCCGCGTAGTAGCCATCGCGCTGGTAGCGATTGCCCGAAATTCGGACACCCAGGACGTCATCGATCACGGGTAGATTCACGGCCGCCGAATAATGCTGGAGGCTGTAGTCGCCAAATTCAGCGAGGAAGTTGCCTCCCAAATGGTCCAGATCCGGGTCGGCGGTGTGGATGGCAATGAGACCCGAGGTCGCGCTACGGCCGTAGAGCGTTCCCTGCGGCCCGCGCAGCACCTCGACGCGGTCGAGATCGTAGCTACCTCCGACGCCTGAATACACGCCGTCGACATACACGGCGGCGGCGGGCGCGATCGACGTCACGGCGCCCGCGACGGGGAGGTTCGAAGGTATGCCACGGATCGTCAGCCCCGACGCCACCGAGTCGCTGCCTGCTCCTAGCCCGCTGCCGGAGTTGGTAGCCGCGCCGCCGGCTATACCGGGCACGTCCTCAATGATCTGGCTCAATGCAAACTTGCCTTCGCTCTCGAGAATGGGACCGCTGCGGACCGTGATCGAGTCCGGAGTTTTCTGAATATCAGCCGCGCGGTGCTCGGCGGTGACCACGATTTCCTCGAGCGCTTCGTTGCTGGTGTCTAGGCCGCCGGGTTGCGGGAGCTCAGCCGTGGAACTGTCAGCAAGCGCGGCGAGCGGCGCACCGATGGCGACGATGAGTCCAAGACAGGATAGATATCGAATTCGCATGAGCCCCCCCAATAAAACGGAACGCATTTGCCGGTAGATCAGGCATGCCCGCTATGCACCAGCGCATCGCGCGCCGTGCGCACCATCAGCCAGCCTTCTAGTTTCTCCAACCGTGCGTCGACGTTCTGCCTGATAGTCGATTATCATCAAGTATAATCGATAATAGTACAGAGATTACACTTTGCCAAGTACCGCCCGCCGTTGCGCGGTGCGCGGCCTTGAGGCGCAGGCTGCGGCCATGAGCCGACGACTGCCCGCGGAAATCGCTAGTGTCGACTTCCGGCAAGCTGGAGGCGGTTCTGCGCGTCGTTGGGCCTGTCGCCGTGAGTGTCGAACCGGCGTGCAGCGCCTCTCAGTGAATTGCAATGAGCAACCGGGTGGGACTGCGGAAGGTAGTCGAGGGCATCCATGGCAGCTCGCTCTCGGTACGCTCAAAATCCGGGTACGCGCGCAGGAACTCCTCGAAGATGATGCGCACTGCGAGGCGCGCCACCATCGAGCCGAGGCAGGCATGGACGCCGCCGCCGAAACCGAGGTGACCCCTGGGCTTGCGGCGAATGTCGTAGCGTTCGGGATTTGGATACTGGCGCTCGTCGCGATTGCCCGAGCCGTACGCCATGCACACGAAATCTCCGGCCTTGAGCGATTGTCCGTGCAGCTGCGTATCCTTGATGAGCCGGCGGCGGAAGCGCTGCGCCGAGGTATTGAAGCGCAGCGATTCCTCGATGGCATCCGGAATCAGCGCGGGGTTGTCCACCAGCGCGCGGCGCGCATCGGCAAAGTCGGCCAGGTTCAAGCCGAACATGACCGAGAATCCACCCAGAGACTCGATACCCGCCATGATGAGCGTGGTCGTCGTCAGCAGCACCTCACGCTCGCGCAGACGTTCGCCGTCGATCTCGGCCATGCAGAAGCCGGAGATCAGGTCATCCTTCGGGTGGGTGCGCCGCTCGGCAATCACGCCAGCGGCGTAAGTCTGCATCCAGTTGTAGGCGGCAATGTGCTCGGGGCCCTTCTGGCGCGTCTTTGGATCGGATTGCACCATCAGCACCGCGCGCGTGCGTACCTCCTGATCGTCTCCTGTGGGCAGGCCGAGCATGCGGCACAGGATCTTCGCGGTCACCTTTGCGGTGAAATCATTGACGAAGTCGAAGCGCCTCGCGCCAGCGAGCTCGGCCAGCTGCTCGCGTACCAGCGTGCGAATCGGGTCAGCCAGATTTTCCAGGCCGCGGCGCGTGAAGGCATGCTGGATCAGTGCTCGCAGGCGGTCGTGGCGCGGCGGGTCGGTGGTGCCGAGCGTAGCGCCGGCGCGTTCGGGCAGCTCGTCCATCAGGTTGCCGCTGGCCGAGGAGAAGACTTGCCAGTTCGACAGCGCCGTCATGATGTCCGCATAGCGTGACAGCACCCACATGTTCGCCTCCGGGCTCCAGAAGCAGGGATACTCATCGCGCAGCGTCCGATACGCCGGGAAGGGATCGGCATCGATGGCTGGGCTGTACGGATCGAATGCAAACACTCTTGTGCCCCCCGTGTGCGATTCTACGCTGCTGGCGCGCAGTCTGGATTCAGTGTGGCAGCGGCATCGGATTGCAGCGCGTGCATTTTTTGGAAAAGATGGTACTTTTTTGTCATCCTTTCGAAGAGGTCCTTGATGCAGGCAGGCATGCGACAAGCCCAGCGCACCATCCCGGAATTCGTGCTGTACGGGGAAAGCCGGCACCGCGGCACGGTGATGCCAAAGCTGCACGTCGAGGAGATCCAGTCGCGCAGCCGCAAATACCAGTGGCATATCTCGCCGCACCGGCACACCGAGCTGGCGCAGTGCGTGTTTGTCAGCGCTGGCCCGGCCGCGATCCGAATGGAGGAGCGGCTCGCGACGCTGCAGGGACCGGCCCTCGCGCTGCTCGCCCCCGGCAGCGTGCATGCCTTTCAGTTCACGGGCGACACCCAAGGATTCGTGCTGACGCTGTCGGCCGCGGAACTTTCCGGCTCCGGCGGCGATGAACTTGACGCGGCCTCGCGGGCACTGTTCGTCGGCTCACGCGTATTGCGGCTCGAGGCGAATGGGACAGTGCCGGCACGATTGGCGCGACTTTTTGCGCAGCTCCTCGACGAGTTCGGCCGCCCCGGGAGTGCCGCAGCGCCGGTGTGCACGTGGCTGGCGCGGGCACTGCTGTGGATCGTCGCGCATGAGGTGCTCGGCCGTGCGCGGCTCGAGCCGCGTTCGCTACACCATCACCAGCAGTTCGAGCGCTTTCGTGCGCTACTGGAGACCCACTATCTGCGGCACTGGCCAGTCGGCCGCTACGCGCAAGCGCTCGGCCTGACGAGCGCGCGACTGACGCGATTGTGCGTGGCAGTCGCGGGCCACTCGGCCTTCGCGCTGATCCAGCGCCGGCTGGCGCTAGAGGCCCGACGGCAGCTGACTTATACGGCGCTTTCAGTCGTCCAGCTGGCCCTACAGCTCGGCTTCCCGGACTCAGCCTATTTCTGCCGCTTTTTTCGCCGTCATGCGCGCCTCTCGCCGCGGCAGTTTCGGCGCGCCTCGTTGCAGCCGGGCGCCGCGCCGGTGGTGCGCGAGTCGCGACAATTCAACGCGCAGTAGCCTCGTCGGCGTAGTCGACCGCGAAGAGGTGTCAGCCCCCGGGCCGCCGATGAGCGACGCGGCGGTTCGGCGTGGTTCGGCCGCTCCGCGGACTGCTTGAACGGCTCCCAGTATCGCGGCTTTCCATGGACTTGATGATGTTGTCGGTGGTGCGACTGATGTGTTCGCGCATCAGCCGCGTGGCCAACGGAATGTCGCGAGCGATAGTCGCCTCGGCGATTCGGCGATGCTCGTCGTCGGCGTCGCGATTACGCGGCAGCGTTACCTCAAAGCGCCGATAGCGCTCGCTCTGTTCATACAGCTGCTGCCGAATCTGCAGCAGGCGAGGACTGCCGCACGCGCTTACCAGCGCGCCATGGTAGGCACTGTGCGCATCGGCCCACTGCGGGCTGTGCGAAGAGCGGTCCACCATGCGCACCGTATTGGCCAGCCGGTGGCTGGCCGCCAGAATATGCGACTCCCACTCCAGGTTGCCTGATTCGATGGCCCAGGTGAGACACAGGGTTTCGACGCCGATACGCACGCGCGTGAGGTCGGTCAGATCCTCAATTGAAATCGGAGATACGGTGTAACCGCGATGCGCTTCGGTTCGCGTCAGCCCTTCAGCGGAGAGCCGTGTCAAAGCTTCACGCAATGAACTGAGGCTGATGGCATACTGTTTTGTAAGCACGTTGGTGCGCAGACGCGAACCTGGCGCCAGGTCCCCCACCAATATTGCGGTACGCAGCACCTGGCAGGTCTCGGTCGTCTTGGTAATCGCCTTTCCGTTGCTGGCTACTTTCACGTGCACTCCAAACGTCAATACCGGGGCGGCAGCGGCCGCAGGCGCACCCCCTCCTACTACTAATAGTATATCAGCTTTCACTCCGAGCTGATTCGTGCTGTGCGGGGCAGTCCCGCATGCAATTTTCCGACGGCGGGAACCGTACCGCCGCCACCGGCCGAACGTGGCGTCATCGCAAAAGAAACGATCAAGCATAAGGGAATAGATTTTAGACTCAAGAAGCGCTAATGTTTTGATGATGCGGAATGCGCGGCGCGGTAGTCACCCGGACCGGTGCGGCGTGCGTTGCGGGCGTTGAACTTCCCCAGACCCAAAAAAGGGCCTTATGAAACTTGCAACCTTCAGCTACCAAGGCAAGACTTCCATCGGCTTGGTCCTCGGTGATCAGATTTTGGATTTGCCCGCCGCGCTGCCGGGCACACCCCATGACATGATTGAATTCCTGTCGGGAGGAGAGGCGGCGCTACAGGCAGCGGCGTCCGCGCCGCACACGCCGGCCCATTTGTATCCGCGCAGCGCCGTGCATTTACTGGCCCCGATTTTGCGGTCGCGGAAATACCTCGCGATTGGTTTTAATTTTCAGTCGCATATCGAGGAGATACGGACCGTCGTGAAGGACTTCAGGCCGCCGCCGGTGCCCGTGTTCTTCAACAAGCAGGTAACTTGCATACAGAGCCCGTACGGGTCGATCGAGTTGCCTGAAGTGTCCAAGCAGCTCGATTATGAGGTGGAGATGGTGGTCGTGATCGGTAAGCGCTGTCGGCACGTCAGCCAGGAGCGGGCGCTCGATGCGATCGCAGGCTATTGCGTGGGCAACGATGTGAGCGTGCGCGACTGGCAGATGGCATCGCAGACCATGACCATGGGCAAGAGCTTTGACACGCATGGTCCGATCGGGCCGTGGATAACGACCAAGGATGAAATTGCCGCCGGGCGCTCACTGGCCATGACCACGTGGGTCAACGGTGAGGTGCGCCAGCAAGGGCACTCGGGTGAAATGCTGCACTCGATCGGCCGCCAGATCGAGTACTTGAGCACGGCATTTACGCTCGAGGTGGGAGACTTGATTGCGACC
>Ga0181532_10004458_pt1 | contig 12215 bp, 15 predicted proteins | sample PEATcosm2014_Bin_33_FD_119768 | JGI IMG/M metagenome (GOLD analysis project Ga0181532, IMG submission 119768) | Peatland microbial communities from MTU Mesocosm Facility, Houghton, MI, USA - PEATcosm2014_Bin11_30_metaG | ecosystem: Environmental > Terrestrial > Soil > Wetlands > Peat | place...
CCCGTTACACTGGTCCGGATCTGCTGCGATATCACGATGTACCGGATGCAGGCGATGCGGCCGCTTCACGACGTCGCCGAAGCGCGCAAACGCTATGACGACGTGATCGCGACGCTCCAGCGGGTCGCGGCGGGTCAATTGACGTTGGGGCTTTCAGCCGACGGACTCGAGCCGCCCGATCCCACGAATCCCGCGGTTGCCGTGGTGCAGGCGGGTGGCGATCCGAGCGCCACGCCGCCAACCCGGGTCTTCTCGCGTGGCAACCTGAAGGGCTTTTGAGGGAGCGGGTGAGGTCTAGCTAAATGGCTGCGGTACTGGATACCCCCTGGGCGGGCAACAACTACTCACCGGCGACGCCGCTCGATATTGCGACGCTCGAGGCGACGATAGTCACCCAGCTCGCGAACGCGTTGGGCAATCTGATCGAAGTTGCGCACTATCCCGACAACCCGGACACCTACCGCCTGACCCATCGCGTCGGCGCCGCTTTGGTCCAGTACATTGGCGCCGAGTATGCGGTACCCAGGGAAGTTGCTCTGATCGTTCAGGAGCGCACCCTCGAGTTCGCGGTGGTCGTGATGATGCGCGATCTCGGCTGGGCGTACGGCGGACCGCCGGGCGGCACCTCGCCCGGGGCTTATCAGATGCTCGAGGCGGTGCGCGTCGCACTCGCGGGCTACCGGCTGGTTCCGGACCTCGCCGCGACCAAGCTCCGGCCGATAAAAGAGCGCTTCATCAAACGCGAAGACGGCATCTGGCATTACGCGATCCACTTCACGACGCGCACCCTCGCGGTCGAAAATTACGTGACCCCGGCCTTTCCGCTCTTCACGCTCGGCCTCGCGCTGGAGGAGAACGGTCAGACGAACCACATCGCGGTACCGGCTAATTACGTGTTCAACAGCTCCGGCACGATTACCTTGTCGGATCAGAATCTCTCTGGTGTCACCGTTGCAAGCCTCGCCGGGCAGCTATACGCGCTGAATACTGACTACGTAGTCAATGCCGTTAAGGGCATCGTCACCTGGCTCCCGTCTGGTCGGATTCCGGCCGGCGCCACCGTGACTATTGGCTATAACTACGCTGACGTCGTCGAAGTTGTCGCGAGTGGCGGCTCCGCGCCCTTCAACCCAGCGAATTGATCTCGGGACTCCGCGTCACGTTTGCATAAGTTCTTTACCGACTAACCAGGGCATACAACAATGACTGAGCAGAATAACGAAGTGACCGTCCTGCTGAATAGCGACGGCAACTATTACTGTTGCCCCGCAGTCGCCCGCGAAGGCGCCCTCTGGCTAAGTGTCGAAACCTTCCCCAAGCCGGTCGGGCCGGAGTGGCGCTATCCGAATACCTTCGGCGTGGCCTTGATTCGCGGGCGCGATTACGTGCGCCACTTCACGCGGATGCGCTTGACCGCCGGCCGCACGGAAACCGTGACCGCTGACACGGGGATGGTCGCAGACTGGCGCGCCGCGTCGTGGTGGACGCCAGGACTCGAAGAAGCGTGGGCGGAGCTTGACGCCTTCCAGACCGGCTCAGACGCCCCCTTGGCCGACGGATCCGCGCAGTCGCGCGACGGAGAAACCGATGACCGAGCATATACCGCAGGATACCGCGGCCCCGCAGGCCGAGGTCAAGCTGGTTACCATAGTCTATTCGCGCGGGCGCGACCTCTACCGCGTCGCACCCTACGACGCGGCCAAACAGATGTGGCTCAGCGTCGCGAAGTTCCCGCTGCCGATGCCTGCCGCGTCAGGCCCGCGATTGCCCTACCTGGGCGCGATCCTGTGCGCTACCGGCTGGCGCAAGGCCTACTCCGTCGACTGGTCGGTCATCCAGCCGGGTCTCGCCGCGACCCTGCCTGCCACCGACGAACTCGTAGTCGACTACGCAGCGGCTGAAGCGAGCAAATGACTGAGCAAACGCCAGCGGAACGATTGGGAGTCTCCGTCCCACACGCTCTTCTCAGACTGACGCTGCTTCGTTCTTGCAAAGAAACCCCTTTTGTCATTCTGAGCGCAGCGAAGAATCCCGGACCCTTCTCAATCCGGAGGATCAAGTAAATGCCCGCAAGTTTTTTACATGGCGCTGAGGTTTTCGAGTTCAACACCGGGCCCGCGCCGATCCTGGTTGTTAAATCCTCCGTGGTCGGTATCGTCGGCTCCGCGCCGCTCTGGGCGGTCGCCGGCGCGATCCAGCTCTGGGATTTCAACTGGCTGGTCAGTGTCGGCCAGCAGATTATCGACGCCAACGGCAATATCCAGCAGGTCACCGTTGCCGGCACCACGTCCGCGACCACTGTGCCCACCTGGAGCACGTCGCTCAACGCGACGACCACCGACGGCACGGCGACCTGGGCGCTGGTGACGCTCGGTCCGGTGACGAACCTGCAGCAGCCCGTGCTGGTCGCGGGTTCGAGCCTGACCTCGAGCGCCACCGGGCAGGCCGGGATTTTCGGGCCGTTGATTCAGGGCTACACGATTCCTTACGCCCTCGCGAATATCTTCGCGCAGGGCGCCGGCCAGGCGATCGTCGTCAATGTCTTCGATCAGACCAAGCACTACACCAGCCTCAGCGCCCAGTCTTTCACCTTCCCCGCCTCGGGGAATCAGGTAATCAGTCTTGGCCACATGGGAATCTCACTGCTCAAAGTGCAGAACTCCGGGCAGACTACCACGTATATCCAGAATACCGACTTTACCGTTGACCACGTGAACGGGCTGATTACCGCCAAGGGCGGCGGCGCGTTGACCGCCGGCCAGACGGTGAAGGTCACTTTCGACTACGCTGATCCTTCGCAACTCAGCGATGCGTCGCTGGTTGGTACGGTCACCTCGAATGTCTATACCGGGATGCAGGCCTGGAAGCTCAGCTACGGGCTGATGGGGTTCTTCCCCAAGATTCTCATCGCGCCGGCCTACGGTACCGGACCCGCATGGCAGTCGGTGGGTTCCTATGACCCGACGACCGCGTCCGGGCTGCTGACGGTCGCGACCGCGATGCGCGCGGTCTGCCTGATCGATTGTCCGCCGGGAAGCTCGCCGTCCGCCCTGCTCGCCGATCGCGGCGCGACCGGCAATTCCTGGGATACCTCGTCCGAACGGCAAATCCTCTGCGGGCCCTGCGAGCTCTATTTCGACACCGGAATCGCGCCCACCGGGATCACCATCAGCACGTCCGGCACGGCCGTCCAGAATCTGGCGAATGTCAACGTCTCATTCCCGTATTCGCCGTTCGTGGCCGGCGCGATCGCGGCGAAGGACCTGGCGAAGGGCTATTGGTGGTCGCCGTCGAATACTCAACTGGTCGGCGTGCTTGGTCCGGACGTGAGTCTCTACTCGTCGATTCCGGATCCTTCCTCGGATACCAACAATCTCAACGCGGCCGGAATCCTGACCGCGTTCTCCGCCTTCGGCACTGGCCTGCGCGTCTGGGGCAATCGCAGCGCCGCCTATCCGACGGAAAGTGTCCCGAGCCAGTTTATCTCGGTGCGCCGCACCATGGACGTGATCGAGGAGTCGATCGAGCTCAATATGCTGCAGTATATCGACTCGCCCATCTCGAACGCCCTGATCACGCAGATCCTGTCGAACTGCAACGATTTCATCCGCTCGCTGATCCAGAAGGGCGCGCTGGTCGCCGGCTCCGCGACTTACAATCCGGCGGAAAACCCGGTCAGCCAGATCGCGAACGGACAGTTGGTCTTCGACATCGACGTGATGCCGCCGCCGCCCGCCGAGCGTCTCACGTTCAACGTCTATATCGATACGACGCTGCTCTCGCAATTGAAGGGCAACGCCCAGGGCCAGAGCCAGTCGGCGTCGTTCACGTCGTAAGAGTATGGCGAGCCTCCCGACTGTCAGCATCTTTGTTTTCAGCCGCGGCTTCGCAGACTCGCCCGCACCCCATGCTCGCGCTGCGCGCTCCGCTTTCAGAGGGAAATAACTTATGCCTACGCCCGTAACCGTAAATCGAATCACCAACGCGAATATCTATATGGACGGCGTCGGGCTGCTGGGCTGCGCCGAAGAAGTCGAATTCGCGATGCCCAAGGCGATACTCGCCGAGCATAAAGGGCTCGGCATGGCGGCCAAGGTCGAGTTTCCGGCCGGTATCGACAAGCTCGACGTCAAGTTCAAGTGGATATCCGTCTACCCGCAGGTGCTGAGCGGTATCAGTATCTATACGTCGCACAGCTTTCAGATTCGCGCGAGCATGGAGACTTACACCAGCCAGGGCCGCGTCGCTGAGACGCCCGTGGTCGGCCTGATGACGGCGCAGTTCAAGGACATGGGCCCGCTCAGCTTCAAGCTGCACGAACAGGTCGATTTTCCGACCGCCGCGACCGTCTATCACAGCGAGCTGTATGTTGGCGGGATCCAATATCTGATGTTCGACGCGCTCGCCAATATGTACATCGTCAACGGCGTCGATCAATTAGCCAACTTCCGCGCGAATATCGGGGGATAATAGTGTGCCATGACTGACTACCCGCAGGCGATCACGCTGCCCTCCGGACGGAGGGCAAAGCTGACCCGCAAGATCAAGGTGCGCGATACCGTATACGCGCGCCGGATCGTGGGCGCTGCCGAGGCCGACAACGCTTTTGCAATTTCGCTGGCCGCGCTCGCGCCCACCGTGGAACTCGACGGCGAGCCCGCACTCTACGAGGACCTCCTCGATCTGGATATCGACGACCTGAGTGTGCTCGGCGACGCGGCGAGTTTCGAAAAAAAAGCGTCGTCGGAGCCGCTGACCTAGCCGGGCTGATCCGCTTCGGCTTCGGCGCTAATGACCTGATGGAAATGCCGCTCGACGATCTGGCGTTCTGGCTCGACGCGGCCACGCAGTATCTCGAAGACCCGGACGAAGCGACGCATTAGACGCAAGACACCAATACTGATGTCCACCACACCGCACCAATTCGAAACAATGCTGAATTCGCTGATTCATGGTGTCTCCGCGATCACTCAGGCCGCCACTGCGCCAATAACGCGTCTGAACGCGGCACTTCGTCCCCTGCCGGCTGTTCGCTCCGCCAATGGCACTCTCACCCGTTTGATCACGGTTGCCGGTAGTGCATGTGCCGCCGACGTTGACGGATCGACGCGCAACAAACCACTCCGCCCTGCGACAATCATACATGAGGGCACCGGCAGGCGACGCTTCCGTCAGGACTCGGAACGCCCAGTTCGCAAAGTGGCACAGCTCGTTAACCGCGTCGCCGGACTTGCTCCGCGGCGAACTCGTCCGGCGCCTGACGCGTCGCGTGCTGACTCCAGGGCTCGATCGCTCGATACGTCGATGCGGCGTTTCGCCAATATAGTTGCGGCGCCCGTCCAGTGCTTCACTAGCGCGAGCTCGAACGCGGCGAGCAAACTGTCCAGGCAGGCCGCACTGGCGAACAATGCGTTCGGAGGGTTCAGCGCCGGCCCTACGCAGTCGCGTCGTGCGCGACCCACGGACGCCTCTAGTTGGTCCATAAGCGCCCACGTGCTCGGCGGCTTGCGCACAACGATCACCCGACTGTACCCCCTGCTCGCTCCTGCCCGTGCCCGTGCACGCTCTGTTGCCGCGGGCGAGCGTTTGTCGCAATCAACAGTCACTTCGATGCTTACACGGTTGCGCGAGGAACCGCGCTTCACGTTTAGTAGCTATTCCAATACGACTCAACCTCGCGCTCTCTCTCGCATCGAGCGCGCCCTATCTCAACAACCATTGACGGCATACCTACGCCGGCTCGACACTCTCGCGCGGACGATCACCTCCGTCGCGACCCGCTCGGCTGGCGCCGCATCCCCGAACGTGGCCGCGCTACCTCACGGCGCCCACTTGCAGCCGGCCTGGCTGCGAGAGCTACAAGTACCTGAGTCCCCCAGGTGGGAAGTATCGCCACGCCGCGGACCGCTCTTCAACCGGCTCGATCGCTCTGCGCCGGCTTCAGTTGCGCCCACGCCAGCTCCGGTGCCGCCTTCGACCATCAATGTTGCGATTAATGTACATGGGGTCGCGAGCGGCGACGACTTCGTTCGACGCCATGGCTTTGCGATCGCCCAGGTCCTCGACCAGGTAATGGAGCGGCGCGCCCGGCGCGCTTTTTAAAGCAGGGAATCACACGCGATGTCTTCGGCCAAACAAGCCTCACCAACTACTGCGGCGCTGTTTAATCTGCCGCCGCCGGAAGTAATTCTGCCGTCGCAGTATTTCGACGCGACCAAGACCGACCTGTCGCCAATGCAGCGCCTCCTCCTGGCGGTGCTGGAGGACGGGGTCGAATGTGCGATGAATCTCAGCGGCTCGCGACGCGTGATGCGTTTGCGCCGTGAGGCCCAACATTGGATCTTCGCGGTCACAGCCGTTGCGCCCCTTACCTTCGAGGAGGTCTGCGGTGCACTCAACATCGATCCCGACTATCTGCGTGCGGGTCTAAGCCGCTGGCTTCGTGCCGCGCGTGCCGGGCGCACCCCGGCTCGCGTTCCCTATCGTCAGAACACCCGCCGCCATGACGTCCTAACAGCTACAAGCCATCCACGTCAGCTCTGTCGCGTGGTCCCGCGTCTCACCGCCACTGCCGCGCGCGGAGTGACGCCAATATAATAATGTACGCAGTACTCGGTGACATACTATTCGAGGTGCTGACTTCGCCGACTCGTCTGGAGTCCACGCGCGGCTTTGACTACGCCGAACTCCGGGTAGTTCAGGACCGGCCGCGCCTCCAGTGGCTGGCCGACGGGCTCGAGACGATCACACTCGAGTTGATGCTGCACGTCGCGTTTACGAATCCGAAGACCCAACTCGACGCACTCAACGCCGCCGCCCAGGATCATAGCGCGCGCGCGCTGGTCTTTGGCAACGGCGTTCATCGCGGCTACTTCGTACTAACCGCGATCACCGAGATTCATCGCCACACGCCGACGACGGCAGCCTCATCTGGACCACGGCGCGTATCGAGCTGAAGGAGTATGCCTTCGGCGTCGAAATCGACCCGCTTGCGCAGCCTCGGCCGGCGGCTCCGCCGCCCGCGATCGTGGCCGCCTCCCCTAGTGCAACCGGGTCCACTACGCCGTTCAACCCAAATCAGCCAATCGGAGCGAACAACCTGTTACCTACCGCCGCCCTTCTGACTCTCGGCGCCCTACCCGCCAATACCTATTCGCCCCCGGCATACGCTAGCCCGGGAATATCCGCTGGAGTCAGTAATCCCTCGACCTCCGCCGCGGCGAGCCCGGGGAATCTCAATTATACGGCGGTGCCGGCGACCACCGCGGTCAGAGCGGCGCCATGAACAAGAAGCCCGGTGAGGATATCTAATGGCCGCAGGAATACCAAACCTCAGCTCGCTGTATATTCCGCATCTTACGGTCGCCGGCGAGCGGTGGGACCAACTGGCGTGGCACTACTATGGTGACCCTACCTTGTATGGCCCGATCGTGATCGCGAATCCGTCGATTCCCATCGAACCGCTGTTTGAGGCTGGACTCACTATCGGAATACCACTGCTGTCTTCCCCGATTTCCGCGACTGTACCCCAGGCCGATCTGCCGCCGTGGCAGACCATTTCAGCATGAACGCATTGGCCGCTACCACCCTTTACGAAAGTTGTGGGAGTTGAAACGAGACTAACGTGTCCGCCGCTCTGTCATATCCAGTCAGAACACCCGCGTGGATTCTGACCTACGCCGGCGTGAACATCACCACCGACGTCACCTCGGTGGTCGAAACGATCGTCTATGAAAGCCACGAGCAGCATCTTGCGGACGAGGTCCAGGTAACCCTGGAAGACCGTGACAGGCGCTGGCAAGGACCCTGGTTCCCGGCCTATGGCGATGTGGTGACGCTGCAAATCGGCTACGCGAGCGAACCGATGCTGCCTTGCGGTTCCTTTCAGGTCGACGAAATCGAATTAGGGGGACCGCCTGACGCGGTCCACCTGCGCTGTATTGCGGCGGGAATCACGCCCGCGCTGCGCACCCCAACCTCCGCGCGTTTCGAGGGTCAAACGCTCGCTCAGATCGCTGCGACGGTCGCGGCCCGGCACGCGTTTACCGTGATCGATGCGACCGCCGCAAGCAGCCTGATACTCAGCCGCGTGACCCAGCGCCAGGAAACTGACTTGCAGTTTCTCCGCCGTCTGGCCAACGCCTACAACTATGATTTCTCAGCGCGCGGTACCCAGTTGATCTTTTATCCGCGGGCCTCGCTGGAAAGCGCGCCCGCCGTTCTCGCACTGCAGCGGACCGACCTCATCAGTTTCGCGTTCAAGGGCAAAACCAACCAGATCTATCAGGCGGCCCAGGTCTCCTATCAGAATCCCCTGACCAAAACTCTGATCAGCCAGACGGTGACTGACGCGACTGTGTTGACAGGGGACACCCTGAACCTCGCGGAACGCTCAGAAAGTCCAAGCGACGCATTGGCCCGCGCCGCCGCCGTACTCCATCGCCACAATATGCTGCAGGCCACGATGCGCCTAACGATGCCGGGCACCACCACGCTCGTGGCAGGTAACAACGTAACACTGCAGGGCTTTGGACAAAACGACGGGACTTATTTGATCACCGCCGCCCGTCATCGGCTGGAGCGTTCAACTGGCTACATCACGGAAGCTGAGGGCCGCAAGCTCTCCTGAGGAAGATTCGAGCCGAATAGGAATGTATATGCACAAGCACGATCGTCAGCACCGTTGTCCGGAAATCCAGGCATCACGAGGATTCTTGTCCCGCCTCGCAGACTCTTGCATGCGCTCTGGCGCGCGACGCGCTTCCGCCGGCGTGCTGTGCGTGATGACGGCACTTATGTTCACCGCGAATGCGTATGCCGGCAGTACGATCAACGCGGCGACCTCCGGGGCGGCCGGAACCGCGGTGAGTATCTCGAACACCGCAGCGACCAAGCTGCTAAACGCCAATACGACGCGCTACGCGTGGTCGGTCTACTGCGCGGGGACGGCGGGCGCGATCGCGGCGCTAATGATGCCCGGGGATTCCGCGAACGATCCCGCATCGCCGGCGCCTTCGCAGAGCGTGGGCTTTCCGATCCCGGCAAACACAATCGTCAATTCGACCGACTTCCCCCTGCGCGGGCTCGATGCGATCCATCAGCGGATCGACGCCGAGGCGCAGGGCGCTTCGGCGATCAACTGCTACACCTGGGAGGAGCAATAAGTCATGCGTAGCTGGGCGCACCTTCTGGAAGCGGAGCGCGATGCGCGAGCATGGGGTGCGGCGGAGTCCGCGACGCGCGGTCTGAAAATAAAGATGCTGGCGGAGGCGTTGCTCGCCCTATCACTTGGTGCGCTTGCGAGCAGGCCCGCCTCCGCGGCGCCAACCGGCTGGGGCGGCGCGGCAGGGGGACTCAACCCGCCGGCCGGTGATCTCTGTGGCACGACGGTCAATCCGGTGCTGTGCAAAATTCAGGGCACGCCGGTTCCGACCCCGATACCGTCACCCGCCGCAGGCGCGGCAAGCGTCATACCGACCCTTCCCGGTACCGGCCCGGCGGTCTGGGCAAATGTGTACACAGTCCTTGCCATCGATGTACCGCTGCCAGTGACCGGCACGCCCGCGGCCAACGCGGTGGTCGCGCTCTTTACTTGTAATCGCGAGATTGACTTTCCCGCGAATCTGACCGGCGGCGGCGCTCCGCCCCTCAATGTCAGTTCCAACGCCTGGTGCGTCACGGCGCCGAGCAGCGCCGACACCTATACGATCAAAGGCACGGGCTCGAGCGGTGCAACCTTCAGCACACTCGCGACCGCCACTTTGCCAACCGGCTGCGCGACCGGCGCAACCTCGACCCTGACGGGTTCCGGGTCGTGCGCGTCGGGCACTTGCGTGGCTTGCGTCGCGGGTGGCGCAATCGAGGCGGTCGCGCCCGCCACGATCCATGGCGAGAGCACCTTCACCTTCAATCTAGCGGCACAGGAGCATCCGCAGTGAGCACAACTACTATGAAACGGTTCTGGGTAATCGCCGTAGTAGTCGGCTGGCTGGCCGGAGCCCTTGACGCGACGCGCAGTAGTGGCCAGGCCGTGCAGCCACAATATCTGCCGCTGGGCAGTATCTCGGCGACGCCGACGGCGTGCGCGACGAATGCCGCCACGGGCGCGACTTGCTACAGCATGACGGAGACCTGCCCGAACACGGATCTGATTAGCGGACAGATTGCCGTGGCGACGCCGGCGGGGAGCCCAGCGGGCACGATTGTACTAATCGGTGGCAAACCGATCGGGGCCTATTTCGGCGCGGAAACGGGCGCGGGCAGCGCCGATCAATTTGCCAACTCATTTTTGGGTCTGGCCTCGCCGGCCGCGTCGCCCGGCTTCAACACGGTGCAGGCGACGTAATCGACCGACCCCGGCACGGCAAGCGCGTCCGGCGCATATCCGAATAACATGCGGGCGGCTTGGTGCCGCGGGGCGACCTTGATTCGCTGGGCGTACGACCACGTGCATCTGGATAATCTGAACAAGGGCTTCTGCGTGATGGCGCATAGCGAGGGTGGCTGTTTTGGCGCGGGGGCCTTGACCTACTATGGCGCCTACCAGTACGTCGATTTCTTTTTGGGCTCGACGACTCCAGTGTGCGGCGATTTCCACAAGGGCTGTACCTGCACCTCGGGCTGCAGCAACACGATCTGAACGGGCGACAGCTTTTCCTACAAGATGCCCGCGGGGAGCACTAGCTATCCCGCCACCTGGCTTGGCGCCGGCACCTGTCAGGCCAATAGCGGCGCCGGGCCGTTGTATCAGGGTGACGCCGCGGTGGAGATTGAATCGAGCCTGGATAACCCCGCGGGAGCAACTTTCACGTTTCCACAGACCAGCGTGCATACCTATCAGGCCTACCAGTCTGATGAAGAGCCGGCCCAGGCGATGTTCTGGCTGAATCAACTGACGGTGATAGGCGGCGGCCCAACGACCTCTTGCTATAGCGGTAGTGTCTCCGATGGCGAGGCGTGGTGGACGACCAACGGCACAACGCCAACGACGGCCTACACGACCGCGGTCAATGACATGATCGCGAGCTGTGTGCCGAATCACTGAAATGAAAGTGGCACGGCGAGCTATGCATAGCGCGGCATCTTTATTTTGGCCGCGCCTCGCAGACTCCGGATTCCGAACGCACCTCGCAGACTCGTTTGCTCGCTCCGCTGCCCTCCGCTGCTGCACCCCCTGCTGCCGCGCCTCCGGCTTGGACTGATTATTATGGTCTCACTCGAACCCTGGTCTGACCTCGATAAATTGCCCGACCTCGCGAGTACGTTGCGCGAGGGCGAGCGCAAGGCCTTTATGACTTCCGCCGGTTGGGCCGAGCCGCTCTTTTGTGCCTCGTGCACTCGGAGAATCGGCTACGTCGCCGTCGGCACGCCGGCGACGCAGCTCTGCATGAGCTGTTTTCAAGCGCATGGCGGACTACCCTTGCCGGAGCCGCCGAACGTCTCGATCAAGTGTGCGGGCGAGACTTGCACGGCGTTGAGTTCCGTCCCGCGCGAGCTGGCGGGCGGGGTGATCTATTTTTGCGCGCAGTGCGAAAAGCGGATGGGGGCGCGCCCGCCGCTCCCAATGATGACCGAGGAAGAAGAGAAACTGCTGGGCGTGAAGCGCTCGGCCTGAACCCCTCTCCCTGATTAGGGTGAGGACGCGTGAGCATCGCGAACGCGGGTGAGGGTTTATCCACATGACTATTGCGCAGATGGTCGAGAAATATGGCGAAATTCGCATCGCCAAAGTAGCCGGCGTCAAGCACGACGAAAAGGGGGTCGCGCTCGTGACCCGCACGATCGTGAATAACGAGGTCGTCGAGGCGAACGTTCCGGAAGTGCATTATCGAGTCGCTCCGCGCGACGGCGAACCGGTCACCGGCGCGACGGTCGACGAGGCGCTGGGTAAAGTAATCTAGACCAAACCCCTGTCCCCCTTCGATGAACATAAAGGGGGAACCAACTCAGTAAAGAGAGGGCACGTAAAACCCATGATGTACTACACCACCAACTATCAGGGCGCGACGTCGAACGCGTCGGCCGCGACCGAAACCGACCATATGCGGTTCCTCACGGGCTCGACCCGGCAGTGTATGCTGGCGCAGCTCGTTGTGTCGGCGCGTAACGCGACCGTCGGTGGTGGTACAGTGCGGTTGCGCCGTTACTCGACCCCGTCGACCTCCGGCACCGCGATCACGCCGGCGCCCAAAGACCCCGGGTCCCAGGCCGCCGTC
>Ga0181532_10004460_pt1 | contig 12212 bp, 12 predicted proteins | sample PEATcosm2014_Bin_33_FD_119768 | JGI IMG/M metagenome (GOLD analysis project Ga0181532, IMG submission 119768) | Peatland microbial communities from MTU Mesocosm Facility, Houghton, MI, USA - PEATcosm2014_Bin11_30_metaG | ecosystem: Environmental > Terrestrial > Soil > Wetlands > Peat | place...
TTCAAGCGACTAGGCTACGAGAACGTCGCACTCAACGGTCAGAAGGGTTATCACGGCGTCGTGGTACTTTCGCGGCTGCCGTTCGAGCGTTTCAACATTCAGAGCTTCTGCGGCAAGACCGATAGCCGTCACGTCTCGGCGGTGTTCGGCGAACGCGCCGGGCTGCGCGACCCGATCACAATTCATAATTTCTATGTACCCGCCGGCGGCGACACTCCCGATCCCCAAGTCAACGCAAAATTCGCCCATAAGCTCGCCTTCCTCGACGAGATGTGCGAATGCGAGACGCTGCGGCCGGCCGCCTGCGTGCGCGCGATCCTGCTCGGCGACCTCAACGTAGCGCCGCTCGAACACGACGTCTGGAGCCACAAGCAAATGCTGCGTGTGGTGTCGCACACGCCGGTCGAGTGCGAGAAGCTCACCAATGCGCTAAGCGCCGGTGGCTGGGTCGACAGCATGCGCGTGCTCACGCCGGAGCCGGTCAAGCTTTACACCTGGTGGAGTTACCGCTCGTCCGATTGGGCGACCGCAGACAAGGGACGCCGCCTCGACCACATCTGGACCTCGCCCATGCTGGCCGATCGCGTCGCGGGCATCGCCATCGCCAAGGCCTATCGCGGCGCTACGCGGCCCTCGGACCACGTACCGGTAACCGCGACGCTGGAGGTTTAGGGCGGCTTCACTTTCCCCGCCCTGCTGGAGTTACTACGGCTTGCCGTCGGGTAGAAGCGTGGCGCGGACGTTCTCGATCTCGCGCGCCCACTGGTCGGCGCGCGAAACCATCAGCTCGCGCAGGCGTTGCGCGGCGTCCGGATAACCTTCGAGCATTCTCAGAAACATCGAGCGGGAGATGCGCATGACCGTCGAGCTTTCGCGCGCGGTGGCGGTCGCCGGTCGTCTGGTCTCCGCGAGCAGGGCCGATTCGCCGAGCAATGTGCCCGGGCCGGCAATGACTTCAGGTTCGCCGGCTCGTTCCGGCTTGAGGCTGACGGAACCCCGCTGAATGATGTAAGCGCCGTCGGCGGAATCGCCGGCTGCGAACAAGACTTGGCCGGGTTGGAGGTCGTAGCTTTCGACCCCGATGGCGAGGATACGCAGCGCGCCCGTCCCGAGCCGGCGCAGCAGCGGGATCCGCTCCAGGTATGCGATGTCGTCCTCGATGGTCATGACGGCCGCGTTTAGGGCACCAGTTTGTAGCCCCCGGCCTCGGTGACCAGGATGGCAGGGACGGCGGCATCCTTCTCGATCTTCTGCCGTAACCGATAGATGTGGGTTTCGAGGGTGTGCGTGGTCACGCCCGAATTGTAACCCCAGACTTCCTGCAACAGCGTCTCCCGCGACACCGGGCGCTGGCCGGCGCGATAGAGGTAGCGCAGGATCGAGGTCTCCTTCTCGGTCAGGCGGACCTTATTGCCCTTGGGGTTGAGTAGAAGCTTCGAGCTCGGCCGGAACGTATACGGGCCAATCGTGAAAATCGCATCCTCGCTCGCCTCGTGTTGGCGCAACTGCGCGCGAATGCGCGCCAGCAGCACAGCAAAGCGGAACGGCTTGGTGACGTAATCGTTGGCGCCTGATTCAAGGCCGAGGATGGTATCGGAATCGGTGTCGTGACCGGTGAGCATGATGATCGGCGCTTTGAAGCCGTTCTTGCGCAGGATGCGCACGGCTTCGCGGCCGTCGATATCAGGCAGGCCGACGTCCATGATTACCAGATCGATTTGTCCCGCCTTGGCGGCCTGCACGCCCTTGCTGCCGGTCTCCACCGCGACGGTTTCGAACTCCTCGTGCAGCGACAATTGCTCGGTCAGCGCGTCGCGCAGCTCGGCGTCGTCGTCGACGATAAGTATCTTACGCGTGTTCGGCATCAATCCGGATCCCCGCCGCTTACCCGCCGGTCAATGACGCGGCCGCCCAAATGCCTCAGTTGCGTTTTTGCCGCGCCGCTTGCGAACTTCGGAATCGGGCCCTAGCGCGAAGTAGAGCATTCAAGGATACAAGAGCAAGTGGGAGTTGGGAATTCGCCTGCGCGGGAGTTACCGGGGATGCGACGGATTTCTTTTGGAACGATCGAGGTGAACGCGCGACCGGGTCGGCGGTCACAGGGCGGGCTGCGCGCCGGCCACTTGCTGCTACCCGTCGCGCTCGGCCACGCCGGCATCAGGGCCAATAAACGCGAAGGCGACGGGGGCACGCCCTGCGGCCGGTTTCGCGTGGTGCGGCTGTGGTGGCGGGCGGATCGCCTTCCTCGCCCGCGGACATCGCTGCCCCTTCGCCGGATCGGTCCCGCCGACGCCTGGTGTGAAGATCCAACCGATCGGCGCTACAATCGCCCGTTCCGACGATCGGCCAATGAACCAGGTGACCGCCTCTGGCGCGATGACGCCCTCTACGATATTTTTCTCGAGCTTGATCACAACACGCGGCCCCGTGTCGCCGGTCGCGGCAGCGCCGTGTTTGTCCATATCGCCCGGTCAGGCCTGGCCCCGACCGCTGGCTGTATCGCGCTGGACCGTCACGACCTTTTGGCATTGGTTGCACGGATTACGACAAAGACGAGAATCATGATTCACTGCTAGCGAGGTGACCTCGCTCGCCGAAGATCGCCGTGCCGACACGCACATGGGTCGCGCCCAACGCGATCGCCGCCGGGAAGTCGGCGCTCATGCCCATGGAGAGGAGCGCAAGCCCATTGCGGCGGGCGATCCGGGCGGTCAATGCGAAGTGCGGCGCCGGGGCCTCGTGCAGCGGCGGGATGCACATGAGGCCGGAAATGGTGAGGCCGTAGCGGTCGCGACAGGCGGCGAGAAACGCATCGGCGTCCTGCGGCTGGACGCCGGCCTTTTGCGGCTCAGCACCGGTATTGATCTCGACGAAGAGTAGCGGACGGCGCGCCTGCCCCGCGATCTCCTTGGCCAGCGCCGCGGCAAGGCTCGCCCGGTCGACCGAATGGATGGCATTGAACAGCGCTACCGCCTCTCTGGCCTTGTTCGCTTGCAGCGAACCGACAAGATGCAGTTCAAGGTCGCCGAAGCGAGCGCGCAGTTGCGGCCACTTGGCCTTGGCTTCCTGCACCCGGTTCTCGCCGAACACGCGCTGCCCGGCGGCAATCACGGGCTCGATCGCATCGGCGCCGAACGTCTTCGAGACCGCGACCAGTGTCACGCTCGCGGGATCGCGCCCGGCGTCGCGGCAAGCGCGCACGATTTCGGCGCGAACTGCCGCAAGCCCATCCGCTCGATTTATGCTTTCCATTTCGTCAAAGCTCGGAACGGCTCAAATTTTAACGGCGCCCCGAAGATCGTCTTTACGCATTTCTACTATCTTTTGGAACCCAGGGGTGGGGAATCCACGATGTCCGACGTTCCAGCAAAGTCTGCCAAGACACGGCCGCAACATGGTGGTCGCACATATTGCTATGCCGCTGAGCGCCGCGTGTTGAGGCCAAATAATTGGTAGACTAACCCCGGGATTTCCGCGCCTGGGTCTTCTTACTCGCGGCCGGCTTGCGCTTCGCCTTCTTCAGCTTTTTGGGCGGCGCCCAGATCATGCCCTCGAGCTTCATGCCGTCCGGATCGGCGAAATAGACAGCGTAGTAGTTGCGGCCGTAATACTCACCCGGCGGGTCGAGCACGGTCATTCCGTTCTTTTCCAGAAAGGCGCCGAGCGCGTCCACGTCGTTGCGGCTTGAAAGCTCAAAGGCATAGTGATGGAAGCCGATATCGCCCTTGCGATACTTCCGTCTTCTGCCTTGCGCGTCGGCGGCGGCGATCCAGAACAATGTCTTGCGGTTGCTCCAGCCGGCCATGTCGGCGTAATCGTATTTGAGCTTGAAGCCGAGAAAACCGAGCAGCCTGCCGTAGAATTCTTTCGAGCGCGCAAAATCGCCGACACTGAGGACGAGATGATCGATACCGACGACGCGAGGCATGCGACCTCCGAACCGTCCGAATGCTAGCCGGCTCCGACTCGCAACCGGATTACCCGACCGAGCCTACGACATTTGCGTCCGAATTATCTGAAGGTTCTTTGGCAAAATGAAGCCGGTCCAAGCGACCAAAGCCGCTTCCCCGGCATCCGATGGATGGTTCGTCGCAGCGGTATGCGGGGCAGGTTAAAGGCAGCCCAACCCTGCGCCGCCAAAAAAAGGGCCGGCGCGAGACCGGCCCTCCCCCGACTCCCCATTCAAGCAGTCCGGCAATTACCCCTTCGTTACCATCGGCGGCGGAGGCATGCTGGTGCAGCCAGCGATGCTCAGGAGTGAAAGCACCGCGACAAGTGCTAGGGCAATTTTTTCATTGCAGTACCATCCCTCGTCATGACGAGTAACACATACCGGCGGCCGGCATGGTCCTCTCCTAGTGCGGAAAAGCCACACTCAGGCGCTGATTTTAACGGTGCGAAAATCAGAGTTGGCGGGAGCTTTGTGCCGCGATTGTTGCCAAGCTGCCGCCAGTACTGACGATTGTAAGGGACCCTTTCCGAGGCGCCCGTCCGGCAGGAGCGTTGCAAATATGCCGCATTCGGCAAAATTTGCATCGTATGCCACACAAATAAGCGCCGAACATTGCTACGTTCCGAACGCACGCCATAAATGGCGGGGGCGTGAATCACGTTCGCCCCCGATTGCTCTTTGTTGGTCACGTCGAGACTGTGATGCAAAGCAAGCGCAGGCCGCGCCCGCCCAATCTGCAAATCAAGCGCGGGTCGATTGTTGCATTGGCCGCCGGCCTTGCGCTTGCGGCTTGTACGACGTCGCCGCCCGCGTTGTCGCCGCCCCCGTCGCCGCCGCCCGCGTCTTCGCTCGGACCGGAAAGCGCGCCGCCGCGCAGCGGTCTTGGCCAGCGCGAGCTCACGCCGGCAGAAAAAAAGATCATCGCCAACGCGATCGCTGCCTCGCTCCGGGACGCGGCAGCGGCGCAATACCGCTGGCCGAATATTCAGAACGCGCCGGACGGTCCGGTCAATTATTGCGGGATGGTGAACGCCAAGAGCCCATACCCCGCCTATAACGGCCGGCAGGCCTTTATCGTCTCCGCCACGGTTTCGGGCGGCAAGATTTCGTCGGCCGTGGTCGGTCTGATCGCCGGCGGCAAGGACGTCGAGATTGTTCGCAGCATGTGCAAGAAATACGATCTCGACCCCGACGCCAGCTGATTCTTTATACGGTGGCCCGGCTCGGGCGGAGGTGCGCTGGGCTCACAGCTTGGTCGCGGCTTCCCGGCGACCAGCGCAAGTTTCACGCGCTCGATGGCGGCGTCCATTCCTCGGCGCTGGCGCCGGCCAGCGAATGAACCCGCGCCTCGTCGGCGGCAAGCTCGCGCGCCGGACCGGAATAGACCACATGGCCGTCGTCGAGCACATAGGCGTGGTCGGCGATCTCCAGACTCATGCGCACGTTCTGCTCGACCAGCAGCACCGAGATGCCCTCCGTGCGCATCTGCGCCACGATGCGAAAGACTTCGCGCATGATCAGCGGCGCCAGCCCTTGCGAGGGCTCGTCGAGAATGAGGAGCTTTGGATTGATCAGCAGCGCGCGGGCGATCGAGAGCATTTCCTGTTCGCCGCCGGAGAGCTGTCGGCCGCGGCTCAGCCTGCGTTCGGCGAGCCGGGGAAATAGCCGATACACGCTCTGCGGCGTCCACGGGCCCGGCCGCTCCAGCGGCACCATGAGATTTTCATTCACGGTGAGATTGGGAAAGATCCGGCGGCCTTCGGGAACGTAGCCGACACCGAGCGCGGCGACCCGGAACGGCGGCCAGCGCGTAGTCTCTCTGCCAAAGACGGTGATGCGGCCCTCGCGGGGGACCGTCAGTCCCATAAGGCTGCGCAGCGTCGTGGTCTTGCCCGCGCCGTTGCGGCCAAGCAGCGCCGTCACCTGGCCTTCGGCAGCCTCGAGGCTGACGTCGTGCAGGATGTGGCTCTTGCCGTAATAGGTATGGAGCCCTTCGGCGGTGAGTGCTGCGCTCATGCGGCCTGGCCCAGATAGGCGGTCTGCACCGCCTCGTTCGCGGCGATCTCGCGCGGCGTGCCTTCAGCAAGAAAACCGCCCTGATCGAGGACGGTGATCCGGTCGGCAAGATGGAAAACGACCCGCATATCGTGCTCGATCAGCACGATCGTCAGCTTGTTGTCCTTGTGCAGGCGGCGGATGATCTGGCTGATCTCGTAGGTTTCCTGATCGCCCATGCCGGCCGTCGGTTCGTCGAGCAGCAGCAAGCGCGGCTTGAGCGCCAGCGCCATCATGATCTCGGTGGCGCGCTGGTCGCCGTGCGCCAGTTCGCCGACCAGGCGGTCCGCCTTGTCGGAGAGCGCCGCAAGCGCCAGCGTCTCGTCAATGCGGCGGCGAATATCCGCCGCCTCGGCGCGATTAAGCCACGGTCGCAGCCGATAGCCGGCGGCAACCTCGGTCACGATGCGGATATTCTCGAACACGGTCAGTTCGGGGAAGATCTCGGTGATCTGGAACGTGCGCGCCATGCCGAGGCCGACCCGTTGATGCGCCGGTATGCGGCTGATGTCGCGACCTTCGAACAGGATCGAGCCGGTGGACGACGCCAAAAATCCGCTCACCAGGTTGAAGAAGGTGGTTTTGCCGGCGCCGTTCGGGCCGATCACGGCGCGCAATTCGCCGGCCTCGACCGTCAGCGATATGTCGCGGACGGCGACCAGGCTGCCGAACCGCTTGGTCAGGTTCCTGACCGCGAGCACGCTCATGCCGCTCTCCGCTGCCGCAGCAGCCCGAGCACGCCGCGAGGAAAGAACAGCACGATGAGAACGATGAGAATGCCGATGAACGACATCCAGTTGACCGTGACACTCGATATGTAGTCCTGCAGAACGACGAAGATCACGGCGCCGAGCAGCGGCCCCCAGAACGTGCGCATGCCGCCCATCACCGCCATGATGACGAAGTCGCCCGACAGCGTGTAGTGAAGCATCCGCGGATCGGCAAAGTTGTTGATCAACGCATAGAGCGCGCCGGCAAAGCCCATGAAAAAACACGACAGCGTGAAGGCGATCCAGATGTGCAGCTCGATCGGGATGCCGAGGAAGCGGGCGCGCCGCTCGTTCTCCCGGATCGCGATCATCGTCCGGCCGAACGGCGAGCGCAGGATGAACGCCATGATGGCGACCACGGCGGCGAAGCAGACCAACACGAAGTAATAGAAATAAACGTCGTTGTGCAGCAGGTCGATTTGGAACAGCTTGAAGTCCAGCGGCTGGCGCGCGAAGCCGCGCAAGCCGTCGTCGCCGCCGGTCAGCGAGCTCCATTGGAATGCGATGTAATAGAACACTTGACCGAAGGCGATCGTCACCATCGCGAAGTAAATGCCGCGGCGGCGAACCAATAGCGCGCCCAGGATCGCGCCGGCGATGCCACCAACGAGCGTGCCGGCAACAAGGCCGAGCGGGGTGCTCGGCGCGACGAATTTCAGAGCCAGCCCGCAAGCGTAGGCGCCCAGTCCGAACCAGGCGGCGTGACCGAACGACAGCACGCCGGTGAATCCGAGCAGAAAATTGACCGACATGGCGCCGAGGCCGAGCACCAACACGCGGCTGCCCAGCGCCGTATAGCCGCCGAATAGCGGCATCCAGTACGGCGCGAAGATCAGCGCGGCCCAGATGGCGGCGAGGATCGCCAAGTGCTTGCCCTGCGCCGCTGTCACGTCATCATGCCTTCTTCGCCGAGCAGCCCGCGCGGCCGGACCAGCAGCACAACCGCCATCATCACGTAGATGACCGCCTCGCTCGCGGAGGGAAAGATGACGGCCGTGAGACCGGAAGCAACCCCGATCAGCAAGCCGCCGAGCAGCGTGCCGGTGAGCGAGCCAACGCCGCCGACGATGATGGCGATGAAGCTCGGCATCAACAGGCCGTCGCCCATGGTCGGCTCAAGCCCGAGCTGGCCGCCGGCCAGCACGCCGGCCAGCCCCGCGAGGAATATCCCGACCGCAAAATTGAGCGAGCGCAAGGCGCGGACGTTGACGCCGAGCGCGGCGACGGTGTCGAGATCGAGCGTGCCGGCGCGGATGCGCACGCCGATGCGGGTGTAGCGCAACAGCACGAACAACAGCCCAACCACGATCGCCACCGTCGCCACCATGAACATGCGGTAACCGGTGATGAAGAAGAGCTCATAGCTGAGCGGCGACGACAGCGCGGCGGGAACCGAGACGGGAAGCCCTTGGGCACCCCAGATTTGCCGCGTGCCGTCCTCGATGATGAAGGCCAAGCCGAACGTCAGCAGCAAGCTATAGAGCGGATCGCGGCCATAGAGGCGGCGAATGAGCAGACGCTCGACGACGAAGCCGATGAGCGCGGTAAGAAACGGCGCAACGATGAGCGCGCCCCAGAAGCCGAGAGACGGCGTCAGCGTATAGGCGAGATAGCCGCCGATGACCAGAAAGCCGCCGTGGGCGAAGTTGATGACGCCCGACAGGTTCAGGATCAGCGACAGGCCGATCGCCATCAGGGCGTAGAACGCGCCGATGATCAGCCCATTGGTGATGTTGAAGACGATGAGCTGCAGCATGGGGCATCGGCCACAATGAAGCCCCTCACCTGCGATCGCAACGATCGAGGTGAGAGGTGCATTAAAACGAGATCAGGCCGGCATATTCATCTTGCAGCCGGTGTCCGCCACCGATGGAGCGATGCTGTCGCCGGCCACAATGTTGTTCACCTTGAACAGGTTTTCCGGATCGCCGTCGCCGTTGTGCAGCAGCTCACCGATGAAGGCCGACAGCATGAGCTGATGATCGCCGCCGCGGAAATACACCTTGTTCGGCTGCAGCTTGATGGCCGGCGGCAATTCCATGTCGGCGAGCGCCCTGGCGACGGTCTTGGCTTCGATCGACTTCGCCTTCTCGCAAGCTAGCGCGTAAGCGTGAATTGTGACATAGCCGAACCAGGTGCGCGCGGTCGGGACCTTGCCGCCGGTGCGCTTGCGGACTTCGGCGATGAACTGATCGAGGCCGGGCGTACCCGCCGCCTGTTTCCAGTACCATTCGAACATCCACAAGCCGACCCGCGCCTCGGGCGGCATGGCTTCGACGGCTTCCAGTTCCTGCTGTGTGCCGGCGACGTGGATTTGCTTCTCGATGCCGAACTGCGCGATCTGCTTGAGGCAATTGACCATGTCGTTGCCCTGCACCAGCACGACCAGCACGTCGGGATTAGTGGCGCGCGCCTGGATAAGGTAGGCCGAGAAGTCAGTGGTCCCGAGCGGGGTCAGCGCGTTGCCCGCCACCGTGCCGCCGAGCTTCTTCAAATCGGCTTCGCAGCCCTGAAACAGCGTGTGGCCGAATGCATAATCCGGCGTGATGAAGTACCACTTCTTGCCGTAATTCTTGAACAGCAGGTCGCTGACCGCGTTCGCTTCCATGCGCGTCGTGTTGCAGACGCGGAACACGTTCCATTTGCAGTCGATGCCGGTGATGCCGTCGGTATGGCCGCCGGGGACGATATGCAGCACGCCTTTCTCGTTCGACACCTGCGCCATGGCTTGGGCCAGCGCCGAATTCACGTTGCCGACCAGAAAATCGACGTTGTCGCGCTCGATCAGCTTGCGGGCTTTCTGAACCGCGGTGCCGGCATCGCCGCTGGTGGAGTCTTCGGAAAGCAGTTCGATCTTGCGTCCGAGAATCCCGCCCTTGGCATTGAGCTGGTCGACCGCCAGCTGGCAACCGATCTGCTCGTTCTTGCCGGGTGCGGCGTAGGTGCCGGTCAGCGGATTGTCGAGCCCGATCCGGATCGGCTCCTCGGCGAGGGCCTTCACGACGAACGGGCTGGCAACCTGCACGGCGCCGATGGCAAGACCGGCCTTGAGTATTGTTCGGCGCTGAACGGAGCGGCCGATGAGATCCTTGAACATCGTGTTCTCCCTGGGCTTTGATATTCTCGGGCTTTGATATTTTCCCTGCGATTTTGGCCCCTATATTCATCAAACGGGATTTGGCATCAAAAAGCAAACATACCGCGACGGCGAACGAGAAGGCGAATTGCGGCCCGCGGAGCACAGCCGGCGGGTTCAACATTCCACCACAGGCCGTTCCACAACGGCGAAAATGATTGCCCACGCGGCCCAGCCCGGCGAGCGGACCATCGCCGGTGAGACAAAGAGCCGCTCTCGGCAGCGCTCCGCTCGCGGCCTTACGCCGAGCCTCGATCAGGGCGATGCGTACATCGTCCGCGCGCCGGCCGTGAACGCCTTGCGCGATTGCGGATCGGTATAGAACATGTGGCCGCCGCGGTAGAGCTGGAGCTCGGCGCGCTCGCCATCCAGGCTGGACGGAATGTGATTGAGCACGTAACGGGAATCCGAGTACGGCGTGATCATGTCGCTATAGCCGTGAGCGATCATGAGCCGGAACGAGGGGGTGAGGGCGAACAGCTCGCGTAAATCCTCGGTGACGCTTGGCGGCGCGTGACCGGGGCCCTCCTGCCAGTCCCACTTGCCGGAAATTTCCGGGGCCAGCAGATTGTAGGTCACCTCGGTCTTGAAGCCGAGCTCGTCGCGCGCATAGGCGACGAAGGCGCTGCCATAGGCGCGAATGAAGCCGTCGAGAAATGGATCGGGACCGCGCGGCCACTCCGACGCGGGATTGGGATCGTCGACCGCGAACGTCGCGTCGTAATGGCTGACGATCTTGTGGTCGCTTAAGCGCAGGTTCTTGACATAGGCGTCGTAAATGAAGCCGCGCGCGCGGGCGACGACATCCTCCGGCAATCCGGTCATGCGCGCGACGCGCGCGTAAAACGTGTGCGCCGCATCGCCGGTGAGCTGCGGGCCGGCGAGCGCCGACAGATAATCGGTGAGCGCGAAATGCTCGGCCTGCGCCAGCGCCTCCTTGCTGAACGTCCCGGTGCGCTCGAGCTCGGTCGCCGCAAGCGAGGGCAATTGCAGCGCGGCGCCGAGCGCAAGGCGCTCGCCGCCAAATGTGAGCGCACCTTCGAGCAGCGGCGAGATCATAAGGATGCCGCCGACCACGATGCCTTGGTCGTTTTGCAAGGCGCGCGCGACCTTGGCGGCGCGGAAGCCGCCGTAGCTTTCGCCCAGAATATATTTCGGCGAGCTGACGCGGCCGTTCTTGGCGACGTAAAGCGCGATGACTTTCGCCATCGATTCGGCGTCGCGGTGCACGCCCCAGAATGCGCTACCGCCGTCGGGCTTGGCCGCCCTGCTCCAGCCGGTGCCGATCGGATCGATCAACACCAGATCGGTGAAGGCGAGCCAGGTGTCCGGGTTGTTCACCAAGTGGACACTGGCACCGTCATAGCCGTTGCCGAACGCGGCAATGCGCGGGCCGACGAGGCCGAGGTTGAGGAACGCCGAAGCGGCGCCGGGCCCGCCGTTGAACACGAAGGTCAGCGGCCGGCCCGGATCGTTCGATTTGGCCACGTAGGCCGTATAGAAGACCGCGGCCGAGCGTTCGCCCGATTGATCGAACAGCGAGAACGTACCGGCGGTGGCCGTGTAGGCGAGCTTGCCGGCCGGAACGTCGATGCTGTGCTCGGTGACGGTATCGCCGGGCAACAACGACAGCACCCCGGGTTCGGCCTGCTCTTGCCGGTCCTGGCCCGGATGATTTCGCTCGCCCGCCGCTCTGCCGGTGTGCTCCTGCGCGACTGCGGCGGTGGCAAGGAGCGCGACCCCCAGGGCAATCGCGGTGCGGCAAAAATCGATCATGTCGGTACCTATTTTAGCAATTTGCCTGCGGCCTGCTCGGGCATTCCTGGTTCATGATCGTCCCGTGAAAGTGCCCGAAAGATGGCTGCCCCGGCCATATATATCGGCTCGGCACCAAGACAACGGCCGGCGCAAGAGCCGCGGGCGCCGGTGGACAACCGGGATCGGATCGGGGAAGTTCTGACACCTTTTGACCGCATCGGAGTCGTCCCGCAATGCCCTTCCCCCGCGCTTCGAAAGCGCTTGCGCGCTTCACCGTGCTCGATCTGACGCGGGTGCGGGCCGGCCCGACCTGCGTGCGCCAGCTCGCCGACTGGGGCGCCAATGTCATCAAGATCGAGGCGCCGCCGACACCGGAAGAGCCGATGGGCGGGCCGCGCGAGGGATCGGACTTCCAGAATCTGCATCGCAACAAGCGCAGCATGACGCTCAATCTGAAGGCGCCGGACGGGCTCGCCGCTTTCAGGCGCATGATCAAGAAAGCCGACGTCGTGGTGGAGAACTTCCGCCCCAACGTGAAGAA
>Ga0181532_10004461_pt1 | contig 12208 bp, 15 predicted proteins | sample PEATcosm2014_Bin_33_FD_119768 | JGI IMG/M metagenome (GOLD analysis project Ga0181532, IMG submission 119768) | Peatland microbial communities from MTU Mesocosm Facility, Houghton, MI, USA - PEATcosm2014_Bin11_30_metaG | ecosystem: Environmental > Terrestrial > Soil > Wetlands > Peat | place...
CGGATGCGGCGAGGTGTCGAGCACGGCGCGGAGCATGGTCGCCAGCAGTACTCCGCCGTTGACGGCGGGCGGCGCGGTGCCGCCGGGCGCCACCAGGGCAAAACGCACGTCCGGCCGCACCTCGTACCGGCCCTCGCCGACCCGCCGCACCGCCGTCGCCTCGTCAAAGACGGTCATTACGCCCATAGCTGGCCTTCCAGCCTCTCCTCGGCCTCGTCCAGAGTTCCCGCGTAGGCACCGGTGGACAGGTACCGCCAGCCCGCGTCCGCGATCACGAAGGCGATATCGGCCCGGCGGCCGGCCGACTGCGCCTTGGCCGCCAGGGCCAGCGCCGCGTGCAGCGCACCGCCGGAGGAGATCCCGGCCAGGATGCCCTCCACGTCCAGCAGCTCCCGGGTCCGGCGCAGCGCGTCCGTGGCCGACACCGAGAACCTCGACGTCAGCACCGACTCGTCGTAGAGCTCGGGCACGAAGCCCTCGTCCATGTTGCGCAAGCCGTAGACCAGCTCGCCGTAGCGAGGCTCGGCCGCCACAATCTGCACGCCTGGCACCTGCTCGCGCAGGTATCGTCCGGTGCCCATCAGCGTGCCCGAGGTGCCGAGCCCGGCCACGAAGTGCGTTATCTCCGGCAGGTCGGCCAGCAGCTCGGGGCCGGTGGTCTCGTAATGCGCCCGGGCGTTGGCCTCGTTGCCGTACTGGTACAGCATCACCCAGCCCGGGTTCTCCGCGGCCAGCTGCTTGGCCACCCGGACCGCCTCGTTGGAGCCGCCCGCCGCGGGCGAGGAGATGACCGAGGCTCCGTACATCTCCAGCAGCTGCCTGCGCTCGGCCGAGGTGTTCTCCGGCATCACGCAGATCAGCCGGTAGCCGCGCAGCTTCGCGACCAGGGCCAGCGAGATCCCGGTGTTGCCCGAGGTCGGCTCCAGGAGCGTGGCGCCCGGGGTAAGCAGCCCGTCCTTCTCGGCCTGCGCGACCATGAAAAAGGCCGCCCGGTCCTTGACCGAACCGGTCGGGTTCCGGTCCTCCAGCTTGGCCCACAGCCGCACGTCAGCGCTGGGCGACAACCCGGGCAGCCCGACCAGCGGCGTGTGGCCCAGCGAGTCGAGCAGCGAGTCGTAGCGCATCAGCCCTCCGGCAGCCGCGGGTCAGCGGGCCCCGCCCGCGACGGCAGGGAGCACGGTCACCGTGTCGCCGTCCTTGACCGGGGCGTCGAGGCCGCCGAGGAACCGCACATCCTCGTCGTTCAGGTACACGTTGACGAACCTGCGCAGGCCGCCGTCATCCACGAGGCGCTCACGCAGCCCGCCGTGCCGTGACTCCAGATCCGCGAGCAGGTCGGACAGCGTGCTGCCCGAGCCCTCCACTGACTTGGCCCCGCCGGTGTAGCTGCGCAGGATCGTCGGGATACGGACCTCAATGGCCATCGGTAGTGCTCCAGGTCTGGGTCTGGGTCTGGGTGAACAGGGTGAACAGGGCCGGCTGTCTCCTGCGGTGCAACCGGCGGCCAGCCTGGATCATTCCGGCGCCGCGGCGGGTGCGGCGCCCGGTCCCTGGTCCGCCGTGACGCGGACCTCTTCCTCGGTGACTGCGCCGTCCACGATCCGGAATGACCGGAATTCGGTCTCATCCGGATCACGGGTGGAAACCAGCACGTAGTGCGCTCCAGGCTCGCTCGCATAGCTGATGTCAGTCCGCGACGGGTAAGCCTCCGTGGCGCTATGCGAGTGATAGATGACCACCGGCTCCTCGTCCCGGTCGTCCATCTCCCGCCAGACCTTCAGCTGCTCCATCGAGTCGAACCGGTAGAAGGTCGGCGAGCGCTCGGCGTTGGTCATCGGGATGAACCGCTCCGGCCGGTCGCGGCCGGCCGGCCCGGCGATCACTCCGCAGGCCTCATCCGGATGGTCGGCGCGGGCATGCGCGACTATGTCCGCCTGCAGTGCGCGGCTTATCGTCAGCATGAACGTGAGCGTAACCCGCCCAGGACCCGGCTCAGGACAGGGCCTCGACCAGGCTCTCCTGGAGGATCGCCAGCCACTGGTAGACCCACAGATAGGCGGACCTGGGGTCGTCGGGGTCGGGCGCGGCCTCCTGCTCGTCGAGTTCCTCGGTGATGCCCAGGCGCACGCTGAGCGCGAGCCGGACATCGTTGAGTGAGCGCAGCCAGGCCTGGGCCTCGGGCTCGGACAGCCGGACCTTCCCGCCTGACGGCGGCAACGTCGCGAGCACCGTCTGGGCCGCGGCCACCTTGGCCGAGCGCAGGCCCTGCTCGGTGTACTTGCGAAACTCCCCGGACGCATCCGGGTCATCGCTGTAGGCATCGGGCAGCAGCCGGGCCAGCACCGGGTCGTCGGGCAGCTCGGTCGCATCGCTCACCCCGAGCTGCAGAGCGAGGTCCGCCGCCGAGCCGCCCGCGGCCGCGGCCGCAACGTCACTGCTGTCCGGCATGTCGGTCCCGACCAGCTCGGCCACTTGGCTGACCAGGTCGCGGATGATGGTCGCCTGGGCCGCCGCGAACCGCGCCGATGCGCCGCCCGGCGCCGCGCGGAACCCGGCCACGGTCTCTCCCTCATCTCCGGCGTACTCGGTCACGAATCGTGACTTACCGTGGCCCACAGGCCGTAGCCGTGCAAGGTCTCCGCGTCCCGCTCCATTGCCTCGCGGGCCCCGGACGACACCACGGCCTTGCCCTTGTGGTGCACGTCGAGCATCAGCTTCTCCGCCTTCGGCTTGGCATAACCGAACACGGTCTGAAACACAAACGTCACATATGACATGAGGTTGACCGGGTCGTTCCAGACGATGGTGACCCAGGGCGAGTCGGAGACCGCCTCCTGGCCGGCCTCCGGCTTCTCAACCTCCGCGGGTGCCACACTCACCGGCAGTCACCTCCCTCCGTCATATTCTTCCACTCTGCCAGTTCGACGGTTCTGCCCCGTAGTCGGCTCACACTGGGCGATCCGTCGCGCCGCCGCGGATACCTAGCCGATTGCTGACGACATCCTCCTGCTACCCGGATTTCGGCACGGCACCAGATGGTTCCCGGCCGCCCGGTGGCCTGGTCCGGCGGGCCTGCAGGGGCTCCCGGGACGGCCATCGGGCGGGCCCGAGGCCGCCACCGGGGGCCATCGGGCAGGGCCCGTAGGCTGCCTGCGTGACGAGTAACCCCGGCGACCATAATCCCCGCGGCAATCCCGGCGACACCGCCGTGCCATCCGCCGGCCGCCATCACGCTGGCGGCCAGGCCGGCCCGAGTACCGCCCTGCTGACCGACCACTACGAGCTGACCATGCTGCGCGCCGCGCTGCGCAGCGGCGCGGCCCCGGAGCGGGCGGTCTTCGAGGTCTTCGCCCGCCACCTGCCCAACGGCAGGCGCTACGGCGTGGTGGCGGGCACCGGCCGGCTGCTCGACGCGCTGGAGCGCTTCAGGTTCGCCGCCGCCGACCTGGAGTTCCTGCGCGAGGCCGGGGTGGCCGACGAGGCCACCTTGAGCTATCTGGGGTCCTACGCCTTCGGCGGCGACATCTGGGGATACGCGGAAGGCGATTGTTACTTCCCCGGGTCGCCGATCCTGGTCGTGGAGGGCACCTTCGCCGAGGCCGTCGTCCTGGAGACGCTGGTCCTGTCGATCCTCAACCACGATTGCGCCATCGCCTCGGCAGCCTCCCGGATGGTGACCGCGGCCGACGGCCGGCCGCTGATCGAGATGGGCTCGCGCCGCACCCACGAGCTGGCCGCCGTGGCCAGCGCCCGAGCCGCCTACCTGACCGGTTTCGCATCCACCTCCAACCTGCGGGCCGGCCAGGAGTACGCGATCCCGACCAGCGGGACCAGCGGGCACGCCTTCTCGCTGGCGCACGACAGCGAGCGGGAGGCCTTCGAGGCCCAGCTGGCCGCGCTGGGCACCGGCACCACGCTGCTGGTCGACACCTACGACGTGGCCACCGCCGTGCGTACCGCGGTGGAGCTGGCTGGTGATCAGCTTGGCGCAGTCCGGATCGACAGCGGCGACCTGCCGGTGGTGGCCAAGGAGGTCCGGGCGCTGCTCGACTCGCTGGGCGCGTCGAAGACCAGGATCGTGCTCACCGGTGACCTGGATGAATACTCGATCGCCGCACTCGCGGCCACACCGGTCGACGGCTACGGGGTCGGCACCTCGCTGGTGACCGGGTCGGGCGCGCCCACGGCGGCGCTGGTCTACAAGCTGGTGGCCAGAGCGCAGGACGCGTCGGCGGGCGCGCCGCTGCGCCCGGTGGCCAAGCGGTCGGTCGGCAAGCCGGGCCGCGCCGGGCGGAAATGGGCGGTACGGCACGTCGATGACCGCGGCACGGCGGTGGCCGAGCTGATCCTGACCGAGCCGCCCGACCCGGGACCCAGCGACCGGGTGCTGCTGCGCCAGCTCGTGCGGGACGGTGAGATCGTCGGCGCCGAGCCGATGGCGGCCGCCAGGGCGCGGCACCGCCGCGCGGTCGCCGAGCTGCCTGCCCACGCGCTCCAGCTGTCCCGGGGGTACCCCGCCATCCCCACCGTCTTCGGCCCCGATCCCGGCGACGCCAGTGCCCCCTGAACGGGTGCTGGCCGGCGCGGACCCGAGAAACCGGCTTGATCAGCTGAATCTGCCCCCAGGTAAAGTACTTGCGATGCATCCCAGCGCCGAGAAGGTCAGTAGCGCGCTGCGGGCCCGCGGCGCCACCGGGGCGATCAGGGAGCTGCCCGAGCCCGCCCCGACGGCGGCGGCGGCCGCCGCCCAGCTCGGCTGCGAGGTGGGCGCCATCGCCAACAGCCTGCTGTTCAACGCCGATGGTGACCCGCTTCTGATCATGACCAGCGGGGCGCACCGGGTCGACACCGGCAAGGTCGCGGCGCAGCTGGGGATCTCCGCGTTGCGGCGCGCTGATCCGGAGTTCGTGCTGGCCAGCACGGGCCAGCGGATCGGCGGCGTGGCGCCGGTCGGCCATCCGCAGCCGATCCGCACCCTGGTCGATACCTGGCTGGAGAACTTTGCCGTGGTCTGGGCGGCAGGCGGTCACGTCCATACCGTCTTCCCGACCTCCTTCACCGAGCTGGTCCGGATCACCGGGGGCACCCCGGGCGACGTCAGCTGACCGCGGCGGCCCCCCCGGGCGCCCGCAAGCCCGGCCCGGCGCGCCCAGGCCAGCCGATTCGGGCCCAAATCCGGTTAGGCTCGGCAATATGGCGCGCGCACTGGTGATCGTCGACGTGCAGAACGACTTCTGCGAGGGCGGCTCGCTCGCCGTAGCCGGCGGCGGACAGGTGGCCCGCGCCATCAGCGCCTACCTGGCCAGCCCGCGGAGCAGCGGCTACGCGCACGTCGTGGCCACCAAGGACCACCACATCGACCCGGACGGCCATTTCTCCGCGGCGCCCGACTTCGTCCATTCCTGGCCGCCGCACTGCGTGGCAGGCACGCACGGCGCGGACTTTCATCCGGACCTGGACACCAGCCGGGTCGAAGCGGTCTTCCTGAAGGGCGAGCACGCCGCCGCCTACAGCGGGTTCGAAGGCCGGGACCCGGCGGGCACGCCGCTGGCGGACTGGCTCCGCGAACGGGGCGTGACCGGCGTCGACATCGCCGGGATCGCCACCGACTACTGCGTACGGGCGACCGCCGTTGACGCGGTGGCGGCCGGGCTGGCCACCCGCGTCCTGGTCGGCCTCACCGCCGGCGTCGCGCCCGCCTCCACCGAGGCCGCCCTTGCCGAACTGCGCGCGGCAGGCGCCGATCTGCACGCAGCGGACGCCGAGCTCAACGCCACGGGCGCCGGCTCGCACGCCGCGGGCGGCGAGCTCCCGGCGAATCCCGCCGCCGAGAATTAGCGCGAAGAATCCGGCGATCGCGAAGAATCCGGCGCCGGGCCGCGCGGTCTTACTGATCAAGGAACCCTGGCTGGCGGCGCTGCCACTGGCGGTTATGCGGTCACAAGTTGATAAACCCGCCCGTAAGGTCTACTGCTCATCAACGGCAATCGGCAACAATCAGCACGTTCCGATGTCCATTCGCTGGCCGGGGCGGCGAATGACGATCGAAGGGGATCGCATGAGAAGACTCGTCGTCGTAGCCGCTGCGACCAGCATGCTGGCCGCCGGGCTCGGCACCGCTGGGCTCAGCGCCGCCGGGCCGGCCGCGGCCGCCGTCACGGCGCGCTCGCAGGTCAGCAGCATCAGCTGGGGCAAGTGCAGTGAGACGGACCTGCAGCAGGCGGGCGCCCAGTGCACCATGCTGCCGGTGCCGCTGAATTACAGCCACCCGACCGGGCCGAAGATCCAGATCGCCGTGTCGATCATCAGGCACACCTCGAAGCACTACCAGGGCATCATCCTGACCAACCCCGGCGGTCCTGGCGGGTCGGGCCTGGACCTGAACGTCTTCCTGATCGGCGAGCTCAAGGCCGAGGAGTCGCAGGCCAGCGCGGCTGGCCGGGCCGCCGACAAGGCGGCGATCGCCGATTACGACTGGATCGGCTTCGACCCGCGTGGCGTCGGTTCCAGCGTCCCGGCGGTGACTTGCGAGCCGGACTACTTCGCGGCCCCGCGCCGGTCCTATGACCCGACCACCAAGTACCTCCTCTCCTACTGGCTGGGCCGCTCGAAGCGCTATGCCGAGGCCTGCCAGACCCACAGCGCTGCACAGGCCGCGCTGCTCCGCAACATGACCACCAAGGACTCGGCCCGGGACATGGACAGCATCCGGGCCGCGCTGGGCCAGCCCAGGATTACCTATTACGGGTTCTCCTACGGGACCTACCTGGGCCAGGTGTACGCGTCGATGTTCCCGACTCACGTCAGGCGCCTGATCCTCGACAGCAACGTCGACCCGCGCGGCGTGTGGTACCAGGCCAACCTGGCCCAGGACATCGCGTTCAACCGCAACGTCAACATCTGGTTCGGCTGGCTCGCGAAGTACCACCACATCTTCCACGTGGGCAAGACCGAGGCAGCGGTCCGCGCGCGGTTCAACGCCGAGGAGGCCAAGCTTCGCAAGCACGCGATCAACGGCGTGGTCGGCCCGGACGAGTGGATCGACATCTTCCTGGAGGCCGGCTACTACGAGGAGACCTGGGTACAGCTCGGTGACGCCTTCTCGGCCTGGGCCACCACGCACAGCGCCAAGGCAGCTGCGAACATGGTTACGCTGTATCAGGAGACGGACGGCCCGGGCAACGACAACGAGTTCGCCGTCTACAACGCGGTTCAGTGCACCGACGTGCAGTGGCCGCTGAGCTGGGCGAAATGGAGCCGCGACAACCGCCGGGTCAACCGGATCGCTCCGTTCGAGACCTGGGCCAACGCCTGGTTCAACGCACCGTGCCTGTACTGGCCCGCGCCTGCGTCCAAGCCTGAGCACATCAACGGAAGCAAGATCCACAGCGCCCTGCTGATCGACGAGACGCTGGACGCGGCCACGCCGTTCGAGGGCAGCGTCGAGGTCCGCAAGCTGTTCCCGCACTCGGTGCTGCTGGCCGAGCCGGGCGGCACGACGCACGCGGACTCGCTCGACGGTGACCTGTGCGTGGACAACACCATCGCCAAGTACCTGGCTCACGGCACGCTCCCCAAGCGCAGCCACAACCCGAAGGCCAGGTGGGACACGACCTGCAAGCCGCTGCCCCGCCCGGTTCCGACGAAGTTCTCCTTGTCGGTGAACCACGCCGCGCTGTCACCGGCCCACCTGGTCGGCGCCCGGCTCTAGCCGTAAGGCACACCGGAAAAGGGGGCTCCCGGCCTGGGCCGGGAGCCCCCTTTCCGTGCTCGGGTGCTCTTAGTCGTCGCCCCCCTCAGGGAGTGACTCGTAGATCTCCTTGCATTCCGGGCAGACCGGGTAGCGCTTCGGATCGCGGCTCGGCACCCAGACCTTGCCGCACAACGCCACCACGGGCGAGCCGCTCACGGCACTGTCGACGATCTTGTCCTTCTGGACATAATGGGCGAACCGCTCGTGGTCGCCATCGCCGGTCGACAGATCCGGGCGGGTGCTGGTGTCTTCGCGGACGCTGCTTTCAGGCAGGACTTCGGTACTCACAAGAGCCGAGTTTACGCTGCCGCCGCCAGACTGCCGGTTCCGGCCCGAACCAGGCGTCCCGCCCGCAGGCCGGCCTCAGTTGAGCGCCGGATCGTCGGGATAGGTGGCCAGCAGCGCCATGACACCGCCCTGGCGCCGGAGGATCGCGGGCCAGAGCAGCTCGGGCTGGCTGAAGAACGCGTCGGCGGGTTCCCCGGGCAGCAGGTACCACGCGCCCTCGTCGATCTCCGCCTGCAGCTGGCCTGGCCCCCATCCCGCGTAGCCGGCGAAGACCCGGAACGACGTGATCCCGTCGGCCAGCAACTCGGGCGGTGCCTCCAGATCGACCAGCCCGATCCTGGACATCAACGGGGAACCATCCAGTGAGCGCCAGCCGACCGGCTCGTCTTCGCCCCGCGCCAGGGCCAGGGCCAGGGCGCTGTTCGGCGATACGGGGCCGCCCCGGAATACCACCGACGGCCCGGTCACGAGCTCCGTCCAGGGCTCGAGCACCTGGCCCACCGGAACCTCGGTGGGCCGGTTCAGCACGACGCCGAGAGTTCCCTCCTCGGCCTCGTCCTCCACGATCAGGATGACGGTGCGCCGGAAGTTGGGATCGCCGAGCAACGGCGTGGCCACGAGCAGCCGGCCGCCCATGGAATCATCCTGCATGTATCAATGATGCGCCCGGATCGGCTGTCTTCGCCGAACGCCCGCCAGGAAGGCGCCACATCGGGCCGGCCAGGCCGCCCGCCACGTACCCTTCAAGGGTGTCCAGCGCAAGCACAGCCCGACCGGTGCCGGCCGTCGCCGGACGGTCCGAGAGCAGTCAGCCGCCCGCGACCGGAGGACCTTCCGCGGCGCCCCCGGAGCCGGCCGCCCCGCCCATCGATGTCGCGCGGCTGCGCGTCGCGATCGCCAGGTTGTCCCGCCGCCTGCGCAAGCACGAGCTGGCCGGGCTTACGCCGACCAAGCTCTCGGCGCTGGCGACCGTCTGGCAGGCGGGCCCGGTGCGCCTCGGTGACCTGGCCGCCGCCGAGCGCATTGCGCCCTCGACCCTGACCCGGCTGGTCAGCGCGCTCGAAGAGTCCGGCTATGTGGAGCGGTGCGCGGTTCCCGGCGACGCGCGCGCCAGCACGGTGTCCATCACCCCGCGCGGCCGCGACGTACTGGAGCGCATCAAGCGGGAGAGCACCGTCCTGCTGAACGCGAGCCTGCTGACCCTGACCGAGGATCAGCTGGCCGCGCTCGCGACGGCGCTGCCCGCGCTGGAACAGCTGGCCGAGGCGATCCCCGGCGAGCCCGCGGACCGCTGAGGAGCCAGGCCCGCCCAGCTCAGAACAGCAGGCTGGACAGGGTAGCCCGGGCCTTCGCCACCCGCTGGTCCTTCGGCGGGAACACGCTGAACAGCCCGACCAGGTGCTGACGAGCGCGGTTGCGCTCCTCTCCCGAAGTACGCCGGACGGTGTCGAGCAGCCGGTCGAATCCGGCGTCCACCCGGCCCAGGGCCACGTCGACGTCGGCCGCCCGCCCCTGCGCGTCCGGGTCAGCGGGGTTGTCGTCCGCTTCCCGCTGCACCTTCGCCTGGTCGTAGGAGTTGACTCGCCTGATCAGATCCACCTGCGCCAGGCCCATGGTCGCGACAGGATGCTCGGGCGTCGCGGCGAGCACCTTCTCGAAGGCAGCCGCCGCGCCGTCCAGATCGCCGCGCTCCATGGCCTGCTGTGCCTCGCCGAACGCCGGATCAGCCATGAGGCCGCCCTGCTCCGGGCTGCCGCCCGGGCCGGCTCGTCCAGGTCCGGGGCGACCTGTGGCCGCAGGAGGCTGGCCGGGGCGTGGCTGTCCCGGCCGGACCGGGCCGGGACCTCCCGGCCCGGTCCGCTGGTAGGCGGCAGGCACCTGACCTGGCGCCGCCTGGTTGCCGCGCGCTGGTCCCGGCCCGGCCTGCCCGGTGGCGGTCCCGCCCTCGGCCGCTGCGGCGCCCGCCGGCTGCGAGCCGGCCTCTCCCCCGCCGTCTGCGGCGTAGCCGGGCAGCCCGAGCTGGTCGGCGATCTGCATGACCGCACCGAGCCACTCCCGGACCTGGGCCTCAGGCATGGCGCCGAGGAACGCCTCAACGATCTGCCCGGCGACCACGGCCACCACCATCGGGATGCTCTGCACCTGGAGCGCCGCGCTCAGCTGAGGGTTAGCGTCGACGTCGATCTTGGCGAGCAGCCAGGCACCGTCCGCTTCATCGGCCAGCTTCTCGAGCACCGGTCCGAGCTGCTTACACGGCCCGCACCACTCCGCCCACAGATCGAGAATCACCGGGACGCTGCGCGACCGCTCGACGACCTGCGCGTTGAACGTGTCGTCAGTGACCTCGATCACGGTCCCTGACTGTTCGTCCGGGCTCTCGTCATCACCCGTTGACCTGGCCGCCTGCCTGCGCTGCGCGGCCTGCCGTGCACCGAGATCAACGGCTCCGTGGAGGGAAAAATCCCGCGGCTGCTGTTGCATGACTCCATCCTGCCGCATCGGCGGGACCGCCTAGGCACGCTAGGGCCGGCCAGCTCACGCAGCCGCCTCAGGCGGGCGGCCCGGCCAGCTCGCGCAGCCGCCTCAGGCGGGCGGCCCGGCCAGCTCGCGCAGCCGCCTCAGGCGGGCGGGACGGCCAGCTGCTCTCGTTCGGTCAGTGCCTCGATCAGATCCTGGCGGAGAGCCAGGGTCCGCAGGTCGAAGGCGGCATGGATGATCATCGCCGGAATGAGCGTGCCGGTGGCCAGGGTGATCCAGCACAGCACCGCGCCGATGACGCCCGTGATGATCATGCCGGAACGGCCCTGGTAGCGGTGGCCGAGGCCGAACGGCACCGCGGTGGCCAGGATCAGGAAGCCCCACGGAGCAGCAGGCCACAGCCAGCGCAGGTAGGCGATGCCGAAGCCGCGAAAGATGACCTCTTCGCAGATTCCGGCGGTCAGCGAGACCACGACGAACAGCCGCCGCTCGCCGCGGGTGGTCGGCACCATGCCCACCAGCGGGGCCAGCCGCCGGGCAACCGCCTCGTCCAGCGGCGGACCGAACCTGCGCGTCAGCCTCAGCACCGGCACCGCGACGCCGGCCGCAGCGGCCAGGACCACGCCCGCCAGCCACCAATCCGCGGTGCCAGGCCCAAAGTCAGGCAGCCCGATGGCACGTGGCGTCCGGCCGGCCAGCCCGCCGATCAGGACCACCACGGCGACCAGCGCCCACTGCCGGATGATCGTGTCCAGGTAGAACGGCAGCCGGGCCCGGTCATCGCTGCGCAGGTCGCGAAGGAGCCGGCGGTACCTACGCCATCCGGCGGCCGGAGCGACCAGGACCATGGTGACGACCAGCCCGCAGGCCAGCACGGCGGCGATGACGTGCGCGGCGGCCATGCCCCGACTCCATCAGTAACTGCCCGTACCTGGCAACGGACCTAAGGCCTCGGCCCGCGGGTCAGAAAGCCGGGGCCTCGAAGTAAGTGCCCCACTCGTCGCGCAGCGCCCCGCATATCTCGCCCAGCGTCGCCTCGGCGCGGGCGGCGTCCAGCATGGCCGGGATCATGTTCTCGCCGGACCTGGCCGCGGCGAGCATCGCGCCCAGGGCCGCGTCGACCGCCGCCTGGTCGCGGCTCTGCCGCCGGGCAGCCAGCTCGCGAGCCTGCACCCGTTCCACCTCGTGACTGACCCGGAGGATCTCCACCGGCAGCCCGACCGTGTCCGGGTAGCAGTTAACGCCCACCACCCGTTTGTCGCCTTTCTCTACCTTCTGCTGATAGGCGAAGGCGGACTCGGCGATCTCCGCCATGAACCAGCCCTCCTCGATCCCCCGCAGGATTCCGCCGGTCATCGAGGAGTCCGGGCTCATCGCCTTGATCCGGGCGAAGATCTGTTCTGCCTCGGCCTCCAGCCGGTCGGTGAGGGATTCGACATACCAGGAGCCGCCCAGCGGGTCGGCGACATTGACCACGCCGGTCTCCTCCATGATCACCTGCTGGGTGCGCAGCGCGATCTCGGCCGCTTTCTCGCTCGGCAGCGCCAGCACCTCGTCGAGCGCGTTGGTGTGCAGCGAGTTGGTCCCGCCCAGTACCGCGGCGAGGGCCTCGATCGCGGTCCTGACCACGTTGTTGTCGGGCTGCTGGGCAGTCAGCGAGACGCCCGCGGTCTGGGTATGGAACCGCAG
>Ga0181532_10004469_pt1 | contig 12193 bp, 12 predicted proteins | sample PEATcosm2014_Bin_33_FD_119768 | JGI IMG/M metagenome (GOLD analysis project Ga0181532, IMG submission 119768) | Peatland microbial communities from MTU Mesocosm Facility, Houghton, MI, USA - PEATcosm2014_Bin11_30_metaG | ecosystem: Environmental > Terrestrial > Soil > Wetlands > Peat | place...
ACTTCGTGTCCTCGCTCCACCAGTCGCGGACCGACTTCCCCGAGGAAAGTCTCGTACCCGCTGTACGTGTGGGGTATGCCACGGGAACCCAACATTGCAATTCGCAACCTGCGACGGGGGGTTTGCCGGGAATTGCTTGGATCAGCCATGCTTCTCGGTTTTCTCCATTCCTAGAATTGCGCGGCCTCACTACGACATCAACTGCCGATAGACCGCCTGGGTCTCAAATGCCATCTTTTCACAGCTAAACTGCATGCTCCGCTCCCGCCCCAGCGTCGCGAGTTTTACTTGCAGGTCAGAATCCGACAGCACCTCTTCGATTGCTGCTGCGATCGCGTCACAACTGAACGGGTCGACCAGAATCGCCGCTCCACCGGAAATCTCCTCAAGCGAAGAACCCCGCGAAGCGATGGTCGGTGTGCCACAGGCCATGGCCTCCACGACGGGTAGCCCATAACCTTCGCATATAGAAGGATACACAAATACCGATGCCGCACTATAGAAGTATGGTAGATCTGTTCTTGGTACGTAACCAGTTAACAGCACATCTTTCTTTGCCGCATTACCGTCCAATGCACGAAATGTTTCACCGGAAAGCCATGCCTTGGGACCAACGATCACCAGCTTGTGTGGCAAGTGCCGTTCAGATTTTAGCTGGGCAAACGCAGACAATAGCCTTGGGATATTCTTCCTGGGTTGGATTGCTCCAACATAGAGGATGATGTCTTCCGCGATCCCGTACTTTTCCTCCAGGAGCTTCTTGGATTCTATCTTGTCCAGCGGGCGGTAACAACTATCCGGCCCCAGGTACGTGACAGTGATCTTTCCCGGATCCAACCCGTACAGATCCACCAGATCCCGCTTGCTCGCTTCGGATACGGTAATAATGTGATCCGCGCGGCGACAGGACCAGGGCACTCCAATCTTGTGTCGATAATAGTCCGCTTTCGTAAAATACTCGGGAAAGCGCTCATAAAGCACGTCGTGCACGGTAAGAACGGTCCGGCATCTCAGGTGATGTGGGAGCAAGTATTGCGCGTGAAACACATCCAGTTTCTGCGCGCGGCTCTGTATGGCGAAACCGATGGGGATTCGAATGAGCGGGTTCGCAGGCCGAATCAGCTTCGAATGAAACGAGCCATTCGAAAACAGGGTCTCTGCGCTGTCTATCTCCCCGGCCACATATACGGTGTAATCGATACCATCCCGCTCCAGACGCGAAAGGTGTTTTACGAGGCTATACGTATATGTTTCGTTCCCGGTCTTCTTTTGCCCCAGGCAGTGCGCATCAATCCCAACTCGCATCTTAGGAATCCTTGTCCGCGTACACCCGTGCCGGTATCCCGCGCCCGGGTCCAGACTCAACCGGTGGCAATCCCCAGCCATCTTTTCGGTGAGTTCCAAGAAACGCGAGAATACCTTCTAGGACAGCCCAGGCCGAACGGTAATCCCCTCTCACCAGACTGAGCGCGACATAGAAAGCCACGTGGCGAAAGATAAAGTTCGGTAGAAACGTTATCCATTGGAAGATCTGGGCGTGCTTTTGCATCAGGAACAACAGATTCCGTGTCGAAAGAAACTTCCTGAAAGGTTCTCCGGCATTTTTCCTGCAAACAACGCCTTCCTTGTGCCAGAGTTTGGCCTTGGGGGCATACCAGATTTCGTAGCCGGCCTTTTTGATCCTCAGGGAAAGGTCCAGATCCTCCACGTACGCGAAGAAGAACTCGTCGAATAGACCCGTTTCCTGCGCAACCTTGCCTCGGATGAGCGCAGCGCAGCCCGTGGCCCAATCCATCTGAGTGTCATGCTCAAATTGACCCCGATCCGGCTCTTTTCTGCCGATATGTTTGGCAATTCCTGTCCACAGACTGAACACGCCCCCAGCCCACCACAATCGGCTGGACTGGTCCCATAAATAAATCTTGGGCGAAATGATAGCTGCACGCGGATGCTCGATGGCCGCTCGCTCCAACTCCGTCAGGAAATCGGGATCCACGACCGTGTCATTGTTGAGCGGCAATATGTACTTGACGCCTCGCTCCAGCGCGAATTTCATGCCTACGTTGCATCCGGCGGCGAATCCCAGATTGTGGTCCTGAGGAAGGATCGCAATCTGGGGGAATTGACCGCGCAGGTATTCGACAGAACCATCGACAGAACCGTTGTCGACAACGATGATCTCGAAATCCTTGGCACGTTGCTTGAGCAGGCTGCGAATACACTCTGCCGTCATCTCGCCACTATTCCAATTCAAGAGCACGATGGCGGTCGTCGCGCCGCGTTCTTTGTTCTCGCAGGTCAAACTCACTTCCTCTGTCTCCCGAGCGGAGCCAGGATGAGCCTGGACATGATTTGCAGGTCGCCGGGCCTCGATCCGCTCAGCGCGCCCATCAGCGATCTTCTCACCGCGTGGGGCTCCATTGTGATATCGGGGTCCACTGCAACCCCTGAATCAGGTCGCTCCTAACGAAGGTAATCGAGCCGTTCACCGTCACAGAACTTGCGCCCAGCAAATTGATATTCCCGCCGGGAGCGAATGTGAACGGTCCCGTGGAGGCAAGAAAGGTGACTGTCTCTCCGGGGCCAAGGGAGCTCTGAATCGTGGTGATCGGAGTCGTGGAAGAATTGAGACCGATCGAATGCGAGCCCTGAATATTGATGGTAGCTGCAGGGGCCAATTGCGTGGTAATGCCAGATGTGACCGGCACGTTCGTTCCCCCCGACCCATTGTCCTGATAGTTGACACTTGCAAGATTCGTGCTTTTCACGATGGAATCGGGGGTTCCCAGGACTTGATTGTGTGTGAAATTGATTTGCGATGCGAGAGTTGTAGTTAAATTCAAGATATAACCGGCTCCGCCATTGCTTCCCACGTCGGCAGAAAAAGAGCAATCGGAGATGGTCACCCCCCAGGTGGCAATATTGTAGGAGTTGTTGATCTGGTAGCCTCCCGAGAGATGTTCGTGGTGAGACCCATGGAAATTGATACTGAGGCCCCCGTCGATTTGCACCGCCGCCGCCGCCCCCTGAGAGACGAGGCCCTCGAAGTCAATCGACCAAGGATAACCGCCGATCCCACCCGTTAAGCCGCCAAGATAAATATTGGTTCCGTCCCCCGTCGCCTTGCCATCGAACTCACAATTCACGAAGCGCAACTCAAAAACCCCGCCTTCCAACCTCAGCGCATTCCCTCCGCCCGCAGTACGGAATACGATCACGTTAGTAAACTGCACCCATTGCGTGACCGCTGCGAAACTATTGTTGGGGCCGCGGATATGCAATGCGATTCCTGCAAAACCGTCCATATAAATGTCATTGAAAGTCGAATACCACAACCCTGAAGAAAACGTTGAACTTGAATCTAGAAAGAATCCGTCCTCGCTGGTGTTCCCGGCGGACCCAGCCAGGTGGAAACCTGAAAGCAAAACGTTGACAGCGGGAGTATAGCTAGCTTGCGGAAGCACAAAGACTGGATTATTCCCGTTGACCGATTGCAGAATTGTTTCCGTCCCACCCATACCGATGATTTTTAGCCCGCTACGAAGGGTAATCTGATTCACCGTATAAGTGAACGGACCAAGATAGATGGTAACGACCTTAGATCCAGGATCGATGCTTCCCAGATTCAGGTTTACATTCGGAGAAACTGCATAAACGACGCAACCGTTCGCCGGACATGCGGCAATGGCGGCGGAGACCCCACCGGGAAACCCGTCCGCAAAAAAAATATTGTCGAGATTTTCCATGCTCACCACGCCGTTTTGATCCGTGATCTGCGAGTTGATAAGAGTAGAACCCGAAGCAAATTTCGGTATGGTGTTGACCGTCGCCACGGCGGTTGTTAGTGGTCGTTCTGAAGGCGAGAGGGGAGGCGGGTTGACCGCGCCACTTGTGCCCGTAATCGCGATCGCAGGAGGAGTGACGGACCCGCTCACGGGGAGAGTGGCCCTCGCGAAAGCCGAGGCCGGCAGCCCCCCGAGTGTCTGCGCGTTCTCGGCCTGGAGCGCGTAAGGCACACTCACGAGTAAAACCCTGGACTGCTCTTCCTGTCCCGGCAACATCGCCTGTATTCCCAACCAACGCGATTCACCCGATGCAAAGAGGTCCATCGGAATTCCTTCGCTACTGGTTGCCCCAAGCATGACCTCGTAGTATCCTTGCTGGTCGATTCGGGCGTTCTGTACTTCCTGCCAGAGGGGCGTTCCACCTGTTGAAGTGCCATAGAGTACGAATTTGATGGCCACAACGCCGCCGGGCGATAGGTTTGGAAGGTCTTTCAATACACCGGAGAACTTCACGAAATGAGGCACAAGCTGAGCGCAAGTGTTTACGGCGTTCGTGCACTGAGCCATACTCGAAAACGAGACGAGCAAAGACAAAAAGAGCAGTGCCACAGTTCTCGTGACTGGTTTCATTTCTGTCCCTCGAAAGAAATTCTGGCAATTGTTCAATTGCATTTCACCGCCTGGACTGCTTTCGCGGATTGAGACTTTCCGCTCTCCAGGAGTACTCGCCAATCCACATTGGGAGAAAGCGCATGAGTATCGAGATGAGTGGCCACGCCTGGAATCGGCACCCACAACGTCCATCTCTTTCCAAAGAGAATCTGGCGCCAAAAATAGAGCCAGGATTTTAGGACAATCTTCGAGAAGAACTGCTCGCGAAACAAGTGACGGCCGAAAAAGAAGGGATTGAACACACGGTTCTTGGTCAAACTCAGCCACATACTGCAGTCGAGGCTTCTCCGCTTGTAATTGCGGAACACCGCCGCTGTCTTCCGCAGCGTCTCCCGTCGAGTGAGAAAGGTAAGGCAAGTGGAAGCTGCCGTCCTCCAGTGTTTGCCCCCTTGCACCCTTAGCCATTTAGGCTGGTGATGCAGGTCCAATGTATAGCAATCGAGGTGATCGTAGGGAGAAACGAAATGTACGTCTTCGTGCTCCAGAAGGAAATCAAGCAAGCAACGAAACTGGGAAGGAAGATAGAAGTAATCATCTTCCGCGAAATACACGACCTCGCTTTCCTGTTGCTCGCACAGAAGTTCTATCTGCCTTGCAAACGTCGCCTGATTCCCTACTCCCGTCAGGGGAACAAGCACCAGATCCTCTGCAGCAAAGTATTTACGAAACAGATCTGCGTATCCCTCCGGGCAGGCATCGAGTAACACCCAGATCTTTACGCGCAGGTCTCCGAGCGACTCCTTGAATGACCGCAGGCAGATTTCTGAAAGCTGAAACTTGTCTTCACTCGATGGGAGCCCCAGGGCGGACGGCGCTACTTTCGGATAAATGCGGTAGGCGATCGCCAGGTCCCTGGCATGAACTTCCCTGTTAGAAATCACCCTTGGCCTCATCCAGCAGCCGCCCCCTTCGCGAGGGAGCAAGCCGATGCCAACAGACCCATATGAACCCAAAAGAAAGAAAGCATGGTTCCTTCGGTCGACATGAAGGCAATGGTGTAGACCAGGCACCCCGACGTCAGAACAAGAACGATTTCTCTGCCCTGACCCTTCCCCTTGATCACCCCCCAGACGTTTCTACCGATACCCACGACCACAGCTCCCATTAAGAACAAACCGATCACCCCGGTATCATGCAGGATTCGTACGGGAGAGTTGCCGACCCACGGACGGTCACCGAGGATTGGCAACTGCTTGGCGTCGGCCAGGAGTTGAAAACTGGCCGTGCCGTTTCCAACCCAAGGATGTTGCACGATGTCCTCGAGGGCTGCGGACCAGGCTACCAGCCGTCCCATCGCTTCCGCGTCATTCTGGACCTCTTCGGCTGACAAGCTTACGAAGCGTGACAGCAAATTCTTCCCCACCGTCGCCGCAATGGGCGTCACGAAAAAAGTTACGATCAACCCAAGAAGCAGAAGTTTCTTCGCGCTGACCAGGCCCGCTCGTACTCCAACGAGAACTATAGCCATCGAAACCAGCGCAAAACCAAGGAAGGCACCTCGCGAGAGAGAAACGAGCAAGGCGGTCAGGCCAATAATTATGCCCCCGATGAGCCAACGAGGTTTCCGGTCACTCAAGAAGTACAGCACCAGGAGCATAATCGAAACGCAACCAGCGCAACTTCCCAGGAGATTTGGCTCATATTGCGTCCCATACACTCCCCCCAATCCTCCGGCATACTGGTCCACCTCTGTTCCGAAGGAGGTTCGAAAAATCTGCCTCGAGGCATACGCCATCACCGCAAAAGCACATTCGGCAATTCCGATTGCGATGAAGGCCCGGAACGCCCAACGGAGCAGGCGCTCGTCGGTAACTACAATGCGGATCAGGAAATAAGGCAGGACCACCAGATTATTGAGTAGCGCCCAGCGAAGAGTTAATTTCGGATCAGGTGACATCCATCCCGAGCTCACATAGTTCCACACGACATAGGCGGCAACCCAATAATCAGTACCGGTCAACGAAATTCGTGGACTCTCATGGAACATCCATCGAAACAAAAATACGAGCAGCACGAGAAGTGCAGCGCAGTGTTCAGGTCTGGCGTTCCATCCTCCGATCTCCACCTTGACCCGAGGCAGTGCGCTCGCGATAAATAAGACAAGCAAAGCTCCACACGGCCATCGTGAAGGAACAACGAAGCAGGAAACGAGCAGCGCAATGATTCCAAAGACGACGGCTGGGGCGGCGAACTGCGACAACAGCAACCCCAACAAAATCAGGCACACTCCCACCAATAGTAGGAGTAGCGCGCTGCCATGCAGATAATCAGCGCCCCTGCTCTCTGAGTCGATGGACTGTATGCTGACGGTCATTATCCCAATTGAGCCCTGCGACAAAGCGTCGGAGCAGCGATTTTCGGTCAGTCGGAAATCAGCGAATTGTCCGTCTCCGCGTGTCTCCGGCCGGCCACTTTCTGGATCGGCTTGCGCCTAGTCCAAAGAACCAGTTCGTCCCAATACCCCGTCCGCACAGCCGCGAAGAATGTACTTTATTTTGGCGATGCGTTCCTTTTCGAACAGGCAAATGAGAAGGAAGGACTTGGTCAGTCCCCACAAATTCTCAATGATCCAGCGGGGCTCCTTGCCGATATACTCGCCTGCGAGAATCAACATATTTCGTACCGTGAAATATCGGCGCACAGGAGAATGATTCGAGGTGTGAACCGTTCTCCAGAGCAAGCGATGTTCGGTCTGGTGTCCGATCCCATGCTCCATGACAGGCTTAGAGGTCAAAACTATGTGAAAACCCAGGGAACGAGCATGCAAGCAGTATTCGTGGTCAACGCAATCGATAAAAAAATCGTCGCGAAAGCCGCCAATCGTTTGAAACGCAGCAATCGAAATCAGACTGCCCGAGGTGAGCACGGATGTCATTTCTCTGCCCGGAAAGCCATCGGCTGCGGTCCCTGGATCACAGAACAGTCTTCCGCTTACCTTGTCCCGATAATTGCAACCAATGACCGCCAGCCGCTCTGGTCGGGGATAAGAGCGAACCACCCCCGCAAGCGCATCAACCATGTCAGGTGCCACGACGGTGTCCTGGTCCAGGGCGAGAACCCATTGAAAACCTTGCGACGCGGCCCAACGGACGCCCACATTCAAAGCGCTGGCAATTCCTTCATTGGTGGAATTCGAGATCAGATGGATCGCTACCTTATCGCTAAAATCCTTGATCGACTCAATGGAGGATCGCGATGATCCGTTGTCCACAATCACAGTCTGCTCGACTTGTGCGGCCACCCTCTGTATGCGGTCGAAAAGCCCCGAATCCGGAAAATACGTGACCATAACGGCGCATATTGTTTGCGCAAACGGAGATAATGGAAGAGTCTCCATGCCCGCAGAGGGTTCCATCCTCAGCCGGAAGGGCAATGGGCGAGCAGGACGAGATGATGCGGTCTGATCCGCTCCTGCACCCCGACCGTCAGCCCTGCCGCCTCCAGAAGTTCACGGCTATTCCTCTCGTCAAAGACATGGTGATGTAAACAACGATTCTCAAAGTTTTGCAGCGACCGCCGGTGGAAATGTTCTTTGTCGCCAGCCGCCGGGTCGAGAGCCAGGTCGTGATGCTCGAGGATTTCCGGCAGATGGAAGAGATCTCTTTCGTCGGTCCCACGCTCGTAGTCCATGAGCATGTGCTCCACAGGCGTGGGCTGGCGCCGCCAATCAAAGGTGCGGCGACTGTCCGGAAGAATCACGATCATGGCGCCTTTCGGTTTGACGACCCGGATCCATTCCCGGAGCGCCTTCAGGGGGTTGGCGATGTGCTCAAGACTGTGTGAGGAAAGCACGAAGTCGTAGCCATGATCGGGAATGTCGCGCAGGTCGGTTGCTTCCCGAATGAAGTTATGCCCTTTGCTCTTGCGAGGATGGTACGCGTAGGTTTGTCCTTCCGCTCTTCTGCCTTCCCAGATTGTTTCCGCGGAGAATACACAATTGTCTAGGGCTGCCATGTGGCGATAGATGGGAAGCTCTCCGGTATCGCGAAAAATGCTGCTGGGGCCGCCTATTTCCAGTCCGTGCTTGTTTTCGACCTCGATCTTGAAGAGCCGGTGCGAGACGACGCGTCTTCTTAGGACGCCTCTGACGATCTGGGTTGCGGGTGCGGGAATCATACCGCTGTCGAGAACGCTGACCAACCTGGTGATGGGGTTGAATCTCGAGTAGGACGGTCGACTCAAATTTTCCTGGCTTTGCGTCATTTTCGGCTTCTCTTCGGCTGCCCAAGCGGTCAAGCGTCTAGCGATAAACTCGAAACAGGGTTCTGTAAACGCCCGAAGGCAATGGAATCCTCCAATCGACAAGGAACTTAAACGGATAAAGAACGGCTCCCAACCATCTCTTCACACGCACCCTGTCCGGAGAAGTTTCCTGAAGCAAATGACTCTGGCAGCGCCCGGCCTCCTTTTGACGAAAGATCGCAGCCCCCGCCAGGGATTTCCGATAGCGCCTGCAGGCATCTCTAAACGAGATGAACTGATCGTGGTAAGCAACGGCGTGCGCATTGTAGAGGAGCTGCATGCCTGCCGCGTGAAGTCTGAAGCCGAGTTCGATATCCTCGTAAGCTGCACTCTTGAAATCCTCGTCAAAAATTCCTTTCTCGCGAAGAAAGTCCTTTTTCAGGCTGACATTGCAAGTATAGAAGTATCTATAATCAGCCTCAGCCTGGTCGGTCAGTTTTGCGAAGGTAAACAGCACCTCGGAACCGTACCAATCCATGAACGGAGTCGGAGCAAGGTCCGGAGACCATGTCACAAACCCCAAAACGGCCGTTGTCTCCCTGGGATTTGCACGGTGCCACTTGAGGTGTTCGGCGACAAGATCCCGTTCCGGGATGATGTCATCATCAGTGAAAAGAATCAGCTCGCTTTTCGCCTCGCGGATCCCCAGGTTCCGAGCCGCCGCTGGCCCTTTGTTTTCCTGCCGGAAATAACGGATCGCGATGGCCGATTCTTTAGCGATTTGACTCACGACGGCCCCGGTCAAGTCGGTCGACCCATCATCCACGACAATGATCTCGGAGACTTCCTCTAGCGCGCTCTGCGTCTGATAGGCTGAAATCGCCTTTTTCAAAGTTTCACAGCGGTTATGGGTCGGAATCACGACACTAACCATCTTCATGACTCATGCAGTGCGGCGGCAGACGGGTCTTTCGGGCGCAGGATCACAATCCTCCTGTAAAACGGTTCCCGGTCGGCGCGCTTGAGAAAGCCCTCCGCGGCTCCCGGCGCCAAAGCCATTAGGAGTCTGAATCCGAAATCCCACGCGCTACTCATTTCCTTGTTCATCATCCAGAAGTGAAAGCCCACGCTTTCATTGCCAAAGCTGCTCACCTGCCACTTGGTCCGGAAGTCGTCGAAGAGTTTTTCGTCCGGAAAACCGTAGCAAATGTGTTCTTCTAGCCAGGTGGGCCTGCTGGGTAGTCTTCGGTCATATACCTCAGCAAGTTTCCGGTCACAGTCGAAAGCGGCATTTCCCGAGGGGAACCCGAATATGACCAGCTTACGCGCAACCCGCAGTGCCTCCGCGATGGCCGACGTTCTGTTCCCGGGTGGAATATGCTCCAAAACATCGGAAGCAATTACACCGTCGAAGGACCGGTCGGCAAACGGCAGGTTTGCGGCTGTGGCCATCACGGGGAACATCGGAGGCTGAGGTTTGACCGCAAAAGCCACATCGCACCCGACAAAAGCAGCACGGTAGAACTTTCCTAGCCCCACCGACCCCGACCCAATCTCCAGTATGGAATCCGTCTCATTCAGATGTTGCCTCAGCACTCTTACGATTGGCAAATAACGGGCTGCCCAGTTCAGCATTGGGAACAATTCTCCTGATGAAAGAAGGGACGCGCACGATGCGATCGACGATCGCCAGATCAACAGTGTCAAAGAACCTAAGGAGCAGCAGCAGCATCGAGTAAGCCACACCGAAGATGATGGCACCTAGGAATAATCCGACCCAGGAAACCGCCATTGCTCGCAAAAAGAACGCTACCCCTCCCGCAGCGAGCAGGGAAGCAAGGATGGGTTTGAGGTATGCGATCTTCAGCACTTCCAGCAGGGAGCTCTTTGTTTCGCGCTGAAACATGAAAAGAAAGAAACCGGAAGCGAAACAGAGCGACAGCGAGGTCCCGATCACGGCGCCCTGAAAACCATAAAGGCGGATCAACACGAAGCTGAGCGTAAGATTCAGTACGATGCCGAGCACCGCACTATACAAACCAGGTCGCAGTTTTCCCCTGCCAATCAGGATGAGAAACCCGGGTCCGGTGGTCAGGTTCAAAAAATTGACGACGACCAGGACACACAGTGGTACGGCGATGATACTGAGCGAGGGGCCGACCCAGAGGGTGACGAACCGCCGGGAGACCAACACGACATAAACCATCAGGGGAACGCCGATAAAGGCCAGGTACTTGTGCGCACGAAAGTACAGATTCATCAGATTCTTGTGATCCCCGCGCGCGTCCAACTCGGAGGCTGCGGGCATAACAGGGGTAAGGACAAGACTCGGAATTCCACGCAGCTTGAGCGCAAGATCGCTCGAGATTTCGTACCACCCAACCGGGACCACGCCAGTGAACCGGGCCAGATAAAACTTCTCGATCTGATTGTGAATGGCGACAGCTACTTGCGTGACGTACGCCTGTACGCTAAAGCTGAGAATTTCTCGAGCCACACCCCAACGGCAGGACGCCACTCTGAAATGCACCTCTGGCAAGAGGCGCCGCACAACGTACGCGTAGAGAACGGTTACCGTCCAGGCGGCCGCCAGATAACCATAAAGGATCCCGCGGATTCCTAAACCTTGGCTAAGAAAAAGAACACTCAAACCCGCGCTCAGAATCAGGTTCAAGCTGTTCATTCCCGTGGTCAGATCCATCCTCTGCAGGCCCAGGACCACCGAGGAGAACAAGAGCGTAAGAATGTTCGCAAAGACCAGTAAAATCAAATACTTCCATAACGACATCAACTCCGCGGCGGGCAGCGTGCTATTTCGAAACAGAGTGGCCACAAGAAGGCGTGAGCTCGCCCACAGGATTCCCGCGGCAGCAGAAGCGATCCCGAAATACAACACCAGGCTGGTACTGATGAGTTGTCCAAGCGCTCGGACATCTCGAAGCGCATAATACTGCGCCACATGCTTGCTAATGCTCGTGACTAGTCCGAAGTCGGCGAGGGACGTCATTCCGTTCACAGCAAGAAATACCGCCCAGGTCCCGTAACCTACCATTCCCAGCTTCTTGAGGAAGTAAGGAATCAACAGGAACGGCAGAGGCGCTAGAACGATGGAGCGTGCGGCATTGTAAAGAACATTGCGCGTGACCTTGGCACCCAAGGGGATGCCCTCTGGCTTCAGAAGACCCCGGAGACCCGCCATTAAACTTCTACCTTCCCGCCCACGGCTTCGCCCATTTCAAACATCCACCCTCGTGGCGCGGAGTATGCTGTCCCGACCCGCTTTCAAATTCTTCCACTTCGCCTGCTCTTCCCAGATTCTTTCGAGCCAGTCATTATCATTTCTGCGAAAGTTTGGTAATAAATAGCACCGCATGCAAAAAGCAGGCCCGCCTGCGCTGGATTTGCTCACGGACAGGCCTCGACGTCCGCCACGTCCGCGTCCACTACCAGGGCCTTTTGAATGAGTTCTATGGAAATCACCAGGCGGAACTTCCCTTTCCTGCGCAGAAGAATTCCCGTCATTCCCGCCAGCGGCCCGCGTTTTACGCTCACCC
>Ga0181532_10004470_pt1 | contig 12193 bp, 9 predicted proteins | sample PEATcosm2014_Bin_33_FD_119768 | JGI IMG/M metagenome (GOLD analysis project Ga0181532, IMG submission 119768) | Peatland microbial communities from MTU Mesocosm Facility, Houghton, MI, USA - PEATcosm2014_Bin11_30_metaG | ecosystem: Environmental > Terrestrial > Soil > Wetlands > Peat | place...
AACGCCGTCGGTGCTGGGGCCGCTTGGCGCAGCGCCTTCACCTTTATCGAGTTGCTCTGATCCCAAACGCCGAAAAGACGATTCCATGATGATTAAACGAACACCCGATGGCAGCAGCCGCAAGTTCCTTAAGGTCTGCAGCATTCTGGACGGCCATGGGCGCAAGCCCTCGCGGCTGATCCCCATTTTGCAAGCGGTGCAGGAGGAATACCGTTATTTGCCCGAGGAGGTGATGACCTACGTGGCTACGGCGGTGGGCGTTTCGCCAGCCCGGGTCTTTGGCGTCGCAACCTTCTACGCTCACTTCGCCACCAAGCCGAAGGGTAAACACCTGGTGCGCTTGTGCAACGGAACGGCCTGCCACGTCAAGGATTCGATCCCCATCCTGCGCGCGATCCAGAAGCGGCTGGCAGTGGACGATCAACGCAACACCACGCCGGACATGCTTTTCACGGTGGAGACCGTTGCCTGTCTGGGGGCATGTGGCCTGGCGCCGGTGCTGGTCATTGACGACCAGGTGCACGGCCAGATGACGCCGGATTCTGCGGTAAAGCTGATTGAAGACGTTATCGCACAGGAGGCAAGACAATGAGTGCAGTTTTAACCGAACAGAAAGGAAATGGCACGGCCCAAGCCCCGCAGCCGCACCGCCGGGTGATCGTCTGCGCGGGGACCGGATGCGCTGCCGGCGGTTCCTACGACGTATTCAAAGCCCTTGCGGACCAGATACGCGCCGCCGGCCTGAGTGTCAGCACTGAGTTCCGCCCGGAACAGAACGGCCACGACGTGCGCCTGAACCACAGCGGCTGCCAGGGCTTCTGCCAAATGGGCCCGCTGGTCACAGTGCTGCCCGAGGACATTCTCTACACCAGGGTGAAGGTGACGGACGTGCCGGAGATCGTCTCACAGACGCTAGCCAACCAACAGATCGTCGAGCGCCTGCTCTACGTGGACCCCACGACGAAGAAACGCTGCAAGGGAGTGGAGGAGATTCCGTTTTACCAGCGGCAGCAGCGCTCGGTGCTGAGCGACTGCGGCACAATTGATCCCGAGTGCATCGAGGAATACCTGCACCATGGCGGCTACGTGGCCGCGCGCAAGGCCATGGCGGTGTTCACACCGGAGCAGATTTGCCAGGAGGTGGCCAAGTCCGGGCTGCGTGGGCGTGGGGGCGGCGGTTTCCCGACCGGCCGGAAGTGGGAAGCGGCGCGAGGCCAACAGAGCGCCAAGAAGTACGTAATCTGCAACGCGGATGAAGGCGATCCCGGCGCGTTCATGAACCGCAGCCTGATGGAAGGCAATCCGCACCGCGTGCTGGAGGGGCTCCTGATCGCCGCGCGGGCCATCGGCGCGGACGAGACGTTCGTTTACGTGCGAACCGAATATCCGCTGGCGGTGAAGCGCATGCGCCGGGCGGTCGCCGACGCCGAGAAGATGGGCTTCCTCGGGCCGAATGCCTTCGGGACCGGCAGGCCCTTGCGGTGCGAGGTCATGGAAGGCGCGGGCGCGTTCGTGTGCGGCGAGGAAACGGCGATGATCGCTTCCATCGAAGGTCAGCGCGGCATGCCCCGACCCAAACCGCCCTTTCCGGCCCAGAGCGGCCTCTGGGGCAAGCCAACGGTCATCAACAACGTGGAGACGCTCGCCCAGGTGGTCCGGATCATCAATGAAGGCGGGGAGGCCTTTCGCAAGCTTGGCACCGCTTCGGCCCCAGGGACCAAGACGTTTGCCCTCACCGGCCACGTGGCAAACACCGGCCTGGTGGAAGTGCCATTCGGAACGACTCTGCGCCAGGTGGTATTCGACGTCGGGGGCGGTATCACCGACCGCCGGGGCAAGGTCAATCCCAACGGCTTCAAAGCCGTGCAGATCGGCGGGCCTTCTGGCGGTTGTCTGACTCGCGATCACCTCGACCTGCCGATGGACTACGACTCGCTTCGCGGCGCCGGGGCCATGGTGGGATCGGGCGGGCTGGTGGTCATGAACCAGCAAACCTGCATGGTCAGCATCGCGCGCTTCTTCATGGACTTCACCCAGCGCGAGAGCTGCGGCAAGTGCGTGCTGTGCCGCGAAGGCACGCGACAGATGCTATCGCTGCTCGACGACATCATCGAAGGGCGCGGCACCGGCGAGACCCTGGAGCTGCTCCCGAAGCTGGCGTTGGCCGTCCAGAAGGGTTCGCTCTGCGGCCTGGGCAAGACGGCGCCGAACCCGGTGCTGTCCACGATGCGATATTTCCGCGAGGAATACGACGCGCATGTGTTTCACAAGCATTGCCCCACCGGGCAGTGCAAAGCGTTGGCCAAACCGAGCATTGACCCGGCGAAGTGCAAGGGCTGCACCGCCTGCGCCCGCAAGTGCCCTGTCGGCGCCATCACCGGCGAGAAAAAGAAGCCGCACATGATAGATCAGGCCAAGTGCATCAAATGCGGGGCTTGCGCCGACGCCTGCAAATTTGAAGCCGTGATCGGCATCTAAGCGCGCAGCCCAAACAACCTCACCCGAAGCGGTAACAGCAACAAACATGAGCAACAATCTGACGGTTAAGACAGTAAGCATTGATGGGCGGGACGTGCCGATGAATGGCGAGCGAAACCTGCTGGAGCTGATCCGCAAGGCGGGCATCGAACTGCCTACGTTCTGTTACCATTCGGACCTGAGCGTTTACGGCGCGTGCCGCCTGTGCCTGGTGGACATTGAAGGCCGCGGCATCCAGGGCGCCTGCTCCACTCCTCCCGAGCCAGGCCTGAAAGTGCGCACCCAGACGGAGGAGATTCGCGAAATCCGCAGAATTGCCATTGAGCTGCTGCTCGCGAACCACGACCAGCAGTGCCCCACTTGCCCGAAAAGCTCGGCCTGCCAGTTACAGGAGGTGGCGCGCAAACTCGGCATTCGCAAGGTGCGTTTCAAGCCGGTCCACAAGCCCGCAGAGCTCGACTTCAGTTCGGTCTCGATCATGCGCGACCCGAACAAGTGCGTGCTGTGCGGCGACTGCGTCCGGTTCTGCAGCGAGATCCAGGGCATCGGCGCGATTGACTTCGCCTATCGGGGGCACCAGGCCGCCGTGCTGCCCGCCTTCGGCAAGGGCCTCGGGCAAGGCGAGTGCGTCAACTGCGGGCAATGCGCTGCCGTGTGTCCCACCGGCGCCCTGACACCCCGGCCCGAAGTGGACGAGGTCTGGCGGGCGCTCAACGACCCCGGCAAGACGGTCGTGGCGCAGATCGCACCGGCGGTACGGGTGGCCTTGGGCGAAGCGTTTGGGCTGCCGCACGGTGCCTCGGCCTCCTGGCAGATGGTCGCCGCGCTCAAACGGCTGGGCTTCGACAAGGTGTATGACACCGCCTTCGGCGCCGATCTTACGGTGGTTGAAGAGGCCACCGAGTTTCTGAATCGCAAGGCCAAAGGCGAGGCGTTGCCGCAGTTCACGAGCTGCTGCCCGGGCTGGGTGAAGTTTGCCGAGCAATACTTCCCCGAGCTGTTGCCGAATCTGTCCACCTGCAAGTCACCGCAACAGATGCTGGCGGCGGTCTGCAAAGCCACGCTGCCTGAGGAATTGGGGATTGGGAAGCACGACCTGGTCGTGGTCTCGATCATGCCCTGCACCGCGAAGAAGTATGAAGCCCGGCGACGCGAGTTCAGCCAGGACAACGTGCCCGATGTGGACCATGTCCTCACCACGCAAGAGCTCGCGCGCATGATTGAAGAAGCGGGTCTGAAGTTCAGCCAGCTCGAACCCGAGTCCTTCGACATGCCCTTGGGCTTCAAGACCGGCGCCGGGCTCATCTTCGGCAACTCGGGCGGCGTGAGCGAGGCCGTGCTGCGATATGCCGCGGAAAAGGTCGCCGGCCAGCCTTTGCCAAACCCCGACTTTCAGGCCGTCCGGGGAGAAGCCGGCCAGCGCGTGGCGACCGTCAACTTGGGCGGGCAGCCGCTCAAGCTCGCGGTCGTGCACGGGCTGAAGAACGCCCGCACTATTGCCCAACAAGTGCGTCGCGGTGAATGTGACTTCGACCTCATCGAGGTCATGGCTTGCCCGGGCGGGTGTGTGGGTGGGGCCGGTCAGCCGGTGACGCGCGACCCCGAGGTCCGCCGGGCGCGCACCCGGGGCCTCTACGAGGCCGACAAGCATCTCGACCTGCACAAGCCGCAGGAGAATCACTATGTCACCGAGCTCTATCAGAAGTACCTGGGCGAGATCGGTGGCCGCAAAGCCCACTACCTCCTGCACACGAGCTATCAAAACCGCCGGCGGATCGCCGACGAGCATATCCTGCTCGGCGCCGAGGCGGCGGACAACAAGGTCCGGGTCAACGTGTGCGTGGGCACCAACTGCTTCCTCAAGGGGTCGCAGGCGCTCTTGGGAGAGCTCCTGCAGCAAGTGGAGCGGAAGGACCTGCAGGACAAGGTGGAGGTCAGCGCGTCGTTCTGCTTCGAAAAATGCGCGCACGGCCCCACCGTGGAGGTGGATGGCAAACAGATCCACCACTGCGATGGCCGGAAGGCCTGCAGTGCGATCGAACAGCGGCTGAAAGAAGCGGAACCGCGGAAGACCTGAGCAGCTTGGCTATGGATGCGACCGAGAGCAAACAAATGGGCACGTTCATTGACGAGGCCCGGATCACCGAGACCCTCAACGCCGCCAGGCAGCCGGATGCCGTCCGCGTCCGCGAAGTGCTGGCCAAGGCGAAAGAGATGCACGGGCTGACACCCGAGGAAGTGGCGGTCTTGATGCAGGTGCAGGATGCTTCATTCCTGGAGGAGGTCTTCGCCGCCGCCCGCTACGTGAAGAACGAGATTTACGGCAAGCGCCTCGTCCTGTTCGCGCCGCTTTACATTTCCAACCTCTGCCAGAATGAATGCCTGTATTGCGCGTTTCGGGCGCGCAACAAAGCCCTGGCCCGGAGGGCGTTGAACATGGCCGATATCGCCGGCGAAACCCGCACCCTGATCGAGCAGGGGCACAAACGCATCCTGCTCGTCGCGGGCGAGTCCTATCCGCAGACAGACGGATTCGACTACGTCTTAAATGCCATCCAGACCATTTACCAGACGCGTAGCGGGCGCGGGGAGATCCGGCGTGTCAATGTGAACGTGGCGCCGCTAAGCCTGACGGACTTCAAGCGGCTGAAGGCAGCGAAGATCGGCACGTATCAATCGTTTCAAGAGACTTATCACCGCAGCACCTACGCTGCGCTGCACGTGGCAGGTCCCAAACGCGACTACGACTGGCGCATCACCGCCTTCGACCGAGCCATGGAGGCCGGGATTGACGACGTCGGAATAGGCGTCCTCTTCGGCCTGTACGATTGGAAGTTCGAGGTATTGGCGTTGCAGCAACACATCCAACACCTGGAAACCACGTTTGGCGTGGGGCCGCACACGATCAGCGTGCCGCGCATCGAGCCCGCCGTAGGCTCCAAGCTCGCGTATCGGCCTCCGCACCCGGTCTCGGATACAGACTTCAAGAAGCTGGTGGCCCTCCTGCGGCTGGCGGTGCCTTATACGGGCATCATCATGTCAACGCGCGAGAACGCGGCAACGCGCCGCGCCACCTTTGAGTTGGGGGTCTCGCAGATATCCGCCGGCAGCCGGTGCGATCCCGGCGGGTATTCAGGGCACGGCGACAACTATACCTCTGAGCAGTTCCAACTCGGCGACCACCGTTCTTTGGATGAGGTCGTGCGTGACGTGGCTTCGCTGGGCTACACGCCATCGTTCTGCACTGCCTGCTATCGCTTGGGCCGCACCGGCGCCGACTTCATGGACCTCGCCAAACCCGGCCTGATCAAACGGCATTGCGGCCCGAACGCCCTCTCGACCTTCATGGAATACCTGCTCGACTACGCTTCGCCCCAAACCCGGCAGGCCGGCGAGCAGCTCGTGAAGGCCGAACTCAGCACCCTGGAGAATCCTGTGCGGCAAATCTCGAAGCGCTTGGTAGAGCAAGTCCGACAGGACAAGCGCGACGTGTTTGTCTAACTGGCCGTGAATGCCTTCCGCACCGAACGCGACCTGCTGGGCGAGTTGCAGATTCCTGCGGCGTCACTGCACGGCGTCCACACGGCGCGCGCGGTGGAGAACTTTCCGCTGAGCGGCCGGCCGGTGCCGGAAGAACTGGCGCGGGCCTACGGCACCGTCAAGCTCGCGTGCGCGCTGACGAACCGCGCCCTGGGGTGGTGGCGGCCCGACCGGCCGAAGGCCGCTGCCATCGAACAAGCCTGCCGCGAGCTAAGCGAAGGAACCCTCGCGCCACATATCGTTGTGGATTTGCTCCAGGGGGGCGCCGGCACCAGCACCAACATGAACGTGAACGAGGTGCTGGCCAACCGCGCTTTGGAGTTGCTGGGCTGCGAATACGGGACTTACGACCGGGTCTCGCCCTTGGACGACATCAACCTGCACCAGTCCACGAACGATACCTACCCGACTGCCCTGAAGCTCGCCGCCATCGTGGGCCTCAAAGAACTGGAGGAGCAACTGGTGGCACTGCAGGAGGCCTTTCAGATCGCAGAAAAACGGTTCGCCGGCGTGGTCAAGGTCGGCCGCACGCAGTTGCAGGACGCCGTGCTGACCACGCTGGGACGTGAGATGAGCGCCTACGCGGAGGCCATCAACCGCGACCGCTGGCGCATCTACAAATGTGAGGAACGGCTCCGCGTCGTGAACCTGGGCGGCACGGCCATCGGCACCGGGTTAGCGGCACCGCGGGAGTTCATCTTCCGCATCGTCGGCACGCTCCGAGAGTTGACGGGAATTGGCTTTGCCCGCGCGGAAAACCTCGTGGACGCGACCCAGAACGCGGATGTCTTTGCCGAGGTGTCGGGCATCCTCAAAGCGCACGCCGTCTCACTGCTCAAAATCTGCGGTGACCTGCGCCTGCTCGGCTCCGGTCCGGAAGCGGGGCTCGGCGAACTGCGTCTGCCCGCTCGTCAGGCGGGGTCGTCAATCATGCCGGGCAAGGTCAATCCCGTGATTCCGGAAGCTGCGAGCCAAGTCGCCATGCTCGTCATGGGTCACGACGCAACCATCGCCAGCGCGTGCGCCGCCGGGAGCCTGGAGCTGAATCCTTTTCTGCCGCTGGTCGCCGCCTGCCTCCTCGAAAGCATCAACTTGCTGGCCCGCGCCGACGAAATGCTCCGGCGTCATTGCATCGAAGGTCTCCAGGCCGATGAGGTCCGCTGCCGGGAGCACGTGGACAGCTCGACGGCCGTCGCAACTGCCCTGCTGCCGGCGCTTGGGTACGACCGGGTATGCGAGGCGGCCGTGCTCGCGCGCGACGCTGGGCGCAGCGTACGCGACGTCGTCCTGGAGAAGGCCTGGCTCTCAGCGAGCGAATACGAAGCGCTGATTGCCCCGGAAGCTGTTTGCCGTTTGGGCCACGCTCTGTCCGCTCCGCCCGCCGAAGGGAGGCAGCCGTGACAAAGGTGGCTCCGGCGGCAAGGCGCTCGCTCGTCCATCCCGGGGGCGGCGTTTACGGCGGAGAATCCCGCACGACCTATGTAGCCTGGGTATGAGGCCCACTACCCCAAAAGGTCTGCGCCTTCACATCGCCTTTCTCGGTCGCCGCAACGTCGGCAAGTCCAGCTTGCTGAATGCGCTCACGCGCCAGCAGGTCTCCATCGTCTCGGCCGTGGCCGGCACAACGACCGATCCAGTGGAGAAACCAATGGAGCTGCAACCGCTCGGCCCCGTTCTGTTTATAGATACGGCGGGCATAGACGACGAAGGGGCCCTCGGCGACCTGCGCGTACAGAAAACACGCCAGGTGCTCGACCGTTCGGACATGGGAATCATCGTGGCCGAAGCAGGCCGCTGGGGCCCTTTCGAGGAGGACCTGCTGCGGGAACTCCAGGCGCGCGCGGTGCCGGTGGTGGTTGCCTTCAACAAGGCTGATGCAGGCGTACCAGACGCTGCCCTGCTGCAAACGCTGCTGAAGAGCAACTGCCGGACGGTGCAAACCTCGGCCCCGACCGGCGCCGGGGTGGCGGAACTGCGCGGCGCCTTGCTCGAGTCGGCGCCCGGGGAATTCATCAACAGTCCGGCCATCCTCGGAGACCTGGTTGGCCCAGGCGAGCTGGCTGTGCTCGTGGTGCCGATTGATAAGGAGGCCCCGAAAGGAAGGCTGATCCTGCCGCAGGTGCAGGCCATCCGCGACCTGCTGGATAGTGACTCGTACTGTCTCGTGGTCAAAGAGCGCGAGTTGCGTAGCGCGCTCGGGCAACTGAAGACGCCGCCCAAGCTGGTCGTCACGGACTCACAGGCATTCCTTAAGGTGGCGGCGGACACACCCCGATCCGTGCCGCTGACAAGCTTCTCGATCCTGATGGCGCGCTTCAAAGGCGACCTGAACCTTCTGGTGCAGGGCACGATGGCAATTGACAGCCTCCGGGCCGGCGATCGGGTGCTCGTGGCCGAAGCCTGCTCGCACCATCCCATCGGCGAGGACATCGGGCGCGTCAAAATACCCCGCTGGCTGACCCAGTACATCGGCGGTCGGTTGCAATTCGAGCACGTGCAAGGCCACGACTTTCCGGCCGACCTTGCACCCTACAAGCTGCTCATTCATTGCGGGGCATGCATGTGGAACCGGCACGAGATGCTCGGCCGGCTGTGGAAATGCCAGGCGGCCGGACTGCCTGCCACCAACTATGGCCTGACCATTGCCTATAGCCTTGGAATCTTCGAACGGGCGCTCGAACCGTTTCCCGCGGCGCTGGACATTTACCGCTGCAGCCGCGTTGACGCTGCGCTGGCAACAGTGCCATGAACACGCCGCTTGAATACGACGAGATCCTGGCCTGGCTGCGCGAAGAGGACCCCCAACGCCTGGTCTGCTTATGGCAGATGGCCGACGAGACGCGGCGCGCCTGCGTGGGGGATGCGGTCCATCTTCGCGGCTTGGTTGAGCTATCCAACCACTGTGCCCGGCAGTGCGCCTATTGCGGGCTGCGGGGCGGCAACACCGGCCTCCCCCGCTACCGCATGACCCCCGATGAGGTCCTCGGCGCCGCGCACGAGGCGGTGGACTTCGGATATGGCACGGTCGTGCTCCAAGCCGGAGAGGACTACGCCATCAGCGTCGGGTGGATGGGGCAGCTCGTTCGCCGCATCAAGAGCGAGACCCCGTTGGCCGTAACGCTCAGCCTGGGTGAGCGGCAGCCGGACGAACTGGAATTGTGGCGGGCCGCGGGCGCCGACCGCTATTTGCTGCGGTTCGAAACCTCAGACCCAGCCTTGTTCAACCTGATCCACCCAGGCCCGGGTGGACGCGCCTCAGACCGCATTCCCATACTGCGGCAGCTCAAGGCGCTCGGGTACGAGACCGGCAGCGGCATCATGGTCGGCCTGCCCGGGCAGACCTATGAGAGCGTGGCGCGCGATATTGGCCTGTTTCGGGAACTGGACCTGGACATGATCGGCATCGGGCCGTTCATTGCGCATCCCGACACTCCCTTGGGGAACCCGGAGCTTTGGAAGCAGTTCGCGCCACCTGAGGATAATCTCCTCCACCCGCACCATGGCGACCAGGTCCCGGATACTGAACTGATGGTTTACAAAACAGTCGCTTTGACTCGGCTGGTTTGCCCCGAGGCGAACATCCCCAGCACTACCGCGCTGGCGACGATCAATCGGCAAAGCGGGCGTGAGCTCGGGCTAAAGCGCGGAGCCAACGTGCTGATGCCAAACCTTACGCCCGTCAAATACCGCAGCCTCTACCAGATTTACCCCGCCAAAGCCTGCATCACGGAAACGGGGACTGCGTGCAATAGTTGCCTGCGCCTCCGCATCGGCGCGATTGGGCGCCACATAGGAGTAGGGCCGGGCGGCAGAAGCGCACGACCGGCATTTGCGGGAGGGCGGGCGTCCGCGCGAGCCCTGACATTTGCAGGAGAGACGAACTTCCAGGCCTCGCGAGGACGCTCGCCCTCCCTCGACTGCGTATGAAACCTGAGCCTCTTTCCAGCATCACGATTTGCATGGGCAGCTCCTGCTTTTCGCGCGGCAACAACCGTAACATCGAAGTGATCAAGGAATACCTCGCCGCGCACACGTTGCCACCTGGGGTCGAGCTGACCGGCCATCTTTGCCAGGGTCACTGCCAATCCGGGCCTAACGTGACGATCAACTCGAAGATGTATCACGAGGTGGACCCGATTGTGATTATTGGGCTGCTGAACCATTACTGCGCCCAAGGTAAGTCGTGAACTACCTGAACCCCATCTACACCGAGAAGCGCGAGTGCCAGGACTGCTACAAGTGCGTCCGCCACTGCCCGGTCAAAGCAATCAAGGTGGAAGGGGGATACGCCTCCGTTATTGCCGAGCTGTGCATCGTATGCGGCCATTGTGTGGAGGTGTGTCCGAATAGCGCCAAGCGGGTGCGGGATGATCTGCCGCGCGTGCGCCAGCTTTTGGCCACCAAAGAGCGTGTGCTGGCCTCGCTTGCGCCTTCCTTTGTGACCGAATTCTCCGGGCTGGAGCCCGCCCGGCTCATTCACGCCCTGACGCGGCTCGGGTTCCACGGTGTCTCCGAGACTGCCCTGGGCGCACAGCAGGTATCCGCGCAGGCGGCGGCCCTGCTGGCGGCCAAACCGGATGACGTCCTGTTCTCTTCGGCCTGCCCCACCATCGTAACCTGGCTCCAGAAGCATCAGCCGGACGACTCACGCTTCCTCACCGGCTTGCTCTCACCGTTGCTGACCCATTGCAAACTTCTGCGGCAGCATTTCGGTGCCGAGATTGGCATCGTCTTCATCGGGCCTTGCATTGCCAAGAAACTCGAGGCCCAGGACCATCCCGAGCTGCTGGACGCAGCGCTGACCTTCCAGGACCTGCGGCGCTGGCTCGAGCAGGAGAAGATTGCACCCGAGACACTCCCGGCCACCGGCAGCTTCGTCCCCGAACCTGCCGCCGAGGGCACCTGGTTTCCCGTGGACGGGGGCATGATCTCGGGCATGAAATCGGCGTGCGCAGTCAATGACTGTTCCTGCATGGCCTTCTCGGGCCTGCCGGCGGTCGAGAAGGCGATCGCCGGCCTGGGCGCCCAGCCCGCTGCCCCGGGGGGGATATTCCTGGAGCTGTTGGCCTGCGAGGGCGGTTGCGTTAACGGGCCTCGTGCCTCGCGCCGCACCGGCACGGCGGCGAAACGCGCCGAGGTGTTTCACTATGGTCGCAAACCCCCGCTGGAGCTGCCACGGCAGCCTCAACTGGACATCCGCTCAGCATTCACCGTCGTGCCTCCGCCCAAGGTCAAGTACCCCGACGCGCAGATCCGCGAGGCATTGCGGCAGGTGGGAAAGCTCTCGCGCGACGATGAATTGAACTGCGGCGGCTGCGGCTACGACTCCTGCCGCGCATTCGCCGAGGCGCTTATCGGGCACAAAGCCGAGCGCTCGATGTGCGTCACCTACATGCGCAAGCTTGCGCTCAAGAAAGCCAATGCGCTGATCCAGAAGATGCCCTCGGCGGTGGTCATTGTGAATGACGCCATGCGCATCATCGAGTTCAATGCCGCCTTTGCCAGGCTGGTCAGAAAAGCCTCCCCGGGCACCCCGGAGGCGCCGCCCCCGTTGGAGAATCTCATGCTCAGCGAAGTCTTGCCCTTCGCCAACCTTTTCCACAGCGTGCTCAAAAGCGGCGAAGACATCGTGGACCGCGACCTGCGCCACAAACGAACCATCCTGCACGCCACCATCTTTTCCATCGAGAAGCACTGCGTCGTCGGCGGCATCCTGCAGGACATCACCGAGCCCGCCGTCCGCAAGGCGGAGGTGATTCGCAAGGCCCAGGAGGTCATCCAGCGCAGCCTGGCCACGACGCAGCAGATCGCCTGCCTGCTGGGCGAGAATGCGGCGGAGTCGGAAATCACGCTCAATTCGATCATCGAGTCGTTCTCACCCACCGAGCCGGAGGAACCGAAGGAGGACCATGACTGGCGGAAGCTTTATCGACCTTGATTTCTGCCAGAAGCCCAAGACCGCACAGTTGGTCTCTGGGGACGTGTTCATGTCCCGCAAGATCAAGGAAGAGGGCCGGGTCATCTCGGTGCTCTCCGATGGCCTGGGAAGCGGCGTGAAAGCGAGCGTGCTAGCAAGCCTGACAGCTACCATGGCGCTACGTTACACCTCGGCGTTCGTGGACGTGCGCAAGAGCGCCGGCACCATTATGGACACCTTGCCGGTCTGCGAGGTGCG